>WNGG01008109.1_pt1 | contig 11594 bp, 14 predicted proteins | sample 5400661 | NCBI WGS metagenome assembly WNGG01 (sample SAMN13153372, study PRJNA577476) | soil metagenome | isolation source: 100 cm soil or saprolite under Garry oak tree replicate 1 | place: USA:California | collected 2016-06-15 | reverse complement strand
GAGAAACACCTCATCGCCTTTTCGCTCCGGTCGTCAACGCCGAACATGCCGACGGTGGACATCATCGTGCGTCCGGCGGTACCCTTCGAGCGGATGGCCCGCAACCGCATCGAGAAGGACGTCGGCGGGGTCCGCTTGAACCTCGCCTCGATCGACGATCTGATCGCGCTCAAATCAGGGACTGGGCGCAAGCAGGATGCGTCCGATATCGAGGCGCTCAAGATCGCCCGCCGGGTGGCGGACGAAGGAACCTAGCATGGCGAAAATCGATTACGAGTACGAGACCACCGAAGAGCGCGTGCGTGCCTATCTCAAGGTCCCGGAGATCGACCGGCTCAGATGGTTGGAGGAACTGTGCGTGTTCACGTCCCAAGTGCGGCAGGCGCCCGCGACTTACACAACCGGCGAAGGAAAGCGGCGCGATGAATCGAGCCGTTGAACCGAAGTGGGAAACCGCGACCTGGGAGGGCAGCCGCCGCGCGCAGCTGCGCGCCGCGCTCTCGATGACGGTGCGCGAGCGCCTTCAGGCGCTCGAAGACCTCGCCCAACTGGCCGAGCGCCTCGCCGCGATGCCCCGTACTCAGGGACTGAGCTCGGGTCGTTCAAGCCGGTAGTTCCGCATTGAGTCCTGTTCCGCCGGCATGGTACTCGCCGGTCCCGTGCCGTGAAGCGCGATGACGCGGTGGCGACAACGGACCGACACCAGACTGATCATTTTCCCGCGAGGGCGCCATGACTTCACGATTTCTCAGGTCAGCGACGGCGATTTTTTGTCTAGCCTTTTGCGGCGAAGGTTTCGCCCAAGCGTATCCAAGCAAACCGATCAGCATGGTGGTGCCGCTGGGGCCAGGCAGCCAGGCGGACAACGTCGCGCGCGTGCTCGCCGAACGGCTGCAGGCCGCCCTCGGTCAGCCCGTGTTGGTGGAAAACCGCCCAGGTGCCGATGGCACGATCGGGACCGAGTTCGTCGCCAAAGCGGCACCGGACGGACACACGCTGCTCTTTGCATTGTCGAGTCCCCTGACCATCGCCCCGACCCTGTATGCGGGGATCCGGTACGACAGCGAAAAGGACTTTGCGCCGATTACCCAGGTTGCGCGCGCCACCTTGATTCTCACCACGAGCGCACAGTTTCCGTTCAATGACTTGAAACAATTTGTCGCTTACACCCGGTCGCATCCGCGCACCGCCGCGATCGGATATCTGGCCGGACTGAACTATCTCATGGCGTTGCGCGTCAGGAAGGCCGGGACGGATGTCGAGCTGATCCGCTACAAGGGGGTGACGGCAATCTGGACCGATCTGCTCGGTGGGCGCATCCACGCGGGAGTCGAACCGCTCAGTTCCGACCTTCCTCAGATTCAGGCGGGCAAGCTGAAAGCCCTTGCAACTTTCGGTAGCTCCCGCTCGGCGCTGATCCCGGACGTGGCAACGGTGCACGAGCAGGGCTATCCGGAAATCGAGGGCGAAGCATGGAACGCGCTCCTGACGCGCGCTGGCACGCCGCCCGCGGTGATCGACCGCCTGAATCGGGAAGTGGTGCGCATCCTTTCACTGTCCGAAGTCCAGGAGCGATTGCGCGGCGTTGAAATCAAAACGAGTGATCCCCAGTCCGTCGCCCGCATGATTCGCGAAGACACGATTCGTTGGGCGAAGGTGATCCGGGACTTCGACGCGAAACCCGATAACTGAGCGCACGCGCACGTGCCCGCCTGCTCACGCCGCCTGAAAATCACCGCGCCTCCATCGCCCGGATGAAATCCGCGAGCCGCTTGCCGGCCTCGTCCGGGTAGCGGCGCTCGAGCGTCTCGAGGCCCGCGATCCGGTCGACGCGGAAATTGCGGAAGTCCGTTCGGCGCTCGCACCAGGCGCCGATCGTCCAGGTGCGGCCCCAGTAGTAGAGCGCGAGCGGCCAGACGTCGCGCTCGCTCGGCTTTCCGCCCGAGTCGCGGTAATCGAGGCGCAGCACGCGGCGCGAGCCGATCGCCTCGCGCACCGATTCCAGCTGCCGCATGGCCCGGCCGTCGACGTGGAACCCCGGCGCGTAGAGGCGCGTCTTCTCCACGGCGATGCGCCGGTCGGCAGGCAGCGCCGCGACGATCTTCTCGATCGCGGTGCGCGCAGAGTCGGCGAGCACCGGCCCGCCCCACGCCTCCACCATGCGCGCGCCCACCGCGAGCGCCTCGATCTCGTTCAGCGTGAACATGAGCGGCGGAACGTCGAAGCCCGCGCGCAGCCGGTAGCCGACGCCCGCCTCGCCCTCGACCGGGACGCCTGAGAGCGACAGGTCGCGCACATCGCGATAGACCGTGCGCAGCGACACGCCGAGCCGGCCCGCCAGAAACGCGGCCGTCGTGAGACGGCGGCCGCGCAGGAACTGGACGATCTGGAACAGCCGGTCGGCGCGCCGCATGGCCTCTCTAGCTCATCGCGTGCAGCCCGATCCGGTTGCCTTCGCAGTCCGACACGTGGGCTATGTAGCCCTGGTTGCCGGGCAGCGCCATCTTCGGCATCAGCACCTTCGCGCCCGCGGCGGTCGCGCGCTTGAGCGCAGCGTCGATCCCGGGCTCGGCCGCGAGATAGGTCACCGTCCCCTTCGCCGAGGGCTCGTAGCCTTCGCCTTTCATCAGGCAGCCGCCGATTCCGTCCGCGGCGTGCGGGAACAGCGCGAGTTCATACGGACCGAAGCTCTCGGCTTTCAGCTTCCCGTCGAGCAGCTTCTCGTAGAAGGCGGTCGCGCGCCTGAGATCGGACACCGCGATTTCGCTCCAGACCACTGCGTTCTTCATTTCAGTCTCCTTCGAGTGAAGTGCGGGATTCGCACGCCTGAAAGGATGGGGCGCCCCTGCTGACAGCGTTGTGTCAGCAGGGTCCGCTATTCGAGCCGAACCGCCGGGTCGCTGTATACGAAGCGCCCTCCCACCATGGTCGCGACTGGCTTCAGGCTCTCGATCTGCTTCTCCGGGATGGTGAGGATGTCGGCCGGGAGTATAACCAAGTCGGCGAGCTTGCCGCGCTCGATCGACCCCTTCAGGTTCTCCTCGAAGCTGAGCCTCGCGTTGTTGATGGTGAAGAGGCGCAGCGCCTCTTCCCTCGTGATGCGCTGGTTGGCGCCGTAGACACCGTCCGATATCGTCTCGCGCGAGACGAAGTGGTACATCGCCCAGAACGGGTTGTAGGGAATCACCGGCGAATCGGTGCCGCCCGCGACGAGAATGCCCTGGTCGAGAAAGCTCCGCACCGGCGTCACCTGCTCGGCGCGCTCGCGGCCCCAGTACCTGATCAGGCTCGGGCCGGCGCGATACAGATGGTCCTGCGCCGAGATCACCAGGTCGAGCCCCTTTACGCGCGGATAGTGGTCGGGCCGGCCGATGAAGAAGTGCTCGACCGACCAGCGCTTGCCGCGGATCGAGCGGTCGCGGTCTGCTGCGGCGTAGGCGTCCAGCACCTGATCGATCGCGGCGTCGCCCACCGCGTGCGTGGCGACGCGCCAGCCGAGGCGATTCAGCTCGCGCACCGCGGCGACGTAATCGGCAAGCGGCACGACCTGGATTCCCTTGAACTTCCCGCCTTTGCCGAAAGGCTCCTCATAGGCCGTGCGCATGTGCCCGCCTTCGAACCCGCCGTCGACCAGCGTCTTCATCCCGCCGATGCGCAACCATTCGTCGCCTTCGTCGGGCCTGACGTTCCACGAAGCGATGGTCTCGCGCATCTTTTCCACGCTCGAATAATCGAAGATGCGCATGAGGTAATTGACGCGAAGGGTCAGTTTCCCCTGCGCCTTCAGCTGCTGGAACATGCGGTAGGGCTCGATCGCGCTCCCACCGAACTGGAACTGCCCGGGAATGCGGATTCCGGTGAGCCCGGCCGCGTTCAAGAGCTTCATCTGCGCGAGGATCTCCTCCGCCGCGAGCTTCGGCGGCGGCGGCAGCTTCACCAGGCCGCGCGCGGTATCCACCAGCTCGCCGTTCAATTCTCCGTCCGCGTCGTGGCCGATCTCCCCGCCCGGCGGCACGGGCGTAGCGCGCGTGATGTTCCAGCGCCTCATCGCGGCCGAATTGACGATAAACTCGTGCCCGCCGCGCACCAGCACCACCGGATTGTCCGGAGCGACGCGGTCGAGGTCCCTTCGGTGCGGCAGGCGCTTCTCGCGCAGCTGCGCCTCGTGCCAGTCGGAATTGGATACCACCAGGTCGCCGGGCTTGCTCACCTTGACCCGCGCCTCGACCGCGGCGAGCAGCTCCGCCATGCTGCGGACTCCCGCGAGATCCACGCCCGGCCCGCCACCCGCGTTGTGCAAGTGCCCGTCCATGAGCCCCGGAATCACGGTCCGCCCGCGCAGATCGATCAGGCGCGTCGCCGGGCCCGCCGTGCGACGCACTCCTTCGTTCGTCCCGACCGTAACGAAGCGACCGTCCCGGATCGCCACCGCCTGCGCGATCGAGAACGCGGGATCGACGGTGACGATCTTGCCGTTATAAAGGATCAACTCGGGGGCGGCCGCATTATCGGAGACCCCCGGCGCAGCCGAGCACGCCGCGAGAGCCGCGGAAAGGGCAATTGCGGCGAATTGCTTCATCTGAACTCTCCCACGGCGTTTCACGGCTGCGCCGCGTCGAGGATCACCGGCACCGCCATCCTCCGGAATATCGCATCCGCCTGCGCGGGCGTGAGGCTCGACTTCTCGTCGAGCCACCATGTAACGACGCCCATCAGCGCCCCGACCACGAACTGAACGACCGCGTTTCGAGGGATGCCCGCCGGGCCTTCGCCGAGCGCGAGTCGTGCGAGGTCGTTCCGCACCAGCTCCGCCAGCAGGTTGCGCAGCTTGCGCATCGCCACCTCGCCGGTGCGCCGCCCGACGATGGCATGGTAGACGCGCCGGTGGCCGTCGACGTGCTCGAAGAAAGGAAGGCTGAACGCGAAGCCCCGCTCGCGGAAGCTGCCCCTCGTCGCGAGCGCGGCGCGCTGGTAGCCGAGCAGCTGCTTGCTGAAGTTCTTGAAGCCGCTGTCGAACAAGTCCTCCTTGTCGGTATAGTGGGCGTAGAAGGTCGACCGGCCCACGTTGGCGCGGTCGACGATGTCGCCGACGGTGACGGCGTCGTAGCCCTTCTCGATCATCAGCGCGATCAGCGCCCGATGCAGCGATTCACGCGTGCGTTGTACGCGACGGTCCACGCGCCTCCCAGGAGTTTTCGGAAAGTCCGGCGGGAAATGTCCAGTAAGGGACAAAGCGGCGCCGGCCTTCCTTCCGGCATTGTAGGCGATCGCCTAGGGTGGCGGCCTCGGTCGTCACCTCGGAAGGAGAAGGAACATGGAATGTGCAATCGCGGGTGCAACGCGGGAGAGCGGACTCCCGAACGCGCCCTGGGCGGTGGCTTGGTTCACGTGGCCGGCGCTCTTCGTCGCGAACGTCGGCGTTTCGCTGCACGCCATCGCCGTGCAGTGGGACTACTCGACGGTGCTGACCTCCCTGCTGCTCGTGAACGTAGCGGTGCTGATCGCGCTCGAGTCCGCGTTTCCCGCCGACCGGAAGTGGAGCATGAGCTGGCGATCGGTTCTTCGCGACCTCAAGTACTTCGGCGTCTCGGGTGTCACCATCGCCGCGACCAACGCGCTCTTTGGCCTCGCGTCGATCCGGCTGAACGCCGGACACGAGGGCCCGATCACCGACTGGCCCTTGTGGGCGTCGGTCCCGGCAGCGCTGCTGGTGGTGGACTTCCTCAACTACTGGCAGCACCGCTGGAGCCACGAGCTGAAAGGGAAGCTTGGGAATCTTCTCTGGCGCACCCACGCCGCGCACCACCTGCCGCAGCAGGTCTACGTGCTGATGCACGTCGCGGGCCACCCGATCAACATCTTCATCGTGCGCGGCTTCGTGAACCTCCTGCCGCTTTACCTGCTCGGGGCGAGCCCGGAGACGGTGCTCGTCGCGAACGTCATCGTCACGCTCCAGGGCCTGATGTCGCACCTCAACCTCGACCTGCGAGGCGGGTGGTTCAACTACGTCTTCGTCGGCACTGAGCTGCACCGCTACCACCACAGCGCGAGGCTCGACGAGTCGAAGAACTACGCGGCGACCCTTTCCTTCCTCGACCTCGCCTTCGGCACGTTCGTCTACCGGCCGGGGCGGCTGCCCGAGCGCCTAGGAGTGGAGGACCCCTCCGCCTACCCCGACTCGAACGAGCTGTGGAAAGTGATGAAGTTGCCGTTCGTCACGCCTCAGCGCTGGTAGGTCCCGACGAGCTCCGCCCGTGCGATGACGTGGCCCTGCATTGCGCGCTCGAGCACGGCCTTGTTGGCACGGCTCAAGCCCTGGAGCACCGTGTCGAGCGCGTACAGCTTGTGGAAGTAGCGGTGCCGCCCGACGGGCGGGCACGGGCCGCCGTAGCCGGTGCGCTGCCAGTCGTTCGCCCCCTCCGCGGTCCCCGCCGGCAGGCTCTTCACGCCCTCGGCGAGCCTTGCGGCGGACGGCGGCAGGTTGTACAGCACCCAGTGCACCCAGGTCATCTTCGGCGCGGCCGGGTCCGGCGCATCCGGGTCGTCGACGATGAGGGCGAGGCTCTTCGCCCCGGGCGGCACGGCCGACCAGGAGAGCGGCGGCGAAACGTCGCCGCCGTCGCAGGTGTATTTCTTCGGGATCGCGCCGTTGTTCGCAAAGGCGCTCGAGCTGAGATTCATCGCTCCGCTCCTTCCGTCGGGCGGTGGAGATATCGTCCGAGAGGCGGACCGACGACGTTGCCGTTCTCGCATACCAGCATCCCTCGGAGGAAAGTCGCCTTGACGCGCGCCGAGAGCTCGATCCCCTCGAAGGGCGTGTAGCCCTGCGAGGATTCGGAATCCTTCGCGCGCACGGTCCAGGTCTCGCGAGGGTCGACTATGGCGAGGTCGGCGTCGAGGCCCGAGGCGATGTCGCCCTTCGAGTTGAGGCCGTAGCGGCGCGCCGGGTTGTGGCTGGTGAGGCTCGCGATGCGGCCGAGCGGCAGCCCGCGCCTCGTTCCCTCGGAGACGAGCGCCGGCAGCAGGACCTCGGTGCCACCGAAGCCCGACTTCGCGAGCCAGATGTTGCCGAAGGTCTTCTTCACCGTTTTGGTCTCGTGCCGGCAGCAGGCGTGATCGCTCACCACCCAGTCGATCTTGCCCTCGAGGAGCTTCTCCCACAGGAACTCGACGTCCTCGCGGGGACGGATCGGCGGGTTGACCTTGGCGAGCACGCCCGCCTTCGAGCCCGTGTCGAGCATCAGGTGGCCGATCGTCGCCTCGCGGCGGAAGTCGATGTGCGGGAAGACGTCGGCCATCTGCAGCGCCGCGACGAGCGCCTTCTTCGAGGAGAGGTGCAGCAGGTTGACGTTCGGCAGAGCGGTCTCGTCCGCGAGGTAGGCGGCGATGTACACCGCGAGGCCCTCGGAGTGCGGCGGGCGCGCCGCGTGGTAGGCCGCGAGGCCCTTCAGCTTCGAGCGCTCGATCCTCTTCGTATACGCGGTCATGATCTCGGCGGTCTCGCAGTGCAGCGACAGGCTGATCTGCGCCGCCTTGTCGGGGAAGCGCTGGCGCGCGGCCTGCACCGCGCGCATCACGAACTCGAAATGCGCGAAGTCGTAGCGCTCGTCCTTGCCGATCATCAGGAACCTGCGCTGGTCGTCCGAGCGGCCGTGCAGGCCGTGCGAGCCGTAGAACATGAAGATCTTGAACGAGGCGACGCCGTGCTTGGACACGAGCATCGGGATCTCGCGCAGGTGCGTCGAGTCCATCGGCGCGAGGTGATAGCCGTAGTCGACGTGGAACCTGCCCTTCGAGGTCTTCAGCACCTCAGGGAAGAACTTCGCGTAGGGACCGCCGCGGTTCAAGTAGTACTGGCCAGTGCGGAAGTAGTTGAGCATCGACGTGACGCCGCCCTGGGCGGCGGCGCGGCTCTCCGAGACCGCGTCCTCCTTCAGCGGCGCGTAGATGCCGGTGTGCATGTGCGCGTCGACCGCGCCGGGGAAGGCGAGCCGGCCACGCCCGTCGTAGACCGCCTTCGCCTCCTCCGCGCGAAGGCCCGGAGCGATGCGGGAAAACCTGCCGTCTTTCACCGCGATGTCCGCTTCGACCGGGGCGCCCGGCCCCGGGCGCACGACGCGGACGTTCTTGATGATGAGATCGTCGCGCGGACTCACGCGGTGCCTTTCAGCCGCTTCTCCAAGTGCCCGAGCAGGCCGCCGTCGCGGATGAGCACCATCAGATGCCCCGGGACCGGCTCGCAAGCGATAGCCCGCTTCTGCGTCAGGTTCTCGACCCGGCCGGCTTCGGCGTCGACCTCCAGAAGATCGCCCGCGCGGAAGCTCCCCGCCTCGGCGCACACGAGCAGCGGCAGCCCGAGGTTGAAGGCGTTGCGGTAGAAGAGGCCGGCGAAGGAAGGCGCGAGCACTGCGGCGACGCCGAGGTGCACCAGCGCCGCCGCGGCCTGCTCGCGCGAGGACCCGGCGCCGAAATTCCTGCCGCCCACGACCACGTCGCCCTTGCGCACTTCTTCCGCGAAGCGCGGCTCGACCGACTCCAGGCAGTGCTTGGCTATCTCCTCGATCCCGAACTTCATGGTGTGCCCGGGCGCGAGCGCCTCCGTGTTCAAATCGTCGCCGAACACCCAGGCGCGACCGCTCATTGCAGCAGCTCCCGGGGATCGACGATCTTCCCGGTGGCGGCCGCCGCGGCCACGGTGTAGGGCGAGCCGAGATAGATCCGCGCGGACGCCGCGCCCATGCGCCCCCGGAAGTTGCGCGCCGTGGTCGAGATCGCCACAGTGTTCTCGGGCAAGAGATAATTTCCATAGCCGGCGCAGGCGCCGCAGGCGTTCGGCAGCAGCTCCGCGCCCGCATCGAGCAACGCGGCGAGCGTGCCTTCGGCGCGCGCGGTCTCCTGATCCTTCGCCGACGCCGGCGCCACCTGGAGCCGGACGCCGGCCGCGGCGCGCCGGCCCCTCAGCACCTGCGCCGCCATGCGCAGGTCCTCGAGCTTGGCGCCGGTGCAGGCGCCGATGTAGGCGAGGCCGATCTTCGTCCCGGCGAATTCGGCGACGGGCTTCGAGTTGGCCGGGCTGTGCGGCGCCGCCACCTGGGGCGCGAGCCCGCCGGCGTCGAAGCGGTGATGCTCGAGCAGCGGAGCGCCGGCGTCGCTTCGCCAGGTCTCGGTGTCGACGTCGCGCGCGCCGCGCGCCTCGAGCCATTCGCGCGTCGTCGCGTCCGGAGCGATCAGCCCGGTCTGCCCGCCGAGCTCGGCGGTCATGTTCGCGAGCGTCATGCGCTCCTGCATCGGCAGCCAAGAGACCGCGCTCCCGGCGTACTCGACCGCCTCGTAGCGGCCGCCGTCGAGGCCCAGGCGCGCGATGAGCGCGAGCATCATGTCCTTGGCCGCGACGCCGCGCGGAAGGCGCCCGCTCCACTCGATCTTGATGGTGTGCGGCACGCGCAGCCAGATCTCGCCCGTCACCAGCACGCCGACCATCTCGGTCGAGCCGACGCCGAACATGTAGGCGCCGAAGGCGCCGCCGGTCGGGGAATGGCTGTCGCCGCCGACGGCGAACATCCCGGGCCTGAGATAGCCGTTCTCCGGCAGCACCACGTGGCAGATGCCCTCGCCGTCGTGGAAGCGCGCGACGCCCGCTTCGGCCGCCCAGTCGCGCGCGATGCGGATGATCGTGCGGCTCTCCTCGTCGTTCGCCGGCAGGTAGTGATCGGTGGCGAGCACCACCTTGCCGGGATCCCAGACCTTCGCGCCCAGGCGCTCGAGCATCGGCTTCACGCGGCGCGGCCCGCCCGAGTCGTGCATCATCGCGAGATCCACCTTGCAGGTGACGATCTCGCCGGGCGTCACGGCGGCCTTCCCCGCCGCCCGGGCAACGATCTTCTGCGCGAGAGTTTGTGCCATCCTCATATTCCAAGATACGCGCGCTTCAGCTCCGGCCGCGCGAGCAGCTCGGCCGGAGTGCCGTGAAACGCGCACTCGCCATTCTCCAGCACATAGGCGCGGCGCGCGACCTCCAGCGACTGGGCGACGTTCTGCTCGACGAGGAGGATCGCCAGGCCCTCCGCGTTCAGCCGGGCGATCAGCGCGAACATCTCCTCCACCATCAGGGGCGCGAGGCCGAGCGAGGGCTCGTCGAGGATCAGCAGGCGCGGCTCGGCCATCAGCCCCCGGCCGATCGCGAGCATCTGCTGCTCGCCGCCGGAGAGGGTGCCTGCGCGCTGCGACATCCTCCCGGCGAGCCGCGGGAACACGGCGAGCGCGCGCTCGATGTTCGCCTCGCGGTGAGCGCGGCCGCGGCGATAGCTGCCGAGGAGCAGGTTCTCCCGCACCGTGAGGTCCGGGAACACGCGCCGGCCCTCGGGCACCTGCACCAGGCCCGCCGCGACGATGTCCGCGGCGCGTGCCCGCGTGATGTCGCGCTCCTCGAAACGTATGCTGCCGCCGAAGGGCGCCAGCAGCCCGCACACCGTGTTGTTGAAGGTCGACTTGCCGGCGCCGTTCGATCCGAGAACGGCGACGATCTCGCCCGCGCGGATCTCCAGGTCGATTCCCCGCAGCACCTCGACCGCGCCGTAGCCGCCGCGAAGTTCTCTCACTTCAAGCACGCGCGGCCTCCGCGGCGCGGTGGCCGAGATAGGCTTCGATCACGCGCGCGTCGTTCGCGATCTGCGTGGGCGGCCCTTGCGCGATCAGCCGGCCCTCGTTCAGCACGAACATGGTATCGGCGAGGTTCATCACCGCCTGCATGACGTGCTCGATCAGGAGCACGGTGACGCCGGAATCGCGGATGCCGCGCACCACCGGCAGCACTCCCGCGATCTCCTGCGGATTGAGCCCCGCGAGCACCTCGTCGAGCAAGAGCAGCTTTGGCCCGGTGGCGAGCGCGCGAGCGAGCTCCAGGCGCTTCCTTCCGGCGACCGTGAGATTCGCGGCGATCTTGTCCAACTGCGAATCGAGCCCCACCTGCGCTGCGATCGCTTGAGCGTGCGCGAGCGCGTCCCGGCGCGAGGCGCGCGCGAGGTGCGCTCCCACGGCGATGTTCTCGCGCACGGTCTGCGCCGCGAAAGGCTGCACGATCTGGAAGGTGCGGACGAGGCCCGCACGGCAGAGTAGATGCGGGCCAAGGCCGGTGACGTCCTCGCCGAGAAAGCGCACCGTGCCCGAGTCGGGCGCGAGAAACCCGGAGACAACCCCGAACAGCGTCGATTTCCCCGCGCCGTTCGGGCCGATCAGCGCGGTGATGCCGCCCGCGGCGACCGCCAGGCTCACGTCGGCGAGCGCCTGCACGCCGCCGAAGCGGACCGATACGCCGCGCACCTCGAGCATCAGGCGCCCCGTCGCGCGAAGAGGCCCGCGACGCCGCGCGGCAAGAACATCACCATGCCGACGAGCGCCACGCCGTAGGCGATGAGGCTCACCCCCGGAACGTCGCCGGCGAGATTGCGCGTGAGCTCGCCCAGCGCCTGCAGCACGGCGGCCCCGAGCAGCGGGCCGAACACCGTACCTAGGCCCCCGACGATGGGCCCGAGCAGGGCTTCGACCGACACCGCCGGACCGTAGGCGATGTGCGGATCGACGTAGTGAAAGTACTG
>WNGG01008895.1_pt1 | contig 11598 bp, 9 predicted proteins | sample 5400661 | NCBI WGS metagenome assembly WNGG01 (sample SAMN13153372, study PRJNA577476) | soil metagenome | isolation source: 100 cm soil or saprolite under Garry oak tree replicate 1 | place: USA:California | collected 2016-06-15 | reverse complement strand
TATCCAAACATATTTGTAGGCAGTATGATTGACTACGAAACCATCGTCTCAAGTCAAACGGGTTGGGCCATAGTTCATGCGTGCAAGGAGCCATATCATCGTAGGGCGGTGGGATACCGCCTGTGGAGTGTTCCTAGGAGCCATCCTGAATACCTGATAGCTCGTCGGGAGAATCGGTTGATGCTCTGCCTGCTTGATCTGCCAGTCTCTCTCTTCATTAAGAAGGAGATGATAGAGCAGGCATTGGATTTTATTGATGAGATGTGTGCCAGTGGCCTGAAGGTGCTGATTCATTGTGTTGCTGGTCGCTCACGTAGTCCTTCTATTACGTTGCTGTATCTGGCGACTCGTTTGAATGTTTTGCCGACAGATTCGTTTGAGGCTGCCGAGGAGGCGTTTAGACGCTTGTATCCGTTGTATAAGCCTACAAGAGGAATTAGAGAGCATGTGCGGAGGTTTTGGAAGGAGTATTGTGAGAGGGGGAAGAGAGGTTGAGTTTCGTTATACAACACCTATGTATATTCTTTCATAATCTAACCTGTGCTGACGAGAAATATCTACTATGTCTTTTGCAACTTTGTACATTATCATGTACAGTGATGCTCAAATGATAGAACAGGTTAAGCCGTTACTCGAAACTACGGAGACTTATGCAACAACAAACAACTGCCCCTCACCACCCCTGGCGCACCGAACTCGAAATCGACCCGGAGTGCCAGCACTATCTCACTATCTGCCTCGCCACACCACCTGATGTCACCCAAACACCTCCCCTAGCTGTACGGTCTAACGATGAGCAATACATCTTTTGGTCAGTTTGCGGGAAGTGTAGCCATAGGTCGCACCTCCCGCAAACTGACCAAAAACCTTGCAGTAGCGCAGCGGTGAGGATTCACAAAAAAACGTGTATGTCGCGTTAACTATTGAATGCCCATGTGTTGAGCTACTATCTCCACTACTCTGGGCATATCATCTGCATTAATCACCCTATTTATTCCATAAAATTTGGCCTGCTCACTGACATTATCATCCTTCTCGCCCGAGCGTATAAAAAAGGATTGGGCGTAGACACCACCCAGGTCTCGTTGTATAGCGCGTATTTTCCCAAACTGATCACTAAGCTTGGCGTCTGATTTACACTCAATAATTGCAAGCTTAGCATTTGCTGTGAGCATTACATCACACTCCCCCTTCCAGCCTTTGATTGTGACCTTGCCATGTGCATCATGAAATAGCCCACTTGTTGCCAAACTATGAAGTGTGAAAACTTCAATCCACTCACCATTAAGAAATTTTCTTTGTTCCTTTTCACAGGATATTGTATGTTGAGTAGAGTTCCAAGACAAGATATCACTTGCGGCAAAATGCTCTAATGCTTCTCGTTCGATCTGGGTTAGCTTCTTTATTTTCATTTGAAAAGGCCATGTGAGTGTTTTTGCCTCATATGCCTCACGTATCTCGCGCTGAAGAGAGTTGAGATGATTTCTAACCTTGGAGTAGTGTTGTGCAATAATATGTGCTTTGTCAATTTGATCTTTGTTCAATTCATCAGCCTGAATAGATGTACTTACTTCTCTGCCATAGAGAGCTACATATGATGGAACATCAATTACACGAAAACGCTCTTCTTGAAAGCTTTTTTTCGTGCTTTCAAGAGAGTCTTTCGCAATTGCCTCTATGAGGTCACCTGTTGGAGGTACACTGATCAGAAGGCGATCGCGGCTCTCAACATAGATTGACTCAGCCTGATTATACTGGGCGCATAGGTATGCTGCCAGTGCCATTACCTTTGTACCTCCAGTGATGTTGAAGATAACTTTACGACCCATTTTCCGCTGTACATCCACAGCTTCTTGACAAGCTTTTAGTGTTGTCTTAATGTCGTATGGATTAACAGCCGCCTGGCGAGTTACAATACGTCCCTGTTTTTCCAAAAATACTTTGATCCTTTGGTAAGCTTCATCGTATTTCTTATCATATTGGAGCGGTTTATCTTTATCTGCTGATACAATGAATTCCAAATATTTGAAGTATCGATCATCTTGAAGCACAGCCATCACATTAGGCATGGTCTGTTCGCTCACGAGAGAAATAAGGACAATATCAGACATATTGAATTGACTCCGTTCTTACTATTCACTATCGTCTGCGACGCGCTTGTTCCCGTATAGTCTGCAAATTGAGCAACTCCGCAACCTCATAAGTGGTCACAGGCCCAGGTTTTGGTCTGAGACGTATAAGAGAAGGAAAATGCCCAATACGCCCATGCAACTCAGCTAACAAAACAAAGGCAGCAGGGGCGTATCCCGGTGGGTTGATGAGGAGTTGGCGTGTTTGCCATTCTTCTGATGAGAGGCCAATAGTATCTACTATAGCAGTAATTTGCGGTTCGAGTGATTCGGATTGATTAATCTGGACGGGAATGGTGCGTATTTCGTCAATGGAAATAGGGGCAGCGAGTGTTTGGAGTTGTTCTCGCTGCTCGGGGGTGAAGGGGTGGGTGAAGTTTAGGATGAGCATTATTCATTCTCCAATAGTTCTCTTATTTGTTCTGCAACTTTGCGTGTTTGTGGACGACCTTGTGCCGTAGTTTGTATGGTCAGCCTTACCGCTTTTTCACCATCGGCCCATAGCAATTGGACGATCCCATCTTCGCTAATTTTCTTGTCTTTGATACGAGCCTTAGTCGTGTTTTCAAAGTGTCCCCCAATGATTGCCTGCACATAGGGAAGTTGAGCAACTCTTTGACAGAATGCGAGCGTATTGTCGGGGTAATGATGTTTGACTTTCTTGAGTGAAGATGTAATTTTATCCTCTGGATTTTCTATATTTGCTGAGGCAGGCCATGAAACGTGTTCTGCTTCTTCGGTTTCACGCAGGAATCTGCGTTGCAATGCACCGCCCATAGGTGATAAAAATACTTCTCCATTTTCGTCGGGCAATGTCAGCAATGCTTCAATGCTCTCTTGGTCAGGTAAGCCTTTTAGACGTTTTTCTACTTCCTGCTGCGATCTTGGTTCATCATCAAGCCATTGAAAGAACTTGTTATGATTGAGAAAGAGGCTTGTATCCCAGTCAAGGGCCATAGGATTGAATGTTACTATTCTTTGGAACTTCTCATAAATGTACTTGACGGGAACATGATAGAGCATGCCGATCATCGTGCTGTAAACGACCTGTGCCTTAAATCCGGCAGTGGCGTTGATCACAACCTCATGTTCTTTCCTCTGGGCTTTTTCAACTTCATAAATTAGTGTATCAACCAAACTTCGCAACCCGGTGGTCTCGATGTGCTCCGCATCTTCTTGAAATTCCAGAGGAACTAACTGAACATGTTTGTAACCTTGGTTATCAAAGAAATCTCCTAATAACTCGGCGCATTTGCGTGCTTCGGGTGTGTCAGTATGGAGAAGAACGATATGATCATCTGGTTGAGCTATCTGAAGGAGTGAATTAGCTTCAGCAGAAGCACTTTTCGGTTCCATACGTAAATGTTGCCGCATCTGATCATCTGTGGGGGCCTTCGTGTTATATTTTCTGCCAGCACTCATGAATAGTGAGATACCCGTTGTTGTGAGAATGGTTCTCATCTTCTATGACCTCTCTCAAGAATCAGTTAGTGTGTTGTTAAACTCCCTGTTAGACGTTCTATTTTTGCAAGCTAAAAGCAACAAAGGGCTGTCCTAATTCTTTCTCCTGCTTTTTTGTCGTGGCTGACATATCAACAGAGTGCAGTCATCGCGTACCTCTTCTCTAACAAACAAGCAGATGCGAGTCTCTCCTGGTTTCCAGTTTTGTGCTTCTTCGGCCTCGACAACCATCAGTACATCTTTAAGTGCGAATGACGAGTATCGTAGAAATGCCTTAACCTCGGCAGGCGTCCGTCGTCGCAATTCATCATTTGGTGCAACTACTGTTCCTGTAATGTCTTGACCTGTCCGGAAATTGGGTATGGGAGGGCGTATACGTTCGGCAGGAGCAGATGGTTGAGCTAGCTTCGGTGTTGATGCAGTTTGTGGCGCTTGCTCTACCAAAGTTGTTCCTTGTTCGTCTTTGATATCTTTGAAGTAGCCGTAACCAGCACTTGTTTTTCCACCAACTCCATATTTTTGAAGTGCTTTTTGTAACCAATCTTTTGCTTGCTTAACATCATCCTGATCTTTAGGACTGCGTGGTGCAAGGGCAAACATAAAGGCAGTCTTAGCCACTGTGAGGAATATGATAGGATTGGGATTTTGATCATTAGTGGGCTGCTCTCCCTTTCCATAGTAATCGGGATAATGCGGATTCATAATGTCAAGCTCAAATGTTGCCTGTCCCTTGACTGGTATGGCGTCAAAGAAGATAACGGAACCTGCACGTTCTTGTGAACCAAAAATTTGTTTGACAACTGTATCGTCTTTATCAATATCCGTACTTGGATATATCTCACCTGTAACGTAGGCACGGGTGAGCCCTTTCAATGCGCTGCCTGGGATAAATGGAATGCCGTAGAGGTGATGCAGCGTGAGATCTGTTTCCAGGACTGTTTCGCCACCCAGGCCAACCACCATACGCCAATCGGTAATAGCACTGAAATGCTGCGCTCCTTCTGCGGTGGTGATGTTTAGCCAACGTTGGTACACGCTCTCTGTAAGTCTTGTATCAATGTAGCTACCTGACTCGATAGTTTTTAGCCAGATGCTTTTTCCTTCACTTTTCTCAATGGCTGGTTGGGGAATGTATTTGTCCAGAAGTAGCCCCAGATTTTTACACTTCTTCAAACGCTCTTCTGTCAGCAATCTAGCTGTATCGTTGGGCAGGTAATAACGATTGTTCATTCCTGTTCTCCCTCTGGTGCTTTCAGTTCTGCTTCAGCGAAACGACGGAGCCAGGTACCAAAGGCGAGACATTCTGTTGTAGCTCGCCGATAGTCTGCACTGCTGGTTGCCTCATCTGTTATCCAGCGCAATAATCCATCATGTCCACTTTTCATGACCTGGCTATTCTGGGCTTTGAAATGGTCTGTGTCTTGCATCCATTCTGTGAGGTGTTTGAGCAACCAGTAATGGGCCTTCTTTTCGTCTTGTTTACCTTTTGCCTTAAAAAAGCCAAGTGTCTGTCCCAGGCCATTAATCTGAATCATGGCATTCAGTCCGCGTGCCAGGGAACGATACTCTTTCTCTAATGCTTCGTTTTGGAGTCGCTTGATGTCCTTAATATCATTCCATGCCTGTCTGCCGCGTTCCTGTTCACTATATTGGCGTTGTCGTCTTCCTACTTGCTGTTCAGTCTGCTCTGGCATTATCTTCTCCTTTGTGTAATAAGACTGTATATCACTTTTTAGTCACTCCAACGTATGCGTACAAGGCCGCGTCCGACAGTTTCATCACCGCCCAATTGCAGGTAGTTGGTATCCAATTCCTTGATCTTTGCCAGGACTTGTTCAGCACTCATTGATGTGTCTTTTTTACGAGTACTGGTCGCGTACATCGGTACGTACATGAGCGTATCTGTAGGTAGATGTTCCTCTGTCCAGAGCGCACCACCTTCGACTGTCTTGGTATCTCGTTTTATGCGTACCCGTGTGATGACCTCAGTAGCGTAAAGTGCGAAGTCGCGGAAGTCCTCGTTAGGCAGGATGATCAACGAGTTTTTGACTTTGTTGGGCCAATAATCGCCAGTACCTAAATCCGGTAGAGCGTATCGAGCAATCCAATCCGCGATTATATTGACCCGCGTATCTGATTGGACCTCAAAGCTAAATTCTTCTAGCACAATGGTGTTATTGGTATGAATCTCGCTGTTGGTTGTTACAAGTGCTTTGCCCTGCGCGGGATCAGGTATGCTCCAGTCCGGTTTATGTTGCGTATTGCCGCGCTCTACGTCACGCTTGAAGCGATTGAGTACGTCATAAGAGGTAGTGTAGGCGAAGACGCCATTGAGCGAACGGACCGGAAAGAGCAGGATACGGGCGTCGCCAGCGATAAGTGCACCTGCATGATCAGTAGAAGGTGCATTCGTAGTGTTCTTGTTGCCAGCTATGATCGTAGCTGGCCCAAAAAGAATATCAACATCTCCCTGAGAAAATTTCTCTCTTTTTATAGCATCTTCTGCCGTTGCACGCAACTTTCCTTTGATCCCACTCCCCTGAATCATGGGATATTGGGTGGTGCGCTCTCGTTGAATAGGAAGGTCGATACTGCTGAGACCGGAGCCAACACCGGCATGTAAGGGGGTCTCTACGTAAAGGTAAAGTGTGGTTGTTGCTGTAATCATGATTTACCATTCTCCTGCATAAGTAATACCGTAACCAATTTCCGTACCGTAATCAGTGAAAGGGCGAGATGCGTTTACTGAAGTATTGAAAAAGTAAACACTTCCCGCGGGTATGCAACGACGCATTGGCTTTTGCTCTCCGCCACCGCTGCTTCCAGGTGCGAGGAGCCAACCGCCTATCGGTTGATAGCGGTCGATAGCTGCTGCAACTGGTTCAGGCCAATATGTCCACGTCTTGGGCTGCCAACCTCTAGCAAAGGCTGCTGGCGTCGCCAGGTACAGCAGATTGCCTCTTTGGAGTTGTTCTACTGGCTGATGTTGTGTATATGCCGATGGTTTAACTACCTCAAAACGAGCGGCACGCCGTTCACCACCAAGTACCATCCAGCCTTGATCGGGTAGATGAAGTAAACTTTGTGTTTGATTATCGTCTACAAGTTCTTCTGGGTAGGTAATTCCGCTGGCAGAAAGTTGTGTCAGGCTAACATCTATAACGAAGCCATAGATGTAAGGAGTAGTCAGTCCAGTTTGTAATTTGTGATACCTTGAAGAAAAATCAGATGTATGATCTTTATCTCTTTCCAAATTCAAATTAGACTGATTAGGAGGATCCATTTTATGGTTCATACGTATCATTTGTACCTGATACAATAACCCCTCTTCGGTCGTTTTGGCTGTGTTGTTCATGCCAATACCCATACGAGGCTCAAGGGTATATATATCACTTCCTTTGATGATATCGTCTTTAGCGAGGTCTTGTTCGGGGCTTAAAGCTTTTCGTAGACCCGACTCAGTTAACCAACGTTTTGTGGTATCCAGTTTACCTTCTAGCTCTGGGTCTGGATAGAGCAAGTGCTTATCATCGGGAAGGTTTGTGTATACTCCTTTTTCTTTTGGTAGCTTGGGTAGCAGTCGCGCTTGCCGATTCTCTCCCTCTTCCTCTTGAAGAATGTGAGCAGGCATGGGGAAGAGGCGTTCAATGTTACTGCCGATCTGATGCGCTCTAAGGCGTCTTCCTAAAGCTATGGCTGTGATGCGGAAACGTCCGTAGCTAGTCCGATTACCGATGCGGTCAGTTAGTTTTTTTTGTTGGAAGACTTCCGCCATTGTCTTAGCTGGCTCCCAATAGGCTGCAATTGTAGCTCGTATTGCGCCCTGCAACGTTTCCGGGGTTGGAGGAAAGAGGGTTTCAGCAAAGTTATTTTCGCCAGCATCAAATGGGCGTCCTGTACGAAAAAGAAGCGGTTCGGTTGGTTCAATGAAGAGGCGCATCATTCTTGCTCCTTTCGTCCTAGAAACAGCATGACCAGTAGCCAACCTAATGCTTCAACTAGGCCATATCGCCTTCTCTCAGAATGTAGTTCGACAGATTTTTCCTGGTTTTCGTCCATAGATGGTTTCTTATCCTTGTCCATCGCTTCTGCAAGGTCGGTAAGATGTTCTGCTAGAATTCTTACTGCGTCGTTTGATAAGGTTGCTTCACTGCTACGCTGCCTTTGCAATACTCGTCTGATCTCACTTTGTTGAGCCGCTTTACTCAGTTTGACGAGCGTTACTGCTTCTTCAAGCAGAATGTAAACGCATTTGGGAGACAGAGCATCCTGCTTGAAAAGCTCGTAGAAGGAGGTGAAAAGCTTAACAGGCTGTCCATCTGTTGCCAATCCCTTATATTGCCACCGGCACCCCACTCGTGTTTGTTCGCCTGAGCGACGCAGTACAGTAACGACCAGGGCATTGCGTCCATAATGTTTTTTAGCACTATCCTCCGCTGCTTTAGACATACGCCGTACATATGAGAGCGAGGTCAGGTGATGGGCGATGGCAATACCGGCACTAGCACTTACCTGTTCCCTGTTGCTCTCGTTAGATACTTGCGCTTTTACTGTTTCAGAATATTGGTGTTGAAGTTGATATACTAAGTCGAAAACCGTTTTGATAGCTGGTGGTGACTCTTGCCTATAGTCGCATGCAAGAGGCGCGAGAGCAAAGACATCATCACCTCCAGCATAAATGAGGCGGCCAGGATACTGTTCTTCTACGATAGCTGGGGCCTGTTCGCGGGAAAATGTTGAGAGTGTCTGACTAATGCGGCTATGCTCTGCCTCATCTGCTACTTCACTCAGGAGCTTTCCCATTTTGTCGCCATCCATCTGTATCATCGCGTAATAAGTTGTTGGCCGAGTGATATCAAGAGCATCAGTAGCTGTGAGAAGTTTCCTAAGTGCAGTGCGCCCCTCTGCTGCTACAGCTTCGGCTTTACCAATTGGTGTGACGTTATAATCTTTCTTTAATCGCTGTGGCGCAAATGTCTCAGGAAAGTAACAGTCGCCATCCCGCTTTAAAATCTCACGTGGATGAGGATGTTCTCTGGCGAGTTTATAGAGATACGGAATTGTATCTGGTTGCATATCTGCCATGTAGTGAGCTTTGGTAACACTCAGCCAGTCTGTTAACATTGAGGTGTCCACATCATCTTTTAATAGCCTCTCTACAAATGTGGCTGTAGCAATTGAACTGGTGGAAGGAAACCCTGCTTCTACGTTTTTCTTCCTAAAGACTTCAGAAAGATAGGCAAAACGTTTGACGGTATCAATAGCATCTAATCGCTCCTCACCATCTGGATTAATGTTATGCCTGTTGCCATCTTTTACAAGGCTTTGGGCAAGCTCTGTCCAAAAAGTCCGTACCTCTTCGCGGGAGATACCTCTACCGTGTAGTGCTTCGCGCTCTCCTGATATCGTGCTTTTTTCGCCTCGTTCTTCCAGAAAAGCTGTTTCTTGCTCGGCTTTATCTAATAACTTAATGTGACGAAGTTGTTTTCGTGCATCTAAGGCTCTTTGGACTTGTTTTAGCCACTCAGCATATTTTGGTGTGTCTCCTCTCTCTACGATAACCCAGAATATCTCGAAAAATGTGTCTGGATTGGTTTGTCTATCCCATATGGGAATGAGCGCATCTACATCAACTGGCTTGGCATATCTCTCAAGAATTTGTATCTGCACGTCTTTGCAGATACTTTCCCAACACTTCTTGATGTTTATTTCGCTTTGTTTGGCTCTGGCTTCGGCTTTCTCGAAGGTATCAAAGATGGCAACATATTTGTTGGTGAGGTCAGGAATATTTTTTTCTATGAAAGGTTTTTCTGGAAAGATGAGAGCCGCTTCAGACTTTATTTCGGTCATACTTGCTTCCATCAATAACGATAGCAGAAAGCTACCCAACCACAGATCGCGTGTTTTACGAGCCTGAGCTATGAAAGATTGTACGGGACCTAGAGAGAATAAGAGCATGTATTCACTCATAATGTCACCTTCCCTTTCCCACTAAATGTAGTAAACCAATCTTCGATGAGAGCGTAATCTTTGGTAGATATGAGCCTTCCCAATGGGTCTTTTTCTGTGGTCTTAAAGAGTACTGCCACTCCGACATACTGCTTTCCTTTTTCTCCCTGGATCTCGGTTACTCTTAATAGGAGAGGTGAGGCTCGACGTGCGTTACTCACATCTCTTAAGGGAAGGCCAAAGATTTTGCGTTTCAAAAGTGGAAAGATGCTACTACGATACTTTTGTAGACTTTCACCAATAGCTTTCATTGCTGCTTCAGCAGTAAGCCAGGGCTGATTATCATAGTGAAGTATTCTAATCGTGCAAGTATTTGGTGAAAGAATGTCAAACATTGCATCTTTCACTGATGTTGGTCTGATGTTGTATAACGAACGAGCATATTCTATGCCTTGTTTGATTTGCGCTTGCAGGTCATCTATGCTTTTAGGAGTGCTAAATTGAAAATCGGCTGTGTTTCCCTTAAAGGATTCCACTGTAATGCTGCCTGCACAACGGCGTGAGCGTGAACCAATACTGCCTAAATGGGTAAGTAACCAGAATGCGGCAATGGCTTGTTTGTAGTGTGTATCATCTGTACCTCTTGTAGAGAGTGTAAGCTCAAAGTTTGTGCCTGCTGGAAAGTACCAACGAGCAGGTTTGAGATTTCCTTTGTCTGCTCTACCACTTCTGACCATTGTCCAGAGAAGATAGCCTTTGCCCGTTGCCTGCCATTTTCCTCCTATGTTCACGCTTACTTGTTCCGTGAACTCTTTCGGTACGCTTGTAGCATTGGATACTCGAACAGATACTGCTGATCCTGTATCTGTTGCCCCAAAAATAGCCATTTCTTGCTTCATTACCTCTTGAAGTCCTCTGGCATCTGTACCAACCATGCCACCTACCAATGCGCGTTGCCAGTAGCGCATGAGTCCTCGAAATGAGGGCGCACGTAGTTCGGCTTTTGTTTGATCCGCTCCCGCCAAAAACAACGGCGTGATGGTTTGCAGGGTGAACGTTACTTCCTGCATCTGTTGATCCTTTCTTATGAGCTTTATCTCGTTTATCGAGATAGTATCATACTATACCTAATCAATACATCCAAACTAGCTACAACTTTTTCAAAGCTAGCTTGGATTGCTGTTCGCGCTTAGTGGTGTATACTCTATTCATTGTCACTAGAGTAGTTGGCAAACTGTATCTGTAGGAAGCGGTAGTCAAGACGTTCTTTGTCTTTGATGTTCCAGGTGTTTCGGCATAAGCGGAGTAAAACGTTGGTATGGCTACTCACCGTCGATTCGCTGATGTTTAGTTGGACTGCTACCTCCTTTGGATGAAGCCCTTTGTTTAGTTGGACTGCTACCTCCTTTGGATGAAGCCCTTGCGCGAAAGCTTGCAGGACTCTTTGCTCTGCAGGACTTGCTGCGCCTTTAACTTGTTTGCGACGTTTGCCTTCTTCTGTTTCTCTTTGCTCGTTCTGTGAGCGTATAAAGGTTCTGGTGCTAGTATTACTGGTGCTCAGTATGTGAGACAAAATAGGTTGGGCTGAACGAGCAAATGGGATTTCGATGAGCCGCACACCATCTTCTGGTGAGGCGTGCATGATGGCACCATTTCTGGCTTGTTGCTGAAAGACTTCAGGAGTATAGAGATGCCATAGTCTATCAGCTGGCTCAAAGTTCAAAAGGGCCGCTGAAAATGAGAGGAAAGACATAAGCCGTCTTCCACCAGTGATGGAGAAGTGAACGATGTATTGCTGCTGCTTTAAGCTACGAATAAGCTCGTCCATCGTGTCGAGTGTACCGTCTGCGGTTTGCTCATCTACAATATCATCAATAGGCTGTTCATAGTACTTGAGAGTATGAGTGCTAAAGCGAATGTTCTGACCATCTCTCTTGTAGTAATTCCCTGTGAATTCAGTTCTCAAACAGGCTATTGAATGTTGTAGATTTTCATGTGAGGTGAGAGCAGGATGAATAACAATGACCTCACGAATGGGAAATTTACGTTGTAGCAGGAG
>WNGG01008103.1_pt1 | contig 11600 bp, 19 predicted proteins | sample 5400661 | NCBI WGS metagenome assembly WNGG01 (sample SAMN13153372, study PRJNA577476) | soil metagenome | isolation source: 100 cm soil or saprolite under Garry oak tree replicate 1 | place: USA:California | collected 2016-06-15 | reverse complement strand
TGGCTGCGTAAGCTTCGGCTTCACGCACCTGCGTGAGTGGCAGCCCGCCTGAGGCGGCGCTCACGTATCGCAAAATCGGGCTGGCGTGACCTGGGGCCCGAACGGGTCGCGTAAGAGTTTCTAAGGGCTCGTCGCTGCCACGGCCGGCGAGGCGCCGCGGTGGTGAGACCACAAGCCTCGTCTACGCACGTAGTAGCGGTATCGGAGTCATTCTCGGACCGGGGTTCGATTCCCCGCGCCTCCATTGGAGAAGTTGCCGTCGTTGCTTGGGCTTGCTGGTTCATGGTGTGCGTTTCGTGCCTTAAGTGTGCCTTAGCCCATCAGCCGGGTTGCGCGTTCCAAGGCGGCGCCCATCCGGGAGACTGCGGCAGGCAACTCGGCCGGAACGGATAACCCCTTCACCCGGGCCAGAATGTCCTCCACCTGAGTGGCGGCCGCCCGGAGATCGTTAAGGGCCCTCTCGGTCTCCGCTGTCAATGGTTCGTCGCGGACCTTAGCGGCCTGCTGCGCTTGCGCGCGAAGCCAGTCTGCCGCGTTCTCAAATAGCCGGGCCATGTTTGCCCTCCTATGCGTTGGCGATCCGTAGCCCACGACGTTGGGGAATCGCGGCGACTTTCGCTAGGGCCTCCCGTACATCCGCGTCATTCGTGATCGAGTAGCGATGGTAGATCGCCTCGCTCGAGTGGCCGACGATCTTCATGGCCACGCTGCGCGCAATCCCGGCCCGTTCCAGGCGCCGCACAGCGCTGCGGCGGAAGTCGTGGGGAATGTGGCCCACGAGCTTCGCGAGTGTGCAGGCCGTGCGCCAGGCTTGCCGAATGCTCTTGACCCGCTTCCCCTCCCGATGAAACACCCAGCGCACCACTTGGCCCGTGCGCCGCTCGACGGTATCGGTGTAGGCGCGCTGCGCCTCGAGTAAAGCCTTGAGCTCGGGCAACACCGCAAAGGGCAACTCGCGCCCCTGGCCGTTCTTTGTTTCCCCCGGCTCGAGACAGATAGACCCGCGGTCCCAATCGACGTGGCGCCATTCCCGCGTCAGCGTTTCGTTGCGGCGCCAGCCCGCCCAATACATGAACAGCGCGACGGCGCGGGGCGCGGGGAGTGTCAGGTGGGTGAGCAAGTCCTGAAAGTTGTCCTCGTCAAAGAACGTCGTCCGCGTGTTCTCGACATGGACGGAGGGCAGGGGGGGCAGGTTCAGCAGCCGGCCCGCCTTGTGCGCCACCACGAGACCCGTGCGGATCAAGGACAACTCATAGCGCACTGTGCTCGGGCTCGCCTTCTCGGCCAGCCGGTCGCGCTTGAAGCGGAGCAAGCGGTCATAGGTGATGTTCTGCGCCCGCTCCCCCTTCAAGTGCCGGGAGAGGTGCCGGCGCACATGCCGCTCCACCTTCTCATAGCTGCGGTGCTGCTGGTGCTCGTCCAAGATGATCGCTTCCACGTCGGCCCACAGGAGTTTCGCGGCATCCGGGTGTAAGCGTCCGTCCTGCACTTGGCCGAGCCGGGTGTTGAGCAGGTCCACGGCATCCTTGCGCCGCGGCCCGGCCTTCTCCTGAATCCGGCGGCCGTTCAGCGTGTAGCGGACCTTCCAGACGTTCCCCACTTTGCGGATCTCGCCCGTCCCCCGCGCGCGACGACCTTCACGCACTTCGCTAGGTGTGGCCTGATGGGCAGTCATAGGCCGCCGCCCTCGCGCGCACGCAAGTGCTCCCACGGGGCTAGCACCTTGAGCTTGCGTCCCAGTGCTTCAACCTTCACGTCCTTCGCAACAACGACATTGCGACCGTAATCGACCTGATAGAAATCACCGAGTTCCTTACGGGCTTGCGGCCCGCGCGCGAAACGAATCATCTGGTGCTCATCCCTGAGCTTGCGATTAATGCGCTGGAGCAGTGCGCGCAGTGTAACCGGCGCCCCTTGTCGTGTCAGCATAGCTATTCCTCCGGGTGGAGAGTGCGGTATAAATCCCGAAGTAAGTATACAAGCATATGAGCACGCGAGCAAATGCGCCTATTCACGCCGCCTGCCTTTAATCCACTGTTCCAACCCCGCGTTTGAGAACCGCACCATCCCACCCACGCGCACGGTGAAGGGGAACGTTCCCACCTTGGCATAGACGTAGCGCGTGGAACAACCCAGCCGTTGGGCCACCTCGGCGGCGGTCAGGAGGCGCTCCGCCGGCGCGGGGATGGTGGGCGTCTTCCCATTCCCATTGAGGCGGGCCGCGACCCGGTCGGCGATCAGATCGGCCAGCTGCTCGAGCAGCGCGTCGATGGTCACGCGCCCTCCCGCAACGCCTGCCGGGCTACCTCGTCGGGGTCACCCATACCGGCCATACTGGCCATACTGGCCATTTCCCCAGGTGTGTCCTGTATGGCCGGTATGTGGCCGCTATGACCGTTTCCGAGGCTCCAGACCATCGCGCTGCCCGGCCCAAACCCATGCCGCTGGGCGACGAGTCCGGCCGCCCTCAACCGCCGGCGAAGCGTCCGCTCGCTGGCGTCGAATCCCGCAGTGCGGCAGGCATGTTGCACCTCCTTGAACGTGCGCGGGGTTGCCTCTACGAGCTCGTGCAGGAACCCGCGCAGGTCGCGGGCCGCCTCCCGCTCGTCCGCATCCTCGGGATCCCTGACCAGGGCATCCGCGCGAAGGGCGGATTCGCCGAGCCACCGAATACGGCCGGCGCCGTTGGGGGCACCGTCGAGCGTGAAGGACAGGGAAGGGGCCAGCGGTGCCAGGTTGGATTTCGTGACGGCCAGGACGCGCTGCTGCTCGTCGTCGGGGTCCCGGGCGACGAGCAGTCCCGCGCGCGCTGCGCCGATGATGCCGATGCTCCCCCCACCACGGTACAGCGCCGACCCTCCGCTGGCCTTGTTCAAGTGCCGCAGGAGCACAATCGCCGCGTCGAGTTCAGCCGCGAGGGTCGCCAGCGGCGCCAGCGTGCGCCGAATGTCGTGGTCGATCCGGGAGTTGACGTAATTCGCCAGGAACGCGACGAAGGGATCCACGATGATAAGCCGAGCACGCTTCAACGGCAGGAGCGTGGCCCGCAGGGCGGCCACGTCCTCCGGGAGACTGAGCGGCCGCACGCCGCGGTCGTCCCGGACCGCCTCAAGCACATTGAGGCGTTCGGCATCGCCGCCGGCCGCGTCGAACCGCGGGCGCACCGTGTCCGCGATCCCGTCCTCGCCCGTCACGAGGATGACCAGCCCGTTTTCGGCTGGGGCGCCGTCGGGCATCGCGGTCCCCGTCGTGACGCGAGCCGCCAGATCGAGCAGGAGCGTGCTCTTGCCCAGCCCCGGGTCCCCATCGAGGACGGTGAGCTTCCCCAACGGAATGCGATCGCGCCACAGCCAGCGGACGGTCTCAGGCTCGACCGTCGAGAGGCGCCGAAAGAGGAGCTCGGTCTCGCTCACGCGGCCTTGCCTTCACGGTGGGCAGCCCGATACGCTCGCACGAGCGCGATATGGCGGCACCGGCTAGGATGGTACTGCGCGTCGATGCACGAGCAGCGCGGCACGTCACTCCACGTGACATAGGTCACGCCGCCCACTTGGTAGCGGCCCGGGTTCAGCGGATTGACCTCGTCGGCGGTGCGAGAAATGAAGGCGTGGGGCTCGTCCGCGAACCCGTGCGGCGCGGTCGAGTCGTTGCGCGGATAGGACGCGAGCGGATAGCGCGGGCTCACGCGGCCCGCCGGTCCAGCACGGATGCCAGCCGTTCGAGCGCCGCGGTCAGCCGGTCGAGTCGAGCCGCCAGGAGCAGCTCACGTCGCCGCGCGGCCCACCGCCGCAGGACGTCGTCTTGCGACGGCTCCGGGTCTGGCGCTATCTTCAGCCCACGCACAGCAACCTCCGTTGTCGGCGGCCCTTCGCGTCTCACCGCGGGGGCCGCGTTGCGTTTAGCTCACCGTGCACCAGATGAGCCAGCCGCTCAACTGCACAGTGCCAATCTGATGAAGGTTAAGAAGCGTGTTCGCGGCGGCCTCGAAGTGCCCGAACCCGCCGACGTCCGCGTCGATCTGAACCCCCGTCGTCAGCGTCATGGGGCCCGTCAAGGCCGTGCCCCCAGTGCCACTTTGGAAAGTGACGACGGCGGCGGCCGCGGCGACGAGCATGAACTCGAGCACGCGAATTTTGATGCCCGCGCCTTGGGCCGCCACCAACGTCGTGTCGCCCACCGCGCTCGTGATCGGTAGGAATTGCGCTTCGCCAAGGACCGCCATCAGGGCCTCGTAGTGGGAGGTGAGTGACCGGCCCCGTCACCTCGTCGACAACGGGCTTGCGAGGGAGCGACCCCTACCGGCCAGAGAGAGCGCGGGGCGGCCGGGAGATTGCGGCCCCGGCGACGTGCTTGCCCGTCGCCGTCGAACCCGGCGGCCATGATGCCGGACGACCGTTCGCGCCCCATGACAGTGATCACTTGCCCTTGTCCTTCGCCTGCTGCTGGCGCTCCCGCCGTCGCCGTGCGCGTTCTGCCTGCTCGACCTCCTGCCGCTCGGTCTCACGCTGAAATTCCTCGCGCTGCTCGAGGGCCAGGCGCCACGCGCCGCCGTTCACCAGGAACTCGGCGAGCTCGTCGGCGTTCATTTGCCCTCCGCCGCTGCGCGCCTTCTGTACGTCTCCTGCAGCTGGAGCGCTCGATCCGTACGCCGCCCCATGCACACCTCAAGCCGTGCCTTCGCCGCTTGCCAGGTTTTGATCGACTCGTCGAGCTTCTTGGTCGCCACCGCGACCACTTCGATGCCGCTCGCGCCGCTGTCTTGCCGGCGGGTCGCTGACAAGTCGTCGCGAGCCTGCCACATCACATTTTCCAATCGCAGGAATTCCGCCCGCAGCCGGTCTTCCTCGGCGAACAACTCATCCAGCTTCGCGTCCCCGCCACCACGTTCCCATTTATACGGGTCACGGGATCGCTGCCAACCTTGCGCCCCGTAGGTGTTCCCCAAGTACTTCCTGATCTGCTCATCGATCGGATCGGAGCCGAATCCGGGGCAGCGCCCCGCCTCTTGGATCAGGGGGTTGACCTCGTCGCCATAGCTGAGGCTGTCGGCCCCCGTTTCCAGACCCAGGGCACGCGCAGTCGTGCCGGCGAGAAAGCCGTCACGAAAGAGTCGCCGCGTCGCCTCGAGTACCTTCGCCGCGCGGCCATTCGGGGCGGCGGGTTTGGGCTTCGTCATGTGCTTGTACTCCCGACAAATTGTTGGTGTTGCGGCTTAGGAGGGAGGAGCCGGGCGATTTGGGCGGACGTCGGCACCGCCAGCGCGCCGCGCGCCTGACGGAATGTTTCGAGCTGATCGCCGAGCTGCTTTTCGAGCGAGCGAACTTCCGCGAGCCGAAGAAAAAGATCGGCCAAGCCGGCATTGATCGAAGCCTGAGTTCCCAAACTGGGCGTCAGCGTACCGCCCGCGGCGTCCCCCAAATCACCGCTGAAAGTCGCCGCCAATCGGTCGTACCACCCGCTTTCTTGCCACGCCGATTCGTTGCCGCCGTTCAACCGGACCACTGTCGAGTACAGGTCGTTCGCAAAAATTTCTAATCTCCTGAACGCGGCTTCCGCGGGCCCCCCGGTGACCCGATCGCTGAGGCCCAGGTTGTATTTGACGCCCACCTCACGGTCGAAAGCGTATGCGGTGCGTGCGGCGCGCGGACGGCGGGATTCCCAATCGAGGTCAGCATGGGCTCCGGACGCGGCGTCGAGGGTAGGATCGAATGACGTGCCGGCGAACCGTCGGACGATCGGCCGCGCGGCGGCCGCGGCCTTCGCTGCCAGTGCCTCGACGTGCTCGGTCCATTTCACGAGCAGGTGCTCGCCGTTGAATTCCGCAGCTTCGTGCGTGGTCGGCCATCCTTTGGCCCATTGGAAGGCATGGTAAATCTCGTGGCCCAGCGACCGGATGATCTCATCCGGGTTTCCAACGTGGTATCGAGCGTTGAGCCAGATGTGATTTCGGTGTTGGTCGTACAGGGCGGCCTGGCCGTTCTCGTCGTCGAACCACTTCACGAGGAAGGTCTCGCTCAGGGGTATCTGCCCGTCCGATGGAAAGGCGTAGGCGAGCTGTTGGAACCCGAAAGACGCCGCCTTGATCGCGAACTCGGCGAGCTCGGGCGCCTCGGTCCACATGTCCACTTCTTCCGGCAAGTCAACCAGGGCCGCCAGTGGCGGCGCCGTCTGGCCGGTTGCCTTCGCCATCACGGTGCCGGTCCCGATGCCCGCGCCCCGAAAGACTGGGCTGGCCTCGATCGGCTGAATCCCCGCGATGATCCTGCGGGCACCTTTGCCGCGCCACTCGGCCGTGGGCTCGAGCGTCTTCACCTGCCGCGGGAACCCAAACGACCATTCCCCATCGGCCCCGAGCTCCTTGACCATGTGGAACGCTTCCCGCCCGCGTTCCGTGGACATGAAGAAGCGCCCCTGAAAGACCGCCTTGTCCCCCTGCACGCTGATCGTGCCCTTGCCCACAGGGGCGGCCCCGTCGAGCACGACATCGTGCCCATAGGCCGACATCTTCACGGCCGAACTGGGCGGGAATGCGCCCGGCAGGAGCACATCACCATCTTTGTCGACCACTGAAAGTGTGGCGACTATAGCCGTCACTTCCCCTTGAACTGCGTCTTTAATCTCCAGCGCACCGAACGATTTCGTTTCGAGTTCCAGGGCGCCGGTCAGGGTGCTCACGACTCCTCCGATCGCCGGCGTGGGATCGCGATCGTGGCTTGGACCCGATTCACTTGTTGGTCGTCGGACACAAACACGTCGAGCGGCGACCCATCCGGGCAGCGCAGCTCGGCTGGCTGGCGCGCCCGCTCGACGGCCTCGACCCGCGCCCGGGCGACGTCGCGCACCCACGTGCTGACGGCCTTCCCCTCGGTGAATGCAATGACCTTGATAGACGAAAAGTCGGCGGCAGGAATTCGCACGCTCAGGACTCGGGCCTCAACCTTCTTTCGCATCGCGCTCCTCGCTGTGTGCACCACGCTCGTAGTGTATGTTTCGGGGGTGCGCGGCGCCGAAAGCGAGAAAAAACCTCAACATGCCTGCGATATCTGCGCGGGTGTGCAGAGCGTCGATTGGCTCGTAAAGCTCGCCCGGTCGATGGTGCACGATCCGGTTCCGAGCGCCGCGACCGCGCGGCGCTATCGTCGCCAGTTCAAGCAGATCATGCGGCAAACACCCGACGTGGCGATCCGAGCCGAGCTGGAGCGACAGTGGGCGCAAAACGTCGAGCAGATGCCCGGATTAGCAATCTCAAGCGGGCGGCCGCGAGAGAACGTCAGCGGGCTCGTGCTCTACGTTCTCACGGCGGTTGTGGCGCAGGTGCTTGATGACGCAGCGGCGATCGACGCCGAAAAGCGTGCCGCCCATTTCGAACGTGCTGGCGATTTGCCGCGCGCAGTCTATGCAGCAGCCTCGACGGCCCCAGACTTCGATCACCCAGGCCTTGATCGGACCATTACTGCGCGGCTGCTCGAGGTGCAACGAAAGGTCGTTGATCTTCGACTACAGCCGGAGCGCATCCGTGCCGAGATCAAAGCCGGCCGCAAGCGCGGGCATGTCGCGTGGGTGCATCCAGACTGGATTCGGCGGGCCGCGCAGTATCGGGGAGATCAGCAAATCATTCGCGAGGCCTCGGGCTTATGGGACTTCTGTGGGACCCCGGGCCGACCGTGTGCTCGCGAGCCAATTCGGCTAGCATAGTTTCGTTTTGGAGGGTATATCTTAGGCCCCTCTGGAGCCCTCATGAGTCGCGTAAGCAACTGGTTAAGGCCCGGTTCCTCGGCTTGGTCGTTTTGTGTCGGCGCTGGGAGCGTTATTAGCCTGATTCCAGGCGTTGCCAATCCGGTCTACGAGACGGCTACATTCGTCCCGCCCGAATGGACGGACGCGACAACGATCTACAGCACAGCCTCATTCGTCACGCCCGAATGGACCGACGCGGGGGCGATCTATGGTGATTGGTGCATCGTGGGAAATGATCTAGTAGAAGCTGCGGAGCAAGTCGGCGACTTGGCTGACGTAGCGTAGATGTGGGGAAGAAGAAGAAGAAGAAACGCCATCATGGAGGCCTAATTCCCCCGACCCAGACTCAGCACGTTCAAGCGCGGATGGAGTCGTTCACGATCCGGGGGCCGCTCCCAGCGCCCGAGATACTCCAACAGTACGATGTAATCCTCCCTGGCATGGCCGAGCGTCTCTTGCTGGCGTTTGAGGCTCAAGGCGCTCATCGCCGAACGATGGACGACAAAGCGCTTACGATGAATTTCCGCCTGGCCCGAGTCGGTCAGGTTTTTGCGTTTGTCATTGGTCTCGCGGCCTTGGGGAGCGGCACATATCTCGTGGCAACCGGCCATGATGCCTATGGTATCGCAGTCGTTTTTGGAACTATTGGCTCAATGATCGCCGCGTTCATCTGGACGGGCCGGCCATCTAACCGCCCAGGTCGAGCGCCTGAGGGGACGGGTACAGCGGCCGCAAAGTCAGCAAAGCCCGACTAGTGGGACTCCAAGAAGCTGTCAGTCGCGTTCGGCGGGCGTGCATCAGCTCCAAGAACCGGCCCAGAATCGCATCGTCCTGGTTCGGGCGCTCCGCCTGCTACGGCGCGGCGTCAGGGTCGTCGTCTGCGGCCTCGTCGAGCCACCGCTTCGGCTCCTGGGCGATCCGCTTGAGCCACGCCTCGTAGGTCTGCCCGGCCTCATCCTCGAGCTGGGACCGTAAAGCGTTCCACGCGCGGCGCGCTTCCTCCGGGCTGCCCCAATACTCCACCCACGTGTCAGGGTCGCCAGCGGCGCGGGCGTTCGCCAACACGTTTCGCAACTCGATCGAGACGCGATCATACTTCCGTTTGTCGCTCCGTCTGAGTCGTGGCATTGCTCCTACCTCCGGTAGCCGGGATGGGGTTCGCCTTCCAAGTCGAGCTCGCGTAACAACCGCGCGAACGCGAGCCGGGCCTGCTCCTCGATGGACACGGCGGGATGCTTGCGTGGGTGCCCGTGGTCGTCGCGATACACCAGGCCGTCGCGCTTGAGAATCTGCCGCGCTTGGGCCGCCCGGTCCCATGCCTCCGCGGCGAGCTGCAGCAGCCGGAGGTGCTGGTCTTGGAGCTCGTAGCGTTCGAGCACGAGCCGCCACCAGCGTTTCGCCTCGGGGCTGAGATGCGCCGGCGGCCGCACCGCGTCACCAATGAGCTGCACCGCCGGCCGCGGCACCGCACGATCACGCTTCATAGTTCACGTCGCATCGCGTTTTCGGTTTGGGGCGCTCGTGATCGACGCCGACGCGCGAACGGCGCAGGGGCATGGGTGCCCTGTAAGAACGACGGGCCATTGTTTAGGCCCAGCCGGGGCGCTTGGGCGGCCACCGGGCGGGGGGCGCCTGCTCCTGGTGGCGTTCACGTCCGCGCTTGGCCTGGTGGCAGCGTGAGCACATCCCCTGGCCGTTGGCGAGGTCGAGCTTCGCGCCGCCCTGCTTGAGCGGGATGATGTGGTCGGCGAACGTCGACCGCTCGGTCCCGCAGGCTCTACAGATCGGATCGCGGGCGAGGACGGCCGCCCGCCACCGTCGGTGACCGGCATCGTACCCCCGCTGCTCGGCCGTGCCGCGGGTCCGATCGTACGCCTGCTGATGCTGGCGCTTGTGCATGGGACAGCGGGTCTCGCCCCGTTCGACGAGTTCGGGGCAGCGCGGTTCAAAACAGGGGTGCCGAATGGCTCATTCTCACGCGAAGAACCGCGTCTTTGAGTGGCCACGGGGGCCGTCATCCGGCGCGACGCGCCCCCGTTCCGCCGGGCCGATCCCGAACAGCGCGCCCAACAGCCGCGCCAGGGTCCAGGAGTGCCGCCGCTCGGCGTTCCAGCGCGCATCCGCGCGCGCCTTCTTACTCGCGTCGATCGCGCAGTCCACGGCATCGCAGTAGGCGGCGAGTAAGTCACGGTCGATGAGTCGGACCACGCCCGCGGCCTGCATTTGCCCCATCACGTAGCGCCAGACTTCGCGGCCCCCCGCGCTCAACCACTCCGGCATCGTGGGCCAGCCCGGCGCGTAGTCCGGCTCTTTCGGCAGCGCGTGGTCTCGAGGATTGCCCTGGAGCATCCGCAGGCCTACCGGCTTCGGTTTACGGCCTCGCCGCATAGTCGGTTTCCCAAACTCTTATGTGCCGTCGCGTGCGTGGAGCCCGGCAGCGGCGAAGCCGAGGGGGTACGGCATGAAGAAACGCGGTCATTCGCGCCTGACGGCGCGGGCGGCGCGCCACGCAGCCTCCACGTGATCGAGCAGCCGCCGGAGATCCGCTTCGAGTTGCGGGAAGCCGCGGTCGTGGGCGTGCCGAATGTCGGCGGGCAGCTCCTGTCGCCAGGGCTGGAGCTCCTGGAGCAGGCCGTCGAGCGCGGTGACGAGGGTGGTGCGGGGGATGGTCCGGTCAGACGTGGTGGTCATCGCGTCCGCTCGCTGTGCCGTATCTGTCCCTTACGCCATGCGCGGTACGCACGGAATGCACAGAAGGCCGGGAGTGACCCCGGCCCAAGTGGTTGAATCCGTGCATCCTGTGCATTCCGTGTCATGCTGTCCGGCGTCCGCTGGGGTTCGATTCCCCGCGCCTCCATTGAGCAAAAAGCAGGTTGGGGAGGTTCTGGAGGTTGGGGGAGGTTGGGGGAGGTAGCACCGGAGCGACCTCCACCATGCTCCCCCAACCTTCACTATCCTCCACAACCTGCCTTTCGTCACACCGTCGCTCTGGTGCGGTTAACCACCCCCTGCTCCTCAAGCGCCGCCTGAGCTGCGGCGAGGCGGGCGATGGGCACGCGGAACGGCGAGCAGGACACGTAGTTCATGCCCACGCGGTGACAGAACTTCACCGACGCCGGCTCGCCACCATGCTCCCCGCAGATGCCGATCTTGAGCTCGGCCCGCGTTCCCCGCCCGAGCTTGACCGCCAGCTCGATGAGCTTGCCGACCCCTTCCTGATCAAGCACCTGGAACGGGTCGTCCCGTAGGATGCCGTGCTCCACGTAGAACGGCAGGAACCGGCCGGCGTCGTCGCGCGACAGGCCGAAGGTGGTCTGCGTGAGGTCGTTCGTTCCGAAGGAGAAAAACTCGGCGTCCTTGGCGATCTCGTCGGCGGTGAGCGCGGCGCGCGGCAACTCGATCATCGTCCCGACCAGATAGGGCACCGCCCGCCCCTCGGCCTGGAACACCTCGCGCGCCACGCGGCACACGATCTCGGTCTGGCGACGCAGCTCCTCGACGAGCGCCACGAGGGGGATCATCACCTCGACCGTCACCTTCTTGCCGCGACTCACCACCCGGCACGCCGCCTCGAAAATCGCCCGCGCCTGCATTTCAGTGATTTCAGGATACGTAATCCCCAGCCGGCAGCCGCGATGCCCGAGCATCGGGTTTGCTTCGATCAGCGAAGCGACGAGCCGCTCCAACCGGACGGCCGGCAGCTTCATGGCGCGCGCGAGCGCACCGACCTCGTCCTTCCCGTGCGGCAGGAACTCGTGCAGCGGCGGATCGAGCAGCCGGATCGTGACCGGGTAGCCGGCCATCGCTTCGAACATCCCCTCGAAGTCCCCGCGCTGCATCGGGAGCAGCTTTTCGAGCGCGCG
>WNGG01008847.1_pt1 | contig 11603 bp, 11 predicted proteins | sample 5400661 | NCBI WGS metagenome assembly WNGG01 (sample SAMN13153372, study PRJNA577476) | soil metagenome | isolation source: 100 cm soil or saprolite under Garry oak tree replicate 1 | place: USA:California | collected 2016-06-15 | reverse complement strand
CGCTACGCCCCACGGTCCTTGCGTGTCAATGTTACTTCCGCATGGACTAACCCATTGCCTGGTGTTAATTTGAACGGCCTTGGAGATTTTCATTGCCTGGCGCAAGCCAAATCAAAGTTGTTTGGATCCACGGGAAGCCACCAAAGTACTGGGTAATCCTCGGTGTTGCATTTCTTGCATTCTGCGCTGCATGGATACTGCTTGCGCTGTCCTTCTGGCGATTTGCTCGATCCGCCTCTGATGCGATGCATACCTCCTCGCGGATGTACAACAACAAAATCTATTATTTCCCATCATTTGTTTTGTGGCTCCACGATTTCGGTTTGTTTATTGTCATGGGCTGGATGTTCGTTCTAGGTGCGATCATGGTCTTCTATCGAAAAATGGTGCCCATAGACCCATGAAAGCAATCGTGTTTCATGAGCACGGCGGGCCGGAAGTTCTCAAGTATGAAGACGTTCCCGACCCCGTTATTCGCGCGAGCGAAGTCCTCGTGCGCGTGAAAGCCTGCGCGCTGAATCACCTGGATCTTTGGGTGCGCCGCGGCTTGCCCAATGTGCCGATCCCGCTGCCGCACATTCCCGGCAGCGACGTTGCCGGCGAAATCGTGCAGATTGGCTCGGATGTCACCACGGTTCGCGTGGGGCAGAAAGTCGTACTTGCGCCACTGGTTAGCTGCGGCAAATGCACGGCTTGCGTGGCCGGCCTGGACAACCGCTGCAGGCAAGCCACCAATCTTGGCTACATGATTGACGGTGGCTGTGCCGAATTTGTTCGCGCCCCTGAAGTAAATTGCCTGCCTTATCCCGAAAATCTCAAGTGGGAGGAGGCCGCCTCGATCCCGCTGGTGTTCCAAACAGCTTGGCACATGCTCGTGGGCCGCGCCGAGTTGCAATCGGGGGAAGACGTCCTCATTCTTGGGGCGGGCAGCGGCGTGGGCAGTGCCGCCATTCAAGTCGCCAAATTCTTCGGCGCACGCGTGATCACCACCGCGGGATCCGACGAAAAGCTCGCTAAAGCCAAGGACCTCGGCGCCGATTATCTCATTCATCATAAAACTCAGAAAATCCGCGACGAAGTCCGCCGCATCACCAATAAACGCGGCGTGGACGTCGTCTTTGAACACGTGGGTACAGCAACATGGGAAGACAGTCTCGCCAGCCTCGCGCCTGGCGGGCGCCTGGTCACCTGCGGCGCCACCACTGGCTATGACGCAAAGGTTGACCTGCGCTTTCTCTTCAGCCGCCAGCTTTCTCTCCTTGGCTCTTACATGGGGACCAAGGCCGAACTCCACACGGTGTTGAGGCTCGTCGCTTCAGGCAAATTAAAGCCCGTCGTCGACCGCGTTTTCCCGCTCGCCGAAGCCGCTGCTGCTCACGCCTATCTCGAATCCAGTTCCCAATTCGGCAAAGTCGTGCTCAGAGTTTAGTTTTTCGAGATATCTGATATTCTCCCGTGTCGCCCTCCAAAGAGGGTGCGCAACCATCCATGGCCAGTCTCCAGGCGCATCTCGCGGTTTGGATTATCAAGTGGCGCGTCAAGCGCCGCCTGAAAGGCGTACGCGACTATCGTCGCGCGCGCCAAATTCTTCGGCCGGATCGCTACAAAGTGCCTGCGGCGGTGCGCATTTCCCCTGCCCAGGTGAACGGCATTCCCGGAGAGTGGGTCGAATCGCCAAATGTCAGCAAAGATGTGCTCCTTTATTTGCATGGCGGTGGATATTTCGGCTGTTCTGCCGAAACGCACCGTCCGATCACCGCATATTTTGCGATGCACGGCTTCCGCGTTTTTGCTCCGGACTATCGTCTCGCCCCGGAAAATCCTTTTCCCTCTGCCGTGGATGACGCCACTACCGCCTATCGCGGCCTGTTGACGGAAGACCAATCGCCGCGGCGCATCGTCGTGGCCGGCGATTCCGCCGGTGGTGGGCTGGCGCTTTCGCTCATGCTCGTGCTTCGCGCTGCCGGCACACCGCTTCCTGCCGCAGCCGCGCTCTTTTCTCCGTGGACCGACCTTGCTGCCACTGGCGAATCCGTCCGCACCAATGCGGCTCGCTGCGCGATGTTCCACGGCCCGGCCGTCGGGCCAACCGCTCGCCTGTATTTGGGCGGCGCCGATCCACGTAATCCTCTCGCCTCTCCCCTGTATGCCGATCTCTCCGGTCTTCCGCCCATTCTCATTCATGCCGGCGCCGACGAAGTTTTGCGTGACGATTCCACGCGACTGGCGGAGAAAGCGCGCGCCGCCGGCGTTCCTGTCGAGTTGAAGATCTGGCCTGTAGTTCCGCATACCTGGCAGCTTGCCCCTCACCGAATTCCAGAGGCTCGCCAGTCCCTGAAGGAAAGCGCTGGCTTTCTTCGCACGCACACCAGCGCTGCGAACCTAAGTGGTGTAAAATCTCAAGAAAATGGTTGAGTCTTCGACTTCCAATCAGAATCGCGCCGACGTCACCGTCGATGTTCTCATCGTGGGTGCCGGCTTCTCCGGCCTGTGCATGGGCATCAAGCTGCTCGAAGCCGGAATGAAGGATTTTCTGCTTATCGAAAAAAGCGACGACATCGGCGGCACCTGGTACGACAATCGCTACCCTGGCTGCGCCTGCGACGTACCAGCCCACCTGTATTCCTTTTCGTTCGAGCGGAATCCTGGCTGGACGCGCATGTTCGCCAGCCAGCCGGAAATCTGGCAATACCTGAAATCTTGCGTGCAACGCTACGGCCTGGCGCCATACATTCGCTTCCACACGCGGTTGCAGGAAGCTGCGTGGAATGAAGCCGCAGGCGTCTGGAACATTACCGCGGGGGAGAACCTGAAGATACGGGCGCGCGTGCTGGTTTCCGGCATGGGCGCGCTGCACGTCCCACATTATCCGGAAATTCCAGGCATCGAACGGTTTTCCGGCCCCGCGTTTCATTCCGCTACATGGAAGCCGGAAGTCGATCTCACCGGTAAAACGGTGGCCGTAGTGGGCACCGGCGCGAGCGCCATCCAATTCGTCCCACAAATCACGCCCCGCGTCGGAAAGCTCTATCTCTTCCAGCGCACTCCTGCGTGGATCGTGCCGCGGCTCGACTTTGGCTTTTCTGAAAAATGGCGGCAGCGCTTCCGCAACGCACCGGGCCTCATGTGGGCCTTCCGCAAATTCCTCTTCTTCAGTCTGGAGTGGCGCGTCCTCAGTTTCCTCGGCAATCGCGTCGTACGAAAACATATCGAAAAAATCGCCCGCCGCCACCTCGAGAAAAGTATCCCTGACCCCAAGCTGCGGGCGGCGCTGACACCCAAGTACCAGATCGGCTGCAAGCGCATCCTTCTTTCTGACGATTTTTATCCCGCGCTAAAACGGCCTCATGTCGAGCTAGTCACCGAAAACATTGCGGAAGTCCGCGAGCGCAGCATCGTGACCCGGGACGGCGTCGAACGTCCCGCGGACGTTTTGATTTACGGCACCGGCTTTCATGTCACCGATCAGTTTATCGGCATGCGTCTAGTCGGCAGGGGCGGCATCGAAATTCACGACGCCTGGCGCAATGGGATGAGCGCTTATCTCGGCGTCACCGTCAGCGGCTTTCCAAATTTCTTCATTCTCCTCGGACCCAACACCGGTCTGGGGCACAATTCCGTGGTTCTCATGATCGAAGCCCAAGTCTATTACGTCATCAATTGCCTCAAGCTGATGCGCCGCCGCAACATCGCCGTGATGGAAGTGCGCCCGGAATCGCAAAAACATTTCGCCGCAAACATTCGCGACCGAATGTGCCGGACGGTGTGGCAGTCCGGTGGCTGCCGCAGTTGGTATCAAGACACGCAGACGGGTGAGAACACCACGCTCTGGCCCGGGTCGGTGATCAATTACATGCGCACCATGCGTTCCGTCGCTGCTTCCGAATACGATTTGAGGCCCTTGCCTCCCGCTACTTGAGACTGAACCACCGTACACGAAACGCTTCCTTCTTGGCGTCTCCAAATCGCGATTTGCCTCCCGCACGTCCGTGCGCGAGAACCCTCGCATTTGTATCCGCCACAGCGCTGTGCGAAAATGGAAAACACGAGGGACCATGAGCACATCGCGCGGCAAACACGTCAAGCTCACCAAACCCGACGATTTCGGCAGCCTGCTCCAGGACGAAGGCATTATCTTCACCAGCCTCGACAAAGCGGTGAACTGGGCGCGCAAGAGCTCCATCTGGCCGCTCGGCTTCGGCCTCGCCTGCTGCGCCATTGAAATGATGTCCATGGCCGCGGCACGCTTTGACGTGGCGCGCTTCGGTGCGGAAGTTTTCCGTCCTTCGCCGCGGCAGGCCGACCTCATGATCGTCGCCGGCCGTCTTTCGCAAAAAATGGCTCCTGTGGTTCGCCAGCTCTATGATCAAATGCCCGAGCCCAAGTGGGTGATTTCCATGGGCGCCTGCGCCACCTCGGGCGGCGTTTTCAATAACTACGCCATCGTGCAAGGCTGCAATCAGGTGATCCCGGTGGACGTTTACGTTCCCGGCTGCCCGCCGCGCCCGGAAGCCCTTCTCTACGCCATTCTCCAGCTCCAGAAAAAGATCGAAAACGAAAGGGGCTCCTTCAAGCGCGCCCTGAACCTCGCCTGATCGCTACCGCATATCCCGCAGGCTTGGTCTGCGAGGAAAGTGAATGACGATGACATCGCGATTCACTCTAAGTCCTCTTGCCTCTATTTCTCTTTTTCTTGTGGTAGCTATTTTCTTTCTCACATGCGACGGCGCCACCCTTCGGCTTGCCCCCGCTAAGGGGTGGACCCTCGCGTGGAGCGACGAATTCAACGGCCCCGACGGCTCGGCTCCGGACTCTTCCAAGTGGACGTACGACACGGGGGACAAAGGCTGGGGCAACAAGGAACTCGAGTGCTACACCAATCACCTTCAGAATGCGCAGATCAAAAGTGGAAATCTGGTCATTAGCGCGCAAAAGGAGAGCATCACCTGTTCGGATGGCGTCTCGAGCAGTTACACTTCAGCCCGCCTCAAGACACAAGGGCTCTTCAGCCAGGCCTATGGCCGCTTTGAAGCGCGCATCAAGATTCCCGCGGGGCAGGGAATGTGGCCCGCCTTCTGGATGCTCGGCAAGAACATCACGTCTGCTGGCTGGCCCGCCTGCGGTGAAATCGATATCATGGAAAACATCGGCAAGGAGCCAGCCACGGTGCACGGCTCTCTTCATGGCCCCAGCACCACTGGTCCCACCAGCGACCTGACCTCCGTGTTCAGTCCGCCTGCCGGCCAGAAGTTCGCCGATGACTTTCACCTCTACGCCGCCGAGTGGGAACCCGGCGTGGTGCGCTTTTACGTGGACACCAATCTGTACGCCACGTTCAATCAATCCCAGTGGCCTGTCGGAGGCACGTGGGTGTTCGATCATCCCTTCTTCCTCATCCTGAATGTTGCCGTTGGCGGCGATTGGCCCGGTTCGCCCGACAACACAACCCAATTCCCCCAACAAATGCTCGTCGACTACGTCCGCGTCTACACCAAGCAGTAACCTGGACGAGGAATCTCGACAGATCGTTTTGAAGCAGTGCGTGAGCTTAGATCTGTGCTTCCTCTGTGTTTTCCGCGATCTCTGTGCTAAAACTCTTTGTTCCAGTTTCGATAGAGAAGGGAAGTAGCCAATGGCCGCAATAGACGATCCTGCTCGCCAACTCCTGCGCCACACACTTGCGACCGTTGCGTACCGCGGCGGCAAAGCCTTGCGTGGTGCCCCAGACCACTTCTCGAGCTTCCATATCGGCGACAAGACACGTACCCCAGCGCAAATCCTCGCGCACCTGGGCGACCTTTTTGACTGGGGGCTCTCCATCGCGCAAGGCAATCAAACATGGCATGACTCCATGCCCCTTGCTTGGAGCGCGGAAGTCGAGCGTTTCTTCGCCGCCGTCAAGAAGTTCGACGAATATCTCGCCTCTCCCGAGCCGCTGCACGGTTCCGCCGAAGGCCTCTTCCAGGGCCCCGTGGCCGACGCGCTGAATCACATCGGCCAGATCGCCATGCTCCGCCGCCTCGCCGGCTCGCCCATCAAGGGTGAAAACTACTTCAAAGCCGACATTGCCGCCGGACGCGTCGGCCTGGAGCAATCCGCTCCCCGCCGTGAATTCGAATGATGGCTTAAACCTATGAGGGTTGAACGGGAGTTACCTGGACTAGGACGATTTCCCAATCATCCCCTTCAGGAATGAGAACAACGCTCATCCGGTGGATCCAGACGCGCTGTAGACTGGCAAGGATGGCGTTCTTCCACAAAACAATGGCGACAAAGAGCTCGGTCGTATCCCCGAGTGTTTCCTCGATCGCATAAGTGGCATTTTTCTTGGCGTAAGGAGCAAACAGGGTTTCAAACTCCTTGTGGATTTCCTCGTGATTCCATCGTTTACCGTAGACGTCCACAAACTGCGCATTCTTGGCGAAAAAGTGCACCAATTCTTCAGATTTATGCCAGTTAAGTCCTGCAAGGAAGCTATCCAGGGTCAATAAAGCTCCTTTCGATGGTTGTGCTTTGACACTCGTAGGACTCATACCTTTTGCAAGTTGCTCCCGGACTTTTTCCGGTCTCAGGCCTCTGGCATTCAAGACCTGAGCGGCGAGCGAGCCTTTCTCCCGCAACATGCCGAGTAGCAGATGCTCGGTACCAACGTGGCGCTGGGCGAGTCTCTCGGACTCTTCCGCAGCATAGTTGAAAATCCTCTTGCACTCGGCTGTGACAGGGATTTCTACGGAAACCGAAAATCGCTGTTGTGGGCTGATCCGTTTCTCGATTTCAGCACGAATCTCAGCTTCTAGGTTGCTCCCTTCAATGAATTGGCTCACGAGCGCGCAGTCTTCTCGCAAGAGTCCCAGAAGCAGATGTTCAGTTTCGATGTAACGGCTGCCGTAATTGCCGGCCTCGTAGCGGGCGAAAAACACCACGCGGCGGGCCTTCTCTGTATAGCGTTCAAACATCGTGCTGCCTCCGCAGGGTCTCACATGGATAGCGATCCCGAATTGCTCAGACGGGGAAGCCCTTAGAGTACGGTCGATGCAACGACTCGCGCAATTGCTGGCGTGCTCGTTTGCCGCTCTCCCTGAAATTGAGTGGCCGCCGGTCACAACCCAGCGTGAGGAATGTCACTTCCTTTTGCATTCGGACGAATATAGTGTTTAGCCATGAAAAGCCGTGTCCTTTTCTATTGTTTGGTCGGTGGGCTTCCGCTCACGATCGCTGCGCTGGGCGCCGGACATTTCGCCTGGTGGTGGCTTTCGGGGATTCTATTCGCTGCGGCATTTGTTCCCGTCGCCTTCTTCGGTCCTCGCACCACGCTCGGCCAGTTCGCGGTCATCGCGCCCGTCCTGCTGGTTGTGACCGTACTCTGCACTTGGTCGGAAGGACTGATCTTCGTTCCCGGTTTCAGCCAGCACGCTGTCCGCGATCTCATCGGAAGCGTCGTTACGTATGTGATCCTCGCCGCCGTGCTCGCGGTGCTCGCGCAAGCTTTGAAATTATCCCATTCTGTAGAGGTTCCAGTTCCGCATCGCTCCCTTGCCGGCGCCGCGATCATGGTTCTTCTCGCCGGTCTCGCTTACGTGCTCTACTACCTGATCTTCGGCGCCATCACCTATCAATTCTTCACGAAGGGGTACTTTCCGGAAGCAGAGCAAGTTGTCGGGCGCCTCGGTCTGTGGTTTTGGGCTATCCAGCTCGCTCGCGGTGTCTTGATGACCCTTGCCGTGGTTCCCATCATTCATATATTGCGCATGAAGCGCTGGCACGCTGCCGTGGTCGTAGGCCTTATCATCTGGATCGCCGGCGGTTTCGCTCCGCTGGTCGTTCCGAACCCCATCATGGGCGCGACTCAACGCTTCATTCACATCGTCGAGATCTTCACTCAGAACTTTTCTCTCGGAGTCACCGCCGTTCTGCTCCTCCGCCCGCGTCCCACACCAATCGCCACGAGTCAGCCCTCACCCGCAACAGGGCATGCGTGAGAACGCGAAGACGAGTGAGAGTTCCCGGTTGGGTCATTTCCACATTTCGGTACGTCTCGGCAAGAAAATTGCCACGGCCCATATGATTCAATTGCTGAACGCATCGATTCGCGAACAATCGCTCGTCTCTTTGCAAGGTTAATCGCCATGCCCGCTTCATCACTCGAAAGGAATGCCGGTCTTTTGCGAAATGTCCCGCAGCTCTTCGACAACCGGCAGAATCAGCGGCACACCTTTCTCGCGCCGCACTTCTTCTGCCTCGCGTTCCGGATCGCCGGGAATCAGCGGACCGTTCATGCCGGGTGCGGGCTTGGTGGCACGAAACACGCGAATGTACTCATCGATCTGTCTCTTGAATTCCTCCGGATCGATGAAACCATCGATGCGCATGGCACCGAAAAAATGGCCAATTCCCTTGCCGACGCTGCGCTTGGGAACTTCCTGTCGCAGCGCAAACGGGGGCGCAAACGGCCCCCAATTCGCTCCGCTCAGTGCGCAGCACAGCACATCCACCATCATCGCCAGAGCATATCCTTTATGCCCTCCGCGTTCCCGATCCGATCCTAGTGGGAGCATTGCTCCGCCTGCGATCATCTCATCCGGATTCGTTGTGCCGCGCCCCGCGCGATCAATGGCCCAGCCCTCGGGAATGGCCTCGCCTCTTCGCCGCGCGATTTCGATTTTTCCGTACGCCGTCGCGCTCGTGGCCATGTCAATCACGATCGGCGGCTCTTCTTTGCCGGGAAACGCGATGGCAATGGGGTTCGTGCCGAGCATGCGCTCTGCGCCCCACAACGGCGCAACCAGCTTGGTTGAATTGGTCATCGCCCAGCCGATCAAATCGCGTTCCAGTGCTTTCAGGACGTAATAGCCGGCGATGCCGAAATGATTCGTATTCCTAACACTGACCCAGCCCGAGCCGTTTTTCTCGGCTATGTCCATGGCCATGCGATTCGCTTGAGGCCCGACAACCAATCCCAAACCGTTGTCGCCATCCACCGTGGCGGTGCTCGGCGCGCTTCGGACCATTTTGATTCTCGGTTTGGGATTGATTCGTCCCAGCGTGAGCATGTCGAAATAGCTGTGCAGCCTCGCTACGCCGTGCGAATCGATGCCGCGCAAATCCGCGCAGGCCAGCACATCGGCAGCCCGCACGGCATCATTTGTGGGCACGCCAAAATGCAGAAACACGCGCGTGCAGAATTCGCGCAACGCTTCGATGGGAAAAACGTTTGTTTCGACGTCGGCCATTGTTTCTCGCTTGCTCCGCGTTACGCTGGCAGGCACTGGCCGCGCGTTTCCGCACCAAAAGGAATCAGCAGCAAGCCAATCGCGAAAGCGATCGAAGTCAGCGCCACGGGGATTCCCAGTGACCCGTATCGCTGCACGCCGGCGCCGACAAGAAACGTGATCCCTGCGCCCGCGAAGCGGGCGAAGGAAGTGGAAAACGCAAACGCGCTCGCGCGGCACTCCGTCGGGTACTGCTCCGGCAGCCAGAGCGTGTACACGGCAAAATTCGCGCCGCCAAATCCGAGGAAGAAAAGGCAAACGAAAAACCACGGCAGCGCAGCCGCACCGAGGTAAAAGACTTTTCCAAACATCAGCGCGATAAACGTCAGCATCAGTGCAAAATAGAAACCCAGCGCACCGCGCCTTCCGAATTGCTCCGCCAGCCAGGGCATCGCCAGGCAACCGAGAATCGTCGCGAACGAAACCAACATGGTCGCGCGCGAAGCAAGCTGCCCCGCTTGCGGACCAACTCTGCCCGTCGCTTCCGCCAGCGCCGTCACCGCAGCCGGAACGTACACGGTTCCGGCCCAGAGGCCGCAGATCGACGCCAACATGTACAACGAATTCAGAATCGTTCTGCGCCGCAGCGCATTCGAAAAAAGTGCCGCAAACGGCCGCCAGATTTGCCAAGCTCGCACGACTCCTTCCTTTTGTTTCCAGCGTTCCGGTTCCGTCACCCCGTGTCGCACCCAGGCCAGCAAGAGGGCGGGCAACCCACCAATCGCAAACATGAAGCGCCATCCATATTTTCTACCGATGGTGTAGTTTGCGAGCGCTGCCAAAAAAACTCCGATGTAATATCCTGTGTGCATGTAACCCGCGCCCGCACGCCGCCGCTCTTCCGGCCATTCTTCGGCAACGAATGTTCCGCCCATGGCCCATTCACCGCCGATGCCGATTCCCGCGAGCAGCCGCAGAACCGCAAGCTGCCACACATTTGTCACCAGCGCGCTGAGGAAGGTGAACACGGAATACCAAACGATCGTCAACATCAGTGTTCGCACGCGCCCGAACTTGTCTCCGATCGGCCCCCACAAAAATGCCAATCCCCACCCAAACAAAAAAAGTGCGAACAACAGTCCACCGTAATAACCAACGTTGCCTTTCGTTGCAGCAATGCCGGACCGCGGCAACAGATCCCGGAGCGAAGGCACCAGCACCAGCGCATAAATGAACGAATCCATACCGTCGAGAGTCCAGCCTCCCCATGAGGCCCAGAATCCCCGGGTCTGATTTCGAGTCAGCGGGGGCACGGAATTCGTTTGCGTTCCGGAATGTACGTCAGTGATGGACACGACAGCGCGGACTATATCAAAAGACGTAAGCAGACATACAAGAATCAATTCGCGGGAAAATATTTTGCGAAAGTTTCAACGGTGGGCGCGCATGAAAAAATAAATGGTCATTGCCGAACCGACCAAAGTCACACCGACGCGGCAGAAGTAGGTCCAAGCGCAAGCTGAGCTCCGGAATTACTTCCGAGTAGGTGATTCACTCGTCCGCAACCTGGTCTGTTCCCAGAGTACCGAAAACTATCCCGGTGTGGGGGATTCTTCCCCAATTGGAAAGACTCTTCGTTCTCCGCTAACTCCTCAGGTCTTCCGGCAGGTGCACGACCGACGCGGTCCCCTTCGCCCACTGCAAAGGCGTCCCGGGTACATTGGCTTCTTTGCGAAGGTAACCCATCCCGATCATACAGGGAGGATCCCAAATCCGTGCCGCTCGCGTCACATACCCAGCTTCTTTACCGTCAAGCGTCAGCGGCGCGCCCGCTTAGAAGACCAACTCCACGCGCCTCCGGTTCACATGGCCGCGCGAACGTACGCGCTCGACAATTTCCTGTCCCGTGTAGCAGCCTTTGGTGTAGCTGATGTGGCTGTGTTCCAGTCCTGCCTCGTGAGGAATCTGTTTTTCGCCAAAGTCATAACCAAACCACGGCACTCCCTGTGCCAATCGTTGCGCGCTCAATGCCGCGTAGCCCGCCGGCCCGCCGCCGTGTCCACGCGCTGCTTCCAGCAGAATCTGCCAGAGTGCCGCCAGCTTTTCGCGTCCCACAATGAATTCTGCTCCAGCAACTCCTCCCGGCGAGCGCTTGACGATCCGGCAGGGAATTGGTTCCTTTGCAGGCGTTTTCTCAAGGGTGTCATCCTGAGCGGAGCGAAGGATCTCAATGTTCACACTGACAAGCTCACGCAAGGATTCCAGATCAACTCCCGCAAGTTGTTTTACAACGGCACCGGCTCTCGGCCCTTCCAGCGCCAGCGTGCCGTAACGCTCCGTCTCATCCGTCAGCGTGACATCGTCCATGATGATGTATTTGTCGAGCCACTCGAT
>WNGG01008095.1_pt1 | contig 11605 bp, 13 predicted proteins | sample 5400661 | NCBI WGS metagenome assembly WNGG01 (sample SAMN13153372, study PRJNA577476) | soil metagenome | isolation source: 100 cm soil or saprolite under Garry oak tree replicate 1 | place: USA:California | collected 2016-06-15 | reverse complement strand
CGCTGTACGCGGCCGCGATAGCCGTACAAGATCGGACCAGAACGTGTGCGCGGAAACGCCGCCCGGCCACGCCGGGCGGCGCTCGCGAAGAAGCGGCCCCGCGAAGAAGCGGGCTCAGGCAGCCAGCGCGTCGTGCCGCTTGGCGATCGCCGACTTGCGGTTGGCGGCCTGGTTCTTGTGGATGACGCCCTTGCTCGCGGCCTTGTCCAGCTTGCGCGACGCGTCGCGGAGCAGCGTCTCGGCGCTCGCGGCGTCGCCGGCCTGAACCGCCTCGTTGAACTTGCGGATGGCGGTCTTCAGGGACGACTTGACCGACTTGTTGCGCAGGCGGCGCTTCTCGTTCTGCCGGTTGCGCTTGATCTGGGACTTGATGTTCGCCACGCGACAGCCTCGTCTGGGTAGCTCGGGTTCGGGATGCACGCGCGAGGAACGGACACCGCGCACGCGAAGAGTCAGATTACCAGGCCATCCGGTACCGGACCAAAACGAGGGCCGGACCGCGTGGGAGCATGGATATCGAGATCCCGACCACCCGAAGAAACGGACGACCGTGCCACCGACGCTCGAGCCAGGCGCGACCGCCCCGGAGCGCATCCGGAACTTCTGCATCATCGCCCACATCGACCACGGCAAGTCGACGCTGGCCGACCGGATGCTGCAGCTCACCGGAGTGGTCGAGGGCCGACAGATGCGGGCCCAGTACCTGGACCGGATGGACATCGAGCGCGAGCGCGGGATCACCATCAAGAGCCAGGCCGTCCGGATGCCCTGGCGGGTCCGGGAGGGCGAGCAACAGGGCGAGCAGATCGTTCTCAACATGATCGACACCCCCGGGCACGTCGACTTCACCTACGAGGTCAGCCGCAGCCTGGCCGCGGGCGAGGGTGCCGTCCTGCTCGTCGACGCCGCCCAGGGCATCGAGGCGCAGACCCTGGCCAACCTGTACCTGGCGCTGGAGAACGACCTCCATGTGATCCCGGTACTCAACAAGATCGACCTGCCGGCCGCCCAGCCGGACAAGTACGCCGAGGAACTGGCCCACCTCATCGGCTGCGCGCCGGAGGACTGCCTGCGGGTGTCCGGCAAGACCGGCGAGGGGGTACCCCACCTCCTCGACGAGATCGTCCGCCAGTTCCCGCCGCCGGTCGGCGACCCCCACGCGCCGGCCCGCGCGATGATCTTCGACTCGGTCTACGACGTGTACCGCGGCGTCGTCACCTACGTCCGCGTGATCGACGGCCGGATCGAGGCCCGCGACCGGATCAAGATGATGTCCACCGGTGCCGTGCACGAGCTGCTCGAGATCGGCGTCATCTCGCCCGAGCCGATCAAGTCCAGGGCGCTCGGCGTCGGCGAGGTCGGGTACCTGATGACCGGCGTCAAGGACGTCCGGCAGTCCCGGGTCGGCGACACCGTCACGATCAACTCCCGGCCCGCGAAAACCGCGCTGGGCGGGTACAAGGATCCGAAGCCGATGGTCTACTCGGGCCTGTACCCGATCGACGGCTCGGACTACCCGAACCTGCGCGACGCGCTGGACCGGCTCAAGCTCAACGACGCCGCACTGCACTACGAGCCGGAGACCAGCGCCGCGCTCGGGTTCGGCTTCCGCTGCGGCTTCCTCGGCCTGCTCCACCTGGAGATCATCCGGGAACGGCTGGAGCGCGAGTTCGACCTGGACCTCATCTCCACCGCGCCCAACGTGGTCTACCGCGTGCTGATGGAGGACGGCCTGGGCGGGGCGGCGGGGTTACGAGCGGGCGCAGAGCACGTCGTCACCAACCCGAGCGAGTTCCCGACCGGCAAGGTCGCCGAGGTGTTCGAACCGGTCGTGCGCGCGAGCGTGCTCACCCCCAACGACTACGTGGGCGCCGTGATGGAGCTGTGCCAGGGCCGGCGGGGCAGCCTGCTCGGCATGGACTACCTGTCCGCCGACCGGGTCGAACTGCGCTACACGCTGCCGCTCGCCGAGATCATCTACGACTTCTTCGACCAGTTGAAGAGCCGCACGAAGGGGTACGCGAGCCTGGACTACGAGCCATCCGGGGAGCAGCGCGCGGATCTGGTGAAGGTGGACATCCTGCTGCACGGCGAGACCGTCGACGCGTTCTCCGCGATCGTGCACAAGGACAAGGCGTACAACTACGGGGTGGCGATCGCCGCCAAGCTGCGGTCGCTGATCCCGCGCCAGCAGTTCGAGGTACCGATCCAGGCCGCGATCGGCAACCGGGTGATCGCCCGGGAGACCATCCGCGCCATGCGCAAGGACGTGCTGGCCAAGTGCTACGGCGGCGACATCACGCGCAAGCGCAAGCTGCTGGAGAAGCAGAAGGAAGGCAAGCGCCGGATGAAGATGGTGGGCCGGGTGGAAGTGCCGCAGGAAGCCTTCATCGCGGCACTGTCCACATCAGACGGTACCGACACCAGAGCCGCCAAGCCGAAGTAGCTGTCGCAGCGCCGCGACGTGCCCGTGGAGCGCGGAAGTCGGCCCATTGCGAGGCGCCGGAGTTTTGTCCTCAACAGCGCCGGGTACTGCCTGGTTGACCCGGAAACGGCATTGGAGGATCCCGTGTTACTAGCGATCATCTGGGCGATCATCATCGGTGCCATCATCGGTGCGCTCGGCCGGCTCGTCGTACCCGGTCGGCAGAACATGTCGATCTGGCTGACGATCGTGGTCGGTATCGTGGCCGCCCTGCTCGGTACGGCCATTGCCAGAGCGCTCGGTGTCGCGCAGACCTCCGGCATCGACTGGATCGAACACGCGATCCAGGTCGCCCTGGCAGCCCTCGGCGTGCTCCTGGTGACCGGCATCAGTGGCCGGCGCCGCAGCACGTACTAGTCCCGAAAAGATGCGTTCGACCCGTCCGGACCCGCTCCGGGCGGGCCGAACCGCGTCAGGTGTATACCTCGGCGACGACGTGGTCGAGGCTGGACGTGTTGGTCCGGGTCCAGGTCTCCGCGGTGGCGGTCCAGACCTGGTCGCCGAACTGGACCCGCCGGATGCTCTGGTCGGCGGCGTGCGCGACCAGCCAGTGTGCGTACTGCCAGCCGGTACGCGGCGCATCGACCGCGAGCGCCAGCCCGACCAGGCCCGCCTGGTTCACGGTGCGTACCTTCCCCCAGTCCGCGGCGACGCCTTCGGCCAGCGCGGTCGCCGCCGCGGTACCGCGCTTGGCCGGCTGGTCGATGATCGTGCAGCCGACCGCGCTGGTCACCTCGCCGGTCAGCGCGGTCGCCAGGATCCGGGCCTTGTCCTCCCACCGGGCGTAGGCGCTGCCGTCCGCGCTCTTCTGCACCGCCTGAGCCGCCTGCGCGACGCTCAGCTGCTGCCACCCCCGCACCTTGAGCAGCGCCTCGTAGAACTTCCCCGCGGCGTAGCGGGGGTCGGCGAGCTGGTCCGGGGTACCCCAGCCCTGGCTGGGTCGCTGCTGGAACAGGCCGACCGAGTCCCGGTCCCCGCCGCTCAGGTTCTGCAGCTTGGACTCCTGCTCGGCGGCGGCCAGCGCCACCGTGATCCCCTGGGTCGGTATCCCGCGCCGGATGCCGACGGCCGAGATGGTCGCCGCGTTGGCCGTCTGCTCCGGTTCGAACGTCGCCCGGCCGTTCGCGCTCACCACGCACTGCTGGACGGGCAGGTGCAGCGGCAGGCCGCTGGACAGGCTCCGGACCACGAAGTAGATGCCGACCGCGGCGATCACGACCAGCACGACGAAGGCCGCCAGGACGACCCGCAGACGCACGCTCACCCTCCCGATTGTCAGTCGTGCAGAATCCAACCAGGGTCGCGTTTCTGGCGGAACGCGGCCACACCCTCCAGGCCCTCGGCCGAGCGGAAGTAGGACACCGACAGCGCGGTCAGCTCGGCGAGGTCGTCGTCGAAGGTACCCGGCGTCCGGTGCAGCAGCTCTTTGGCGCCGGCCAGCGCGCCGGGCGCACCGCGCAGCAGTGCGGTGACGTACCGGTCGACGCGGGCGTCCAGGTCGGTCGCCGGTACCGCGGCGGTCACCAGACCGACCTGCGCCGCCCGGGTACCGTCGAACACCTCTCCGGTCAGGAACAGCTCGGCGGCCGCCCGGGAGGTGAGCCGGGGCAGCACCGTGACTGAGATGACCGCGGGTACCACGCCGAGGCGTACCTCCGAAAAAGCGAACGTCGCCTCGGTCGGGCAGACGGCGATGTCGGCCGCGGCGACCAGGCCCAGCCCACCGGCCCGCGCTGGCCCACCGACCCGGGCCACCACGGGCTTAGGGCACTCCCAGACCGCCTGCAGCAGCTCGCCCATCCGCGCCGCGGGTAGCTCGCCGGTCGCCCGCGCCGCCTCGGTCTCGGCCAGGTCCGCCCCCGAGCAGAACGCCGGCCCGGTGTGGCTGAGCACCACCATCCGGACCGCCGGATCCGCGACGGCGCCGGCCAGCGCGTCGAGAAGCTGGCTGATCAGCGCGGACGACAGCGCGTTGCGGTTGGTCGGGCTGTCGAGCGTGAGCGTGGCGACGCCGCGCGCGCTCGCGGTCGCTACGAGTGTGCCGGTCATGCGGGCACACTAGTCGGTATGCCCGGTGTTCTTCCGGACGGCGAACCAGTCCCTCGCGACGGCGCGTTGCCCCCGGCCGCGCTGCCCGTGGTCGGCGAGCGGAGCTTCGGGGTGTACGTGCACGTGCCGTTCTGCAGGTCCCGGTGCGGCTACTGCGACTTCAACACGTACACCGCGAGCGAAGGGGTGGTCGCCGACGGGTACGCGGACCAGGTGCTCGCGGAGCTGGCGCTGGCCGAGCGGGTGCTCGGCGCCGCGCCGCGGGTGCAGACCGTGTTCTTCGGCGGGGGTACCCCGACCCTGCTGCCCCCCGCGGAGCTGGGCCGGATCCTGGACGGGATCGACCGCACCTGGGGACTGACCGGCGACGCCGAGGTCACCACCGAAGCGAATCCGGAGTCGGTCACCGCGGACTCGCTGCGCGCGCTGCGCACGGCCGGGTTCACCCGGATCTCGCTGGGCATGCAGTCGGCGGCACCACATGTCCTGGCGGTGCTCGACCGGCGGCACACGCCGGGGCGGGCCGCGGCCGCCGCGGCCGAGGCGCGCGATGCCGGGTTCGCGCACGTCAACCTGGACCTGATCTACGGTACCCCCGGGGAGACCGCCGCCGACTTCGCCGGAACGCTTGCCATGGCGCTCGACGCCGGCGTGGACCACGTGAGCGCGTACGCGCTGATCGTCGAGGACGGTACCCGGCTGGCCGCCCGGATGCGCCGGGGCGAGCTGCCGTACCCGGACGACGACGTGGCCGCCGACCGGTACCTCGCCGCCGACTACACGCTGACCGGGGCCGGGTTCGCGTGGTACGAGGTGTCCAACTGGGCGCGTACCCCGGCCGACCGTTGCCGGCACAACCTCCTGTACTGGACCGGCGGCGACTGGTGGGGCTTCGGGCCGGGCGCGCACAGCCACGTCGGCGGGGTGCGGTGGTGGAACGTGAAACACCCGAACGCGTACGCCGCCCGGCTCTCCGGTGGGGTGTCGCCCGGCCAGGCGCGGGAGATCCTGACCGGTGCCGAGCGGCACAGCGAGGACGTCCTGCTCCGGCTGCGGCTGGCCGACGGCCTGCCACTGTCCACGTTGGACGAGTCGGGGCGCGACGCTGCCCGGCGCGCCCTCGCGGACGGGTTGCTGGACGCGACGGCGTACCACGATCAGCGCGCCGTGCTGACCCTGCGGGGCCGCCTGCTCGCCGACGCCGTGGTCCGCGATCTACTCCCATGAACAGGCCCCGGGCCCGCGCGAGCGGAGGCGAGCGCCAAGAGCACAGGCCCGGGGCGGTTGCCCCGGGCACGCCGGTTGCTACTTCACGATCGAGATGTTGAGGGGGTACCGGTACAGCTGGCCCTCGTTGGCGCGCAGCCCGGCGATGATGCCGAAGATGACGCCGACGAGGGTGGCGATCGGCCAGATGATGAAGCCGATGAGGACGCACACGGTGATCCAGCCGACCACGCCGATGATCGACAGCAGCAGCTGGAAGTTGAGTGCGGCGACGGCATGCGCCCGTACCTGCGGAGACTTGTTCCCCTGCACGAGCATCGCGATGAGCGGCGGCACCCAGCCGCCGGTACCGGCGCTCACGAACATGGCGGCCGCGCCGCCGAAATGGGCGACCAGCGCCCAGGTCTTGTCTTCGGAACTGGCATACCCGGGCGGTGGTGGTGCGGCCCCGGGCGGTGGTGGTGCGGCCCCGGGCGGTGGGTAGGCACCGGGCGGCGGGTAGGCCCCCGGCGGCGGGAAGGCCCCCGGCGGAGGCGGCGGCGGCGCACCCGACCCGGGCGGGGGGATGTCGTCGTCTGGTGGGTTGGGTGGAAGCGTCATGGCGTCACCGTAGGGCTCTCGATCTAGTGACGCCAGACACATCTCCGGCATTTTCTGTCCGAGGTGGGCGGTGGGGGCCGCGAATTTCCCGGCAATGAGGTATAGAGCGGACGTCCCGGGCCGGGACAGCCCGGAACGCGGTCACTTGATGATCGGGATCGAGATCGGGTACTTGTACATCTGGCCGTCGTTCGCCCTGGTCCCGGCGATGATGCCGAAGACGATCCCGCAGACCCAGACGGCGGCCTGCAGCAGCCAGAGCAGCCCGCTGAGCAGGAACCAGAGGCCCAGCGACGAGAAGACACCGTTGCAGATCCGGGCGATGAACAGCAGCGCCCCGGCCGCGGCGATCGGGATGAAGAAGTTGAGGGCGTTGCGCGCGTGCTCCTTCACCACCGGAGACTGGTTGCCGCGGGCGAGTAGCGCGATCAGCGGGCCGACGAAGCCGAGCACGCCGCCGGAGATGAACGTGCCGACCGCGCCGCCGAAGTGGGCGACCAGGGCGTACGTCTTGTCCTCGCTGCTGGGGTAGCCGGGTGGCGGGGCCGCGGGTCCCGGTGGCGGGTATCCGGGCTGGCCGGGCGGCGGGTATCCGGGCTGGCCGGGCGGCGGGTATCCGGGCTGGCCGGGCGGCGGGTAACCTGGCTGGCCGGGCGGCGGACCGTATCCGGGCTGGGGTGGTTGCTGTGGGGGGTTGCCGTAGCCCGGCGGGCCGGCGTTCGGGTCCCACGACTGGTTGGGTGGTTGGCTCATGTGCGCCAGATTAGGGGTCGGCCGCCAGACTGGTGAGGATTTCGGGACCCAGGGGGCGGTGTGGCGCAATCCTGCGTACCGCCGATCGCCGACGCGGGCTCCCCGGTCGTAAACTGGCACTCACTCTGGAGGAGTGCCAAAGGCGGACTGCCGTAGCGGGAGGGAGGTCGACGATGGCGCTGGACGACCGCAAGCTGGACGTGCTGCGCGCGATCGTCGAGGACTACGTGGAGACCCAGGAGCCGGTCGGCAGCAAGGCCCTGGTCGAGCGGCACCACCTGCGGGTCTCGCCGGCCACGGTGCGCAACGACATGGCGATCCTGGAGGAGGAGGGGTACATCCGCCAGCCGCACACGAGCGCGGGGCGGGTACCCACCGACCGGGGGTACCGGCTGTTCGTCGACAAGCTGTCCCGGATCAAGCCACTGTCCCCGGCCGAGCGCCGGGCCATCGAGCGCTTCCTCGTCGGCGCGGTCGACCTCGACGATGTCGTCCACCGGACGGTCCGGCTACTGGCCCAGCTCACCCGCCAGGTCGCCGTGGTCCAGTACCCGAGCCTGAGCCGCTCCTGCGTACGCCACCTCGAGCTGGTACCGATCTCCACCACGCGGCTGATGTTCGTCATGATCACCGACACCGGCCGGGTCGAGCAGCGCGCCGTCGAGCTGCCCAAGCCGCTGCCCGAGTCGGACGTCGTGCGGATCCGCACCGCGATCAACGAGAAGTTCGGCGGCGTCCGGCTCGCCGACACCCCGCCGCTGGTGCACAGCCTGCTCGACGAGTGCGAGCCGGCGCTGCGCCAGTCGATGGCCGCGCTGTCCAGCGTGCTGCTGGAGACGCTGGTCGAACGCACGGACGAGCGCATCGCCCTGGCCGGCACGGCCAACCTGACCCGGGGTGGCATCCTGGACTTCCAGGGCTCCATCCGGCCGATCCTGGAGGCACTGGAGGAGGAGGTCGTGCTGCTCAAGTTGATCGGCTCGGCGGAGTCCGACCTGTCCGTCACCCGGGTACTGATCGGTGACGAGAACGAGATCGAGCACCTGCGGGGCACCTCGGTGGTGAGCACCGGGTACGGGCCCGGCAGCACCGTCGTCGGCGGGCTGGGTGTGCTCGGCCCGACCCGCATGGACTACCCCGGCACGATCGCGACCGTCAGCGCCGTGGCGCGCTACGTCGGTGACATCCTGGCGCAGAGCTGAATGAGGGCATAACGCAGTGGCCAAGGACTACTACGGGATTCTCGGCGTACCCCGCGACGCCACCGCGGACGACATCAAGCGGGCGTATCGCAAGCTCGCGCGCCAGTACCACCCCGACATCAACCCGGAGCCCGGTGCCCAGGACCGGTTCAAGGAGATCACCGCGGCCTACGAGGTGCTCTCCGACGACCAGAAGCGCCAGATCGTCGACCTCGGCGGCGACCCGCTCGCTCCGGGCGGCGGGATGGGCCCCGGCCCCGCGGGCGGCGGTGGCCCGTTCGTCGGCTTCCAGGACATCATGGACGCCTTCTTCGGTACCGCCGGCGGCGCCGCGCGCGGTCCCCGGCCGCGTACCCGCCCCGGCTCCGATGCGATCCTGCCGCTGCCGCTCGAACTGCACGAGACCGCGTTCGGCGTCGAGGCACCGATCACCGTCGACACCGCGGTACTGTGCCAGACCTGCCACGGCGGCGGCACCGCACCCGGTACCCACCCGGCCACCTGCGAGGTCTGCGGCGGGCGCGGCGAGGTGCAGTCGGTCCAGCGCACGTTCCTCGGCCAGGTGATCTCGTCGCGGCCGTGCGGCGCCTGCGGCGGGTTCGGCACGGTGATCACGAACCCGTGCCCCACGTGTGGCGGCGACGGCCGGGTCCGCACCCGGCGCACGCTGACCGTCAAGATCCCGGCCGGCGTCGAGGACCAGATGCGCATCCGCCTGGCCGGGCAGGGCGAGGTCGGCCCCGGCGGCGGCCTGCCCGGCGACCTGTACGTGGAGATCCACGAGCGGCCGCACGACGTGTTCTCCCGCAAGGGCGACGACCTGCACTGCCGGGTGACGCTGCCGATGACCGCGGCGGCGCTCGGTACCCGGCTGACCATCAAGACGCTGGACGGCGAGGAGACCATCGAGTGCCGCGCCGGTACCCAGCCCAACTCGACGCTGCGCATCCGCGGCAAGGGGGTACCGCACCTGCGTGGCGCCGGCCGCGGCGACCTGTTCGTCCACCTCGACGTGCGTACCCCCGCGAAGCTGGACGCCGACCAGGAGCGGATCCTGCGCGACTTCGCCAAGTCCCGCGGCGAGGAGGTCGCGGAGCTGAGCAAGCAGGGCGGCTTCTTCTCGCGGGTACGCGACGCCTTCAACGGGCATTGAGCCTCCCGTTGTTCCTCGTCCCGTCGCTCGAGGTTTCCATGCTCGACGGCGCGGAGGGCCATCACGCCGCCGACGTCATGCGGCTGCGGGTGGGGGAGTGGCTGCTGCTCTGCGACGGGCGCGGGGGCACGGCGTCCGCGGTGGTCCAGACCGTCGGCCGGGGCCGGCTGGAGCTGTCCATTGTGGAGCGACGGTACCTGGACCCGCCGGCCCCTCGCCTCGTCGTCGCGCAGGCCATCGCCAAGGGCGACCGGGGCGAGCTGGCGGTACAGGCGATGACCGAGGCCGGCGTCGACGAGATCGTGCCGTGGCGAGCGCTGCGGTCGATCGCGCGCTGGAAGGACGACCGGGCTCTGGAACGGTGGCGCGTGGTCGCGCGGGAGGCCGCGAAGCAGGCCCGGCGGGCTTGGCTGCCGGTTGTCTCCCCGCCGTCATCGACCGGCGCGCTCGCTGCCCGGGTCACCTTCGTGCTGCACGAGGAGGCGACGGCGCGGCTGTCCACTGTGGAGCTTCCGGCGGCTCCCGAGATCGTGCTCGTGGTCGGGCCGGAGGGCGGCGTGGCGCCGGAGGAGTTGGCGGTGTTCGTCGCGGCCGGCGCGGTACCGGTAAGGCTCGGCGACACTGTCCTGCGTACCTCGACCGCGGGCGTCGCCGCGCTGTCTGTCCTCAGCGCACGGTTGGGTCGCTGGTAGGTCGGTGGTTGCCCTGATCGGTGCCGGGGAGGTGCAGCACCAGAGCGTCGAGAATCGGTGAGTCGGGCGTGTGCCGTGCTGTGCCGACCTGGCTCCAGCCCCACCGTTGATAGAGCTGTCGCGCGGCTGACGTGGGTACGGCCGTGAGAATCGCATATTGTTCTGGCCGGCCGGCCAGGAGGAGGTCGTGCATCTGCCGGCCGATTCCCCGCCCCCGCCATGGTTTGCGCAGGATCAGTTCGATCAGGGCGAACTTCGACGCCGACTGAACCTCATCCGGTGGCTGGCTGGCATTTCCCGACCACCAGCGACCTTTCTCGAAGGGAAGCCCGAACGAGTATCCGATCAGCTCCTTGTCCTCCGACCAGGCCAGGACGATTGCGAACCCGGGGCGGGCGGCCTGCCGGCGGGTGCGGTCAAGGAACGCATCGCGTTGCCAGAGCGGGCCGGAGTCATAGGGCGGCTCGGCGTACACCTCCACGTAGAGATCGGCCATCTGGTCGAGCAGACTCAGAACGAGACGCTATGCGTTCGGGCGCCCCGTCAATGTGAGTGTGCCGCGGCGGCGATCGCGTCGCGGAAACCGCGGACATCGGGCTGGATCCGCTCGGACTCCGGAACGGCTCGCCATACTTTGGCGGCGATCGCGAGTACGAATTGTCGGGCGCCGATCCGTTGGTACGGCCTGAAGCGCGGTCGCCGCGTGCCGTCTGCCGTCTACGTGGTGTCCAGCGCGCACGAGGCATTCTCCGTGGTGATGTGTAGCGAGCCGGCCCGCGCGCTCGGACGTGTGCTCGTTTCGGTCGGGCGGGAGGCTGCCACCTGACGCTAGCGCAGGTTGGTGCGGATCGTCTGCAGGGCTGCGATCAGGGTCTTGCGTTCGTCGCCGTCGAGGCCGTCGAGGGCGCGGGCGGTCAGGCGGCGCATCTCCTCGGCGATCGTCGACTCCAGCGCCCGGCCCTTGGTGGTGAGGCAGAGCCGGACGAGCCGGGCGTCGCTCGGGTGCGGTGCGCGGCGCAGCAGGCCGGACGCTTCCATGCGGGTCGCCGCGCGGGTCACGGTAGGGGTGGCGAGGCCGAGACGCTTGGCCACCGCGCCGGGCGTCTGCCCGTCGGTCTGCCACAGGCAGCGCAGGATGAACTGCTGACCGGCCCGTACCCCGTGCCGGTTGTACGCCGCCTCGGCGGCCACCGCGATCGCCCGCTTGGCTTCCCAGAACGCGGACTGGAAGTCGTCATCTCGCTGCACGGCGCACCACGCTACTTGACCCGATGTCGTTAGCTGGCTAATGTATCTCGTTGTTCAGCTAACGCGGATTTCCATACAACTTTTTCGACCCTAGGTTCAGGCGAATTCGTAGTGGAGGCGGCGGTTGCCCCACCAGGGGACGACGATGTCGGTGGAGAGTTCAGCGTGGCGGAGCACGGGTGAGTAGGCGCGCCTG
>WNGG01036440.1_pt1 | contig 11606 bp, 6 predicted proteins | sample 5400661 | NCBI WGS metagenome assembly WNGG01 (sample SAMN13153372, study PRJNA577476) | soil metagenome | isolation source: 100 cm soil or saprolite under Garry oak tree replicate 1 | place: USA:California | collected 2016-06-15 | reverse complement strand
TCACCCCGTGCAACCTCGGGCTCGACCTGTTGGCGCGACGCGCCGAATCCACTTTGCGGACCCTCGGCGTGATGCCGCAGCTATTCGGCACGATCACCGTGAGCGACGGGATCTCCATGGGGACCGAGGGGATGAAGTACTCGCTCGTCTCTCGCGAGGTGATCGCCGACTCGATCGAGACCGTGTGCGGCGCCCAGTGCATGGATGGTGTGCTCGCGGTCGGCGGGTGCGACAAGAACATGCCGGGGGCGCTGATCGCCATCGCGCGCATGAACATCCCGGCGGTGTTCGTGTACGGCGGGACGATCAAGCCGGGCCGCTACGCCGGTCGCGATCTGACGGTCGTGAGCGCGTTCGAAGCGGTCGGCGAATTCAGCGCCGGCAAGATCGACGCCGCCGAGCTGCTCGAGGTCGAGCGACGCGCCTGCCCGGGGGCGGGCTCCTGTGGTGGGATGTTCACAGCGAACACGATGTCCTCGGTGATCGAGGCGATGGGGATGAGCCTGCCCTATTCGTCGACGATGGCTGCTGAGGACACGGAGAAGGCCGACAACGCGTCGCAGTCGGCTGCGGCACTGGTCGAGGCGATCGGCCGGGACTTGCGGCCGCGTCAGATCCTGACGCGCCAGGCGTTCGAGAATGCGATCGCCGTGACAATGGCGATCGGTGGCTCGACCAACGCCGTGCTGCATCTCCTCGCCATCGCCCGCGCGGCCGGCGTGCCGCTCGCGCTCGACGACTTCGAGACCATCCGCTCGCGGGTCCCGGTGCTGTGCGACCTGAAGCCCTCGGGCCGGTTCGTCACCACGGATCTGCACTGCGCCGGCGGGATCCCGCAGGTCATGAAAATCTTGCTCTCCCGGGGTGTGCTGCACGGCGACGCGCTCTCGATCACCGGCCGGACGATCGCCGAGGTGCTGCAAGGCGTTCCGGACTCGCCGCGGCGGGATCAAGAGGTGATTCGACCCTGGGAGCGGCCGCTCTACCCCCAAGGCCACCTCACGATCCTGCGCGGCAACCTCGCCCCGGACGGGGGCGTCGCCAAGGTCACCGGCGTGAAGTCACTCCGGATGACCGGCCCGGCCCGGGTATTCGACTCCGAGGAGGCGTGCCTCGAAGCGATTCTCGCGGGTCGCGTCAAGCGCGGCGAGGTGATCGTGATTCGCTACGAGGGGCCGAAGGGCGGCCCGGGGATGCGCGAGATGCTCTCGCCCACGTCCGCGATCATCGGTGCGGGGCTGGGCGACGCCGTGGGGCTCATCACCGACGGACGGTTCTCCGGTGGGACCTACGGCCTGGTGGTCGGCCACGTCGCGCCGGAGGCAGCCGTCGGCGGCCCCATCGCGCTGATTCAGGAGGGAGATCGGATAACGATCGACGCGGAGCGGCGCCGGCTCGAGCTCGACGTGCCGGACGCGGAGCTGGCCCGGCGCCGGGCGAGCTGGAGGCCGCGCGAGCCGATGTACACGTCAGGGGTGTTGGCGAAGTATGCGAAGCTGGTGTCGAGCTCGAGCCTCGGAGCGGTGACGGACGGGTGAGCTTGACCAATTTGGTCAAATGCATTACCCTTCGAGTTCAGGACGCCAGGGGTGGTCCGATGCGTCGTCGCAAGAAAACCGATCGCGTGCGAGAGCCCGTGAGCCTGTACGAGGCGAAGACCCATCTTTCCGAGCTGGTCGAGCAGGCCTCGCAGGGGCGGGAGATCATCATCGCCAAGTCCGGGAAGCCCAAGGCCCGCCTGGTCCCGCTCGCGCCCAAAGACACGCGTCACCTGCGCAAGTACGGACTGGGGAAGGGGAGGGGCTGGATCGCCGACGACTTCGACGCGCCGCTGCCGCCCGAAGTCTTGCGGTTGTTTACCGGCGAATCCGAGTGAGGCTGCTGCTCGACACCAACGCGCTCGTTCGGTGGCACCTGAAGAAGCTTCGGCCCGCTGCCGTTCGCACGGTGCAGCGGGCCGAACTTGTTGTAGTGAGCGCCGTCAGCGCATGGGAGATCGCCATCAAGGGAGCCGTAGGCAAGCTGGACTTGAAGGACACGGTCGAAGACATCGTCGCGCGCAATCGCTTTCTCCCGCTTCCGGCGACCATACGTCACGGGGACCTGCTGCGGGAGCTGCCGCGTCACCACAGCGACCCGTTCGATCGCCTTCTCATCGTGCAGGCGCTGGACGAGGGACTCACGATCGTCACCTCGGATCGTTCGTTCGAGCCGTACCGGGTGCCGGTGGTGTGGACGTGAGGAGGGGGCCGTGCGCCGTTACTCGTAGCGCAGCGCCCGCACCGGATCCACGAGCGAGGCCCGTCGGGCCGGAACGTATACCGCGCCGAGCGCCACCAGCATGAGCAGCACGACGGCGAGAGCGAACACCACGGGATCGTGTCCCTCGAGCCCATAGAGGAGCGAACGGGCGGCGCGCCCCACACCGAGCGCCCCCGCCAAGCCGATCCCACTGCCCACCAGCATCGTGGCGGACACCTGACCCAGGACCATCGCGCGCACCCGCCCGCTGTCAGCACCCAAGGCCATGCGCACGCCGATCTCGCGCGTACGCTGGGCCACGCTGTAGGCCAGGACCCCGTACAGGCCCACGGCGGCGAGCAGGGTGGCGAGCACGGCGAACGACGCCGACAGGATGCTGATCAGCCGGTCTACAGAGACGTTTTCTCGAATCTGCTCCGGCATGGTCTTGAGGCCGTTCATCGGAAGGCCTGGGTCGATCTGCTTGAGGACGGCCGGGAGCGCGCGGAGCAGCGCCTCGGATCGCGCCGATCGCACGTAAAAGTTCATCGTTCCGACGTGCGTAGCCTGCCGCCACGGAGTGTAGACGAGCGGCGGCACCGCCTCCTTGACATCGCTGTACTTGACGTCGGGGATGACGCCGACGATCTGGGTATTCAGCGGGCCGGGCCCGATGGACATGAACTTCCCCACGGCGCCCTGACCCAGGTTGAACTTCTTCACGAAAGCCTGATTCACCACGGCCACCCGGGGCGCCCCCCGATGGTCCGCCTTGGTGAACTCGCGGCCGGCTCGCACTTGGACGCCCAGGGTGGCGAAGTGGCCCGCGCCGACTTCGCTGAACCGCGCGCTCTTGTCCACGTCGGGCCCGGACGGGAACCCTTGCACGTAGACGTCCGAGCCCCAGGTGTACCCGGCCAAGAGCGGGATCACCGAGCTGGTCACACCGTTCACGCCGGGGATCGCGGCTAGCGCGTCTTCCACGCGGTCGTAGAGCAGCAGCGCGCGCGTGCTATCGTACCCGCTCCGTTCCGGCGCGATGCTGAACGTGACCACCTGGTCGACCCGCATCCCCAGATCCACCCGAGTCACGTTGACCAGGCTCTTCACGAACAGCCCGGCGGCGATGAGCAGCGTGGTGGCCAGGGCGATCTGGACGGTGACCAGGGACGCCCGGAACCGGGCCGCGCCCCGTGCCCCGGAGATCTGGCCGGCGTTGGCGCGAATCGCCGCGACCACCTCGGCGCGCGTGCTGTGCCAGGCCGGGAACATGCCGAACGCGATCCCCGTGGCGAGCGCGAGCGCGCCGGCGAAAACCAGCACCACGGGCTGGAGAGCAAACCGCAGCGTTTGGTCGACATCGGGCGGGAGGAGAGCGGCGATGCCGGTCAGAGTCCAGTTGGCCACGATCAAGCCGGCAAGGGCGCCCAGGGAGGCGAGGAGCACGGATTCGGTGAGCAGCTGGGTGATCAGCTGGCTGCGGCGGGCGCCCAGGGCCAAACGGACGCCCATCTCCATGGCGCGTCCGGCGCCCCGCGCGAGCAGGAGATTCGCGATATTGGCGCACGCGATGAGGAGTACGATCGCGGTGACGCTGAACAGCATGACCAAGGGCGTCTTTGCGTCCCGGAGCATCGAGCTCTGCCCCTGCTGTCCTGGAGTGAGGACGACCCGCTTTACGCGGAACTCGGCCATCATCTGGTCGCTGATGCCCTTTTGGAGCGGCGCCTCGACGTCGGTGATGATGGGATGGTACAGCGCGTTGAGCCCGGCGCTGGCCTGCGCCAGAGACACGCCCGGCTTTAGGCGCCCGAACAGATAAGCCCAGTAGTTTTGGCGGTTCTCGAAGCCTCGGAATCCGGGCTCGAGCACACCCCTCATGCTGATCGGCACGAACACCAGGGGCCGGACGCCGAGCGTGGTCCCCTGAAAATCCCGCGGGGCCACGCCGACGATCGTCATGACCCGTCCATTGACGATGAGGGGGCGACCTAGGACGCCGGGATCACTCCCGAAGTGCGACTGCCAGTAGCCGTACCCGAGCACCGTGACGAAGCTGGTACCGATGCTCTGATCGTCCGCGGCCGCGAGGAGGCGTCCGAGGGCCGCACGCACGCCGAGGGTCGGGAAGTAGGACCCTGAGACGTACATCCCCTCTCCCGTCGTCGGCTGGTCGCGATACGACAGACTGACGCCGAACGCCAAATGCGCGGCGAGTCCGCTGAATTCCGTCTGCGTTCGCTCGAGGTCCCGGAACATCGGGTAGCTGACCACGTCGCAGTCTCCCGCCTGCCCGCACGACTGGGAACCGGGCTTGGGGCCGGGAGCTGCAAGGTTGACGAGCCGGTCCGGGTCGGGCACCGGAAGGGGGCGAAGCAAGATCTGGTCGAACAGCGAGAAGATGGCGGCGTTGGCGCCGATGCCCAGGGCCAGCGAAAGGACGGCGACGCCGGTGACGAACGGGGTCTTGAAGAGGGTCCGCAGGGCCAGTGTGACGTGTCGCATCAGGGTCCAGGCCGGAAGGTGCCAGGCGAGAGCGGGCAAGCGCCGTGCCCATGATGCGCGGCTGACGCCGCGGCTCGGCCCCTTCCGCTGAAGCGGAACAGGCGCGCCCGTTTACGGGCAGATGCCGAGTCGCGAGTTCACTCGCGCACATCGGGCCTGGGGGCCCCCACGTGTCCGGTTGTGGGATTGGCCATCCCACAACCGCACGCCTCGCGCACCGTGTGAGGCGCGAGCTCCGCCCCCAAGCCGTTTGTCAGTATCAGGTTAGCTCCACCCATCCGGTGGTACGGTCTCTGCTAGAGTCTACGGCTCGTGGACATTCCGCGCCCGCAAACCTCGAAGCGTCGTCGCCAGTACCTGCAAGGGGGCATCGCCGCCGGGGCGGTGGTGCTGCTCACCGTCTTCCTGACGAGCTTGAAGCCCGCCGCGCCCACCGTGGACCGGGCGACCCTGTGGGTGGATTCGGTGCGCCGCGGCGAGATGGTGCGCGAGGTCCGGGGGCCCGGCACGCTGGTGCCGGAGCACATCCGGTTCATCACGTCGCTCGCTGCCGGCCGCGTCGATCGCGTGCTCGCACAACCGGGGCAGCATGTGAAGCCGGAGACCGTGTTGCTCGACCTGTCCAACCCCGATGTGCAGATCCAGGCGCTCCAGGCCGAGCAGCAGTTGGCGGCAGCCCGCGCCGAGCTGGTGAGCCAGCGAACCAATCTCGAGAATCAACGCTTGACGCAGACCGGCGTCGTCGCGACCACACGCACCGAGTACTTGAACGCGAAGCGCGAGGCGGAGGTCGCGGAGTCGCTGGGCGCGCACGGCGGCATGTCGCGCAATGAGGCGGCCCTGGCGCGGGACAAAGCGGCGGAGTTCGAGACGCGCTACGGGATCGAGCAGCAACGCCTGGCGCTGATGGCCGAGACGATCGATTCGCAGCTCGCGGTCCAGCGGTCGCAGGTGGACCGGCTGCGCGCCGTCGCGGAGTTCCAGCAGAATGTCCTGCGGTCGCTGCAAGTGCGGGCCGGCGACTCGGGCGTGGTCTCCGACTTGACGCTCCAGCTCGGCCAATACGTGCTGGGCGGGACGATGCTCGCCAAGGTGGTCCAGCCCGGGAAGCTCAAGGCGGTGCTCCAGATCCCGGAGACGCAGGCGAAGGACGTGACGATCGGCCAGAAGGCGGCGATCGACACGCGCAACGGGATCATTCCCGGTCACGTGATCCGGAGCGATCCCAACGCGATCAACGGCACCGTGGCGGTGGACGTGGCGCTCGAGGGCACGGCGCCGGGGGCGCGACCCGACTTGAGCGTGGACGGGACGATCGAGATCGAGCGGCTCGAGCACGTGCTCTACACCGGGCGGCCCGCCTACGGCCAGCCGAACAGCACGATCGGGATGTTCAAGATCACCGAAGACGGGCACTACGCGACCCGCGTCCAGGTCCAGGTAGGGCGCAGCTCGGTCAACACGATCGAGGTGATGCGTGGCCTGAACGTGCGCGACTCGGTGATCCTGTCGGACATGTCGCAGTGGGACAACGTGGACAGAGTGAGGATCAAGAGATAGGAGAGGCGATGTCTAGCAACGGTTCGCCGCTGATTCAGCTCCAAGGCGTGAAGAAAGTCTTCTACACCGACGAAGTGGAGACCCACGCGCTCGCGGACGTGCATCTCGAGATCAAGCAGGGCGACTACGTCTCGATCGCGGGACCCTCGGGGTGCGGGAAGACAACGCTGCTGTCCCTGCTCGGCCTGCTGGACACGCCGACCGAGGGGACCTACCTGCTCGAAGACCGACCCGTCGCGAATCTCTCGGCCGCCGAGCGGGCCCGGATCAGGAACCGGCGCATCGGGTTCATCTTCCAGGCGTTCAATCTGATCGGCGACTTGACGGTCTACGAGTACGAGAACGTCGAGCTGCCGCTCACCTACCGCGGCATGGCGGGCGCCGAGCGTAAGCAGCGATCGCAGGCGGCGCTCGAGCGGGTCGGCATGTCACACCGGGCGAAGCATTACCCGGCGCAGCTCTCGGGGGGCCAGCAGCAGCGGGTTGCTGTAGCGCGCGCGGTGGTTGGCGACCCCGCGATTCTCTTGGCCGACGAGCCGACGGGGAACCTCGACTCGACCAACGGCGAGGCGGTGATGGAGTTGCTGCGCGAGCTGCACCGCGGCGGGGCGACGGTGTGCATGGTCACCCACGATCCGCGCTACGCGCAGCACGCGGACCGGACGGTGCAGCTGTTCGATGGGCGAGTGGTGGAGGAGCAGGGGTCGGGGGTCAGGGGTCAGGGGCCAGGGGTCAGCGGACTCGAGTCGGCGTCGTCTTTCCCTAATCCCCGACCCCCGACCCCCGACCCCTGAGCCCTCACATGCTCCAAGACCTGCGGTTCGCGCTACGCGGCTTCCGGCGCTCGCCGGCCTTCGTGGCCACGGTGATACTGACGATCGCGCTCGGGCTCGGCCTCAACACGAGCGTCTTCACGATCTTCAACGCGTACGTGCTGCGGCCGCTCGCGATCCGCGACCCCGGCTCCCTTTACGAGGTGTCTTTCCAAGACCGCCGCGGTTGGGGCACGCGCCTGTCCTGGCGGCAGTATCAGGATCTGCGTGCGCTGCCGATATCGTCGGAAGGCTTCGCGTATACGAACTCGTTCGCGCGCTCCGAGCGCCGTCCCATGTTCGGGACCGTCGTGACGGGCGACGCGTTTCGCGTGTTGGGCGCCGCCCCCGTGCTGGGCCGCACGCTCCTCCCGGAAGACGCAACGCCCCCCGCTGGCGAGCCGGTACTGGTGCTGAGCTACGAGGCGTGGCAGGGGAAGTTCGGAGGCGACTCAGGGGTAATCGGCCGCAAGGTCGTGGTGCACGGCATTCCTCTTACCGTGGTCGGCGTGGTGGCGAAGCGCTTTACGGGCATCGGCACCGTGCCGCCGGACTTCTGGGCCCCGGTCACCCTGCTCAGTCGCTTGGAGGGGAGCGGGGATCTCTTTGGAGCGAAGCCGCCGTCGGTGCTGCGCACGGTGCTGCGTCTCAAGCGTGGAGTGGACGAGCGCGCGGCGCGCGCCGCGCTCGCGACCTGGGCCGCGAACGCCACCGCGACGCTGCCCGACACGCTTCGCTGGACGCACGTCGATCTCGTCTCGGTGGCGAGCGCACTCCCCCTCACCCCCGAGACGATCGCCGTGTTTACGCCGGCGGGGGTGGCATTCGCGCTCGTGTTGCTTATCGCCTGCGCCAACGTCGCCAACGTCATGCTGGCGCGCGGCATCGCCCGGCAGCGCGAGATCGGGATCCGGCTTGCCCTGGGCGCCGCTCGGGCGCGGCTGGTGCGGCAGCTCCTCACCGAGAGCGCGCTCCTGGCGATCCCCGCGGCGGTGCTCGGGTACGCGATCTCCCGCTGGTCCATCGATGGCGGCGTGCGGCTGATGTTTGCGAGCGCGCCCGGCGAGTTCGTGCCCTACCTGCGCGTCCTCCCGCTCTCCCCCGACGTACGCGTCTTCGGCTTCGTGCTCCTGGTGGCGCTCGCGTCGGCGCTCGCCTTCGGTCTGGTCCCGGCGCTCCAGGCGACGCGTCCCCAGATCGTACAGGCGTCGCGGGGCGAGGGCGACCCGACCGGGCGACCGGGCCGCATGCGCACGACCCTCGTGGTCGCCCAGACCGGCGTGTGCTGCCTGTTGTTGATCGTGACCGGTGTGCTGCTGCGCGGCGCTCGCACGGCAGATCGGCTCCCGACGGGCCTGCGCACGAGCGACGTCGTGCAGGTCGTCCTTGACGATCACGCCCGCGGCGCTGCGCTGCGACGCCTGCGTGCGGAGCCGATGGTCTCGGATATTGGTGCGTCAACGCAATCGCCGCTCGACGGTATGTACCCGTCGCTCGGTGTGCGCGTGGCGGGTGAGCCGCGGATCGCGGTGGCCGCCGTCGATTTCGTGGACGCCGGTTTCTTCCGCGTCCTCGACGTTCCGATCGTGCGGGGCCGGGCCTTCACCGCTGACGACGAGCGCCTGGCGACGCCGGTCGCCGTCGTGAGCCAAGCGGCCGCGCGGGCGCTCTGGCCGACCGGCGATGCTATTGGGCAATTCGTCCAGCTCACGGCCGAGCCACCCCGCGATTCGCGCCTCGCCCGGGTGCGGTCGGCGCGGGTGATCCGCATTTCTCGGAACGCGGTGAGCGGCTGGATCGGTACGGGCCTCGAGCGGCCGGTCATCTACTACCCGACGGCGCCCGAGTCCGCGGGCACGAACATCGTCGCCCGCGTGATGGGCGACGCGAGCCAGGCGCGGCAGCGCATCGACGTCGATCTCGCCGCCGTCGATCAGCGTGCCGTCAACGAGATTCACACGCTGGACGACTATCTCGCCGTGCAGCGCTGGCCGTTCAAGATCTTCTCCTGGGCGTCGTCGGCGATCGGCGCGATTGCGCTCTTGCTCACGCTGATCAGCATCTACGGTGTGCTCTCCTACGTGGTGGCGCAGCGTACCAAGGAGATCGGCGTCCGCATGGCGCTCGGTGCCAGCGTCAGGAGCGTCGTCGGCCAGGTGGTGCGGCAATCGTGTCGTTATGCGGTGGTCGGAATTGTGCCGGGCACCGTGCTCGCGCTTGGCGTCTCGAAACTGTTCGCGTCGGTCCTGTGGATCGTCGATACCTTCGATCCAGCGGGATACGCGTTCGGCGCGGGGGTCGTATTGATCGCCTGCCTGGCGGCGGCGTGGGCGCCGGCGCGGCGCGCGGCGCGGGTCGATCCGATGGTGGCGTTGCGATATGAATAGGGGTCAGGGGCCGGGGGTCAGGGGTCAGAGCGTTCGGCAACTTTCGACCGCGCGGCGCTCTCCTCGGTACGCCCCTGACCCCCGATTCCTGATCCCCGACCCCCGATGAACGACCTCCGCTACGCGCTCCGGACGTTCGCACGCAGCCCCGCGCTCGTCGCGGCCGCGGTGGTCTGCCTCGCGCTCGGGATCGGCGCCAACGCCACGATCTTCGGCGTCGTGGACACGCTGCTGTTCCGGCCGCCGCCGCACGTGCGGAACCCGGAGCGCGTGGTCCGGCTCTACTTTCGGCGGCATTATCCTGTCTTCGGCACGAATACGTCGAGCATCACCGGCTATCCGCTGTACACGCTGATCCGGCAGTCAGCGCGGTCCTTCGACGCGCTCGCCGCGTTCACCTACTCCCAGAACGCGAGCTTAGGGCGCGGCGCCGATGCTCGCCGCGTGCGCGTGGTGCTCGCCTCGGCGAGCTATTTCCCGCTGCTCGGCGTGCGGCCCGCGCTGGGGCGCTTCTACTTGGCGGACGAGGACCGTCCGGGCGGCCCCTCGGTCGTCGTGCTGGGTTACCGCTTCTGGCGCGCGGCCTTCCAGGGTGACTCGGGCATCCTCGGGCGACAGCTTCAGCTCGGGCGCGGCTCGTACACCGTGGTCGGCGTAGCGCCGGAACGGTTTACGGGCGTGAACCTGGAAAACGTGGACGCGTGGGTACCGCTCACGACCGCCACCCCCGAGCTGATGGGCCCCGGCTCGCTCAACCGCGGGTCGTACTTCCTCGAGATCATCGGGCGGCTCGGACGCGGCGGTAGGGAAGCCGCGGAGCGCGAGGCTACCCTCGCGTTCCGCGCCGAGGAGGTCTACGCGGGTGTCGATTCCAACGCAGTGGCCCTGCTTGGGCCGGTGCAGCATGCGCGCGGCCCTGAGATGTCGCAGAACGCCCGGGTCTCGCTGTGGCTCACGGCGGTCTCGGTAATCGTGCTGCTCGTCGCCTGTGCCAACGTCGCCAATCTGCTGCTCGCCCGCGCGTTGCAGCGTCAGCGTGAGATCGCCGTGCGGCTGGCGCTGGGGGCGGCCCGGCTTCGGCTCGCTCGCCAGCTCGTCACCGAGAGCGTGCTGCTCGCTCTCGCGGGGGGATTCGCCGCGTTGCTCGTGACGCTGTGGGCTGGTCCCGCGATTCGCGCCTTTCTGCTCCCCGACATGCCCGCTCTCGCGTCGGCGGTGGATGGCCGCGTGCTGCTCTTCACCGGCGGAGTGGCGCTGCTCACCGGATTCCTCGCCGGCTGCGTGCCGGCGCTCCAGGCGGGCCGGGCGGACCTCACACCGGCGCTCAAGACGGGTGCCGGCGAGGGCCGCTATCGCCGCTCGCGACTGCGCTCGGGGCTGCTCGTTGGCCAAGTGGCGTTGACGGTCACGCTGATCGTGGGCGCCGGACTGTTCGTTCGCAGCCTGCGCAACGTGGAGGGCCAGGACTTCGGGTTCGACCCGGCGCACACGCTGCTCGCGACGATGGACCTGCGCGCTGCCGGGTACCGCCCGGCCGAGATCAACCAGTTGAACCTGCAGATGCTCGCCCGGCTCGAAGTCCTTCCAGGTGTCGAGGCGGCGGCCGCGACCATCGGGCACCCGTTCGGCTGGGCCACGGCCGCCAGCGTCTCCGTGCCCGGCCGCGACTCCATCCCCCAGCTCAAAGCCGGGGGACCATACTACCAGCGGGTGACCCCCAGGTACTTCGCCGCCATGGGCACGTCGGTGCACGGGCGCCCCTTCACCCCGGCCGACCGGGGCGCGCCAGTGGCGATCGTCAGCGAAACGATGGGCCGGCTGCTCTGGCCCGCGGAGGCGGCTATCGGTAGGTGCTTCTTCGTGGGCAGCGACAAACGGTGCGCCGAGATCGTCGGTGTCGTGCCCGATGCGCGACGCTTCAGTGCGGTAGAGGACGTGGCGATGCACTTCTATGTCCCGCTTACCCCCGACTCGAGTGAGTTCATTACCGCGCTCGTGGTGCGCGCCCGCGGTCGGCCCGAAGACCTAGTCGCGCCGGTGCGCGCCGCGATGCAGGAGACCGCTGCGAATCTGCCATACGCCGCGGTGACCCCGCTTGCCG
>WNGG01012269.1_pt1 | contig 11606 bp, 11 predicted proteins | sample 5400661 | NCBI WGS metagenome assembly WNGG01 (sample SAMN13153372, study PRJNA577476) | soil metagenome | isolation source: 100 cm soil or saprolite under Garry oak tree replicate 1 | place: USA:California | collected 2016-06-15 | reverse complement strand
CCTCAAGGACGGCCGCAGGCCCGACGAACTAATTATGAGTGAATATCAGTCACCAGGGCCTTGACGTAGAGCAAGGCAGTATTCAGCGACTCGATATGAGTGGGCTGAATACTGCGCTCTTCCACCTGCTTAAAGTATCTGCATCAGGAGTAATTCTGGGATATAATGATTGATCAAAACTGGCTAGCAGGAAAGAGAGACTATATCTATGGCAGATACAACTATTGAGCGCCGGGTGCAGATGCCACCAGCAACTGACCTGTATAATGTTGACCATCTACTGAGCGAGGAAGAGCGACTGGTGCGCGATACCGTGCGCCAGTTTGTGCATGACCGGGTATTACCCGTCATTGGTGAGCACTTTGAAGCTGGCACCTTTCCACGCGAACTCTTACCAGAAATTGCCGGGCTTGGATTGTTAGGAATGCATCTTGAGGGCTATGGGTGCGCCGGGCTGAGTGCTGTCTGCTATGGACTGGCCTGCCAGGAGTTAGAAGCGGGCGATAGTGGCATTCGCTCATTCGTCTCGGTACAAGGCTCGCTGGCAATGTTCCCGATCTGGGCCTTTGGCTCAGAGGAGCAGAAACAGCACTGGCTTCCGCGTATGGCCCGAGGCGAGGTGATCGGCTGTTTTGGGTTAACGGAACCTGATTTCGGCAGCAATGCTGCTGGCATGCGTACTTCAGCACGCCGGGATGGCAACTCCTATGTATTGAACGGCACGAAGATGTGGATCACGAACGGTGGCATTGCAGACCTGGCAGTCGTCTGGGCGCGGGCTGAGGAGGGCATCCGTGGCTTCCTGGTCGAGCGTGGCACACCCGGCTTCACCACCAGCGATATCCACCAAAAGCTCTCCTTACGAGCTTCCGTTACCTCAGAGCTTCACTTCGAGGATTGCCGGGTTCCTGCCGAAAACATGCTGCCGAATGTGCGTGGTATGCGCGGACCACTTTCCTGCCTGGATGAGGCTCGCTATGGTATTGCCTGGGGAGCGATAGGTGCGGCAAGGGCTTGCTACGAGGTGGCACTTGATTATGCAAAGTCCCGTATCCAGTTTGATCGTCCCATCGCCAGCTTCCAACTTGTGCAGCAGAAACTTGCGATTATGGCAACGGAACTGGTAAAGGCTCAACTCCTGGCCTTACAGCTTGGGCGACTCAAGGACGAAGGATTACTTCACCCCGTCCAGGTTTCTGTTGCGAAGCGGAACAACGTCCGTGAGGCCTTGAAAACAGCACGCGAGGCCCGCTCAATCCTTGGTGCCAACGGTATCACCCTGGAATATCCAATCAGCCGCCATATGAATAACCTGGAGTCGGTCTACACCTACGAGGGCACGGACGATATTCATACGTTGATTATTGGGCAGGCGATTACGGGGTTGAACGCTTTTTCGTGAGTTAACTGACCTCGGTTATGAAAACGACCAACCGCTGATCATAGCCATTACCTGTCCAGACTCCACTACAGGTGACCAAGTTGAGATGGTGTCCTGTGGTGGGGTCAAATACTGTATTGAGGATTTCCTGCGCCAGAAACCCTTCACCCCCCTCCCAGGGCGACCGCAAGGGATCGCCCCTACCCAACCACGGCATTGCCCCTTCCAAGATTATGGCGAGTTTGACTGCGGATGGGTGAGAGAATGGAGAACCTAGTGCATAATAAAAGGAGAATTTCGGGGGACGCCCCTATTACCTGCCCCCCAGGCAGGGTGAGGGTGCCCCCATTCCCGAAGGACTCTCTTGATTATGCACTAGAGTTGACGAAATGTAAGGAAAGTGATACTATTTCCTTACTCATAAAAGTAATCCTTACAAAGGGAACAGCTATGAAAGAGATCATTTCCACTATCACGAGCAAAGGACAAGTGACTATTCCCGTTGAGGTCCGTAAGCACCTTGGTCTCAAGACCAACGACAAGGTTGCATTTGTGATTGACTCAGAGGGAAAAGTACAACTAAAAGTTCCTCGTTACCCGGATGTTGCTTCGCTCAGTGGTGCTGCTGGTAGTCTGGATAAGCCTTTGTCCTGGCAGCAGATGCGAGAGATCGCTTACGAGGACCGTTTCAAGGCAAAGCACGAGTCTAGACAATGACGCAGCCCTTTATTGATACTGATGTCATAATTCGCTTACTTACGAGAGATGATCCGACGAAACATGCTGCAGCAAAGGCTCTTTTTGAGGAAATTGAACAAGGCCACCTTACAGTTGTCGCTCCCGATACGGTTATTGCTGATGCCGTATACGTGCTTTCTTCCCGTCGACTCTACAGTATACCTCGTGACGATGTCCGGGAAATGTTGACCTCATTTGTTCGCCTTCCACACTTTCAGGTTCAAAACCGTCTCTCTGTCTTGCGAGCGCTTGATCTCTACGCTTCCACTAATCTGGATTTCGGAGATACTCTCATTGTCGCATCTATGGAGCAAGAAAATTCAGCTATTCTCTACTCCTATGATACCGACTTTGACCGTATCCAGGGAATCACCCGGCGTGAGCCCTAAACCTTTTCAGTCAAGTTCCTTAGTGGTAGTGGCATAGGTCAAATGATGCCAATTTGCATACAGACTTCAGCCCCTACTTACACGTCGGTGGCGTCGGCACCAACTCGTTCGTTCCGCTATTATTACTATCGTAACTCGTAATCCGCCAATCGCCGTGGGAATCCTGGTGCAGGGTGAGAGTGAGTACATATGGTTTCGAGAGGTGTTCTCGGGTGATGTTGTAGCTGTAGGTGTAGGTGTTGTCCTGGACGGTTGTGCTGTTGGGTACGAGAGTGTAGTCTGTTACTTTGCCAAAGCATCTGTCGGCGTCCTGGGCTTGTTGCTTGAAGTCGTTGATATCGGTCTGAACGGTGATGGTGGCGTCGAGGTCGTTATATGCCTGGTCGTAGTTCCCTGTGGAGATTGAGGAGAGAAAATCAGTGACCGCTGTTGCAGGTCCTGAGGATGTACCGATTCCCCCGAGGAGATTGAAGATGGCATAGCCAATACCGCAGGCTAATAACCCGCAGATGGCAAAGAGACCACCGAAGATCAGGAGGCGGCGCCGCCAGCTTCTGGGTGCTGGTCTTCGACGTTGTGGGCGGGCTACACGCGGTGTTGGTGGTGGCTGGTCAAGATGTCGCATACCAGGGGGACGTTGCGGGATGGCCCGCTGTTTTCCGGTGCCGTTGACCGCTGCACTTTGTTGATCGGATGTGCGCTCCCATGGCTCGTTGTCCTGACCTCGTCGTCCTTGCATGGCCTGTCCTCCTCGTCAAGAGAATTAGCCTCTGACCATAATAATACCCGCGAGTTTTGCGTGTGCCTGCTGCAGTTGTTCCTGTGCCTGCTTCGCCTGGGCACGGGTTGTTTGACCTACAATAATTGCCAGGAATGTTTGCTCTACTAGTGCTCCAATTAGTGAAGCATCTGCACCAAGGAGCACCGGGGGACTATTAAATATAACGACACTCGTCTTCGTTTCCGTTTCTATTATGTGTTGGCGGATGCTAGCAATAACCTCGTCCAGCCTTGGTGATAGGAGTAATAGTCCTCCCTTGTCTGTTGAGTTACCAGCACCGAGTAAGCGCAGACCTGGGATGAATGTTGAGCACACGAATGCAGCAACTTTTTGTGGTGTGACTGCGTCTCCTCCTTCCAGGAGGTCGGATAAACCTTCATTCTTTCCTATGCCAAAACGTTGTTGCAGGGTTGGTGTTCGCAGGTTTGCATCTACCAATACGGTTGGAGCGCCGCTCTGAGCTGCTATAATCGCCAGGTTTGCCGCCAGGGTTGCTTGTTCGAGGTGGCCGGATGGTGCAGTGAACATGAGAGTGTGACATTGTGACAGGTGTGACTGCTCGCTATGGTCACTATCCCAATTCAGGCGAATATTTGCATAGATGGTATGAAAGGCTCCGCTATATGCTGTATCTTTATCGTGGTCGGTGAGCAGTGCATCCTGCTCGTGTGAGCGAGTACCCAAGAGAAAACTCCCCTATATTTTATATTAGATTTTATCTTGCTACAGGCAGAAAGAAATAGGTAGAAGTAGGCAGAGATGATTTAGTACGATCTTCGCCTTTTGCCCACAATGCTCCCTGTACTATAGGCGTTGTGTCTCTGGGTTGTCAAGTTTTTGTGCCTGACATCCCCTCAGAACTGGCCGCCTGCGGCGGCGAAAAAAGAAAAAAGGCTTTTCGGGGGACTCCCCCGCGCCCCCGGCAGGGGACTTCGCCCCCTATTACCTGTCCCCCGGACAGGGTGCCCCTATTCCCGAATTGCTCTCTTGATTATGCGCTAGGGGCGTGATCTACCGCGGCCTAATGCTGGTGGGCGCGGGACCTCACCGTAGATGGGAAGGGAGAGCAGGGTTGCGGCCTCGCCTTTGTTACGAATACGATCATCCAAATAGTCGGCGAGAAAGGCCAGGGCGATACCAATAATCAATGCGACGAGGAGCATGATGAGATACAGGGTTTGTTTGCTGGCGTCGAAGCCAGGGATAGCAACAGCCTGTGTAGCATTACTGATGACGCGGGCAGAGACTATTGGCTGGGCCAGGTTGTTGTCAAGATATGTTCCGATGCTGGTAGTGAGAACCTCGCCAACGGCATTGGCAATGGCCCATGCTCCAGCCGGAGTTGTCCATGTTGCACTGATGGTCACCAGACTGTGTGTGCGAACGCCGCTTAGTGCTCCCCCAATAGCGCCTCTGTCCTGCCAGTTGCCCAGGTCAGGATTTGGACCGAAGCGCTGCTCAATTTGAGGCATATCGGCACTTATTTGTTGAGAGATGGCTGTATCGAACTCAGGCAAAGTGAAGATGGGACTTCCCGTCACAATGTCGTCGGCTAATGACTCAGAAACCATCAGATTTGTTGCACCGTCAGGGGTTCCTGTTTTCGCGGACGTTGGCACACTAATCAGGAGAGTCACATCGGACTGATACTGTGTGAGTGCTCCCGGTATCTTCCGAAGATGATAGTATTGATATCCGACGTAGAGGGCTACGACTCCTACAACGAGGAGCACCACCCAGAGTCGTCGCCAGATAATTGCCAGGTAGGCCCGTAGTTCCACGGTATCTTTTAACCCTTTCTTGTAAGCAACCGCCTCCCTTCTCCCCAGGGCGACCGGTAGAGTGCCGATTTATCGAGTACGTGGTCGCCCCTACCCAACCACGGTGGCGGTGTACCCTTTATTCAGATCAAATTACTTGTTGGCGTACGAAGTTCCCTCGGCTTTCCTTCGCTCATTTTGGCTTCAATGAATTGAAGGATGCGGCGATGGAAGCGCGGTTTATCAAATTCGAGTGCATGGTTACGAATAGTTTGTGGATCGTATTTGCGTTCATCAAATGAAGCCAGCACTGCTGCCAGGCTCTCGACTGTTTGTTCGTGGAAGAAGGCTCCTGTCACACCATCGATGATGGAGGCCAGTGCTCCACCAGCACCGTAGGCGATGACGGGGCGACCGGATGCCTGGGCCTCCAACGGTGTGATGCCAAAATCCTCTTCGCCTGGGAACAGAAATGCGCGACAGTGTGCAAAGTAGTGGAGGACCTCTTCATCCGAGAGTCTACCCATAAAGCGAATTGTGGGACCTGCCATTTTTTTGAGCGCTTCCTCGTCTCGCCCACTCCCGATGATGACCAGGGGAAGCCTCAACTGGTTACAAGCCTGAATTGCCAGGTCAATGCGTTTATAGGGTATCAACCGGCTGACAATCAGGAAATAATCTTCTGATTGGGTGTTTGGGTCAAAGATAAAGCGGCTGGCTTCCACTGGCGGTGGGATGATGACGGCTTCCCGGCGATAATATTTGTGAATGCGCTCGGCTACTACTGGTGAGTTTGCAATAAAATGATCGACCCGCATAGAGCTCATCTGGTCCCAGACGCGCATTCGAGTGATGAAGAAGGGGAGTATTGTACGTGCCATCTTGCCAAGGTGCTCGCGCTCGACATACTCGTAGTAATTCCAGCACCAGCGCATGGGAGTATGGCAGTAACAGATATGCATGGTTTCTGGCCGGGTAATCACCCCCTTACCGAAGGCACTCGAACTACTGAGAACAAGGTCGTAGCCGCGCAGATCAAGAGACTCCATGGCAAGTGGATAGAGGGGCAAGTATGGCTGGTGGTGTTTAGTCACCAGGGGCAGCTTTTGCATGAAGGAGGTGCGGATATCCATCTTCTGGAATGCCGGGTCAACGCGCTTGGGGTCATAGATTGAGGTATAAATGGGCGCGTCGGGGAAAATTTCATGCAAGGCCATGACGACACGCTCCGCCCCTCCCATTTGATTCAGATAGTCATGAACCAGTGCTACTTTCATTTAGTATGCTCCTCGGCTGAATAGCACAGCCGGAATGGTGCGCAAGAGAATCTGGAAGTATAAGCGTAAAGACCAGTTTTCTATATAATAAAGATCCATCAAGACACCTTCATCGAAGCTGAGATCGCTGCGTCCTCGTACCTGCCACAGTCCTGTCAGGCCCGGCATGATTGTAAGGCGGCCTTTTTGCCATTCCTCGTATTCCGCCACTTCATGAGGGAGCGGAGGACGCGGCCCAACCAGGCTCATTTCGCCTTTGAGCACGTTAATAAGTTGGGGAACCTCGTCGAAACTGGTGCGACGCAGGAACCTGCCTATCGGCGTAATGCGTGGGTCGTCTTTTATCTTGAAGAGTGGACCCTGGGCTTCATTGTGTGACAAAAGTGCATCCAGCACCTGGTCTGCATTTTTGTACATTGAACGGAATTTGTAGACCTTGAATGGTCGTCCGTTCAGCCCGATCCGTGTTTGCCTGTAGATGACCTCACCAGGAGAGGTGAGACGGATCGCCAGGGCAATGCAGATCCAGAATGGCAGCCCGAGGATGATGATCAGCACAGCGACTGTGATATCGATGATGCGCGTAATGGCTTTTTGGAACGAACTAAGCGAGGCTTGTTTGATACCAAGCAGGGGAATCCCTTCCACTGCCTCCATGTCAATGCGTGAGAGGCTTAACTCGTACAGGTCGGGTACGAGCTTGAATGAAGTTCCCCAGCGATCACAGAGACGCACAGCGCGAATGCCTTGCTGATGTAGATGTGCGGGAAGGGCAATGATCACTTCATCCACCTGCATTGAGCGAATCACCATGCCCAGGTCTTCCAGGGTACCGAGCATCTTAAAGCGTCCAAAGTCACCTGGGGGGCTATCCATATCGTGCAGGAAGCCGACAATCGAGTAGCCCAGGTTGGGATTAGCGGCAATATGCTGCATAATCATCTTGCCGAGTCGTCCTGAGCCAACAACCAGCAGGCGTGTCTCGCCAAATCCAAGTCGATAAAGGACTCCCATGACAGCCGAGACGAACAGCCTTCCTGTGCAGAGGACGACAATTGCTGCTGCCCAGACGAATGGTACCAACAAACGCGAGTTTGAGGGTGGTTGAAAGATGAAGTAGTAAGTGATCAGAAAGGCTACACCGAGAGTGCACGAACTGATGATTGTCCATACCTGACGGAACCAGCTTCCAGTCAGGCGAATATTATAGAGGCCACGTATGGCAAAGATGAGAATCAAGCCAATCACAATACCAATTGCAAGACCTGTAAAGCTGCTAAGTGGAGTGAACTTGTCTGGAGTAAAATGCTCCTTTATGCTTGTTGCATGAGGACTACTGCCACCATCGGTCAGATTAGAGCGAAGGGAGGCCAGAAAGGGACTGTTGAAGAGCAGAGTATACCGGAGATAGTGGGCCAGCATGAAGGAAGTAGCTACCAGTGCCGCATCGAGAGTAATCATACTGATGCGCTCGACAATCCTCCAGTAGCGACGCTGTGAGCGGCGCTTAGAGACTACTTTGATTATAGGGCCAGTTGCTCCTCCTACCATATCAAAAGCTCCTGTCCTATCTGTATCCGGGCTAAGGTCAGTTTTTGACGATAGTTCACTTCTATTTACACTTTGAGCCATATCTCTATATTACATCCTATATTACACCCTAACGAACGAACGAAGCACGCTGAGAATGCGTATTACATAATGCTGCGGCTTGCTCATAGACCGTAATAGTTTGCCCGACCATCGTTTCTGCCGAGAAGCGCCGGGCCACTGAAGGAGCCATGGCCCGGCATTGCTGGCGGAATGCCTGGTCGGTCAATGCCTTGTATAAAGCTTCTGCCATGGCTTCCACATCATCTGGGCTGACCGTCAATGCGATATTGGCCCCGGCTTCTGGCAGGCTAGAGACATTTGAGGTGACAACAGGTACCCCACAGGCCAGGGCCTCTGTTACCGGCAAGCCAAAACCCTCATAGAGCGACGGATAGATAAATGCTGAGGCTGCCTGGTACCAGGTCGTTTGATCTGGGTCTCCGACAAAGCCTGGAAATATGATTTCTGACTCCAATCCCAATTTTTGTACTTTCTCGAAGATTGACTCGTAGAGCCAACCTTTCCCTCCCGCCACTACCAGTTTTTCCTGGATATTATGTGCCTGGCGTAAGCGTGCATATGCTTCAATGAGCGCCGGGATATTCTTACGTGGCTCCAGGGTACCAAGATAGAGAATATAGCCTTGTGCCAGTCCATGTTGCTGACGGAAGACTTCCAGCCCTTCGACCTCTTCCTCTTTTGTTACGATTGAGTAGCGCGGATCGATACAGGGATAGACTGTTTGTACTCGTTCTGGACGAACCCCTACGAGTTCGATGGCATCTTGCCTGGTGCTATCGGATACTGTAATGATCATTGTAGCACGTCGCAGGCTACGGATGGTGAAGGTGCGATGATAGAGGCGCTTTGAGCGGGTCAGGACATTGGGAAAGCGCAAAAATGCTAAGTCATGCAGGGTAATAATTCCTGCACAGGAACGGGGTAAGAACTCTGGCAGTACATTGACTGGCGAATGCAAGACATCGATATGCTTCTGGCGTATGAGGGATGGCAGGGTAAGTTGCTCCCAGGCAATGCGTGAAGCTGGCCGTGACTCAGGCCAGGGAGCAGAGACATAGGTAATCTGAAGATGTTGTGCTCCAAGGCGCTCTACTACATCCTCTCCATTGACAAAAGCTAAGGCTGTGAGCAGGGAACGTATATAACGGCTGACGCCACCATTCCGATAATTCTGGCTGAAGGATAGCAATTGAGCATTAATACCGATGTGCATGCCCGTCATGTCTGGCAATCTCCTCCATGGCTATAACGTCCATGGAATTTCCAAGGTAACAATTTAGCCCTTTTCTACCCTGCGCCAGGCCAGGTAGTTGTCCTGAAATACTGGTTGAATCTCGCCTCGTGCGTAGAGGGTAGCGAGGGCCGATTGGACGGTTGTGCTATACAGCACATATTGTGGGAGTGCCGAGATAGTTGTGCCCAAGGCATTCGCTACGGCACTCAATGTGTCAGCAGTTCCTCTTGCATCCCCGGCTGCCAGTGCGGTGCGTACTTGCTCGAGTATACTCTCCAAACGTTGAATGGTATATTCAATGGCAGAGTTGGCCTGTGCTGGTGATGCGTAAATCTCACCGTGTCCAGCGACTATATGTTTGAACGTACCGGTTTGCGTTTTCATCGCGGCGAGGGTCAGAAGTCCTGCTTGCACATCCGTATAAAAGGGAATGCCGTGCTTATCCAGAATAGTGGGGGTGAGAAATGCGTCACCGACGAAGATCGTTTCACCGAATATCACACCTACCTGTTCTGTGCTGTGTCCAGGCAGAGAAATGACCTTCAGTGGGATCTGATCTACTGCCTGTTCATTGCCCTCGAGGACGATGTCGGCCGGGCAGGGTTTTGCTAAGAGAAATTTATGTTGTAGCTCGCGTGGAGGCTGTGCGCCGCTAAAGAGATAGAGTGGCTCCAGAATCGGCCCGGACATGACCGCCGCTTCGACGCGAGTGGCGTAGACCTTCAGCCCTGTCTGCCGAACGAGGTAATGTGCGCCGCCAAAATGGTCGGCGTGCGCATGAGTGACAAGTAAGGCACCAGGGATAAGGCCCAACTTCTTGACTGAGTTGAGGATATCTCTTCCCGCATCCTTGTCCATTCCACTATCGATTAGGAGGCAGCGCCCTTCATGGGCAATTACGCCGATATTGGCTCCGCCTTGAATTACCCAGGTGTTTTCATCGAGTTGAACGAGTTGCATATTGTTATTTCCTGCATCCTGACATCTTGCATACTATACTCCGAAAGGAGTATACTCAGCCTGAGCAGTATGGATAAGCAGAAAGAAGCCAAAACCACAACACGAAAAAAGGGAGGGTGCATTGCGTTTTTCTCTGCGTCGGTGTATTATAACCTAAACTTCCAGTAAGTGGTAGTGGCTTCAGGTGCAAGCATATCATACAAACCAGGCGAGAGGTACTCAACTACGGGAGAAAAGAGTGTTGGCTAAACAACTCCGTCTCGATGTTGCACAGCTAACAGATGTGGGCCGCAAACGGGAACATAACGAAGATAACATGGCCTATGTCATCCCTAAAGATGCACAGGTGATGACAAAGAAGGGCGCGTTATTTATTGTGGCTGATGGTATGGGGGGACATGCTGCCGGCGAAGTGGCGAGTGAAATCGCTGTAGACACTGTAAGCAATGTGTATTATCAGGATGACAGCGATGATGTCGCTGCTTCCCTCATTCATGCAATCAAACGCGCAAATGCCTCGATTCATCAGCGAGCAGCAGAAAATATGCTGCGCTCTGGGATGGGAACCACCTGTGTGGCCTGTGTGCTGCGAGGCAATATGGCCTATGTTGCCAATGTGGGCGACAGTCGGGCCTATCTTGCCCGTGGGAGTTCGGTCAAGCAGATCTCACAGGATCATTCCTGGGTAGCCGAGCAGGTTCGTGCTGGCTTGTTGACCGAGGATCAGGCTCGAACTCATGGGCAACGGAACGTGATTACCCGCTGTTTAGGAACACAGGCTGATGTCGATATCGATGTCTTCTATGAGCAGTTACAGGAAGGTGATTCGCTGGTTCTATGCACTGATGGTCTCTCCGGACTTGTGAGTGATGAAGAGATTTTGCGAATTGTCAATCAGTACGTCCCTCAGGAGAGTGTTTATCACCTGGTGGAGCGGGCGAATGAGAATGGTGGCCCTGATAATATCACGGCAATTGTTGTGCGTGTGCAGGAGGTGGGTGTGGAACCACCAAATGCCCGTCACCCGGTGGGAGTCGGCAGTGGACGTGAGATAGGTGAAGAAAGTACTCTTCTCCTTGAGAAGCTCCCAAACGCATCGCCAATGCTTCCCGTGGGTGCGGTAGCGGAAACTGCTCGTATTTCATCTGGGCCTTTGTGGTCGCCTGCCGATACGTTGAGTTCACCTGAAAACACCACTGCTGCTCCCCAAGCTGTCGTATCAAAACCTGAAGGAAGGCGTAGTCGCCTCTTTTATCCAACCCTGGCCATCCTCACTCTGCTGATTCTCGCCGTAATTGGTGGAGGGATCTACTATTTTTTGCCAGCAAGAACAGGGACGAATGTTGAGCAATCCCTGCACAATGCAGAAAATCTGCTGATGCAGGCCAGGGGAGAGATTGCTGCACAGCCAGCCGTGGCCCTGCAACACCTGGCTCAAGCCCAGAATATTTTGCGCTCTTTGCAGAAGGCAT
>WNGG01008094.1_pt1 | contig 11606 bp, 10 predicted proteins | sample 5400661 | NCBI WGS metagenome assembly WNGG01 (sample SAMN13153372, study PRJNA577476) | soil metagenome | isolation source: 100 cm soil or saprolite under Garry oak tree replicate 1 | place: USA:California | collected 2016-06-15 | reverse complement strand
CTTCGGCGTGCAAGGGATTGCTGCTCCACTGGCCGGTCGGAGGGTACCTCTGGATGAGGAAGGGCCACGAGTTTTTCCGGCGTCACATGGATTTCGTGCGCTCGAACGGCCTGGTCGCGGTCGTCGAACGCGCGCCGCGAGGCGAAAATTTCTGGCTCGATCCCGAGATCGGGCCCTGGGGATCGCCCGCCGCTGTCTATCCCGAGTCCGCCCGCGAGCTCGTGAGCGAGGAGCTGGGGCGGTATCTCGAGGTCTGCGCGCGCAGCCGGGACGCGATCTTCAACGACACCATGCCCTCGGGCGCGAGCGGCGAGGAGCTCATGCGGATTCAGATTCCGGCGCTGATCATGTCGGGTGCGGACAGCCGCCACACGCGATCGGCATCCTGGGCGCTGAAGGAGCTGATGCCGCAATCGGAGCTGTGGGAAGTGGTGCCACCCCATCAGACCGGCCAGAACACGCTGGAACGGATCCTGCGGTTCAAGTCGCGGTTTGAGACATCGGCGCAAGCCGCCTAGTCGCCGCGAAAGTGTTCAACCGCCTCCCAGGACTCGCGCGCTTCATTCTCGCGCTGACCGCGATCAACCTCGTCGTTTTCGCGGCACTTCGAGTCGTCTTTTGGGCCGCGTTTCAGGAGGCGCTCGCGAACGCGTCTTGGGCGGATTTGCTCAAAGCCCTTTACCTCGGGTTCAAGTTCGACCTGCGGCTCGCGCTGCTCCTTTGCCTGCCGCTCGCGTTGCTCGGTTGGATCGCGCTCTTCGATCCGGCGCGTCGGCGCGCCGCGCGAATCGCCTGGCTCGCGTATCTCGCTACTGCGCAGTGTGTCGTGTTGCTCGCCTATTTCGTCGATTTTGGACACTATGCTTACGCGCGGGTGCGGCTGAACGCGAGCTTCCTCGATCATCTGACACCGGTGGGAGTGGCGGCGCGGGTGGCGTGGGAGACCTATCCGATCCTGCCCGGCGTCTTGGGGCTCGCGCTTCTCACCTTCGCATACGCCTGGGTCGCGGGCGGCGCGGCGCGGCGGACCTTGGCGCCCGCCGCGAATCCCTTGGGCAAGTGGGCGAGGCGCGCGACGGTCACTGTGTTCGCCGCGCTCACCATTCTGGGGATCTGGGGCAAATGGTCCTGGTATCCCCTGCGCTGGAGCGAAGCCTATTTTTCCGCGAGCGAAGCGGTCGCGGCGCTCGCTCTCAACCCGGTGCTGTTCCTCTCGGACACCGCCGAGAACCGCACGGCCCCCTACGATGAGGGCAAGGTGCGCGAGCACTACGCGTATACGGCCTCCTTGCTCCGGATAAAGACTCCGGACTCGGGAGAGCTCGACTTCGCCAGGTATGTGACGCCGACCCGGAAACCTGCAGCCAGATACAACCTGGTAGTGATTCACCTCGAATCCTTTGCCGCGTTCAAATCGGGGACCTTCGGCAACCGCCTGAACGCCACGCCCCATTTCGACGCGATCGCGAAGGACGGCCTCCTGTTCACGAACTTCTTCGTTCCCGAGGTGCCGACGGCGCGCTCGGTGTTTGAAATGCTCACCGGCATTCCGGACGTGAATCCGACCACGACCGCCTCGCGCAATCCGCTGGTCGTGAATCAACACACGCTGGTGAACGCGCTGGAGGGTTACGAGAAATATTATTTTCTGGGAGGCAGCGCCACCTGGGGAAACATCCGCGGCCTGTTCGCGCACAACATACCGGGGCTGCACCTGTTCGAGGAAGGCGACTACGACGCGCCCCAGGTCGACGGCTGGGGCGTGTCCGACGTCGTGCTGTTCGACAAGGCGCACCGCGCGTTTCGCGACGAGACGAAGCCTTTCTTCGCCTTCATCCAGACCGCGGGGAACCACCGGCCTTACTCCATCCCCGAAGATCACCCTGGCTTCGAGCTCGCTCAAGTCGACGCGGCCGCGCTCGCGGAAAACGGCTTCGACGGCATCGCCGCGTACAACGGCCTGCGATACCTCGACTTTTCCCTCGGCGCCTTCTTCGCGAAAGCCAGGGAAGCGCCTTACTTCAAGAATACGGTGTTCCTCATGTACGGGGATCACGGCAACCCTTCCACCCAGCAGACGCCATGGGAGCAGCTCCTGCTTACGGGCTACCACGTGCCCTGCGTCATCTACGCGCCCGGGCTGGTCAAAGGCGGCAGGCGTATCGATTTCACCGCGAGCCTGCCCGACTCCCTGCCGACGGCCTTGAGCCTGATCGGCGTTCCGTATCTCAATACCGCGCTCGGGCGCGATCTGCTCGACCTCGGGCCAGGCGATCGGCATTTTTCGCTGATCGGGCACACCGGGGTGCTCGACGACGAGTTTTACTTCCGGCTGGATCCGGGCGGGCCTCGCCTATTTCGCTACCGGTCGGAAAAAGGCGCCGAGGACGTGCACGAGCGCTTCCCGGAAAAGGTCGCCGAGCTGCAGCGCCTTCAACAGGCGCTCTACGAGACTTCGAAATACATGCTCTACCACAATCCGGTTCGAGCTCACGCTCCGGGCGGGGTGCGATGACGCAGGCGGTATGGCTGAGGTGGGGGTCGCTGGTCGCGCTGGTTCTGGCGTTTGCCGGTCTATACACTCGAGTACTCACCGCACCCTCGCCAGGCGCGTTTGCGTCGCAGCAAACCGCTCGCGTCGCATCCTCGGCACCGCTCTATGAAGCTCAGCTCCTGCCCAACAGCACCGCAGCGTCGGTGCACAGCGCTACCGCCGCGGAAATCTCGGGCGGGAGGCTGCGGGCGTTCTGGTACGGGGGCAGCCGCGAAGGCGCGCCCGATGTTGCGATATACACCTCCATCTACTCTCTGCCGCAAAAGGACTGGAGCACCGAGCGTGTCGTCATCACCCGCGAGGTCGCGCAGAGGCATCTTCAACGTTACGTGCGCAAATTGGGCAATCCCGTGGTTGGCCGCGATCAAGGAGGACGCCTGTGCCTCTATTTCGTCAGCGTGTCCGTCGGCGGCTGGGCAGGGAGCGCCGTGAACCTCATGGTCTCGGAAGACGAAGGCGAGACCTGGAGTCCGCCGCGGCGCTTGATTGCGTCTCCGTTTTTCAACATCAGCACGCTGGTGAAGGGCGCGCCGCTCCAGTTTTCCGACGGCACGATCGCTCTGCCGGTGTATCACGAGCTGTTGGGCAAGTTCGGCGAGCTGCTGCGCCTGGACGCCGAAGGCCACGCGATCGGGAAAACCCGTCTGTCCTGGGGGCAGTCGTCCTTGCAGCCGGTGATCGTGCCGCGATCGGACAAGGAGGCGGTGGGCCTCATGCGTTATTCCGGGGATCGCCCGAACCGGATCCTGATAGTGCGGACCGAGGATGGCGGGGCTCACTGGAGCCCGCCGGTCAAGACGGCGTTGCCGAATCCGAACGCCGCAATCGGAAGCGTGTTGCTTGCCGACGGCCCCTTGCTCCTCGCGTTCAACAATGCCGAGGAAAATCGCGAGGACCTTTCGCTCGCGCTCTCGAAGGACTTCGGGAACACCTGGCGAGTCGTGCACAGGTTCGAAGGCGATTCCAGATCGACGCAGGCGCCGGTCCCGGAATATTCCTACCCGTGGATCATGCAGGACCGGGCCGGCGATGTTCACGTGCTCTACACCTGGGGTCGTTCCCGCATCAAGCACGTACGTTTCAACCGGGCCTGGCTGGAGAGCAGGCGTTGATGCCTGCAAACGCGATCTTCGGTCTTCTAGGCTGCGGGCTGCTCAGCTTTGCCGCAGTCGCGACCTTGATTCGGCTGCGGCGCCTGCCGGTCCGCGCTCGCTACGCGGTGATGCTGGCCGCGGCCCTCGCGGTGTTTGTTCCGATCGGCGATCTCTCGGTCGCCGCCTACGTACGGGGCGTCACGGGCGACTTGAGCATGGCGACGCTCGTCCTGGCCGGCGCGGGGTGTATCACGCAGCTCACGGGGAGGGCATTGATCGGGCATCGGGACAAGCAGGCGCTTTGTTGGGCTCTGGCGCTCGCCGCCGCGTTCTTGTATCCGTTTGCGCTGGGGTGGACGCGGTTCGACCCGTATGCGCTCGGCTTCGGGTCGGTCGAATTCATTACGGCCTTGTTGTTGGTGACCCTGGCTGCCTGGTGGGCAAGGGTGAACCTCATCGTGCTCGTCGTCGTTGTCGCAGTGCTGGCTTTCCTGGGAGGCGTGTATGAATCACGCAACCTCTGGGACACTCTGATCGACCCGCTGGCCTCGGTCTACGCGCTCGCTTGGCTGCTCGCGGACGCGCGACGGAGACCCTCGGACGAGCTCAGCTGCCCAACAGCGTCAGTTTGAGCCGAAATTCGTCCCTCGCGTCGGGCATCAGCAGGATCTGAAGAGATCGCTCTCCCGGGCATTCGTCTTGCTCTTCCAGGAGCGAAGCTGCCCGATCCTTCGACTTCAGGGGATTGCGCGATGCGGATCCGACGGACCTCCGTCGCCGCTGACGCGCTCCTAACATCGACTGAGATCAAGGCAGCAGCGCCGTATTAACGCAGAGAGGATTTGATCATGCGTAGATTGATTGCTGTCAGCAGTCTCTTCACATTAAGCGGGCTCTGCTGGAGCGGGCCGGCTTACTCGGCTCCCAAGGCGGCGACCGGCGGGGCGCCGCTCGCGATGAGCGTCACCCAGGAAGCAAGCGAGGAACAGCGCATCGCGGATATCCTGGAGAAGTATGCGCCGCTCGCGGGTTATTTGTCGGCCGTAGCGGAAACCCAGGTCAAGGTCGGTTACTCGCGCAACATGAGCGCGGAATTGCAGCGCACCCGCACTGCCAGCGTCGACATCCTTGTCGGGCCTGCGCACATAATCGGCAGCGCGCTTCGCTACGGCTACGAGCCGCTCGCGACATTTTCCGGCAGCGAGAAGATGATGTTCGTGGTGCCCGAGGCGAGCGCGATCAAGGCGCTGGAGGACGCCAAAGGCAAGCGCCTCGGACTCCCCAGCGCCGATTCGCTCGCGGCCTACCTCGCGCTGGGCGAGTTCAACTCCAGGGGACTTCAGCTCAAGAGCTACTTCCAGCAGATCAGGAATTACAGCTCCCACGACGTCGCGCTGTACGCCCTCGGGATGGGCGCGGTCGATGTCGCGGTCGCGGAGGTCCGCGTCGCAGAGAAGTGGCTGTCCGCGAACAAGGGCCGCGTGATCCTTGAAACGAAAGCTGTCCCGAGCAGCGGCATCGCGTTGAACGCGGCGCTCGACAAGGCGGTGCGGCAGAAGATACGGGACGCGCTGCTTTCGCCCAACCCCAAGCGCATGCCCATCGCACAACTCGCAAGCGTCGGCATCGTCGAGATCAAACCGGCGACGCAAGACGACTACCGCTACGTCTCGACGCTCGGCTATTTCACGCCGGCGATGCTCTCAGGCATCAAGATCGTCACCGCCGAAGAGGTGCAGGATCTGATGAGCAAAGGGGTGCCTTTGTACGATGTGCGCATCGAGCAGGAGTACAAGGAGAAGCACATCAAGGGTGCGCTGCCGCTGACCTATGTCGAGAAGAGCAAGAAGGAAGTCGGCTACGACCCCGCACAGGACCAGTTCAAGCTGGCCGAAACAGTCAAGGACAAGAACGTGCAGCTGATCTTCGCCTGCAACGGCGGCGAATGCTGGAAGAGCTACAAGGCTTCGGTGTGGGCGCAAAAGCTGGGCTACCAGAACGTGTACTGGTTCCGGGGCGGATTTCCGGAATGGAAGGCGAAAAACCTGCCGATGGAATGAACGCCCGCTAATCGATCGCCTTGATTCCCGCGGCCTCGATGATGCGCGCGTATTTCTCGGTTTCGCGCTTGAGAAACTCGGCGAACTGCCCGGGCGTGCTCGCGACCACCGTCATGCCGTCCGCCGCGATCCGTTCCTTCATGGTGGGCTGATCGAGGATCTGCGCCACTTCCTCCTGAAGCTTCGCGATCACGCCGCGCGGCGTGGCTCCCTGCACGAACAGTCCGTACCAGGTGGCCATCTCATAGCCCGGCAAGCCCGCCTCGTCGATCGTGGGCAGTTCCGGCGCGACCGCCGAGCGCTCTCGGGTCGTCACGCCCAACGCACGCAGCCTCTCGTCTTTCAGGTAGGGCAGCGCGAGCACCAGGTTCATGTAGTACACCGGAACGCGCCCCGCGAGCACGTCGGCGAGGGCACCGCCGGACCCCTTGTAGGGGACGTGGGTCATCTTGACGCCCGCCATCGCATCGAACAACTGCGCGCAAAGGTCCGAAAGCGAGCCGTTGCCGGGCGAGCCGAAGTTGAGCTCTCCCGGACGCGACTTGGCAAATGCAATCAGCTCCCTGACCGATTTCGCAGGAAGCGACGGATGCACGACCAGGACCATCGGTCCGGAGGCGAGGCTGGAAACCGGCGCCAGGTCGCGCGCCTGATCGTAAGGCAGGTTCCTCATCAGGATCGGGTTCGACACGAAGCCCGATTGGACGAGAAGCATCGTGTGCCCGTCCGGAGGCGATTTCGCCACGAGCGCGGCGCCGATCGTGCCGTTTGCGCCAGCGCGGTTCTCAACCACCACCGGCTGATTGAAACGGTCCTTGAGCTTCTGCGCCAGGGTGCGCGCAACCATGTCCGTAGAACCGCCGGCCTGAAACGGCACCACGATGCGCAGCGGCCCGCTCGGGTAGGCCTGGCCTGGATTCTGCGACGCGGCGGGCGCCGCAAATAAAGCGAGCGCCCAGAGCATCTGCGCTACGCCCGTCACTGTGCTCTCCTGTACTTTCCAAGCATGTCGATTGCCCGCCGGTAGTACGAAAGGTCGAGGTATTTTTCGGCTGGCGGCGGCGTTCCCCCGCCCTCGATCTCGGTGCGCAGCGCGAGGAGGTTCCCGAAGCCCTCCCTGTCGAAGGCTGCGTCCGGGGTGAACCCGCGGATCGGATCGACGAGCAACCGGTAGCTGCGCTCGGCCACGTCGCGTGAGATTTTCAATTTGTCCATCAAAATCGCAACGCACTCGGCCTGGTTCTCGGGCCGCCGCACCCAGCGCAACGACTCGATGTAGGCGGCGATGTAGCGCTCGAGCAGCGGCCCGTTCGATTCGACCCACGCGCGCAGCGCAAAGGCGCCGTTCGCCTGATAGGGTCCCAGGATGTCCACGGTATTTCCCAGGCTTCTCATGCCCAGTTGCTGGGCTTGGATGGTAAACGGAAGATTCAGTATCGCGGCGGCGTAGTCCCTGTTCTCGGCCATGGCCTTCAGGCGCAGCTCGCCGCGTCCCACCGGCACCACCGTGTAGTCCGTGCCGTCCTTGAGGCCGTGCTTGAGCAGGATCTTCTTCGCCTGGATCGCGTACGCCGTGTTCGGTGCATCGACCACGAGCTTGCGCCCGCGCAGATCGGCGAACGAACGGACGTCAGCCTGGACGAAGAACTCGTTCATGCCGCTGTCGCCCCCGGTGACGATCAGGACGTCCTTCTTCGCTACTTCAACCATGGCGACGGCGTTGTCCACCGCGGCATGCACGATGTCGAACTCGCCGGCCGCGAGCCCTTCGCGCTGCTTCGTTGAGTTCTCGGTAAAGGAGAGCTGCAGGGAGAGGTCGCGTCTCGCGAAAATCCCCTTCGCCATACCGGCATGCAGCGGCAGCGCCTTCGCGTTGGGGAAGCTGTTGACGCGTACCGCAGCCGGATCCGCGGCGGCGGCCGCGGATGCGATCACCGCCAGGACGAGAATCCATCGCTCGATCATTCGCCTTTCTCCGGCAGTACGGGGACACGATTTTCGCATGGCGGCGTGGATTTGTTGGAATATGCGGGTTATGCTTTTGTTTACTGCGGGGAGCGAAGGACGATCCCGCCCGTCTGATCGGAGGGTTCCAACATGCTTGCAGCCGAAAAGGTCAAAGTCTTCTGGCAACCCGGGTGCACGAGCTGCTTGAGAACCAAGGAGTTCCTCACCAAGAGCGGAGTGGAATACGAGTCGATCAACGTGCACGGCAACCCGGCGGGGATGGAGGAGCTGCGCAAGCTCGGCGCGCGCAGCGTCCCGGTCGTCGCGCGCGGCGACCAGTTCGTGTTCGCGCAGGCGATCGGCGACGTCATCAAGTTCCTCGACCTGAAAGCGCAGGTGCAGGAACGGCTGGGCCCGGACGAGCTGGTGAAGAAGCTCGAGCTGGTGCTGCCCGCCGCCTGCCGCTACGTCCGGCAGATCCCGGCGGAGTGGCTCGACAAGCCCTTTCGCAATCGCAACCGGCCGATCCGCGTGCTGTGCCACCACGTGTTCCGGATCGTCGAGGGATTTCTCGAATCGATGCAGGACGGCCGCGAGCTGACCTACGAGCGGATCATGCAGGAAGCGCCGGCGCTGCGCTCGGGGGAGGACATCGCGCGTTTCGGCGAGAGTGTCCTCGCGCGGCTGCAGGCGTGGTGGAAAACCTATCCGGACCGCAGCTGCTCGCGCATGATGGACACCTACTTCGGCAAGCACCCCCTGCACGTGGTGCTGGAGCGCACCGCCTGGCATCCGGCGCAGCACACGCGCCAGCTGATGCTGATTCTCGAAACGTTGAATATCGAACCGGATCGAAGGCTCAGCGCGGCGGACCTCGCCGGACTGCCCCTGCCCGACAAGGCTTGGGACGACGAAAAGGAGGGATCATGAAAAAAATACTCGCTGCACTGACGATCGCGGGGCTCAGCTTCGGCGCCTGGGCCCAGCAGCGCGATTTCGACGCCGTACAGATCAAGACCACCCAGGTCGCCGAGGGCATCTATATGCTCGAAGGCGAAGGCGGGAACATCGGCGTTTCGGCTGGCGAGGACGGCGTGTTCCTGATCGACGACCAGTTCGCACCGCTCACGCCCAAGATCATGGCCGCAGTGAAGGCGATCTCGGAAAAGCCGATCCGGTTTCTCATGAACACGCACTGGCACGGCGACCACGTCGGGGGCAACGAGAATCTGGGCAAGGCCGGCGTCGTCATCATCGCGCACGACAACGTCTACAAAAGGATGTCGGTCGGCGGTGCCATCCAGCTGCTCAAGCAGAATTACGCGCCCTATCCGAAGGCGGCCTTGCCCGCCGTCAGCTTCAGCCAGTCGGCGACCTTCCATCTCAACGGCGACGACGTCACGTCGATCCACCTGCCGCCCGCGCATACCGACGGGGACTCGTTCGTGCGCTTCACCAGCGCAAACGTGATCCATTCGGGCGATGTCTTCGCCGCCTACCGCTATCCCTTCATCGACGTCGAGAGCGGCGGCTCTGTGAAAGGCATTCTGCGCGCGGTCGACCAGATGCTGCCCATGATCGACGACAACACCAAGGTGATCCCCGGCCACGGCGGAGTGTCATCCAAGAAGGACGTGCTCGCCTACCGCAAGATGGTCTCGACGGCGATCTCCAAGATCGAGCCGATGGTGAAATCGGGCAAGACCCTGCAGCAGGTGATCGACGCGAAACCGCTGCGCGAGTTCGACGAGGAGTGGGGCAAGTTCAGGAAGCCCGAGGCCTTCGTCGAGATCGTCTACAACGGGCTTCGCAAGAAGTAGAGACCGGCAACCGGCGGCGTCATGCCGCGCCGGCGAAGTCGCTGCCTTCGTCGAGCTCGGAAAAGCGCACCGGCAGCACCTCCCGGGTCGCGAGCTTGCCCTCCTCGGATTTCTCGACCAGTATCAACTGTTGCTTGTCGGGAATCCCGGTCGGGATCACCATCTTGCCGCCGGGCTTGAGTTGCGCGAGCAGCGGCGGCGGAATCAAGTCGGGCGCAGCGGTGACCACGATCTTGTCGAAAGGCGCGTGTTCGCTCCATCCATAGTAGCCATTGCCGACGCCGACCTCGATGTTGCGATAGCCGAGGTTTCTCAGCCTTTTCCGGGTGTCGAGAGCGAGTTCCTCGATGAGCTCGATGCTGTAGACCTGATTCACCAGCTCCGAGAGGATCGCGGCCTGATAGCCCACGCCGGCGCCGACCTCTAGCGTCACGTCGCCCGGCTGCGGCTCGAGCAGATCGGTCATCAGCGCGACGATGAAGGGCTGCGAGATGGTCTTGCCGTAGCCGACCGGCAGCGGCGAGTTGAGATAGGCATAGGATTGCAGCTCCAAAGGCACGAATTCGTGGCGAGGGATCTTGCCCATCACCTCGATCACTTTGGGGGCGAACGCGGACTTGCCGAGCTGAGCCGTAAGGAATACCGCATCGGCCACGATCTCGGCGATCATCTGCTGGCGCATCAGATCATGCTGTCGGTTCTCCATCGCACGATGCTCCATTGCCTGCACGCGAGCTTGGCCGGGTTGACCTCGCATCGATCCTTGGACCGATTCGAAGGATTGGGGTTGCCTAGTCAGTGCAAGGAGGGCTTCTTGAGAAGATCCTGACGGTCGGCCGAGGGCACGCGAACGCGGGATACGGAGCCCTCGCGCACCAGAGTCATCGGAACTTCGACCCCCGCGGAGCCGGTGCTCCAGATTTTCCGGAACAGGTCGGCGAGCCCGCTGACCCGTCCGCTCGCGACCTCCATCACGATGTCGCCTACCTGTACACCGGCGCGCTCGGCGGGCCCGCCGCCCGCTAGCCCCGAAACCACGACATGCCCTTTGACTTCCGTCGCATAGAGGCCGAGCCAGGGGCGGGCGGGCCGCCGTGCTCGGCCGAGCTTCACCAGGTCCTCGAGAATCGGCTCGAGCAAGTCGATCGGTACGATCATGTTGCCCTGCACGGTGCGGCCGCCCAATTCTTCCTGGACCATGAGTGAGCCTATCCCGAGAAGCCGCCCGCCTGCGCTGATCAGCGCTGCGCCGCTCCAATGGGGATGCGCCGGGGTGGTGAAGAGCGCTTCATCCAGCACATATTCCCAGTAGCCGGCAAACTCCCGCCTCGCGATGAGCTTGGCCTTGAGCGCGTGCTTGCGGCCGCCGTGACCGGCCACGACGACGTCGTCGCCGACGCGGCAAGAAGCCGCAGTGCCCCGTGAAAGCGCCGGCGCGGCCAGCTTCCCGAGCGGCTGCACCAATCCGAAGCCGGTCGCCTGATCATAGGCGAGCGGATGACCCGCGACCGCCGCGCCCTTGTTCGTGTTCAGCCAGATGGTCGTCGCTTCGGTGATCAGATAGCCGATCGTGAGCACGAGTCCATCGTCGCGAATGACGACACCGTTGCCGATCCGCTCGGTACCGAGGATCCCGGCGGTAAAGGCGTCCTCCGGAACCTCGGAGCGCAAAAGCACCATCGAGTCGAGCGCTGCCTCCAGGTCGAAGCGCAACTCCTCGGCAGTGGGCTGCATCTCGGGCGGAAACGCCCAGTTGCTCAAGTCCGCCATGGGGATTTCCCGCGAAATCTCGCCTTCATTCTATGGCAGAGCCCGGCTTCGTGTCAGCTACCGCGCGATAATTTTCCCGGTACACTCTCCTCGTCAAGGACGGCCATGAACATTCCCATCAGCATCGCGATGGCTTCCAATCCAAGAACCTGGCCGATTTTCGACGGCAGGGTAAAGGCGGACGGGATCACGCTCATACCGAGCGCCGTGCATCCGTCGGAACTCTTCTGGCGACAGCTGCGCTTTGCCGATTTCGACGTCTCCGAGATGTCGTTTTCCTCGCTGATTATGGCGAGATCGAAGGGCGATGACCGCTGGGTCGGTCTACCGATTTTCACGACGAGAAAGTTTTTCCATGCGG
>WNGG01009860.1_pt1 | contig 11607 bp, 8 predicted proteins | sample 5400661 | NCBI WGS metagenome assembly WNGG01 (sample SAMN13153372, study PRJNA577476) | soil metagenome | isolation source: 100 cm soil or saprolite under Garry oak tree replicate 1 | place: USA:California | collected 2016-06-15 | reverse complement strand
TGACCGGCGTCATGATCGAACAGTAGCGGCCCCTCGGAGTCGGCTGCAGCACCCGGACATGTCGCGATCCGCGGAAGCGTCAAACCGGCAAGGGCAACCCAGGGAACCCGGTGAAGGCCCCACTGCGGAATTAGCCTCTGTCCGTTCAAGGCGCCGCCTCCCGGCGGCGCTCCGCCCGGCTCGCGACCTGCGCTGCGGCGCTGGGGCGCCGTTCTCGGCCGCAGCCGTGCGGCGCTACCGAATCGGATGCCTCATCGAGAGGTTCCATGCCAGGCGCGGGTGCCTGCCCTCCGCAGCCCGGATCGTCCACGGCTGGTCGGCCGCGTCAAGGCCGCCTCCGGCGTCGCACGCGATGGCGCAAGCGCCAGCCTTGACCCGGCCGACCAGCCGAGCAATGCGGCAGCTACGAAGCGCAGAGGCGAGCTGTGCGGTCACGATTGGGCGTCCAAAGCCGCGTGTTCGCGCGGACACCGTTCACACTCATGGCATGGCTCGGCGAGCACTCACGGCAGCGACGCTCACCGCGCTCGTGACCGTCACCGCCTGCACCGGCCGCCACGGCCAGCCAGCTCCAACCTCGTCCGCGGGGCCAACGAGTCCAGGGCCAACCACGACCCTCGGCCAGCAGCCACACGGCGAAGTCCAGGGCAGGCTGCTGCTCGACGCTGGCCTTTACCGCCATTCAGTCCCCGGGACGGTCACGATCGACGGGCCAGATCACCGAACAGTCGCTGTCGGCGCCGATGGCCGCTACTCCGCGGAACTCGCGCCCGGCGTTTATCGAATCACCGGCCACAGCCCCACTTACGGCAGCAACACCGGCACTTGCTTCTTCCGCCTGCCCGTCACGATCACAGCCGGCAGCTCACTGCAAGCCGACGTGCGCTGCCTGGGAAAGTGACAGACCACGGGCAGCCTGCTTCATTTTCTGGGGCTATGGCCAAGACAGGGGCCGGTCGCCGGGCCGCCGTGCCATTAACGTGCCATTCGACCAAGCCGCGCCTGGCCGTTCCAGGCCGCGACAGGCACGCGCGGCAGCCGGGAACCCGAGTAGGAGGGCGCATCCGCGACGATTCCCAAGCTGAGCATCCTCGGGCAGTTGCGCGGCCGTCGCGTTTCGGTGGAGCGAGGTTCACACTCATCCCATGAGTTGGCAACCCTTGATCGCTGCGACGCTCGCCGCGTGCGCGGTTGTCACGGCCTGCGCCGGGCACAATGGCCGACCAGCGTCCAGCTCGCCGGCGCAGCACAGTCCTGGCCGCGCTGATCCCTGTACGCGCGCGCCGCAAACTGTGCTGGTAGATCTCGCGGCCCCAGGGTCGGCAAGGGTGCGCGTCACCGACAACATCGGTATCGCGCACCTGCTCTCGTCTCACGACAAGGTGATCATCACGCCCGCTGGTGCGCCGCTAGCTCCCGGAACACAAAACGACCTGCCCCATGCCGTGTGGGACTGGCTCGTCGTTGCGCCTGCCAAGGTCTCGATACACGAGGTTGACTCGGCTGGTCACGTCGTCGCATCACGTGACCTCATTGCAACAGCGTGCCGGTAACGCCGGCAGACCTGGTGGGGTACCAACTGGGGGACAACCGCGTCAGACAAGTCCGGACGTGCACGGACTACCAGCGACAAAGATCGTCGCGCGTTCGCTCTGGATAGCCCAAATCAGCGGCAGCGTAGGTGCTTCGGGACGAAGAGGTCGCCCGTGCGGCGCTGACCCTGGCCGACCCGAACGCATGCGGACCGCGCGGCGCGCAGCCTCGATGCACATCGCTCACGGTGTCGTGGCTTTGACAACTCGGAAGATGATCGAGTAACTGAAGTTCGTACCGTCGACTTGCCACGCATAGCAGCCAAGAGCGCGGACGCGCGTGTAGGAAGGCCAATTGCGCCATTCGGTGTCCGAGACCGCCGTGCCAAGTCCTGGACGAAATTGTATCGCGGACTGCGGACTGACCCCGCGCTCGAACCGAACCGCGTTGGCCGAGCCATCGACCGGCCGGCCACGGATCAGGACCGGTCCTTGATAACGAGGATCACCGACCCAAAGAACCTTCTGACCGCTGTAGTCGCTCCCGGCGAAATCACTGCTCGGGTCCGGCGGGAACCGCACCGGTAAGACGCCGTTGTCCGTACCCACAGGGTAGATCGGACCCGACCCCAGTCCCGGACCAAACGCAGGCGAGAGAGGATGCTCAGTGGCCGGCCGGCATGTACCACGGACGAGTGCGGGCGGCTGGAATGCTCGCCAGAGCGCCAGAGGGACGGCGTAGCCCGTTTCGGGGTCGGCCTTCCCAGTGCCGGACGTGCTGCCTCCGGACGTCGTGCTCGACTGCGACGGCGTAGCGCGTCGATGCGATCCCGTACAACCCCCGAGGGCTACGGCGAGCAGCGTCAACAACGCGATCCGGACGAGCGCAGCCCGAGACATGTGCAGCCTCCTGAAAGGAGCCCATCCATTCTGCCTTTCCACCGCTCTCGCAGGCCACTCGCTCGCGGCCGGCTGTAACCTCCGGGTCCAGTGACACGTTCAGGAGTCGTGCCCGCGGCGTGTATACCCCCGTCGTCGCGCTCACACGCGGCATAGCACGGTCACTGGCGGACAGACAGACGATGAGGCGCGAATCCAGGCCGGGACGGCGTACCAAGCCGCTTCCCAAGCTGTCGATGCGGGCCGCGACGGCTGACCCCAACGGGACCCCAACGTGCACCGACAACGGCACGCGGCCGCTCACTGCCACCCGCGGCGAACCTGCTAGAAACCCTCGTGTCAGTTGACTTACCCGGTCCTCTTAATCAGAGGGTCGCGGATATCGAAGAACGAATCGCCGCCGCGACGAGTCACGCTACGACCGCGGTGCGACCGTACGGATTTGCCGCTGCGAGTGCGACTCTGCCGCGGAGAGTGTGCACGCTCGCGCCGATGTCCGGTGAACAGCGGCCCGGTCCGAGGCTGCGATGATCTGGTGATGGCGACCCGATTTCACGTTCGATTCGTTCGGCCCAATGGCTGGGCTTACGACATCTGGCCGTCAGCCGAGAACGAAGCCGAAGCAGTGCGAGCCGCCGATGCGCTCCTGGAATACCGAGAGCGTGTGGGCATCGGTGACTACCTCGATGGTGACGGACTGACGGTGCGCGACCCTGCCCAACTCGTGGTCACGCCCACTGCCGACGCACCCGCTAGCGAGTTGGCGCTCCGCTGCACGCAGCCAGACGGCACGGTTGCTCGGGAGTCGTAACGCGCGCTCATGCCTGCGAGGAGCGCGCTGTCGCGCCGAGTTTCGTACGCATGCCAGTACTAGTGTCGCGTGGCGTTAGTTAGTTTGCGCTTGGTGGTGCGGGACAATGGTGCGTGCCTGCTCATCCTGCGCCTGCTCTTGGTCTTCGCGACGGCGACCGGGCGCGGCTGATGTCCTGGGTTCGGTCCTCGACGGTGAAGGCGGGTCTGGCGCAGCGGGCGCGGATCGTGCTGCTCGCGGCCGAGGGTGTGTCGAACACCGAGATCGCCGATCGGGTCGGGGTGTCCCGCCCGACGGTGATCGACTGGCGGTGTCGGTACGAGTCCAGCGGGCTGGTCGGCTTGCAGGATGCGCCGCGCTCGGGCCGGCCCCGGTTGATCGACCATGACAAGGTGATCACCGAGACGTTGAAGCCGCCGCCGAAGCGGCTCGGGGTGACGCACTGGTCGAGCCGGCTGCTGGCCGCGCGGTTGGGGGTCGCGAACAGCACCGTCGCCCGGGCGTGGAAGGCCTACGGCGTGCAGCCGTGGCGGGCCGAGACGTTCAAGTTCTCCACCGACCCGGAACTGGTCGCCAAAGTGACCGACGTCGTCGGCCTGTATCTCGCACCGCCGGAGAACGCGATCGTGCTGTGCGTGGACGAGAAGTCCCAGATCCAGGCGCTGGACAGGACCGCGCCGATCCTGCCGATGCAACCCGGGCTGGCCGAGCGGCGCAGCCACGACTACGTCCGCCACGGCACCACGACGTTGTTCGCGGCGCTGGAGATCGCCACCGGCAAGGTCACCGCAGCCTGCCAGCCGCGGCACCGCCACCAGGAGTTCCTGCGCTTCCTCAAGCAGGTCGCCAAGGCCCATCCCGACCGCGAGCTGCACCTGGTGATGGACAACTACGCCGCACACAAGCGCATCGAGGTCCACCGCTGGCTGCAGGCGAACCCGCACGTCCACGTGCACTTCACCCCGACCTCGGCGTCGTGGATGAACCTCGTCGAGGTCTGGTTCGGCATCATCGAGCGCCAGGCGATCCGCCGCGGCACGTTCCGCTCGGTCAAGGAACTCAACACCAAGATCCGCGCCTTCATCGACAACTGGAACGACGACCGCGCGCATCCCTTCGTCTGGACCAAGACAGCCGACCAGATCCTCGCGAAAGCGAACCGTCAAACAACTTCGAACTCAGGCCACTAGGTACCTTCGAGTCGTGCGGTACGCGTATGCGCGGTGCATGGACGGCCACTACTTCTTACTCGCCGATAGTCCGCACTGCCCCATAGACGGTTCGCTTGCCCCTGCGGCCACTCAGGTGCTGGACAAGCTGCCCGCAGTTGGGCAGCAGCTATCACTTGGTGCACTTGCTGAGAACGGCGTGCCTACAGAGACTCTGGCGGACGTTCTCGTCATCGAACTACTTGATGACGAAGCCGTCCCGTTGCTCCTTCGACCCTGGCATACCGGCGATCGCGGAACGCTCTGACCTTCGCACGCGTCAACGCACGCATCTGCCGCGGGTGGTGCGCGCTCGCGCCGATGTCCGGACGTCCGCAGCGCCCTGACGATCAGTTGTCTGGACGACGGGACGAGCGCTGTCAACCGTTGACGGGACGTAGCCAGGGGTCGAGTTGGATAGCCGTTAGGACCGCGATCGGGAACTTCGCGTAGAGCCGGTCGGTGAGGACGGTGAGTTTGACTGAGACGGGCTGGAACGCGCTCGCCCCGGTCATGTAAATGTGGTTCGACCTGTCTTTCGCCAATGGTGTGATGGCGTGCTGCGCGGTCAGGATCTGCGCTGAGCTCAAGGCGATCGGCACTGCACAGACGTTCGGTCCGAAGCGCCTGTGGAGTTCCTGCTGTGCGTGCGTGACGTTGCCGCTGGAGACACCGACGACGATCACCCACTCGTGGTCGCCGATGTAGACGGGATCCCACTTGGCGTTGGGTGGATAGCTGTACACGAACCCGGTGAGGTAGTTGAACCGGTCGGAGTGCAGCTTGATGTAGTCACCGATCGCGTTGTTGTCGGGGTGGCCTTTCCAGCCTCCCGGTGGGGCGGCACACGGCGGGGTTTCGTAGGGGAAGGGCGCCTGGCTGCGTTGCGGGCTTTGCGCCTTCTGCTGGGTGACGGCCAGGGTGCCGGCCCGATAGACGCCGCGCAGCTTTGCCCAACCGGTGATCGTGTCCTCCTCGACAGCTCGCCCGGAAAGTGCATTCAGATCCACGCCCGTGACGATGAGACCGTCGGGTTCACACGACGGCGGCAACCCGTCAAGACTGGCCGGATAAAGGTAGTCGTTAGGGCAGAACAAGGCGGGTCGTCCGGACGTCGCGATCACCTGGCCGACCGCCTCGACCGTGTCGCCGTCTCGCACAATCAGTCGGTCTGCTCGGCCATCCGCGAGCTGGCCGTGACCCAACGGCAGTGAACGAGTCACAACAACAGCGACTGCGGTTGCCACTCCCAACACGACGACGACCGACGCAGCGACGGCCAGTACCGACCGTCTCGACGCCACCGCCATCAGTCGCATCCTGCATCCCGCCCAAGCCGAGCCCTCGGCCCTCGCCACGGTGACGTTCCAACGCGCGCCGCGCGTTGTCCAGCACGGCCTGGGCACAATAATCTGAAGATCCACAAGTGTTACCGGATCTGCCGCTGATGGTGCCCCTCCGCCGCGGCGCGAACTGCGTTCACGTTCCGCGGTTATGGCCAGAGGCTCGTGTCGGACACGAGAATCGTCGTCTTGTTGTCGATGATGGCGAGCTCGACGCACGTGGAGCCGGAGTTGAGTATTCCGCTGTCGCGGCACCCGGTGCCTGCCTCATCCAGCTTCCACCCGCGGCGGTGGATGAGGAAGGTTCTCACCTCGGCCATGATTTCCTGTGGGCTTTGTCTGGGCTCGCCGACGACGACCAGTCGGCGACTGCATACCTGAGAGCCACAGCCGAGATCGTCGGTGTGAGCCAAGTGCAGATCCTTGGGCAGCGGGAGGACGAACTCTGGTGTGGGGTCGAGTGAAATGTTCGCCATCTGCAACAGGAGCAGGAGCCCGGAAAGTACGGCGGCAAGCGGCGCATATAGCGGTAGGAACAGTTCCCCGTCATGGTTGGATCCGGTGTCTCCGCGTCGGTCGAGATTGGCGTGCAGTTGTCGATCACGGCGACCGGCCATCGTCAGCCAACCCGACGCCAAGATCGCGTACACGGCCGGAAGCCACCAGCGCCAAGGCAGCGAGCCGCTTACAGACCCAAGAGCGAGTCCGGCGAAGCCCGCCATCAAGGGCAGAGAGCCGAGCGTCCGCCAGCGCTTCGTTGTGGCCGTCAACACCCAATGGATCACCGGGGCGCCGGCTAACACCGCTCCGACGACCAACAGAATGACCACGCTCTAATGTGACCACGAACGGCAGGTCCCTACGTCGGTGACCGCGAAGGCTGCTCGACAGCGAGTTTGTGCCGGTCGAGATCTTCGGTGCACAGGATGACCACCTGGTCGCCTCAGCGAGGCGGCCGCCGCAAAGGGTTGGCCCCCACCCGTGCCGCTGTCGGCGGACGCGAAAGCGTCCGACGCTGCCGCGGACGGTGCTGGTCTCAACGGCCTAGCAGGGCGAGTAGCCCGAACGAACATCCGCATTTGCCGCGACAAGTGCGCTGTCGTTCATCACGCTGCGGGAGCTTCTAGCCGCCCTCAGGTAGTCCCAGGCGGCCTTGCTGCGGCCGTTACGACGTGCACGATGATGGCGCCGAGCTCCTGGGCACCGCGAGCTGTGGCGCCTACTCGGGCGTGTTCCGTTGCGGTTGTGGCCAGAAGACGCCCCGGTGCAAGCCCGGCTCTCACGGGGGGTAGGCCGGGCTGTGCGTTCTCTCTCTCTAGCCGATCAGGGCCGCCCGTGGTCACGTTCGGGTGCTGAGTAGACCGTCGATCTGAACGGTCTTGCCGGAGCTGAGCACCTTGATCGTGACGGTGCCGGTCTGCAGGCTGAACCGCGGCAGCTGCAGTAGGCGCTGGTAGTGCGTGGCGGTCGCGTAGAGGCTGATGGTGCCGATCTTGGTGGCGCCGACGTAGACGGCGACGCTGCCGCAGTGGTTGCAGGTGGTGGCGACAATGCCGACCCGGTCCAGCTGCACGCTGCTCTTTGTGAGCCGCGCCCCGACGGTCGTGGTCGTGGTCGCGCTCGAGTTCCACCAGTTGCTTCCGGTGACCCGTTGCCAGCCCGTCGACGCGCTCAAAGCTCGGTCATCCAGCGCCCGCGCCGTGCACCTGCTGGGCGTCCACGCCGAGGTGTTCCCGGCTCCGTCGGTGGCCCGCACCGCGTAGCAGTAGTCATAGCCCTGGACGAGACCGGTCGCGGTGACCGTCGACGTCGACGCCGGCAGCGCCTGCCAGCTCGCCGGGTAAACCCACGCACCGAACCCGCCGTTGTAGGCGGCGCGTTGATACCGCACCTCGTAGTGAGCGACGCCGGACCAGGTGGCCGACCAGGACACCACGGCCGATGACGCCAGCTGCACCGCTGCGGTCGGCGATTTCAGGGTAGGCGCCGATGGAGCCGTACCGGGCGGGGTGTAGTCGAAGATGCCGCCACCGGAGCTGACCCCGTACGCCGTGGTGCCGAGGTGAACGACCCCGGAGGTCTGCACCACGAGGGAGCGTGCGACGCGGGTCGTCAGCCCGGAGGAGAGGTCCTGCCAGGTGACGCCGTCGTCGTTGCTGACGTATACGCCTGGGCTCCCAGGGGCGTCGCTGCCCGCGTAGACGCGGCCCGCCGTCGACGGGTCCGCAACGACCGCGGTTGCGCTGTCAGGTGGTGTGCCCCCGGTCGACCTCTTCCAGGTCTGACCGGAGTCCGAGCTGGTGTAGACGCCACCACCACTGTCTGCCTGAATGGCGCCGAACAGCCGGGTCGGGTTACGCGGGTCGAGCGATAGCGCGAGCGCGTCGTAACCGGATCCCTGCGCTTGCGCCGACGTCCAGGTCGCCCCGGCGTCGGTACTATGGACGATGCCGGCAAACCGTGTCCCGACCCACAGCGTCGACGGGTTCGTCGGATCGATCAAGACAGAGAACGCGTTCACGTCGGCGGGCAGCGCGAGCTGATGCCAGGTCGACCCGCCGTCGGTCGAGCGGTAGACGCCGCTCTGAAACGTTGTGGCGTACACCGTCGACGCCGAGCTGGGAGCGACCGCGACAGCCGTGGGAGTGTCGTTGAAGAAAGTGAGCTGCGTGGCCCAGGTGACGCCCCCGTTGTCGCTGCGTTGAACGCCCCGGGATGTCGCGGCCCAGATCGTCGATGCGCTGGTCGGCGAGACGGCGAGCGAGTTGACGTTCTGACTGGTCAGCCCGGCATAGGTCCAACTCGCGCCGTTGTCGGTGGACCGGAAGGTGCCTTGCCCTTCGAGCCCGGCATACAGGATCGCGCTGTCGGTCGGCGCCGCCGCGAGCGCGTTCACCTGCGAGCCGGTGATTCCCGAGGAGCTCGCTGTCCACGTGGTCGCCGTGGCGGCGCGGCGGAAGGCACCGAGGTGCGTCATCGCGGTGATCGGCCCGGTATTGCTGACGGCGACGCCCAAGACCTCCTGGTTGGCCGGCAGGCCGGTGTCGTCGGGCTGCCATGTCGACCCACCGTCGTCCGAGCGGAACAACCCCGACGAGTAGGTGCCTGCCCACAACGTTTCCGGCACTGCTGGGTCCCGCTCGAGCGTGGTGACTACGTCGTAGCCCGAGACTGTTCCCACCTGCTTCCAGGACGCGCCTCCGTCCGTGCTCCGGAAGACGCCCTCCATGCCACCGACGAGGATGGTGTCGGCATCAGCCGGGTCGACCGAGACAGAAGCCGCCTCGGCCACCGGCGCCATCTCCGTCCAGGTCGTCCCACCGTCGGCGCTGCGCAACATGGACGGCCCAACGACGTACACGATCCGCGGATCGGACGGCGCGATTGCCAGCGCCTCACCGGCGATGTTGTCAATGTCCGGCCAGGTCAGCAGCGTCCACGTCACCGCACCGTCCGTGCTGCGCCACACGCCGCCGCCGGCCGACCCGATGAACACCGTCGCCGCGTTTTGCGGGTCCACCGCAACGTAATTGAACGTCCCCGTGTCCAGACTGGAGGTCACCTTCACCCAGGTCTGCCCCATGTCTGTGCTCCGATAGATCCCTGACGCGTAGGTGCCCGCATAGACCGTATCCGGCGCGGTCGGCGCGAATGTCAACGCGAAGACCATCGTGTCTGAAGGCAGCCCGCTGCTCGACCGGGTCCAACTCGCACCACCATCGGTGCTACGAAACACCCCGGCGCCGCCCGTGCCGGCCAGGACGAGGGACGGCGTCACCGGTGACGCCGCCAACGCGAAGACCGTGCCTCCGTACAAGGGCGCCGAGGTCCACGACGCGATACCAGCCACCGCACGCGGCGCAGTAAGCGCCATGGACAGTGCCAGAGCCGACGCGCCGACGACCAAGAGCACAACACACCGCCGAGCAGCCGACCGCAGCGCCATGGACCCTTCTACCGCCGCCACTCGCCGTTGTCCATCGTCGGGAGATCCGTCGGCAGCCACCTGCCGCGACGCGCAGCACAAGAACCATTCCGTTCACCGGCAGCATCTCCAGCCCACTGATCCGTGCCCGCAGGTGATCTCGGCCACCAGGTCTTCGTCGCTACGACAGCTGCCGTGCGGCTCCGTCGTAGGTCTTGCTCGCATTAGAACTCGCCCGAGACGTGCCAGAAGAGTGTCGAAGGCACGCCGAAGCGGATCTGCACTTTTGCCTGGCCGCAACGAATTGCGCGAAGTCGTTATTGGCTGGTCAGAGCCACCCGGTCGGCCTGCCTCTCTCATTAGGCAGTCAGGCTGCTCGTTAGGCAGTCAGGGGATCTCATGGGTTCTGTCGGGCCGGTCTTTGGGGCAGGCTCGGCGTTGGTAGCGGCTGGCGGGTCAGCACTCCTCGGATCTGGCCCTGGAGGTCTTGCGGCAGACCGTGCGCCTGCTGGTCGTGAGGGGACGTGACCGCTGATGGGATGTCGTGCCCCACGTTGTGTGGTGAGCACCGGTCCATGAGATCGCCGGGGTCTCCTCCGCGCTGCTGACGGTTGTCCGAGCGGAAGGAGACACGGTGCTGTTCGTGGGTGATGACTGGGCCGAGGATCACCATGATGTGGAGATCGTCGATGACACCGGCAGGCGGCTGGCCACCCGGCGCCTCGCCGAGGGACTGGCCGGCCTGACCGGGCTGCACGCGCTGATCGCAGAACACCTTCCCGATCCAGGACCCGACGCCGAGACGGCGCAGGTGAAGGTTGGTATCGAGACTGATCGCGGGCCGTGGGTCGCAGCGTTGGTCGCGGCCGGATATGAAGTGTTCGCGATCAACCCGATGCAGGTCGCTCGCTACCGGCAGCGGCATTCCACCTCGGGAGCGAAATCTGATGCCGCGGATGCGCACCTGCTGGCCGAAATCGTGCGACTGGATCGTGAGCATCACCGCCCGATCGCCGGTGATACGCCGCTGGCCGAGGCGGTCAAGCTGATGGCTCGTGCACACCAGACGCTGATCTGGGACCGGTCTCGTGCGGTGCTGCGGCTACGCGCCGCGCTGCGGGACTTCTTCCCAGCAGCGTTGGAGGTTTTCGATGACCTGGACGCGCCGGAAGCTCTCGAGCTGCTCTCGCGCGCACCGGACCCGGACCGGGCAGCTCGCCTGTCCAAGGCCAAGATCACCGCGGCGTTCACCCGCGCTCGCCGCAAAGACGTCGAGGCAAGAGCACTGCACATCCAACAGATCTTCCGCGCCCCGCAGCTGCGGCAACCGCCGGCGGTGCAGACCGCTTACGCCGTCATCGTTGCCAACACCGTGCGCCTGATCAGCCAGCTCAACGCGCAGATCGGCGAACCGGGCGAGGTGGTGAGCGAGCATTTTGGCCGGCACCGGGACGCTGAGCCCTATCTCAGCCAACCCGGACTCGGCTCCATCCTCGCCGCCCGGGTGCTGGCCGAGTTCGGCGATGACCCGCAGCGTTTCACCGACGCCAAGGCCCGCAAGAACTACGCCGGCACCTCGCCGATCACCCGCGCCTCGGGCACCCGGCGAATCGTGCTGGCTCGCTACGCCCGCAACCGCCGCCTCGGCGACGCGGTGCATCAATGGGCCTTCTGCGCGATGCGCGGATCACCCGGCGCCAAGGCCTACTACAAGACCATGCGCGCCCGCGGCATCGGCCACCAAGCCGCCCTGCGACAGCTGTCCAACCGACTCGTCGGAATCCTGCACGGCTGCCTCAAGACCGGCACCCACTACGACGAGAACACCGCCTGGGCACACCACATCAGCGCCGCCGCTTGACATTTCAAAACATGGGATGTCTGCCGC
>WNGG01008092.1_pt1 | contig 11608 bp, 10 predicted proteins | sample 5400661 | NCBI WGS metagenome assembly WNGG01 (sample SAMN13153372, study PRJNA577476) | soil metagenome | isolation source: 100 cm soil or saprolite under Garry oak tree replicate 1 | place: USA:California | collected 2016-06-15 | reverse complement strand
AGATTTCCAAGGAAGAGATACTATCGCTTATTGGTGGGCAACTCAGCGCCGTGAGGTTGAAATGTGCTCTATTGTCCTTGAAAGTTCTGAAGACCGGAGTCTACAGTTATCTAGGCTCAGCGAGCGATACGAAAGAACTCTCCGAACTCTAGAATCAATCTCACACTACGATCTGACGTTCTCATAGAAGTCTCGATTCCTTCCGCTACTTGCTCGGGTCCTCATTCGAAGGGGGCTTTCTCTGTTCCTTCAACTGTTCTTTTACATTCTTGAAGAATTCGTTGTTCTCGACCTTCGCTGCTTCTGCATGAATCGCTTCAAGGTCAACCTTCAACACTCTCCGCACGATTCTTCCTCGCCTATAGAGGATGAACGAAGCAAGGATAGCTATAGCTGCCACCAGCCCTATGACTATGAGCCAGAGATAGTTGAACGCCGAACTCGTAGGGGAGGGCGGTGGCTGCTGCGTAGGCGGAAGTGTAACTAGTGTTGAAGTCGAACCATATCCTGAGTTGCCGTAAGCGTCGGTTGCGTTAACTTGTATGAACCAAAGTCCAGTTGGCGAAGTGGAGTTCACGGTGTAGCTGCCAACCCACTTCCCATGGGTCTGATCATAGGACAGCCGGAGTGGGCTACCAATCTGAACGGAGGACTGATGGGTAGTAGCTATCACGGTTCCGCTGGTGAAGTTGCCTCCTCCAGGGGTTACTACGATCGCATTGATCACGATGATACTGCCTGTTGTGTAATTGCCGTTGGGTATGCTAGAGGTGACGGTAAGAACGGCGGTTGACACAGCGAAACCTCTGTTCACACTCGATGAAGGCCCTATGTTCCCATATCCGTCGTTGTAGCCTCCCACATCGATGCTTGCCACCCAGACTCCGGTGTCGCTGCTGAGGGGGATCTGGAAGGTTCCCTGGAACTGTCCAACCGAGGTCTTGTATGTCGCAGTTATGTCGTGCTCAGTGAAGCCGTCTGCTTCAATTATTCTTATGATAGCCGAGCCGGTTTTAGCTTGGGCTGTGTTAGGATAAGTTGCTATGAAGCGAAAAGTCTGAGTCTGCGACCTTTGTAACGAGCTCTGAGTTATCGATAGTTGGGTGATGGTTACGTTAGCTGGATCGACGAGGAAGGTCTGAGTGTCAGGAAAACCGGTTTTAGGTGTTTTCGAGCCGGTCAGTGTCACCGTATAGTTTCCAATCGGGACAGAGGGCGGAATGCTGGTCCAGGTGTATGCGAGTACGCCAAGCGAGTCTGCCAGTCCTGTTGTGGGGAAGCCAGGGGCGTTACCAGTTGCGGATCTTATTGAAATCGTGATGTTTTCGGCATTCTGATAGCCTTGGGCAATCATGGAGACTGCTTGCGTACGTTGGTACTTCTCTGCGTTTGTAAGACCAACTTCAAAGAGACTTGTAGCTGCTTGGGTTGATGATGGCGGGTTCGCCTGGGTGACTGTGATATTATAATTTCCGACTTCTGTGATAGTTACACCGAAGTCAGTAGGGTATGTGACACTCGTTGTAAATGTTGAGGGTACCGAGTTCACTTGTGTGTTTTGGCTCCGGGTGGTGCCGGATGGGTCTCGGACTACCCATGTGAATTGATAATTGATCCCTGAAAACGCGTGGGTCACGTTGAGAATGAAGGTGATGCCTTGGTTGTTGGACTCTTGCATTCGGGGGGCGGACTGTGAGAGCGAGTAGATTTCACCAAATGGACCGGAAGCGTGGACCGGAATACTCACTGAGGATACTAGTAACATCGCTCCCATGACTAACAGCGCGATCTTTCGATTCGTTCGGAAAATGGGCACCTCCTTCCGCCTACCCATTTAACGTCTGATTCGAGATTCGGCATCGCTGCGCGCTACAAAGTCAAACTGAGAGGACGAGTTGACTAAAGGGTCGTGTTACTCGAAACGAGTACGAACAGTAAGAAGGTAGAACATGATCCGCTGCAGGATACCTGCCGATTGAATTCTATTTCGAGGGAGTGGCTTGCGTAGGTACCATAGAGGGCAAGGAGGTTCCTCCACGCCCCTTCCGGACTATTGCAAATGCTCCAACAGCCAAGGCAGCGACGGCGAGTATCAGTGCGTAGAAGCTCATTGTTGTCACCAGCGGCGGAGGTTGTGGTTGTGTCTGAACGTTTAAGGTGTTCGAAGTGGAACCCGAGGTTGTTGTCGTTCCAGCCCAAGATGCCGAGACGGTCCAGGTGCCCGCGCTGTTGACAACGTACTGATCTGTGAAGCTGCCAGTGCTGGTCGAGTTGACAATGTGACTGATCGACACCCCGCCGGGTCCCGTGTAGATTATCGTGAGTTTGGCAGTGTTAGCCGGGTATACGTATCCGCTGATCGTGATCGTGTCACCTACCTGGGCATTGAAGCTGGAGCTGGAAAGAACGATTACACTTGGCGATTTGCTGACGGTAAGACTTGCGCTGGCAGTCGAACCACTATGACTATTGTCGCCTGACCAGCTGGCTCTGATATTGTAGGAGCCAGGTCCGGGCGGCGTGAAACTTGTGGCGAATCGTCCTTGGGAGTCGGTTGTTGTGGTCGCTATGATGCTGTAGCTCCCTCCGCTCGCGTTGTATTCCAGCAGAACTTGCATCGAAACTAGTGGGCTGGTATCGGTCGTGTTGGTCAGGGTGCCCGAGACAGTAACTGACTGTCCTGCGAGAGCAGGAGAGGGGTTGGTCGAGAGACTGATGACACTGTTGACGAACGCTGCGTCTCTGATCTCCAAAAATCCCTTGCCTATTTGTTGGCCACCTACAACAATGTCCTGTTTGCCGATCTTGTCGATGTCACCAATTGTCACTGCGTCCAAGACAGTGGGCACCGTTGGATACTGGTAGGATTGTTGTAGGGAGATGGCGGGCCCAGCCCAGATCCATGATCTGATGATTCCATAATACACGTCTGTGGTTCCTATCGGCATGTTAGTGAATCCTGCCGTTACGATCTCAGTGGTGCCGCTTGCGTCAATGTCGCCGGTGGAGACACGAATCAGTTCAAAGTTGCTCTGGCTCGAGGAGATCCAATTGGTCTCGGCAAACTGGCTTAGAGTGCCTCCCCAGTCGGAGAATATAGTCAACTCAGCTTTCCAGAAAGGATAGGTGAGGATTTGGCCTCCAACGATTATCTCCTGCCTACCATTTCCAGCGAGGTCCGCGATAGCTACAGATGTAGCGACAGATCCAATACCTGTTGTCACCCAGATTTTCGTCCATTTGAGGAGCGGGCTACCACTCCCTGTCCAACCCCAAATTCGCATCTCGCTCTGAGTTGCGGTACCATTGTTGCTCCAGCCTACGGTTACAATATCAGGAGTCCCGGTTCCCTCGATATCACCCGTTGCGACAGCATAACCCTGGGACCCTGTGGCTCCAGTCCCCGTAGTCGTCCAGTTATAGAGCGCATTTTTCATGAACGTGTTTCCATCCCATGACCAGATTCCCAACTGTGCATTGTTGATTCCACTCGTATTGTAATATCCGAGAGTGACAATCTGATGGACGCCACTGTAAGACCAGATCGCAAGGCCTCGGGTTTCGAGACGTGATGCGGTGACAGTGAAGTTGAAAAGTTTCTGCCGAGCGAGACTTGCGCCGTTCCACCGATAGACTCCGATCTGGCTTAGTTGGGGATTGCCAGCCGTTGGCTGGACATTTCCAATTGTCACGGTCTCGTTTAGACCGCTTCCATCAACATCCGCGACGTCAACGCCGGAGAAATAATAGCTGTTTGCGTTCCGGAAGGGAGTAAAGACCCACTGTTGATTCGAGTCTAAGACGAGGCCGTTGCCAGACTTGTGGTAGACTCGGAGCTGAGTCTGACTAGTACCGTTGTTGAAGCTTCCCGCGGTAACAATCTGGTTAACACCATTATTCTCGGCCATCGCCATCTTGACGCCATCGACGACAGCATAGCCTTGGCTGAGGATGGAGGGCCAAGTATCAGTAGCCGTTGTGGCTATTCGATAGTTTGCATGAGCTGGGGAGAGGCCGGAAGCGAATACTGGGATGAAGAAGAGGAGGATAACTGGAACTAGGCGATACTTCAATTCGGTTCTGGGCGGGTTACGAAGAAGAATCAACCAAAACGGTTCTGATACTTGCTCAACTCGTATTGAGTAACTAGTCCCAGCTCCTATGATTTTCGTCTAGATGGATTCTGTTTCTAGGTACGATGATTTGACTTGCATGATTCCTTTCTCACGCTTTAGCTCGCCTTCCAGGCTCGCAATGTCTGGCACCTTCCCTCGGACCAGCAAGGCGCATAGACAGTGTGCGTCGTCGATGTGGGCGTGTAGCGAAGAGAGTATTGATTGTCTGTGATGATGAGACGTTTCCGTGATCGCCTCGTCAGTACCTTTTGTTTCATGGTCGTAGACCATGACGATGGATCCGACAACGTTTCCCTTCTTGACTCCAGCTTCGAAATCAGAGATGAAGGCCCGCATGGCTGCCTGCAGAGCCTTTGACCTGTCGGCGTAGCCACTTTGGTGAGAAACTCTATCGAAGGCTTCTAGGAGCCCAGGCGGGAGGGACATGCTGATTCTTGTCGTAAGTTCGGTCATAACAAATCATCCCTTTGAGACAGTATTACTTTGGACAACCGACTTGGAGAAAAGTATTACTAGGATTAAATTTTATATTATCCGCACGTCTGGGTCGTCAGCCGAAGCATTCTGCGACGCTCATCCGTGGGCCGATCATCTAGCAAAGTTAGAGGTTATGGTGCTGACTGAACAGGGACTGGAAAGAGCCGGTCTCGGCCTTTCCCAAGGCGAAAAATTCTCGGTTCTGTTGGTCTATTCCGCGATCGCGATCGCAACCGTCTTTGGATTTGCAGCCTCACTCATTGTAGGCGCATCTTTTGCTCGGTTGGCGGCTTTGGGAATCCTCGCGTACACGTTGGGACTGCGTCATGGAGTGGATGCTGACCACATTGTGGCCATTGACAACACGACCCGTAAGCTTCTGCAGGATGGAGAACGCCCGCTTACCGTGGGTACGTGGTTCTCCCTTGGTCATTCGACAGTTGTGGTCGGACTCGTAGTCGCCTTGGTCGTCGCAACTCAATCTGTTGCGAATCAGATACCTGGGCTTCAAAGCTCCGGCGCAATAATCGGGACTACGGTTTCGGGAATCTTCCTCTTCCTGATAGGCCTCGTCAACGCGATCATCGTGATGGGCATCTATCAGACCTTCAAGACTATGAAGCAAGGGAAGTTGGACGAGTCCGAGCTTGAGAGCCTCTTGCAAAATCGGGGCTTCCTAAACCGATATTTCGGAGGTCTCTTCAAGATAGTCAGAAAACCCTGGCAGATCTATCCCATCGGCGTATTGTTCGGGCTCGGCTTCGACACAGCCAGCGAGATCGCCCTATTCGCGATAACCATCGTATTCGCTGTCTCCTCGTCAGTCCCGCTCTGGATGATTCTACTCCTTCCCTTCTTGTTCACATGCGGAATGGTTCTCGCTGACACGACAGACGGCATTGCAATGCGTGCCGCGTATGGCTGGGCCTTTCTGAGGCCGATCCGGAAAATCTATTACAACCTGACGGTGACCGTGATTTCGGTCGCTGTCGCTTTTGCGATTGGGGGCATAGAGCTCCTACAAGTTCTGGCTAGCGAGCTGAACTTGACTGGACCCTATTGGAGCTGGTTGGCGAAGCTTGATTTCGAAACGATGGGTTTTGGGATAATAGGAATCTTCCTGATAGCCTGGCTTGTTTCCACGGCCTACTGGAAATTCCGAGGATATGACGAACTGTATAGTTAAGAGTCCTGCGTGGTGAGCGGAAAAGCTCCGGGCGTTCTATCTAGGAGTTATTTGACCGAATTCGGCGACACGCTTCCAGGACGGCAGCCTACGTTCGATAAGATAGTCCAGAGAATATTTGCTCGTGCCTGACATAGCGTTGATGATGATCAGAGATAGGAAAACGAAACTGTACGCGATTCCGGTTCCGATGTCTGTCGACCCCGGTCCGTAGGGTCCCCCAAAACCTTCCGGAATCGCCCAGATCAGGAGGCTGAGAATTAGGCCGCCGATATATGCCAACTTCCTGACTAGGCCTAGGACGAGAGCTACTCCGAGCGAGACTTCCAATAGCGCGATACCATACACGAATGGCGCGGCGTTTCCGACTGTGGCGTTGTACCAGAAGTTGAACCAGGGTTGAAGCCACGCTGGCTGGCCGGCTGACTTGATCAGATCCGGAAAGGAGTCTACGAATCCCGGTTGGAATTTTAAAGACCCATCTACCAGCCAGACGACGCCGAGTATGATGCGGATGAACGACTTGAGCCAGTAGACATTTCGAACAATCCAATTTCCACTCGCTACTTCAGCGATGGTCCGCGCAGGGCCTTCAAGATCAATCTTGGCACTCAAAGCTCAGATCCTCCAGGAGTTGGTTCAACGGCCTGTTTAAGCTGATTAATGAAACCAAATGCTAGTACGGTCTGTACTATCCCACAATGAGCCGACAACCGCATCCCTAGATAGCTAAGTCTAATTATGACGATGATTGTTTTGCCTCCATGAGCGACACCTCCCTCTTCCCGGTGACAGTAGTAGGAAGCTGGCCGAGGCCGCCTTGGCTGATAGCTTTTTTAAGAAAACGTCAAGCCGGCGACCTCTCATTCGAGGAATTCAACGCTTCTGCAGATGATGCTGTTCTGGCTTCTGTAAAGTACCAGGAAGATGCTGGTGTGGACATTGTAAGCGACGGAGAACAGCGGCGAGACAACTTCTACTCATTCGTCGTTGAGAAATTGGAAGGTGTCCAACTGATGACGGTCGCTCAGCTTCTCAATCATGTAAAGGATCGGGCGAGATTCGAAGAGACTCTTCGAGCTCTGGATGTGCCCGCGTTTGCGATGAAGAGTCCCGTTGCTACAGGCCCAGTCAGGGCGAAGAGCGGGCTGGCCGCTGACGAGCTGCAGTTTCTGAAAGCTCACACCAAACGGGAGACGAAGGTCCCGCTTCCCGGACCCTATATGCTGACAAAATCCAGCTGGTTCCCAGGACTCTCCGACAACGTGTACCCGAACGTTGAGGACCTAGGGGTTGAAGTGAGTAAGATTTTACGCAACGAGATCATCGCGTTGCGTGATGCTGGGGCTGATTTCATTCAGCTTGACGAGCCAATTCTAACCCAGATGGTCTATGGTGCTGAGGGTGCAGAGTCTTTCATGTGTGCCGCACTGGCCTCGCGAAAAGATCCGACCGAAGAATTGTCCTACGCGCTGGAACTGATGAATCGTACTATTCAAGGAATCTCGGGGGTGAAACTCGGGGTTCATGTCTGTAGAGGAAACTGGAGCCGAAAGGAGGACGTGCTGCTCAAGGGCAACTATGGCCCCTTACTTCCATACCTTATGGAGATGAAGTTGGATCAGCTTGTGCTGGAATTCGCGACTCCACGAGCCGGAGAACTTGAGGTGTTCAGAGAGTACGGTGACGAGAAAGAGCTCGGGCTCGGAGTTGTCAACCCTAGAAGTTCAGAGATTGAACGGCCGGAGGTTATCGAGAAACGGGTCCGTGAAGCGTTGAAGATCTTTGATCCTTCAAAAATATTCCTTAACCCGGACTGCGGATTCGGAACCTTCGCAGAGCGACCAATGAACGATGCTCGTGTCGCGTTCGCAAAGCTTCAATCGATCAGCGAGGCTGCGAAGGTGCTGAGAAAGGTCGAGGTTGGTATTCCGGCTTGAATCCAGCTCAGCAACGCTAATATAACATACGTCATATGTCCGGGGCCATGCAGAAGGTCGAAGAGAAAGAGCTGAACGGTCTCATAGTTTCAAAGCTTGAAGCATTCGTCAACGAGATAAGAACGAAGCCCGAAGCTGCCAAGGCAGTCAACGGGCCATGGCTCACACGGGTCGAATGGCAAGGTGGCCTAAGCGCAAAAGCGTACATGCGCAACCACGTGGCCAGCTTCGACGAACCTGAAGGACTCGGCGCAACAGACACCGCCGCCAGTGCGCATGAGCACGTTCTCTCAGCTGTCGGAGCATGCATGATGACAGGATTCGTATTCCAAGCCACCCGGAGAGGAATCAAGATTCACAATGCCGAGATCGCGCTAGAGGGAACATTCGGCGACATCAAGAACTGGGCGGGGTTAAGCGACGAGAGCACACCTGGCTATCCCGAGATCAAGGCAAAGATCTATGTCAAGGCCGACGCCGACAAGGCGACGCTCGAGCATCTCTGGAACGAGGCGTGGAAACGCTCCGTCGTCGCCCAAACAATCACCCGTGGCGCAAGGATTGTCCCGGAATTCGAAGCTGTCTAGCAACCATCGTTTCGAAAGGATCGTCCAGACTCCGGATAGACGATCTATGTCAGCTGTCTTGATCTGAGATTAGAATTAGTGGGACGAGAAAGAAATTGGCCGAACTCGTAGATTTCTCATGGATTGATCAACACAAAGAGGACGCTGGGCTGGTTATCGTTGATTCTCGGCCTCCCGTCAAGTATCTCCAAGGACACGTCCCACAAGCCGTAAACCTTCCAACGTCCAAGGTCTTTGACAGGGGAACGCTGGAGCTCTTGCCTTTCGAGCGGCTCGCAGGAATTTTCGGAGACGCCGGAATCGACGAGGATAGGACGGTCTTGGTCTATGATGACCACGATGGTCAGAACGAAGCAATGCTTGCCTGGACCCTTGAGTTCCTAGGTCATCCTCGGGTGAAACTTCTTTCCACATTTATGCGCCGGTGGACTAAGGAAAACAGACCGATCTCGTATCGGCCAACAAAACCTGAACCTAGATTAATGCACGCGAGGCCGATAGGACGTATACGCGCTAGTTTCGAGGAGGTTTCTAACGGAAGAATAAGACTTGTAGACTTGAGAAGTCGAGACGAATTTGAGGGAAAATCGTCCGAGGGGCCAGAGTCTAAGCATCTGCCAGGGGCTGTAAATATTCCATGGACGAGTCTGATTGGCGAAGAAGGTCAGCTGTTCCGCCCAAGGTTACAATTGGAGACATTGCTCTCCGAGGTGGGGCTTGGCCGAGATGATCAGATTGTTACCTACTGCAGCTTCGGGCCACGGGCGGCGGTAGGATACGCTGCATTCCAGCAATTAGGCTTCAAGAGTGTTAGGCTCTATGACAGGTCATTTCAACACTGGGCGAGGCCGAAAGGCCTTTCATTGGACAACTGTCTCCCATCACTCTAGTGAGTGCCTACAGGCTGCCGGCCGCTTCGTAGGATTGTTCTCGTCGTAAAATTCAGGGCGATCCTTGCCTCAGACACTCAACACTCGACGTCAGGTTTGCTATCGGGCAACTTTGAATACGTGGTCCCAGGTGTTCAAGGCCATTCCGACTCTAGCCCAGAGCGGGACGAAAGCCTCCAGCCATCCAGCGTTTTCGATGCCGCCAATATCTATGGCCCCTTTCCAGCCGAACTCCTTCAGTATCTTCATCACCTGCTGCTTCGCCGCGGGATCGTTTCCACAGATCATCATTTCTACATCTTTGAACTTTGGATCGACCATCTGCGAGTTCGGGACAGTGTTGAAACACTTCACGATCTTTGCGGATGGAAGCTTGCGCTGGACGCGTTGGCCGAGAGAGTCGGTCGGTGAGTACAGCATTCCTGGAGGCGGGCCTTCTGAGAAATCGAGTTGATTGGTCACGTCGATGACGAGCTTTCCGTTGAAGTTCTCTGACTTAGCGAGGTCTATCGCCGCTTCAACGGCCGAGCCATTAGTTGCTAAAACGATGATGTCCCCGAAGGCTGCGGAGTCTGCAAACGTTCCAGTTGATGCGTGTCTTCCCACTTGATTGACCCAGGTCTTCAGCTTGTCGCTATTCGGAGTGCGCGAGGCGATCTTTACTTCGTGCTGACGGTTAACGAATCCTTTGCCTAACGCTCTCCCCACATCGCCACTACCGAGAATGCCGACTTTCATAGTTTCGACGTCCGTTCGAGCAGATCGTATGCTGGTACTATTAACGTCTAAGCATTGGCCGAGATGCCGAGATGTCAGTAACCACAGTAACACGATAGAGGAGGCGAAGAGGATAAAGGAACTTTCAATTCAGGAAGAAGTGATCGTCGAACTGGACAAAGTGAACGCAGTCCTCGAACACGCCGAGGAACAAATCACGAAGATCATACAATAACACGCTACAATGGCGTTCTGATGCCCGGTATCCACGCGTAAATCGTTAGACAGGCTTCACCCAGATTCCGCGGCCGCCAGCGGCTTAGTACTGGCTTGCCCAAGTGTTTGCATTAACTATTAATGAGTTGAGAGCCCAGCTGAACAGCTTTGGAAGAGAAACGCCCGCGCGCTCGCCACCGATTCGATTTTTCTGGAGAGACCAGAAAGAGAGGAGCCCAGACAGCCACTGACCAGATTCTAAGAAGCCTGAACCGTCAGGCGCAATCCACGCGGGACATAGGCGAAGATCAAGAGAATCTTGTAGGAGAATCTTCTCAGCTCGACGAGCTGGATCAGCTAGCCGAATATTCTGGGAGTCTAAGGCTTGGCCGCTGGCTATTCGTTGGAACGCTACTAGCTATCCCGCTTTTTCTCTGGGCATTTGGCCTGTTTCCCAGGATCCTCTACGTTGACACTGTTGGCAGCTTGAACAATTTGCTCTCGATGATTCCGAGTGTTGACCTCGTGATTATCGTGACGATTTGGATGGCCGCTCTGGTCATTGGTCTGTTGGGAAGACGAGCCCGCCACGTATCGAAAACGCGTCTCGGCTAGAATATTGTTCAGATTAGAACTTTCTCGAGAGGGGTCTAACCTCGACCCTTCTGGGGAATTTCCTGCGGACGTAGCTGGATAGCATAGGACCTTGAAGAATTATGGAAATGAACGCTACTCCCAGCACCATCGAGGTGATCACGTCCCTTGACGGGATCGTGGCGGGTAACGAGGCTACAAGTGCAATGGATAGCGCGCCCCTCATTCCTCCCAGCATTGCAACGTTCTTCCAGGATCGGGGAATCGGTTCTCCGTTGATCTTGGAGGTTCCGAGTAGCGGGTAGACGGATGAGAAGCGTGCGATCGTCACCGCTGTAAACGCCAGTCCGATCGGTAGAAGATCAGCCCGAATTCTGGCCAAATCTGTACTGAGTCCAATGTAGAGGAAGGCTAGTGAGTTGGCGATGAACGCGGTGATTCTCCAGAAGTTTCTGACAGTTCGAGTAGTCTGAGGAAGAACCCAGGTCCTAACCGTTGAGTTCCCATAGTAGAGCCCAGCGATCGCGACAGCTACTATTCCTGAAAAGCCTAGAGCGCTTGCGACGGTGAAGGAGCCGTAGACGGTCGTGATTGTTATCATGGTTTCAGACATAGGATCAGTTACAAGTCTCGAGAGAAGGTGAGCGCCTAGTGCGACTAGGAGTCCTACTATTACTCCTCCTCCGAAGATCTCTGCGAAGCTGACCGCCGCGTCGATGAGGGAGAGGCGGGAGACGTCTAGTGAAGTGAGAAGTATGGTGAAGATGGTTATTCCGGTGGCGTCGTTGAACACGGCTTCCGTTTCCATCAGTGTCGAGAGTTTTCGGGGAAGCTTCGCCCGTCTGAAGATTTCAAGGACTGTGGC
>WNGG01021067.1_pt1 | contig 11609 bp, 12 predicted proteins | sample 5400661 | NCBI WGS metagenome assembly WNGG01 (sample SAMN13153372, study PRJNA577476) | soil metagenome | isolation source: 100 cm soil or saprolite under Garry oak tree replicate 1 | place: USA:California | collected 2016-06-15 | reverse complement strand
GGGGACCCTCGCCCCCGGTGCAAATTCCAGTACGGTACTGATGAGTTCGTAGTCGCCGGCGGGCAGAGAGAGGGGAGACTTGGCCTCATACACCCTGGTCGGGGCAGGCAGCGTGCCGGAAGCGGCCTTTTCCTCGGCAACGGCAACGGAAAACGGCAAGAGCGCCATAAGGGTCACGAAGAGTATACGTTGTCCGGTCTTCATCATAAACCTCCTTAAGTTGTTCTGCATAGCCGCCAGTCTTGCTCCGCGGGGCTTCGGCTAGAGGAGTTGCCGCACTGCCGCCAGCACGGCCCCGTAGTCGGGCTCCTGGGTAACCTCGGGCACATGCTGGATGTAGCGGATGATGCCGCCGCGGTCGACGACGAAGATGGAGCGGGAGAGGAGCTTCAGCTCGTCTATGAGAACGCCGTAGGCGAGGCCGAAGGAGCGGTCGCGGTAGTCGGAAAGGGTGACGACCCGGTCGATCCCCGCCGCGCCGCACCACCTCTTCTGGGCGAAGGGGAGGTCGAGGCTGACGGTAAGCACCGCGACGTCGACCGGCAGTTCGGCGGCTTCCCGGTTGAACCGTCGGGTCTCGGTGTCGCACACCGGCGTATCGAGCGATGGGACGGCACTGATGATCCTGATCTTCCCGCCGTAGCTCGCCAGGTTCACTGGCGCGAGCGCGTTATCCACCACGGAAAAATCGGGGGCGGCGTCCCCCGCTTTCAGCTCCGGCCCGACAAGCGTTACCGGATTCCCCTTGAATGTGATTTTGGGCATGACTCCTCCTCTGCGAAATATTTTCCTTGCAATTGTAGGCGATTTTGCGGGGAACGCAAGCGGGGCTGAATTAGCAGAATTCCGGGGACATACTTAATTCGGAAGGCGGCCATTTCGGCTGCCTTTACGCGCCAGGCGTTGACAAAAATACCGCAGCCGTGCAACAATACAAATGCATATGGAAAGCCGCTTCTGCCTGATGAAGCGGTTTTTGTTTCTATCAGGGTGGGAACACAAAAACAAATGTGGAGAAGTGTGTGGACAACAGAAAACGAATACTGATCAGAAACAAGAGAATAGCCACGGGATTGATGATTGGCGCGGCCGTACTGTTTGTGGTGGCCCGCTCCCAGAAGGGGCATGGCGCCTGGGAGTGGCTCGCCGCTTTTGCGGAGGCGGCCATGGTCGGCGCCCTGGCGGACTGGTTTGCGGTTGTGGCGCTGTTCCGCCACCCGTTGGGTGTGCCGATTCCGCATACGGCCATCATTAAAAACAAGAAGGACGTCATTGCCGGAAACCTGGCCAACTTTATCCGTGACAAGTTTCTTGCCAGCGATACCTTGATCGCCAAGCTGAGAGAGTACAATTCGGCCGAGCATCTTGCCGTCTATTTGATGTCGAAGGAGAATGCCGCCGGTCTGGCCAAAGGGGTGACCCGTGTACTTGCCGATTCCCTGGATTTTGTCGATGATGAGCGTGTGCAGCAGCTGTTGCGAGCCGCCCTGAGCAACCGGATAGAAAACTTCGACCTCTCCGCTTCCGCCGGGGCGATTCTCGATACACTCAGAAAAGACAATCGCCACCAGATCGTTCTTGATGACCTGTTGAACCGCTTTGCCGCGTGGCTGGCAACCGCGGAAGCGCAGACCAGACTGGCCAGCGCCATCGATACCATGTGTACGAAAGAATATCCGCTCCTGAGTGCCTTCATCCCCAACCGGGACCAGTTTTCCAAAGGGGCAGGCGAAAAGGTCGCAAGCCAGATCAACGCATTTATTCAGGAGGTTAATGCCGATCCTGCCCATGAGGTCAGGTACAAGTTTGACACTGCCGTGACGAATTTCATCGCCAGGCTGAAATCCGACCCGGAGCTTCGCACCAAGGTCGAGGCGATCAAGCGCGAGGTTGTTCATAACCAAGTAATAGCCGATTATGCGCGGAACATTGGCAACGATCTGAAGAGCTGGCTGACTGTCGATCTGCACCAGCCCCAGTCAAAGGTGCAGGAGAAGATCGCGGCGGCAGTTGCCGGCCTCGGCACGACCCTGGCACACAACCGGGGGTTGAAAGAGTCTTTGAATGAACACCTTGAAACGCTGATAGTGCACTACGGGGATACGTTGCGAACGGCAATTGCCGGGCATATTTCCGGCACGGTGCAACAGTGGGAAAGCGATGACTATGTCAGCGAGATCGAGCTGAGCATTGGTTCCGACCTGCAGTTTATCAGGATGAATGGCACCCTGGTCGGCGGCGTTATCGGCCTGCTGCTGCATGCTGTCTCGCTGCTGCTTGCGTAGCCGTCCTCAGTCACCATTCCTCAGGCTAACCTTCCTCCCTTGATTCCCCCTGGGCTACGTGTCGGAGTTTTCATGATTCCTTCCTCTTGCCGATAGCGCCGTTGCCGCTCCTCAGGGCATCGACGCTCCAGATCCCGCCCCCCTGTGAGGCGATGAACAGAAAGACGAAACAGTAGAGCACTGCGAGTTCGCCCTGGTTCTGGATCGGCAGCAACGCCTTGGGTTCGTGCACCATCCAATAGGCGACGGCCATCTCGCCGCTGGTGATGAAGGCTGCCCAGTGCGTGAACAGGCCGATCATCACCAGAATGCCGCCAACCAGCTCGATCGGACCGGCAACGTAAGTTATGAACGGTGGGACTCCTGCCGGCATGCCGCTCGGGAAATCGAACAGCTTCTGGGAGCCGTGCCACAGAAACAGAAATCCGGCAACGATCCGCATCAGCGCGTAACAATAGGAACTGTATTTCGACATGAATGATGACATGGCAGCACCTCCGGTTTGATACTGGTATGACCAGGAATGGCTCCTGGCTCTACAAGATCATTATAGTCCTTTATGGGCTCGGCGCAAATCCCTTAATTCCGGGAAAACATAGTGAGAAATCCGGGGGGCACCAGAGAAATTCGGAGGAAACCATACTCAACGCAAAAGGTGGCCGATCAGCCGCCTTTGCTGTTTTCTGCTCGCTCTTGCGCCGGAATTCCAAAAAACAGGTCGTGCAGAAACAGCCTTGCACGACCCGCCACTGACAGCGCATGTAATTTTTAACCTAACGTGCCTCTACCCTCCTAGGCAGCCCGGGCCAGCTTGACTCCCTCGCCATGCCCGCCAAGGAACTCCTTGACGAACCGGACTTCGATGCCGTACGGGGAGTGTGCCTTGAGGATATCCATACAGCCTTCGTAGGTCTCGCTCCGGGCCCAATCCTGCTGGAGCTCGAAGAGAAACTGCAGCGAGGTGATTGGCACCGCGCCCGCCTGAACGAGCCGCGCTACCGCCCGCTCGTGCGCTTCAACGGTGACATCGCCGCAGGCGTCGGTGGGGACGTAGACCTCGTAGCCGGCCTGGAGCAGGTCGAGCGTCGGGAAGAGCACGCAGGCTTCGGTCCAGAGACCGGCCACTACGACCCTTTTCTTCCCGGTCTTTTCGATCGCCCCCCTGAAATTCCGGTCGAGCCAGGCGTTGATGGACGTTCGATCAATGGGGGCCTTCCCGGGGAAGATGCCGGTGACTTCGGGGATCATTGCCCCGCTGAAGCTGTTGGCAGCGACGGTCGACAGGATTGTCGGCACCTTGAAGAGTCTGGCCGCTTCGGCGATTACCTGGACATTCTGGACAATGGTGCCTCTATCGTGAGAGTTGACGCCGGAAAACATCGCCGGCTGGTAGTCTATGAGAGCCAGCGCACAGTCGCCGGGAGTCAACATGCCATGAAGATATTTGCTTGCCATGACTAGTACCTCCTTTCAGAGAATTATCCGTCATTCCCTGTTTCTGGTTATATTATATCACCGCCGGCCTTTCAAAAACAATCGTCAATAGAGCATCTCCGCTTGTACATTCCCGTTCTCCCGGAACACTCTTCTTGTCCGCCCGAGGGTCGGGCCGGCAGCATGTCGGGAGGGGAGAGCTCATGGGGCGCGGCAGCTCATGTACTACAAGCCGTAGTGCCCGCCCGGCACCATGCCGTCCGTTGCACGAAGAAACGCCGTGAACCCTTGTACTGACTGGTTCCACGGCGTTAAGAAGTTTCGGTAGTATGTGCCGGATGGCGACTATTTTATATTGAGCAGTTCTACCTCGAAGATGAGGGTCGCATTGGGCGGGACATCACTGCCTGCGCCACGGGAACCGTAGGCAAGTTCAGGCGGGCAGACCAGTTTGGCCTTGCCGCCGACCTTCATCTTCTGTACCCCTTCGGTCCAGCAGGGGATTACACCGGAGAGAGGAAAACTGATGGACTGATGACGTTTGTAGGAGCTGTCAAACTCCTTGCCGTTCGTCAGGGTGCCACGATAATTGACTTCGACGGTGTTGGCGGCACTCGGCGACTTGCCTTTGCCATCCTTTATGGATTGGTAGACCATTCCGGATGGGGTCTTCACGGCTCCTTTTTCCTTGGCGGCCTTGTCGATGGCGTCGTTAGCTGTTGCAAAGGCCGGAACCGCGACAATAGTGGCAATAGCTGCAATGATCAGTCTCTTCATCTCTGCTCTCCTTACGGTGATGGAATTTAAATACAACGGCAGTCATCCTACCATCGAAAATTTGCTGCTGTCAACAGTCGAAAGAAAAAAAGGGGCGGGCTACTTTTCCCAATAAAGTAGCCTGCCCCCTTTGGGTCCCCATGGAAAAGCAGGTTGAGGGTATCATCACGAGCATCTGTTGATTTTCAGCTGCACACGACGGTTTACGACATGGTAACTCTAATCCTTGTGCTTCTTATGCTTCTTGTAGTGTCCCTTGTGCTTCCCGCGATCGTGCCGCTCGTCACCGTCGCGGACGATGACGTGTTCCTTCTCCACCACCATCACCCGGGGCGGCGGAGCCGGAGCGCCGACCTGCACCCTCACGTTTGGGGTGTTGACATCGACCCCTACCCCTACGTTTGTTGCTGTGGCGATACTCGCCATGGCCATCACACACACTGCACTGCCGATAGCTTCTTTCGTTAGATGCATTTTCTTTTTTCCTCCTTTCCGTATTCGATCCGTGTCGAGCGTCCGGCATCTCGACACAAAAAAACCGGGACGCCGAACAGGATGATAGTTCGGCATCCCGGCTGTCTCCTGAAGACCCAATGGGCTTTCCGTCCCACCCTCGCGGATGGTTTAGTATTGTCGATTATCTCTTGCTTGAAGTTGCAGGGATGACTATAAAAGACATCGCCTGCGGAGTCAATCACTATGCTCCACGTCAAGACATTTTCCCCGCAGTCAAAAAAACTTCGCCAAACGGCGCGAACTGGTTTACCATACGGTGAGGCACGGCCGCAGGGCCCCGTGGCGTCCTGCGTGAGTTTGGCTGACGGAACGGCAGATTTATCACCAGAGGATGGAGCGGCAAGGGGGGCGGGGAGGCAGGTCAACTCACGATGGCGCGCGTGGAAGAGCACCGCTGTACATCCGCACTTTCCGGGTTATTATTGGAGCGTGCCTTGCTGGCTGCTTTCGGTTGCCGGGAGGCTGTGGAAAATTTACAGCCGCCCCCCTGTCGTTTTGCTGGTGTGAGCGGGTATCATCGCGAGGAGGACTCTCCATGGGAAAGCTTGGCCGCATGCTCGTTGCAGAAGGAAAAATTACTGAAAACCAGGTAACTCAGGCCCTCGAAAGACAAAAGCATCATGGCGGCAGGCTGGGGGAAAACCTTATTGCCCTTGGTTTCATAACTGAAAAAGACGTTGAGTCTGTTTTCTCAACGACTCCGAGCCCTCCCAAAACGGTTGAAGAGACCGGACTCGACCTCGAGTTCATCGCCGAATTGGCGCTCAAACATTCACTCTTCATTGGCGCATTCAAAATGGCCGAATTAGCTGAACGGATAAAATTGCCCCTCGCCGTCATCAGCGATGCCCTCGATCTGCTGAGGCGGGACAGGTATCTGGAGGTCAAGGGAGGGAGCGGCTACGCAGCCACGACCTATACCTTCAAAACCACCGAGGCCGGGAAGAATTACGGCACGGAGCTGTTGCATCTCTGCCACTATGTGGGGCCTGCCCCGGTTACCCTTGACGACTATCAGGCAATGGTGCAGCGGCAGACGGTAAAGAGCATTCTCATCCCGGAAGAAGACGTCGAGAAGGGCTTTTCTCATCTGATCGTCAGAAAAAACGTATTGGAGCTGATCGGCCCCGCCATAAGTTCAGGAAAGGCAATTTTCGTGTACGGTCCTCCCGGCAACGGGAAAACGGCCATTGCGGAAACCGTGGGAAGACTCCTGCCCGACACGGTATACATCCCCTATGCCCTGACCGTGGGAGGGCAGATCATCAGCATATTCGATCCGGTAAGCCATACCCCCGCGGGACCGGAGCATCCTGCGACCCCGTACGACCAGCGATGGTCATTGATCAAGAGGCCGGTGGTGATGACCGGTGGCGAACTGGCCATGAAGCGGCTCGACCTCGAATTCAACCCTGTTGCCAAGTATTACGAGGCTTCCCTGCAAATGAAGGCGAATAACGGCCTCTTCATCGTGGACGACTTCGGCAGGCAGCAGATAGAACCGAGGCATCTGCTGAACCGCTGGATTGTCCCCCTTGACAAGGGGATTGACTTCATGACCCTTCACACGGGGATGAAATTTTCCATTCCGTTTGATACCAACGAGGAGGAATTCCGGGCCATCTTCAAAATGGAGTGCGCCTGCAACGGGATCGCCTTCGTCAAGGAGAGTCTCGATTACCTGATCGATAATTATTACAACAAGCTGGGGGTTGAATGCAACGCCTGCCACCCCCGCGACCTGATCGACCACATTGTGGTGCGAGCCAGGTACTACCACCGAAAACCGGAACTGACGAAAGAAAATCTGGAAGCCGCGTGGTCATGTTATTATGTCCAATTGAATAATTAATAAGTAGATTTAGAAAGAGCCATGACCGATGCCCGATAGCCCGCACCCTTTTCAGACCCTCACCCCCAGCTTCATCATGGACGCCGTCGAGAGCCAGGGATTTACCTGCGACTGCCGCACCTCCGCGCTGAACAGCTACGAAAACCGCGTCTACCAGGTGGGGATCGACGAGGGGCAGCCGCTGATCGCCAAGTTTTACCGCCCCGGACGCTGGAGCGACGCGCAGATTATCGAGGAGCATGGATTCTGTCTTGAGCTGGCCGAACACGAGCTGCCGGTGGTGGCGCCATGGGCGAATGCTGCCGGTGAGACCCTGTTTAACCATGACGGTTTTCGCTTTGCCCTCTATCCTCGCCAGGGGGGGCACGCCCCGGAGTTCGACAACCTCGACAACCTGCCGATCCTCGGCCGGATGCTCGGGCGGATCCACCGCATCGGCGCAGTGCGGCCGTTTGTGCACCGGCCGACCCTGGACAGCCGGAGTTTCGGCCACGCCAGCGTAGCCCTGATCGTCGAGCGCTTCATTCCTGACGAATACCGGCCGAGTTACACCGCCGTGACAGGTCAGCTGCTGGAGGCGATCGACGCGTGCCTTTCCGAGGCCGGCCCGGTCCGGTACCTCCGGGCGCATGGTGACTGTCATGCCGGCAACATTCTCTGGCGTGACGGCGCACCGCATTTCGTGGATTTCGACGACGCGCGCATGGCCCCGGCGGTTCAGGACCTGTGGATGATGCTCTCCGGCGACAGGCCGCGCCAGACCGCCCAGCTGGACGCGCTGCTCGAAGGCTACAGCGAGTTCTACGACTTCCAGCCGCGTGAGCTGCGGCTGGTCGAAGCCCTGCGGGCACTGCGCATGCTCCACTACAGCGCCTGGCTTGCCAGCCGCTGGGAGGACCCGATGTTCCCGCGCACCTTTCCCTGGTTCAACACCGTACGGTACTGGGGCGAGCAGATCCTCCAACTGCGCGAACAACTGGGGGCGCTCTCGGAACCGCCGCTGGAACTACTCTGACTTCGAGCTTGTCCGTGGCTGAGCATCCAGGCTTGCACTCCGGCTGCTCAAAAGCGAAGGCCGACACAACCCTATGCCGCAAATGGGGTATCGAAGGGAGCATTTCGGGCGGACGCTGAGTCGGAAGCGGTCCGGGCCGGGGGCGACAATGGTTAAAAATCAGCCACTTGGGTGGAATGTCGCGATTGGCACGGTCCCTGCTATAACGAGAGTATCAATTATTCTTTTTAAAGGAGAAACACCATGAAAAAAATGCTTTCCACCCTCGTAGCCGCTCTCGTTGCCGTTTCCTTCGCTGGTATCGTATTCGCCGCTGAGCCTGCTGCTGCTCCTGCTCCTGCTGCTCCTGCCGCTGGCGAAGTGAAGAAGGAAGAAAAAGCCCCGGTCAAGAAAGCCAAAAAAGCCAAAAAAGCCAAAAAAGCCAAGAAAGCCGTGAAGAAAGAAGAAGTTAAGCCTGCTGAAGCTCCTGCTGCTCCGGCTGCGAAGTAATTTCGCCCTTACGGCACTGAAAAAGGCCGCATCTTCGGATGCGGCCTTTTTTTTATTGGGGACGGCCATGCCCGATCAGAGCGTAATCCACCGCCGGCGCTGGGTGATCTTCGCAGTGCTGGCGTTGATGTACATTCTTGTCTATTTCTACCGGGTCTCTCTGGCGGTGGTGGCGGGGGACATCTCCCGCGAGCTGAGGCTCACCCCCCAGCAGCTTGGCTCCCTCTCGGGGATACTTTTCTACGTCTACGCCGTGGCTCAGCTCCCGCTCGGCCCGATGATCGACCGGCTGGGAAGCCGGCTGGTCATCAGCGGATGCGGCGTCCTGACTGCCATCGGCGGCATCCTCTTTTCCCAGGCGGACAGTCTGGCCGCCGCCATGGTGGCGCGGGCACTGATCGGGATCGGCACCGCCTCGGTGTTGATGGCCACCTTCACCATCTTCAGCCACTGGTTCTCGAAACAGGAATTCGGTAAGGTTTCCGGCTTCATGGTGGCCGTCGGCAACCTGGGGAACCTTTCCGCCACGGCCCCCGCTGGCGCCCCTCGTTTCTGGTGATCGGCGTGGTGCAGGCGCTGGTCACCATACTGGTATACGCCATGGTCCAGGATCGCCCACCCGTTGCCGGTCCTGGCGAAGCCGGCCACTCCGACGGCCACCCTGCCGGCATGCTGGCCGCCTGGCGGGAGATCTTCGGTAACCCTGATTTCTGGCTCCTTGGGGTGATCGCCTTCTTCTGGTACGGCAACTACCTGGCACTGCAGGGGTTGTGGGGCGGTCCCTACCTGATGGAGGCGCTCCGGCTTTCCAGGGCCGCCGCCGGACGGCTCCTGATGTTTACCTCCCTCGGCTTCATCGCCGGCAGCATGGTGATCGATACCATTGCCCGCAAGGTGTTCCGCTCCTACAAGAAGACCCTGGTGGCCGGGCAGGTGGTGCTCCTGGCATTGATGTCCGGATTTCTCGGCTGGGCCGACCTCTTTCCGCAGCCGTTCCTGGCGGCCCTGTTTTTTGCGGTTGGGCTGGCGGTCTCCAGCGGCGTGATGATCTACCCCATCATCCGCAGCATGTTCAGGGTAGCGATTGTCGGAACGGCGCTCACTTCCCTGAATTTCTTCGTGCTGATGGGGGCGGCGGTGACACAACAGGTGATGGGGTTGATCGTCGGCTCCTTCGGGCGGGAGGCAACGGGGGCGCTTCCCCGGGCTTTTCATGCCGCCTTTCTCTTCCCGGTAAGCGGCCTGGCCATGGCTATCGTGCTCTATCTGTTTGCCCGGGATTATTCGGAGAAAGGGTGACGCGAATTTAGTCCAAAGGGACCGGCAACAAGGGTGGGGACTGCTGCTCTGAGGCGCACAACGGAACGGAAATTAACGTGATCTCTAGCGGAGCGGTTCGAACAGGAATTCCAGGCCGTTCACCTTGATTTCATAGACCGTCCGCAGCATGCGGCCCAGCTTCCCTTCCGGAAAACCCTGCCGGGCGAACCAGACGACATAGGGCTCGGGCAGGTCGATCAGCCGCCGCCCCCGGTACTTGCCAAATGGCATGCGCAGGGCGGCCAGTTCGATGAGTTCCTGGTGGTCGTAGATGTCAATACTCGTTGGTGAACGTGAGTTTTCGCTCCAGGTCTGACGAGCGGGTGATTCGTTTCGCCTCCTCGAAGGTAATGATGTCCTTCTGGCACAGTTGCACCAGATGCTGATCAAGGGTCTGCATCTGGTACTGGGAGCGGCCGTTTTCAATATGTTTTTCGATTTCGTCGAGGCGCCCTTCCCGGATACATGCCTGGATGGTGCTGGTCGATCGCATCACCTCGACGACCGGGATGAGGTGCTCGCCGGTTTTATCCTTGATCAGCCGGATTGAAACGGTGGCAACGATGATGTCCGCCAGCCTCTGCCGGACGACCTCCTGGGTGTCCGGGGGGAAGTGGCCGATCAGGCGGTTGATGGTGGACGCGGCGCCATGGGTATGGAGGGTCGACAGCACCAGGTGTCCCGTTTCCGCCGCTTTGATGCAGGCGTCGATGGTTTCAAGATCGCGCATCTCGCCCACCATGATGACGTCCGGGTCCATGCGCAGGGCGGCCCGCAAGGCCGCGGCAAAACTCCTGGTGTCGAGCCCGACTTCTCGCTGGACGATGCAGCTCTTGTGCGAAGGAAAGAGAAACTCGATCGGGTCTTCGATCGTGACGATGTTGAAGCTGCAGGTCTCGTTCAAGAACTGGACCATCGAGGCAAGGGTGGTGGATTTGCCGTTGCCGGTGGGGCCGGTGACGAGGATGAGGCCGTTGGAAGCCTTGGCAATCTCCCCCAGTACCGGGGGGAGGTTCAGCTCCTGAAAGTTGCCGACCTGAGGGGGGATGACCCGCATGACAATGCCGATATTGCCCCGCTGGCGGAAGATGCTGACCCGGAACCGCCCGCCGTCCGGCAAGGAATAGGAAGCGTCCAGTTCGGTGAAATCCGGGGAGAGAGCGCGGTTTTTCTGCTCCATGATGCTGGTAGCGATGAACTCGGTATCCTTGGGGGTCAGGTTCGGCAGCTTGGAGCGGATCAACTGGCCGCGCCCCCGGAAAAATGGGGGGTTGTCCACTTCAAAATGAATGTCCGAAACCCTCTTGTCGAATGCGATGTGGAGAATCTGATTCAAGATTTTCATGTCCATGGCAGTCCCTCGTGATGAATTTTTCAGTATAAACCGCTCCCGCTTAGCGGGGGGGTCTTTCCAACTTTTTCCGCAGCAGGCAATTTTCCAGGACCAATCCTGCCTGGCTCGCCAGGATTTTCAGGAGGTCGATCTCTACCGGTGACGGTTCTTTGCTGCCGAAGTCCCCGTAGGTCAGGGAGAGGGTTTTCCCGTGGCACTTCATCGGCAGCAGGAGCACGGTCGACCGGCAGGGGGCGCCGATTGCGGCAAAGAGATGCTCCCTGACCGCTGCGTCATCCGTCGTCCCGTAAAAGACTTCGCCGGTCTCGATTACCGTCCGGAACAGTGACGGCTGCACCAGCGGGATCCGGAATCCCAAGGCCGGCGAGATCCCTTCCCCCTTGCCGGCTTTGACCCCGATCCCCTTTTCGGCGATCAGTTCCGACTCCCGGACGATCAGGGTGAGCGACCGTTCGCAGCATTCGGCCACGAATTCCAGCAGGGCAAGGGCCGCCTCCGGGATTTCCCTGAGGCCGCGCAGACGGGAGATGCTGGTGGCGAGCCGGCCGACCAGAGGGTTGTGCAGGT
>WNGG01012142.1_pt1 | contig 11609 bp, 5 predicted proteins | sample 5400661 | NCBI WGS metagenome assembly WNGG01 (sample SAMN13153372, study PRJNA577476) | soil metagenome | isolation source: 100 cm soil or saprolite under Garry oak tree replicate 1 | place: USA:California | collected 2016-06-15 | reverse complement strand
CACCAGCGACCTCCTCAACCTATTCTACTTCCCCAAGTGTTACAACAACGTACTCTTACAAAGTGACTGACACAGCGAACGCCCCAGCCTCGCGCTGCTCTCCCGCAGATACGGTCACGGTCAACTCCGCCATTATCGCAGGAGCAATCACTCCAACCAACCCAAGCGTCGACAGCGGCCAATCCATTGCGTTGACATCACACGTGTCGGGCGGCACGCCTCCATTGTCATATCAATGGTACTCGGATGGAACATGCGGAACGGCAGTGGCCGGGGCTACCTCCCCTACTTTCACAGATTCCCCGTCCGCGACCACTAGCTACTCTTACAAGGTCACAGACTCTTCACAATCACCCTCTTCTGGATGTTCGCCCGCCGAGACGGTTACTGTTAATCCAGCACTGACCGCAGGACCACTGACACCGTCAGCACCTACCATAGATGCGGGCCAGTCGATCAGCCTGACATCTCATGCTTCTGGAGGAACGCCCTCCATATCCTATCGATGGTACGCAGATGGAACCTGCAGCTTGGCGATATCTGGAGCGACATCATCAACATATGTGACCACGCCCTCTGTGACGACCACATACACGTACCTGGTGACAGATTCTGCCTACTCACCGGTTTCGCAATGCTCTACGGCTGACATCGTGACAGTTAACGCCGCCTTGGTGGCCGGTGCCATCACTCCATCCACCCCTACCATTGACGCTGGTCAATCGGTTACTCTCAACACCAATCCATCTGGTGGCACCACACCCTACACATACCAGTGGTATTCGGCGGCTAGCTGCCCGAGCGGGAGCTTGATCACGGGAGCATCATTATCCACATATGCCGCATCGCCCACCTCAACGACGACCTACTCCTACAGAGTGACCGACTCCTCCCAGGGCGCGCAGAACAACTCGCAATGCTCATCAGGAGATCTTGTTACCGTCAACCCTCCTCTGATGGCTGGAGCGATTACTCCCTCTAGTCCAACCATCGATAGCGGGCAGACGGTTACTTTGACATCTCACGCGTCAGGAGGCACACCATCGCTCTCATACCAGTGGTACTCCGACGGAGCTTGTACAACTGCAATATCCGGCGCGACCTTATCGGCATATTCCGCGTCTTCAGCCTCCGCTTCGATATACTCATACAAAGCGATCGATTCGGCTTTTTCACCGACATCTCAGTGCTCGAGCGGCGACACAGTAGCGGTCAATCCGGCACTGGTCGCCGGGGGTATTACCCCATCTGGTCCGGCGATAAACGCTGGTCAGTCCATTGCTTTGACCGCTAACCCATCGGGCGGAACCGCGCCGTACAGCTACCTATGGTATTCTGACGGCATATGCAACAGTCTAGTCGCATCAGCAACCTCCCCAACATACTCTACCTCACCGAGTGTCACGACCACTTACTCTTACAAGGTGACCGACACCGCGTTCTCTCCTGTCCCGCGGTGCTCGCCGGGAGATACCGTCACAGTCAATTCTGCTATTGTCGCGGGAGCGATTACGCCACCCAATCCAACTATCGATGGCGGCCAGTCCGTTATGTTGACATCACACGTGTCAGGCGGAACGCCTTCGTTTTCCTATCAGTGGTACTCTGACGGGACATGCGGCACTGCAATACCTAGCGCCACCTCAGCTACGTTCACAAGTTCACCTTCCGCAACCAGCAGCTACTCGTACAAGGTTAACGACTCGGCTCAGTCACCCGCTTCTGCATGCTCACCCGCAGAGACCGTAACCGTCAACCCGGCGTTGATCGCCGGATCAGTCACGCCTTCAGCCCCCACGATCGACGCAGGCCAGTCAATTACTCTTACGTCTCACGCTTCGGGAGGAACGCTTTCCATTTCGTATCGATGGTATTCAGATGGAGCCTGCAGCTTGGCGATATCTGGAGCAACATCGTCGACATATGTTACATCGCCCTCTGTGACAACAACATATGCATACCTAGTGACAGATTCAGCGTACGCACCGGTTTCGCAGTGTTCCCCTGCGAATATCGTAACGGTTAATTCTGCGTTAGTTGCTGGGGGCGTCACTCCTTCCGCTCCCACGATCAACACCGGGCAGTCGATTACTCTGAATGCAAATCCATCGGGCGGCACGACGCCCTACGCATACCAGTGGTATTCGGCGGCCAACTGCCAGAGCGCGAACCTGATCTCCGGAGCATCTTCATCCACCTATTCCGCTTCCCCTACATCAACGACGACGTACTCGTACAAGGCCACCGACTCATCCCAGGGTGGTCCCATAGCTTCCTCTTGCTCGCCTGGCGATACAGTTACTGTCAATGGAGTTTTGTTCGCGGGCGCTATTTGGTACTCCGACGGCACATGTACTGCAGCCATTCCATCTGCGACCTCGTCATCATACAACGCTTCGCCGACTGCAACAGCGACGTACTCCTACAAGGTGACCGACTTGGCGTCAGCATCCCAATGTTCACCCGGCGACACTGTGACCGTCAACCCCACACTCGTGGCGGGAGCTATCACACCACCTTCGCCAACAATCGACAATGGTCAATCAATTAGTCTATCAGCCGCCTCGTCAGCCGGTTCACCGCCCTACGGTTACCAGTGGTTTGCAGCGGCAAGTTGCGCCGGCGGAAGTCAGGTTGCTGGAGCGACATCATCGATGCTTGTTGCTTCGCCATCATCGACAACCACATACTCCTATAGAGTGATGGACTCTGCGACCGGTAGTCCAGCAGCATCGGCATGCTCAGCGGGTAACGTGGTCACCGTCAGCCCTTCACTGATTGCCGGGGCCATTACGCCCCCGGGTCCGACTATCGATAATGGCCAGTCGATCCTACTGACATCAGCCGCCTCTGGCGGAACAACGACCTATTCGTACCAGTGGTTTACCGGCGGAACTTGTACGGACGCAATACAAAGCGCGACTTCTTCGACTTACAATCCTTCACCCATATCTTCAACGACATACTCTTACCGAGTGACTGACTCGGCCTTCCTGCCGGTTTCACGATGCTCATCCGGTAATACAGTTACTGTAAATTCGGCGCTGGTTGCTGGCGCCGTCACGCCTGCTTCTCCAAGAATCAACAGTGGTCAGAGCATCACCCTATTCGGAAACCCATCGGGAGGCACTACACCATACACATACCAATGGTACTCGGGTGCGAGTGCGAGCTGTTCTTCGGACACGACTCCACTCGGCACGACAGCTACCCTGGTCGTATTGCCCACGGCCAACACATACTACTGTTATAGTGTGACGGACTCCGCTTTCTCGCCCGCCAGCCAGGCATCGATCACAGACTTGGTTACTATCGATCCAGTATTGGTGGCCGGTCCTATTACTCCACTGAGCCCGACGATTGATATTGGTCAGAGCATTACCTTAACTGCCAACCCCTCAGGCGGCACGGCACCATACTCCTACCAGTGGTATTCGGGAACCAGTCCTGACTGCTCGTCGGATACGGCACCATTAGGCACTTCTTCCACGCAGCTAGTTTCTTCATCATCATCGGCGTACTACTGTTACAGAGCAGCGGATAGTTCGGCTGGCAACCCCGTCGCTAGCGCGACCTCGCCGACCGATCTCGTCACGGTTAATCCTGTCCTAGCAATTGTTTCCTTCACCACAACCTCACCGATCGACTCTGGCCAATCAACTTCCATCACTGTCTCTTGGTCTGGTGGGACCTCACCTTACACTCTGACTCTCTTCACAAGCAGCTCATCGAGTAGCTGTACTAATCTGATACAGGTCGGCCAGAACGCTGGGGTAATTGGGACTACAGTATCGTTCACACAGTCACCAACAACCACAACGAGCTACTGCGCATCGGTCACTGACGGTGCCTCTTCGCCGACCATAATCCGTACCGCCACACCCAGGACCGTTGTCGTCAATCCAGCGCTCGCTGTGAATAATCCTACTGCAGGATCAGCAGCTCTCGACAGCAGTCAACAGTCAACTCTGTCCGCAACATTCACTGGGGGGACATCTCCCTATGCGTGTCAATGGCTTCAGAAGGCCCCCGGTGCGACCGTCTATGGCAACCTAGGTAGTTCTTCGGCATGCTCGTCATCGACATCGAGTTCTACAGGGGCCCTCACGGCCGTCGGGTCTTGGTCCTTCGAGGTGCAGGTCACCGACGCGGGGTCGCCGTCCGTGATCGTCACTTCCAACTCGGTCAGCATAACGGTGAATCTACCCCTCACGTCGCCCGCGATCAGGGCTAATCCCGCTACCATTGGTGCAGGAGGGAGTTCGACACTTTTCACAACAGCCCCCTTCACTAGTGGAACGAGTCCCTACATGTGTCAGTGGTTGAAGAAGGGACCATTGGATGGTAGCTTTGGGAACTTTGGAAGTTCGTTCGCGTGTATTGCAGGCGATACGCCATCAGTCCCAAGTGGTACTTTGTTGACTTCGGGGATCTGGTCTTTCGAGCTACAAGTAAGTGACAGTGGGACTCCCTCCCAAGCTGTTACCTCAAACGCCGCTAACATTACTGTCAACGGAGCGCTGTCTGCTGGGGCAATAGCACCAAGCACGCCCGCTATCGACTCTGGCCAGTCGATTACGTTGAGCGCTAACGCCTTCGGTGGAGTGCCACCCTACTCCTACCAGTGGTACTCCGACGGGACATGCGCAACTGCCATTCCATCTGCGATCTCGTCAACTTACCTCGCCTCGCCTACAGCGACCATAACATACTCTTACAAGGTCTCAGACTCAGGGACTTTTCTGTGCTCGCCTGGCGACACTGTGAAGGTCAACTCGGCGCTCGCTACAGGCGCGATTACTCCTTCCGCGCCTACGATCGACAGTGGACAGTCGGTCTCTCTAGCCGCCAGCTCATCAGGTGGAACCGCACCTTACTCTTACCAATGGTACTCCGACGCTAGCTGCACCAGTTCAATTAGTGGAGCGACCGGCTCAACCATCCTCGTCTTACCCGGCGCGACTACAACTTACGCATACAAGCTGAGCGACGCATCGCAGGGCACTCCAGCGAGCCCGCAATGTTCGGCGAGTGACACTGTCACGGTCAATTCGGTTCTCATCGTCAACCCAATCACCCCATCCAACCCGATCATCGATAATGGTCAATCGATCACTTTGACATCTCATGCCTCGAGTGGCACTGCTCCCATTTCGTATCAATGGTATTCTGATGGGACATGCGGATCCTCAATAACTGGAGCGACTTCATCAAGCTACAACGCATTCCCAACATCAACCATAACCTACTCGTACAGAGCAGTCGACTCAGCCTTCTCGCCCGCATCACAATGCTCGGCCGGAAATACGGTAACGGTATTTCCTACATTGGTCGGTGGGACCATAACGCCTCCTACTCCGACTATTGACAATGGTCAAAGTATCACACTAACTGCTCATCCATCGGGCGGGACTACACCATACACTTACCAATGGCATTCGGGCACAAGCGCCACATGCATCTCTGATACAATCACGCTCGGAACCGCCGCGACACAGACAGTGTTCCCGGCCGCGAACACTTACTATTGCTACACAGTAACCGACGCATCGGCCTCCACCCAGTCGTCCCCGACGGACTTGGTCTCCGTCAATCCCATTCTAGGTGCGGGATTTGCTACACCACCTTCCCCTGCGGTCGACAACGGGCAATCGATCACCTTGACTGCGAATCCATCCGGGGGAACCAATCCATACAACTATCAGTGGTACTCCAGCACGAACCCAGCATGCCCTTCAGGAACATCTTTGGCCGCAACAGCTACCCTTTCCGTAACGCCCGCAAGCGGCACGTACTATTGTTATACTGTAAGCGATAGTTCCACCGGGAGCCCTGCCGTAAGCGTAACCTCCGCCGCTTTCCTCGTTACTGTAAACCCAGCTCTCACAGCCGGTTCGATAACACCATCAGGCCCGAGTATCGATAATAGTCAATCGATCATTCTAACGGCTAACCCGCTGGGAGGCACCACACCTTACCAATATCAATGGTATTCAGGGCCGAATCCGACGTGCTCCTCTGATAATACAATGCTGGGCACTGCCTCAATCCAGCAGGTAACTCCATCCTCACAGACGTACTATTGCTACCGGGTAAGCGACAGCTCGATTGGCGCTCCGACCGCGAGTGCGACTTCAGTGACTGACCTTGTCGCCGTCAGTCCTGCCCTGGTGGCTGGCGTTATAACTCCGTCCTCGCCACTAATCGATAATGGTCAATCAATCTCACTTACAGCAAAACCTTCAGGTGGCGTTGGGCCCTATTCTTACCAGTGGTACACAGATGGAACATGCGCATCCTCAATTCCATCGGCCATTTCATCAACATTCAATGCATCGCCTGTATCTAGTGCAACCTACACTTACAAAGTGACTGATTCTGCCTATTCTCCGGCCTCAGTCTGCTCGCCCAGCAACACTGTTACTGTCAACCTATCTTTGCTCGCCGGACCGATCACGCCGTCCAATCCAAGCACTGATAGTGGTCAGTCGATCACTCTAACGTCTCATGCCTCAGGGGGTACACTTTCGCTATCGTATCAGTGGTACTCAGATGGGACATGTGGCGCATCTATTCCAGGCGCGACTCTTCCAACATACACCACGTCGCCAACTGTAACCGGAATCTATTCGTACAAGGTGACGGACTCCGCCTTCTCACCTGCATCGCAGTGTTCGGCGGGAAATATGGTAACGGTCGTTCTAGGATTGGTAGCCGGCGCAATAACGCCTTCTGTTCCGTTTATCGACACTGGGCAAGGGATCACGCTGATAGCTAATCCATCAGGCGGGGCCACACCCTACTCTTACCAATGGTACTCAGATGCTACATGCACAACTGCAATCTCGTCTGCAGTTTCGTCAACTTACAATGCTTCACCTATCGCAACTGCCACATATACCTACAAGGTGACAGACTCGGCGAATTCTCCTGTCTCGAAATGTTCAGCGAGTAATATTGTAACTGTCAGTCCAACACTCGTAGCAGGAGCCCCAAGCCCATCTTCCCCGACGATTGACGCCGGACAAAGTGTCGTGCTAGCATCCCACGCATCGGGAGGCACGTCCCCACTCGCCTATCAATGGTATTCGGACGGCTCCTGTACAATACTCATACCCGGCGCTACTTCGTCCACCTACAATGCTTCTCCTCAGTCTACAGCCAGTTATTCTTACAGAGTCTCTGATTCTGCCTACACTCCAGCTTCAGCTTGTTCGCTCAGCGACACCGTCACTGTGAATTCCGCGCTTGTTGCAGGGAGTGTCACTCCATCTTCTCCTTCGATCGACAGTGGGCAGTCGATCAGTCTCATGACTCACGCCGGCGGAGGCAGTGCCCCATTGTCGTATCAGTGGTATTCGGATGGCACCTGTGCAGCTCCAATCCCGGGAGCAACTTCGTCAACCTATTCAGTTTCACTCTCCACAACAATTGAGTTCTCATACAGAGTAACTGACTCGTCACAGGGCAGTCCAGGGGGAACCGCATGCTCATCGGGGGATACAGTCACCGTAAACCCTGCCTTATCGGCAGGTCCGATTACGCCTCAGAGTCCGACGATCAACAATGGACAGTCGATCACCTTAACGTCGACGGCTTCCGGTGGAACGCCGCCCTATTCATATCAGTGGTATTCAGCGGCTAGCTGCCCCAGCGGAAGCGTGATCTCTGGAGAGACATCATCCACCTTAGTCGCTTCTCCGGCATCCAATACGACCTACTCATACAAAGTGACCGACTCGGCGTACTTGCCCTTCTCACGATGCTCGTCTGCAGACAGAGTCAAGGTCAACCCTACCCTTGCTGCGCGATCCATTACACCTTTCAATCCCACAATCGATGGGGGCCAAATAATCTTCTTGACAAGCCAAGCTTCGGGAGGAACCCCTGCATTTTCCTATCAATGGTCCTCTGACGGAGCATGTACGACGCCCATTGCGGGTGCGACTTCATCGACATACCAAGCCTCCCCAACAGCCACCACCACGTACTCATACAACGTAACTGATTCCGCAAATCCGCCAACCTCCAAATGTTCCCCTGCCGACACAGTGACCGTCAACGCAGGACTAGTGGCCGGTGCAGTCACTCCCTCCCTCCCTGCAATCGATAATGGCCAGTCGATTATCCTGATTGCAAACGCGTCGGGGGGAACAGCACCATACCATTACCAGTGGTACTCTGGTCTGAGTGCGAGCTGTTCTTCGGACAGCAACCTACTCGGCATTACAGCTACCCAGATTGTGTCACCCACCGTCAATACATACTACTGCTACCGTGTAACCGATTCTTCGGCGGGGACTCCCTCCTCCACGTCTATTTCCGTGACTGACCTCGTAGGTGTCAACCCGGCACTCATCGTAAGTGCGCTCACTAGTGCACCACCAGCCGTTGACTCTGGCCAGTCGTCAATCCTTTCCGCAGCGTTAAGCGGTGGTGTCGCGCCATACACGTGCCAGTGGCTCCAAAAGTCCCCTGGAGCCAGCGGCTACACCAACTTGGGTAGTTCTGCGGCATGTACATCCTCATCATCTACTTCGACCGGGACCCTCACGGCCGTCGGGTCTTGGTCCTTCGAGTTCCAGGTCACGGATAGTGCAAGTTCACCGCTCACTGTCACATCCACTGCTGGCACCGTTTCTGTGAATGGTGCTCTCTCATCGCCCACGATCTCTGTCAGCCCTATCTCCATAGATCTTGGTCAGTCGTCAACTCTTGCTACTACAACCTCCTTTAGCAGCGGTACAACTCCGTACGTTTGTCAGTGGCTCGCAAAGGCTCCTGGAGCGGCGAGTTACAGTAACCTTGGAGCTTCATTCTCTTGCAGTGCAGGTGACAAGCCTGCTGCTCCAACCGGTGTCCTGTCGACTGCAGGCCTGTGGTCCTTCGAGCTTAAGGTGACCGATAACGGTTCGCCTTCTCAGATCGCCGTTTCCACCGTAGGTCTGACGGTCAAGAAGGCAAGTCCGACTCTTGCTACAACTCTTTCGTCCAACAGTATTGCAGTTGGTGGTAGCGTTTCCGACTCGGCCACTCTGACGGGTGGCTACCAGGCCGGGGGCAGTGTAACTTACAAGTTCTTCTTGGGCCCGACATGTACAGGAACTCCGACGCTTGTAGGTTCACCAGCTGCAGTTACGAACGGCGTTGTTCCGAATTCGGCTTCTCAAAAATTCAGCACAGCAGGTAGCTACAGCTGGATTGCCAGCTATGGTGGCGACAACAACAATAATCCTAATGTGGGCAACTGTCAAACGCTAACAGTTGTCGCCCCGCCAACACTGTCTGTACCCGGACCACAAAGTGTAAGCGCTGGATCGACGATCCGCTTCGTCGTCAACGCCACAGACGGATCGAAAACCGTGACCCTGACCGCTTCCGGTCTGCCCCCGGGTGCCACGTTTTCATCAACTCAGTCCTTCGCGGGAGGCTCATCCTCGGCATTCTCATGGACACCCTCCGATGCCCAGGCCCTTGGTGATTACAACGTGACCTTTACGGCGAAGGCAGGGAGCTTTTCAACAAGCTCTGAAGTTACGCTGCACGTAGTTGCTCCAGTCAAGGCTGCTCCTCTGCCTATACTCTCTTATTCGATCATAGGAGTGGTAGGGTTCCTAGCGGTAATCTCAGCCGCACTTCTACTTCGTCGGTTCCAGAACCGGGGAAGAAGCTCGAAGGAATAGCTGGCTAGGAGAGTCTCTCTCCCTTTCTGTAACTAGTCATCATCAGCCGGGATTGGTCTACTGCGTATCTGAGCTACTGTCCTTCGTGAGGTTTTGTAGCTATTGTATTCTTTGCCAACTGGGCTCTGCGCATTGAGTGACTTTACTCTTCTTTTGGCTGCTGCAAGGTCTGCGCTGGCTCTGAGGTGTACGAGAGCAATGGATCCTACTATGCCAATCAACGCGCCTATTGCGAGTAGCCACGCGGTTGTGGTCATTTGTCTAGGTAGGAGGCAGCTTAAGCAGAATCCTCCTCCGGAGGGCTGACTAGGACTGGTGCCTTGGACATGTATAGGTACAGACTGCGTCCGGGTCCACGTCGGGTCGTTGCTGTCCGTCGCGGTGAAGTTGACTATGAATGTCTGACCGGCCTGGTTGGCGCTTGGTGTGAAAGAGAAGTCTCCACTTGCCGAGTCGAAGGCCATATTCGACGCGAGCCCGGTCGCAGAGAGAATGATTGGTCCCCCTGCGCCGCTAGGATCGTTCGCCGAGATACTGAAGTGAAGTGTTCCTCCAACGGTCGCGTTCTGGCGACCCGGCGCAATGAGAATGGGGAGATAGTTGGATGCAATAACCGTTATTGCAACGGTAGCCTGGGTCGACGACGCGCCGTTGTCTATTATGAAGATAACGGTGTATATCCCAGGCGCCACTGTCGCGCTCGGTGTCCAACTGAAGGTACCCAACACAGGAGACGTTCCCTGAACTGTTCCGAAACTCGCTCCCGAGGGCAGTTGGCTGGCCGAGAGCGTCAGAGTTGGCGAGAGAGTTGAAGAGTCAGTTCCCGTCACGGTGAAAGTAAGGGTGTTCAGCTGAGTGACCGTTTCAGCTGATGGTGCGCTTACAATGGGTGAGGCTTGAGCTCCGACGATGACGGTCACAGTAGTTGATTTTGTTAAGGATCCGCTTGTTCCCTTTACCAGCACCGTGTATGTGCCCGCAACTCCCGAGCTCACGGTGAGGATCGAGGTTCCTGAACCCCGGATTGTTCCCGTGCTCAAGATTGCTGTGAGACCTGTTGAAGGTGTGGTCGTTGCCGAAATGGTTCCTGCGAATCCGTTCAACGCTGAGATTGTAATGGTCGAGGTTCCAGAGATGCCTGTGATGAGAGCGAGGGTCGATGGATTAGCGGAGACTATGAAATCGACGACGGTGAATGTTGCTGTTGTGCTGTGAATTATGCTTCCGCTAGTCCCGGTTATGGTTAGGGTGTATGCTGACGCTGTTGAGGAGCTGCACGATACAGTAGCGGTGCCTGAGCCTGTCAAACTGTTAGGTGTGATCGCGCCACAGCTCAGCCCTGCCGGAACATTATCGGTCAGAGCCATGGTGCCAGTGAACCCGTTCGTAGATGTGAGAGTGATTGTCGAAGTAGTCGCCTGTCCTGCATTGACAGGTGAAGGTATGCTGCCCGCAATGGTGAAGTCTGGTTGTACTGGTTGGTTGAATTTGAACGCGATCGTTGCGGAGTGTACTAGTGATCCGCTGGTTCCGGTCACTGTTAGGCTGTAGGTGCCATCGATATTTGAGTTGCAAGATATAGTCGATGTTCCTGAGCCTGTCAGGCTGCTTGGTGTGATCGCGCCGCAACTCAGACTTGATGGGACAACGTCTGTAAGGGTGACGGTGCTGGCGAAGCCGCCTTGGCCGGTAATGGTGATAGTGGAGCTAGTGGATTGACCAGTGTTGACCGTGCTTGGTGAAGTTGCTGAGATAGTGAAGTCTGTCGCTGGTGTGCTGGGAGGTATGAATGTTAGTAGGCATCCCCAGCCGATAGGGTTACTGTTGCATTGTAGTGCGCCGTACTGGCCCGATCCGGGTGTGTTTGTCCAGCTTCCCGCGGGCCACCACATCCAGTTTATCCTCTCTGGACTGTTACGGTCGTAG
>WNGG01009381.1_pt1 | contig 11610 bp, 8 predicted proteins | sample 5400661 | NCBI WGS metagenome assembly WNGG01 (sample SAMN13153372, study PRJNA577476) | soil metagenome | isolation source: 100 cm soil or saprolite under Garry oak tree replicate 1 | place: USA:California | collected 2016-06-15 | reverse complement strand
ACGCTGGACGTCGCCTGCGGCACGGGTTTTCTGACCAGGCACCTCCGCGGAGACGTGGTCGGCCTCGACGCGAGCGAGCGCATGCTCGAGGTCGCGCGCGGCCAGGCTCCGGCTGCGCGTTTCGAGCATGGAGACGCGCTCTCCCTCCCGTTCGAAGACGGGGCGTTCGACCGCGTCTTCACGAGTTATTTCTACTGTCACCTCGAGGACGAGGAGCGCGAGCGCTTTCTGGCCGAAGCGCGGCGCGTCGCACCCGAGCTCGTCGTGGTCGCCTCGATCCGAGGAGACGGGGACGCCTCGGAGCGTTGGGAGGAGCGGCGCCTCAACGATGGCTCGCGCTGGAACGTCTACAAGCGTGTGTTCGAAGGACTCGACCTCGCCGACGAGCTGGAGGGCGAGATCGTGTTCACAGGTCGCTGGTTCGTCATCGTGCGAGCTTGACGCGGCGACGCTCGTCCTACCGCTCGCCCGCTTCGCTGCAACGTGACGTGCGGGTCTGTCGCGCCTGTGTCGAGGCGGGCTATCACCTCGAGTCCTGGCCCGTGATCAACGACCTGCTCGGCCAGCGTGCCTATATGTACGGCCAGGCGCCCGGCGTCGTCGAAGGAGAAGAGCGGAGGCCGTGGCGCGGGCGTGCAGGCAAGACCTTGCGACGCTGGCTCGAGCTCGAGGAGGACGAGTTCTACGAGACGTTCTACTGCGCGTCAGTGACCCGGTGCTATCCAGGGCCTGCCCCGTCAGGGCGCGGTGACCGCACGCCGACGCCGCGAGAGCAGGAGCTCTGCTCGTTCTGGAAGGACTGGGAGCTCGAGCTGCTGCGACCGCGGCTGATCGTGCCCGTCGGGGGCCTCGCCATCCGCCGCCTGCTCGGCATTTCCGGCCTGGCCGGTTGCATCGGCAACCGCTATGAGCTCGACGGGGCGGCCGTCGTCCCTCTGCCCCACCCTTCCGGCGCGAGCAGCTGGCTCAACGCTGCCGCGAATCGCGAGCTCACCGCCCGAGCGGCAGGGCTCGTGCGCGAGGAACTCGCTCGCCTGTAGAGACAACGCTCGCCGCTAGATTTCAGGGGTGAGAGCGCACAGCGTTTCAGGGGTGAACGAGCACAGCGGAATGCCGTACAGGGTGACGTTTGCCCGGCTGCTCGGCTTCCTCCGTCCCTACAAGATCTCGCTCGTCGTCTCGACGCTCCTCGCAATCGCCTCGCAGGGCGCGCAGATTGCGCTCGTCTGGGTCACAGCACACGTGGTCGACGACGCAATCGTCCCGCGCGACGCCGGCAAGCTCTGGGTGTTCGTCTGGGTGCTGATCGGCCTCGGCGCGCTGCGCGCTGCGTTCATGGCCGCACGGAGATTGATCTCGGGGAAGCAGGCGCTCGCGGTCGAGATGGACCTGCGCCAGGGGCTCTACGCGCACCTCGTGCGCCTTTCGTTCGGGTTCTACGACCGCCATCAGACCGGCCAGCTGATGTCGCGGGCGACCGTCGACCTGCAAGGAGTGCGCTTCTTCCTGGGCTACGGGCTCATCTTCTTCTTCCAGAACATCCTGACCGTTCTCTCGGTCAGCGTCGTGCTCTTTTTCTTCGAGTGGAAGCTGGCGCTGATCGCGCTCGCGATCACACCTGCCCTCGTCGTGCTCGCCTATCGCTACAGCCACGTCGCCCACCCGACGCTGCGCGACGTGCAGCAGAAGCTCGCCGACGTCGCCACAGTCGCGGAGGAGAACATCGTCGGTGTCCACGTGGTGAAATCGTTCGCTCAGGAGCCACAGGAACAGGCCAAGTTCAACGACCGCTCAGAGGCGGTCTTCCGCCAGACGTTGCGCGCCAATCGGCAGCGGGCCCTGTACGTCCCGTTCATCTCCTGGGTGCCGATGCTCGCGCAGGCCGCCGTCTTGCTGGTCGGGGCGCGCATGGTGGCGAACGGCCAGCTGACCGTCGGCGGGTTCATCGCCTTCAATCTCTACCTCGGGATGCTGATCATGCCGCTGCGTTCTCTCGGCATGTGGATCGGCCAGGCGCAACGCGCGACCGCGTCCGGAGAGCGCATCTTCCAGGTCATGGACGAGCCCGAGGAGATCGCAGACCGACCCGGGGCGATCGACTTGCCTGAAGGAGGCGGCGACCTACGCTTCGAGGGCGTCGGGTTCGAGTACATGGATGGACGTCCGGTGCTGCAGGACATCGACCTCGAGCTCGCGCCGGGAAAGACGATCGCGCTCATCGGTCACACCGGTTCGGGCAAGACGACACTCACCTCGCTCGTGCCGCGTTTCTACGACGTGACCTCGGGCCGCGTCACGCTCGACGGTGTAGACGTGCGAGACGTGAAGCTCAACTCACTCCGCCACGCAATCGGCGTCATCTCGCAGGATCCATTTCTGTTCTCCGCGACGGTGCGCGAGAACATCACGTTCGGCGCTCCCGGTCTCGACGACGCCGCGGTGGAAAACATCGCGCGGCTGGCACAGGCCCACGAGTTCGTCGAGCAGTTGCCGGACGGCTACGACACCGTCATCGGCGAGCGGGGCATCACGCTCTCAGGCGGTCAACGCCAGCGCCTGGCGATCGCCCGCGCGCTCGCGGTCGATCCACGCGTGCTGATCCTCGACGACGCGACCGCCTCTGTGGACGCCTCCACCGAAGCGCGGATCCGCGTCGGCCTGCGCGAGGCGATGCGCAATCGAACGACCCTGATCATCGCCCACCGCCTCTCGACGATCGCGCTGGCTGACGAGGTCGTCGTGCTCCACGACGGACGCATCGCGGCGCGCGGAACGCACGAGGAGCTGCTCGTGACCAGCCAGGTCTACCGCGACATCTACGAGCATGGGCTGCTCGAGCGGCAGTTCGCGGACGCCGTCGAGGCACGCGCGGAAACCGATGCGCTGGAGGCTGCATTGTGATGCACTCTTTCGGCACGGAATCGGCACTGTCGCGCGCGCTTTCTTCGGGTAGCGTCGACGCCGGGTGGCGGGTGGCGTCTTTCCCCTCCCGGGTGGGGCCGCGCGCGCGTGTACTTGAAAGAAGTCACCGCCCGTGAAGGTCTGGCAGCCGGGTACCCACCTGAGCTCGATCAAGAAGGTCGAGGTAGAGGACTGGTCCTGGCGCAGGACGCGGCGGCGCATCGCGGAGCTCGCCCGGCTGACCAAGCCGTACAAGGTGCGCACCGCGTTGTCCGTCGTCTCGCTGCTCGCCGCGACCGCGACTGCGCTGGCGCCGCCCTTCCTCGCCAAGTACGCGGTCGACGACGGCATCCGCAAACACGACCTTGGTTTGCTCTGGTGGATCGTCGGGGCGTTCGTCCTCGCCGGCCTCCTCAACTGGGCGATGAGCTACGTGCAGACGTACCTCACGGGCTGGGTCGGCGAACGCATTCTGGCCGACCTGCGCATCGCGCTCTTCCGGCATCTCCAGCGGCTTTCGCTCGGGTTCTACGAGCGCAACCGCGCCGGTGTGATCATCAGCCGGCTGACCAACGACGTCGAGGCGATCGACCAGCTCGTGACCGACGGTGTCACGAGCCTCGTCCAGAACAGCCTGACGCTGATCGGTACGGCAATCCTCCTCTTCGTCCTCGACTGGCGGCTGGCGCTCGCCACGCTGGCAGTCATCCCGCTGATGAGCATCGCCACAGTGATCTTCCGCGTCCGCTCCACCCGGGCGTATCGCGCGGTCCGCGAGCGCCTGGGCCTCGTGACAGCGACGCTCGCCGAGGACATCGCCGGCATGCGCGTCGTGCAGGCGTTCACGCGCGAAGAGGCGAACACGCGGAACTTCAAGGTCGTCAGCGAGCGTTACCGCGACTCGAATATGCAGACGGTCGTCCTGAGCGGCCTCTACTTCCCCTTCGTGGATCTCCTGTCGTCGATTGCGCTCGCCGTCGTCCTCGGATACGGCGGCCATCTCTACTTCAACGGTGACGTCACGCTCGGAACGTTGTTCGCCTTCATGCTCTACGTGCAGAACTTCTTCGACCCCGTGCAGCAGCTGTCGCAGCTGTACAACACGTTTCTCTCGGCGACGGCGGCCCTCGACAAGATCATGGACGTCATGGACGAGGAGCCGGAGGTCCTCGACCGCCCGGGCGCAGAGCCTCTCCCGGAGGTGGACGGCCGGGTGACCTTCGACCGAGTCGGCTTCGGGTACGGGACTGGGCCTGAGGTGTTGCACGAGCTCGACCTCGACGTCCCGGCCGGGACGACCATCGCCCTCGTCGGACACACGGGCGCGGGCAAGTCCACGATCGCCAAGCTGCTCGCACGGTTCTACGACCCGCGCGACGGCCGCATCACGATCGACGGTCACGACCTGCGCGAGGTAACCCAGTCATCGCTGCGGCACCAGCTCGGCATCGTCCCGCAAGAGGGATTCCTCTTCGCGGGCACGGTGACCGACAACATCGCCTTCGGCCGCCCGGATGCCACACCCGAGGAGGTCGTGCAGGCCGCACAGACGGTCGGCGCGCACGACTTCATCATGCGCCTCGAAGACGGCTACGAGACACAGCTGCAGGAACGCGGGTCGCGCCTCTCGCTCGGACAGCGGCAGCTCGTTGCACTGGCGCGGGCGCTCCTCGCCGATCCGCGGCTCCTCATTCTCGACGAGGCGACGTCATCGGTCGACATCGGCACCGAACGCAAGATCGAGCGGGCGCTGAGGCTCTTGCTCTCCGGCCGGACGGCGTTCATCATCGCCCACCGTCTGTCGACGATTCGAGACGCCGACCTGATCGTTGTCCTGGAGCACGGACGGATCGTCGAGCAGGGGACGCACGACGAATTGCTGGCGAAACGCGGCCTCTACACCTCCCTGTACGGCGATTGGGCTGCTGACGTAGCCTAGAACGAGGGATCGAGGCACCGCCGGAGCCAGTCGATCTCCGGGGCGTGACAGAGGCCGCCCTCACTCCCGCGCCGTCCCTCGCGATCGGCAACGTTCTTCGCGACACGAGCAGGCAATCCATCTGGCACCAGCACGAGCAGCACAGCGACACGACGCCCTGACTATTTGCTGATCAGCTCCTGGCCGCCGAGGTCGTAGGATCCGGTTATGGCTCTCGACAAGGAGACCGAGGAGCGGATCGAACAGCCCGTCTCGGAGGAGGCCGAGCGCGAGACCCGGCTCAGTCCCACCGAGGCCGTGGCACAGATGAAGATCAACGTCCCGGTGCGCGGCAACCGCAAGCTGAGACGACTGCTCGAGCGCGTCAACGATGACACGCAGCTCAAGGGCTGGTGGCACGCGTCGAACGTGAACGCGGTCGTGCGCATGCAGATCAACGACCACTCCTGGGTGCACATCCAGATCGTCGCCAACGTCGCCCTCAAGCTCCTGCGCCAGCTGACGAAGCATCACATCGAGCCTTCGGTCGTCCGCGACTACGGCTACGAGAACGATGACGCCGAAGTGGTCGTCCTCCTTGGCGCGCTGACTCACTGCATCGGGATGTCCGTGCACCGGGAAGGGCACGAGGACTTCAGCCTTTTTCTCGCCGAGCCCAAGCTGCGCGAACTGCTGCACGACATCTACGAGGAGCCGGATCTGACCGTGATCGTCTCCGAGGTGCTCGGGGCGATCACGAGTCACCGCGACTACGGCAAGCCGCTGACGCTCGAAGCCGGCATCGTGCGCGTCGCCGACGCGCTCGACATGGAGCAGGGACGCTCGCGCATTCCGTTCGCGCGTGGCTCGATCTCGATCCATTCCCTCAGCGCCGCTGCGATCGAGGACGTGGCGATCAAGGACGGCGAGCAGCACCCCGTCCTGATCGAGATCACGATGAACAACTCCTCGGGGATCTATCAGGTGGATAGTCTGCTGAAGGCAAAGCTGCAAGGCTCGGGCCTGGAGCAGTACGTCGAGGTCGTTGCGCACATCGACACCGAGGCGGAGAAGCGCCTGGTGCCGATCTACCGGCTCGAAACATAGAAAGAAGGCCCATACGGGATTCAGACACCCCCTGCAAAACACGAGTTTTCCACCGTGCGGGTATCACCGGGGTCTGCACCGTGCGAGCATCAGCGAGCACATCCGCGTAGTCGAGCTCGCTCCGGTCGATGACAACGTGAGCGTATGTCCGTAGGTGCTCCTCGGCTGAATGGCCGAGCCAGGAGCCGCCTCGACCGGTGCGACGCCTTGCAGGTGCCAGAGCGTCGCTCTGCGGTGGCGCAGGTCGTGGGGGCTGAACGTCGGCACCCCGGCCGCGGCACCCATCGGGCCGTGTTCGTCTTCGCCTTCGCCTGCAAGACACGCCAGCGTCCCTCCTGCTCGTCCGCGTCACCCCAGACGAGCGACTCGAGCTCACCGACCCGCATCCCGCTCGACTCGAGTGCGACGAGCGGCAGCCGGTAGGCGCGCGGCAGCAGCCGGTAAACCGCGGCGACGTGGCTGGCGGTCGGTGGGTTCACCTCAACCTTGTCTTGTTGCGGCAACCGCACCTCGCCCGACCTGATTTCGCGCGCCGCCTGCGCAGGCAACAGTCGGCGGGACGCCGCCCGCCGGTTCTCCTGTGCTGATAGCGCGAGTTCGGCGACCCTTCGGCGCTTGACATGAGCCGAACCGGGTACAAAACTTTGCATTTCTGCGGCGAGCCCACCCGCTTTGGCGGGGGGAAGGGGAGATCATGCGGAAACTACTAGTGACAGCGGTGGTGGTGGCGGCGGGAGTCCTCGCACCCACGGCGCTTGCCGAAGTGGCGGGCCCGGGGAATACCGCTCAAGCGCGGGAGATCGTCACTCAGAACGTCGGGGACGTGCCTGCACCGAACGAAAAAGGGATCGCAAACAACGCCGAGAACCTGCCGGACGCGGCGTTCAACTCCGTGACGAGGAACCCGATTTGCGGCGACTACAGCGGAACCGCTCCGTGAGCCTGAGCGATCTTCGCCGGTAATCGCTACGGCAACATCTCACTGCTGAAAGCGAGCGGTTCAATGGGGCGGCCTCGGCCGCCCCATTGTTGCTGCGAGCAGCTGGCTGCGCGAGTCCGTAGCTCAACATCTCCGGGTATCACCGGGGTTTGCACCACCCGCGCACAAGCGGCACACCTGACACGTCTGACCTGCGCAGCCATGCGGTTGTTGCATAGCCGCGCATAGAAAGAAGGCCCATACGGGATTCGAACCCGTGCCGCCGCCGTGAGAGGGCGGTGTCCTAGGCCACTAGACGAATGGGCCGAACGGAGTTCAGTCTAGCGACGTCCCCATCGAGAGGATCGCAACTAGCGTCGGTACAATTGCGACCCGTTGCGGGGTCGTCTAATGGTAGGACGCCTGACTCTGGATCAGGTAGTCAAGGTTCGAGTCCTTGCCCCGCAGCCTCAAAAAGAGCACGAAAGAGGCGCCCGAAGGCGCCTCGTGTCAGCGGTATGTCAGAAACGTGTTCAGGCTGCCCCTTCTCCGTTCCTGAGCTGGCGTCGATGACGCCCGTGTAGGTCGAGAGCAGGACTGCCGGCGAATGACCGAGCTGTTGAGCCACGCAGGCGATGTCGCAGCCACCGCCCAGAAGCACTCTCGCGTATGTCCTATGTAGATCGTGGAAGCGGAGCTTGCGTTCTTCCTCCGTCGTGTTCAGCTTCGCCTTGTCGGCTGCATTCGAGAACGCCCTACCAAGGTTGTCGCCTTCGATGGCGTGGGAGTTCGTTGCGGCCGAACTTCGAGACGAGATCAGTCTGTGCGCGACGTCTTCCCCCTTCGAGCTTGCGCGCGTCAGGCTGCATCACCCGGGCAGTAGAAGACGAGCACGTCGTCCGTATCTGCGCACTGCGGGATCAAAGCAACCTGCTCGGCGCTCATCGGCCGGAGTCTAGGAGCCTCACGACAGTCACGTGGACACGTCTCAAGGCGAGGTGCCGCAGAGTCTCCCCGCCTTTCTTCCTATGCAACGCCATCACCCCGGCAATTACGGGGAGGGCCCGGAGGAAGCGGGGAGCTTCCCGAACCGGCCGAGGGCTGCGGCCCCCCACAGCCGGTCGTTCCGGGCCCTCTAAAGGAAGGGTCGGGTCCACGAGCGTGTGTGGACTCCCCCACCGGAGGTAACTTCAACCTCCTAAAAGCTCCACTGAAGCTGCTGAAACCTCTAAAAGGTTTATCCTGGCAGCCACCGGCAACGCCGCAAGCGTCGTCGGCGGCAAATGAAAGTCTGGTCGAGTGGGCGCGCGAATGCCCTGGCCGTTCGGATAGATCCGACTGTCGATGGCGCCAGTTCGATGAGAGTCCCGGGATCGTCGTCGGACGCGATGCCGCTAGACGATGCGCTCCACGTCCGAGCTTGGATTCTGCCAGGCCGTCGCCAGCGGAAATCGCTAGGACATCGCAAGGGACACTGCGAGACCGTCAGAGACTAATGGTGCTGCGTCAGCCGATCGACGCGCGACTTCGCCTGCTCCTGCGGCTGCTGCTCCTCCACTTCTTTCGAGGTGTGAGTCGGCGGCAGCATTGCCCAATCGTCTGTCTGGTGCAACTCTGAGATCTCGCGGCCAATCGTCCCGAGGATCGCTGCCAACGCGAACCCCACCAGAAGCGACAGGCCGAGGAACGAGCCCACCCCGATCACGATCCAAACCCACATCGGCATCTTCACCTCGGATGCCGCAGGCTGGCTGTCCTTCTTTCGGTTCCCCAGCTTTTATCTTAGCGAGAGGCCGGGTTGCTACCGCGACGCTTTACTGCGTCGGATCTAGCTGGCCGGCTTGTCCGCGCTGGAGTCGAGGAGATCGAGAAGGTGAGCCACCGTTGACGCTTCTTCCATGAGGCGCTCGTGTTCTCCTGGCGCCAGGATCGCCCCCGACTCGACCCGCCCCAACACCTCCTCGTACCACGCGAGGTACTCACGGAGCTGTGGGCGGATGTCGGGTCTCACGTTCCGCTCGCGGCGGAAGCCTGACGCTGATAGTTCTGGGGAGCTCGGATCGCTTATACCCAGTCGATCCAGCAAAGAGCTGGCCCCGCAATCAAACTCCTCGCCGTAGGCTCCTCGCCTCGCGCGCATCGCGCGTTGGTGGGTTGCAGGCTTTGGGCCAGGACCGAATGCAGGGCCAGTTACGAACATCTTACGCCGTTTGGGGCCTGAGAATGGTTAAGTCGTCTTCCCAAACCCCAGCCACTTGCGGATCTTTGCGATGAGACTTGCCATAGGGCGAGTCTACGCCGTTTCGCCGAGATGTTTGTCCCCGCGCCGGCAGGCGCGTAAGCCTCCACCGTGCAGAGCCCTGCGTGTTCTTGAACAGCCGAATCACAGCGCGCGCCACCGTGGCGGGGAGCGGCGCGCGCGCCCGGAGCCGCAGTTCTGGTGCGCGCGGCCTCTCCCCATCTCTCATTAACCGCACATCAGCGCTCACGCGCCATACGAAAGTCTAGATCGGCGAACCGCTCGCCACTGTCCCTCTATACGCGGAGACCTCGCACCGTTTCCGTAAAAGACGCTAAGGGAGGCAGCCGCATACTCGTGGCGAACTGCATACACGTGCCCAGGGGTTATCGGTCGTGCCCCAAGCTCTCCCCCGGGGAACGGCCAAGCTGACGGCGTGAGCCATAGACGCCGCTCCTGGGCACCTTCTCCAGAGCGCAAGAACCTCTTCTTGAGCGGCATCTAATTACCGGAGTCCCGGACCCCGCTAGCGCCCGAGGACTGACGGCCTCCGGGGAGAGCGCCGGGCCGGCTCGGGGCTCCACTCCTCGCGGACGAGCGGCTCACGGACTCACCCTGGCGGCCCCGCCAGAAAGCCTTGCACAGGTTTCGGCGGGTTCGGCGGAGCTTTTATGAAGTTGAAGCTAACCCCGCTGGGGGTAGTCCGTCCGGCCCATGGAGACGAACCTTCTTCCTGTAGGGAGAGCCCGGCATGACCGGCCGTGGGGTGCCGCAGCCCTCAGTCGGTTCCTCTGAAGCCTTGCTTCCCGGGCTCTCCCCACAGCCCAGCCGTGACCACAAAGCAAGTCCTCGGTGGGAACCGAGCAAGAGATCAATGAGCGCTTCCTCGGCTGGGCGGAAAGGTGGGATGAGCCACGCCGCGCAAGTCCGATTGGGGAATGGTGGGCAAAACTCGCGTTGTTGATCGCCGTCACGGGCCTTGGGCTCGTGCTCTCGTCGGTGCCGCTCACGCTGCTCCGACGAAATCGGAGTTCACCCGGCAGGGCGATGCTCTCTGCCTGCAGGTGCAGCGAGACTTGGCGCCGCTGGTGCGTCGGGCTCAGGCGGCAAAGTCACTGCCGGAGAGCCAGCAGTGGGCCGCTGCGTGGCGGCTCTGGGCTGACCAGATCCGGATCCAAGCTCGCTTCACCGCGCGTTTGCGCGCAGTTGGCGTTCCCACGGGAGACTCGAAGGCGCGCAGCATCGTCCTTGGACTTGACCGCGGCCTTGTGCTCGCCCGCCGCGTGCGCGACGCTTTTGCGAGGAGAAGTACCACTTCTTTGGCCGTTACGCTGCCGGAGTACATCCGCTTCACGATGTCGCTCAACCGCCGCGTCGCGGCGTTGGCCGTGCGGCGAAGTCAGGGCGAAAATAGCGCCGACCAGGTAGAAGAAGAGACTGTCGATCACGCGCAGCAGGTTCCGAACGACGGCTTCCCCGAATGTCAGATGCAGCCCGCCTTCACCTACGACCTGAATGCCGACCATGCTCTTGCCGAGCGTCGCCCCGGTTGCAGCTTCGCACAAGACGTAGTAGCCCAGCCCGAGCGCTAGGAAGAGCAATAACGCTTTCCCGCCAAGGTTGACTCCTGCGTACGAGTACCCGTTCCCGGTTTCGGCGTAGCCGCCACCCGACAGCAGCCCGACGATGATCCCCGCTGGGAAGAAGACGATGACGGCGTCAAGGAGAACGGCGACGAAGCGGAGTGGGACGCCCGCGTTTTCCATCGAGCTCCTCTCCTCCCGTGCTCTACGCACGTGCGAAAATGCCGGGTCTACAGGCGGCGGTGGATCGCCCAGATGCACTCTCGCGTTCACGGCCGACGCGATTTCGTTCGCCTCCCAGCCGGGGACGCCGGCCTGGCGCGTCAGCAGGTCCGCCAGGTCCGTGTAGTCCCAGCTTTCTATCGCGGCAGCAATCGGCCGTCCCTCGGCGTCGAAGCGGTACGCCGAGACGGTCCTGCTCTGCTCATCGACGAGAACCTCGACTTTGCCGACGGACGTGCCGAAGGTCTCCCTCACAGCGAACCCCTGGCGGCGGGCCGGTTCATAGTCGTGACAATCGGCACTGGCGTGCCGGGACCCAAGACCCCTTTCGGAAGCTCATCCCAAGGACAGGAGAGGGTAGGAGTCGGGCTCCCGCATGCGAGGGCCCGAAAGGGTCGGCATGCCTGGCGTACCTCGATCGAGTGATTCGTTCTCAGTACCCGGAGGGGGGACGCCCGGATCGGGAAGGGCGCCTACGTTCACGTAGGAATGCGGCGGCAAGTGAGTCTTAGCGGCGGTGAGCGGCACAACGCCCTCTGGGGGCGACGCGGCGACAACCGCAAAAACGCTTTGTGGGGAAGCGGCAAGCGCGGCATCCTCATGACGGCGATCGCAACCATGCTCGTGCTGCCGATTGCCGGCGGCGCGGCAACAAGCTCGACCCAGAAGACGTCCGCGGCAAGCCCGGCGTCTTCCACGTTGCTCGCGCTCGCAGCCGCAA
>WNGG01008090.1_pt1 | contig 11610 bp, 9 predicted proteins | sample 5400661 | NCBI WGS metagenome assembly WNGG01 (sample SAMN13153372, study PRJNA577476) | soil metagenome | isolation source: 100 cm soil or saprolite under Garry oak tree replicate 1 | place: USA:California | collected 2016-06-15 | reverse complement strand
TGATGCTTGTCCAGCTCTCTGTCGAAATCAGGCACTATCGGCGAGTCTTCTAGCCTTAACAATACGTCTTGAACGGTTGCAAAATATTCGTTCGCCTCGAACTCTTCGATGCTGACATCCTTGAAACCTACATTGGTAAGCATCTCGTTCAACTCCGGATGGAACTCTGCAATGGCCGGATAGACTTGGCCCCTACCGAAAACCTGGACCCAGTTCTGTTTGTCACTCTCCCCAATGCCCTGCACCATAACATGCCCGCCTTTCGTGAGTACTCTGTAAACTTCCCTGATTGACTCGTTCGTATCGAGCGCCGGGCCCCTCCTGCTTGTCGCCAAATCAAAGCGCGCATCGGAGAACGGAAGCTCATCTGCCCTTGAGAGCCTGAACTCTACATTAGTTAGCTTCTTGGCTTGTAAGTTTTCGACGGCTTTCTTGAGCGCTCTCTTCGAAAAGTCGATTCCGGCAACGCGTTTCGCCGTGGCTGCGATCTCGAGGGTGAACTCGCCGGTTCCGCAGCCAATGTCGATCACCTCCTTACCCTTAGCACTGGCCAGAACTCTCCGGTCGAACTCTAGCTCTCCGTCCTCCCCGTCTGTCCAAGAGTGTTCCACTGCTCCTCTGGTCTCCTGGTCCTCTTCTGCAGCGTAGAGTTTTTCCCAAATCTCCTGTCCACCGGACTCTGGCCTCGGCAACTACTTTCTGAGCCCTGCTGGAGGTTCTTTTTTCTGAGCGCTGTCGTGATTGTGCGATTCAAACCGTCGCGTCTTTACGCCAGCCCATACGATTCCAAGAACATTCATGTGCATCTCTAACCTGGGATGAGCGTCGTCCGACGCGCAGTTTCACATGCCTCTTCTATTGTCCAGGCAAGGGCGGCGAACGTATACCTTAGTGGAATCAGCTGGACAAATCTTTCCATTATCGTAGGCTTCTCGAGAAAAGCCATCCCTAAGACAAGACTCAGCCTCATCGAGACGATGAACGCCATATAAGCCGCAACTCCTTTAGTCAACTCAACCAGAAATTCACGCGAATCAGGGGCGTTACTGAAACGTCTCAAGGACATAACGAGACGACCGTTCCCAGACACCGACAGAAACGGTTCGTCGTCGTCTTAATCGTAATCGTTGCGATCGCATCGTATCTGACCATTGCCTTTGCAATCCTCCCCTTGTTCAACAACGGCACGATAGCCTGCGGAACAAGCAATACGTCGGTCTCCGCTCGCTTCACTGTCTACATAGACTACGTCAACCGACCGCTGCCCAGAATGAACGTCACTCAAGGACAGACCATCGCCATTCACGCGTTGAACAACAGTACAGTCACTCATTCGTTCGCAATAGCCCACTACTTTGACAAGGGCGCAGTGCTACTGCGCGGGCAGTCGTGCGACCTAACATTCACGGCGTCCCAAGCAGGCTCTTTCTGGGTTTACAGCGCCGAGCCTGACCCTACATCCGTGCTTGCACAGATTAACGTCAACCCCTAAACCAAACCTCAAACCAACCGGCATTGCGTCTGCAATCTTCAAGAGCTGTTTTCCGAAGTTCTCCCCTGTGAACAGACGGATAAGCGTCTTTGGAGCATTCTCAAGACCCACAACAACATCCTCTTTTTGTTTCAAGCGGCCTTCGCGCAGCCAGCCTGAAAGAGCCGCGATCGCTTCCATGAAGCGTGAAGCGTAGTCTATTACGAGAAGCCTTCCATCCGACTGCGCCGACCCGTGAGGTTGAAGTAGTTCACAGAACCATACCGCTCTTCTTTGCCATACTGGGATATCGCTCCGCACAGCACTATCCGCGCGTGGAGATTTATCCGTGCGAGCACCTCGTCAAGCAACGGACCCCCAACATTGTCAAAATAAAAGTCGATTCCCTTTGGACAAAGCGTTGTCCTGATCGGCTGGAAGTAGGGTCGGGCCATGTAAACCACTTGAACAAGCCGTCCGAACGCTCTAGGATGAGAGACCTATCTTTGAGGGCTTTACGACGACTCTGATTCTTCACATCTACACCCGCAGAGATTGGGAACACGCCAAGCAAGCGGGAATCTACAGGACCTAATCATTGGAGAAACAGGGTTTCATACACTGCTCATACCCGAGCCAGATAGTGAAGGTTGCAGACGCAAACTATCTGGGGAGAAAGGACCTGCTATTGCTATGTATTGAATCAAACCGCGTTCACGCAGACATCCGCGAAGAAGGCGCGGGAGACGAGTCTTACCCGCATGTCTTCGGTCCCCTGAACCTAGACTCCGTGACGAAAGTGCTTGCATTCGAGCCTGACAAAAGTCAAGTTCAAACTCCCGCTTGGTCTAGCATAATCTCTAGGAAAACTTCGTGGCCTCCGATCAGAAGGACGCTAGATTAGACGTTTTCCTGACTGGGTTGAGCCGCAGATTTGATGGGCGCCTTACTAGTTGACGCTCGAAAGGTCTAGAGCCTTGCTAATCTTCTTCGGTAATCGACGGCAAAGGTACGAGTAGTTCGCGCTAATCAAGCACCCCACTTCCATCTAGTCCCATCCTTGATGCAACTCCGTAGCAAGTGGGAGCTGGTAGAAAGGAGAACGAGGATGCAGCACACTGGCATGCTATGGGATGAAAATCGGACTGTCGGTTACCGAATACCATCCGGTGATTACGTTCGGCAAACACGTACCATACCCACCGAAACTGAGACGAACCCAGGGCAGCCAAGCGGAACCTGGTTCTTCCCAGGTACTTCAGGAAATGTGACAAACGGTCAATGAAGGGTTGTCGTATTCTACTGATCTGCCTGTCACAGTCTATGTGCGAATATCCCCAGTTTGAATCTAGGATTGGAACTTTGGTAGTACGTATTTGGCGAATTCCCTCATTAGCCCCAACTTTTCCTTGTCGGGGAAGTAGAAGATAATGTATGTGACTCCCAGTTTGGAAAACTTGTCTATTTTTCCAATTACTTCGTCGATTGTTCCCATGAAAGACCTGCTGTTCTCCCTTGCCCTCCTGGTGAAGGCTTCCATGGTCTCATCTTGTTTCTTGAATTGGCCATAATATTGGCGGAATATGTTCTGGAACTCGCCTTCTGTTCTCGCTGTTAGTCCCGTTGCATAATAGGACCGTTCAATTTCATGGGGGTTTCTGCCTGATTTTGAGCAGTAGGCTTCGAGGATTTTCAGCTTCTTCTCGTACTCCTCGGTCGTGGTCCCGCTGGCGTTCCATCCGTCGGCTAGGTCTGCAACGATCTTGAGGAGGTTTTGCTCTCCTGTTCCACCTATCCATATCTTTTGATTGACGGGTTTGGGAAACGAGCGGGCGTTCTTGATTGCGTAATTCTTTCCGGTGAAAGTTGACGGGTCCTGGGTCCACATCATCCTGATCTCTCGGATGGCTTCGCGGAGTTGTTGCATTCTCTTGGCTATGGGTGGAAACGGGATTCCATAAGACTCGTACTCCGGCTCATACCAGCCAGCGCCCAGGCCTAGCTGGAAACGTCCCGTACTTACAGTATCAAGCGTCGCCGCCATTTTAGCCAGTAGGGAGGGGTGGCGGAAGCCGACCGCGGTTACTAGGGTGCCGAAGTGGAGGGTCTTAGTGGCTGAAGCAAGGGCCCCCAGGGTTACCCAGGGATCCAGGCAGGATTGGCTGGCGGAGGGTTCGTTTCGACCTTGCAGATGATCGCAGATGAACATGCCCTCAAACCCCAATCTTTCAGCTTCCGAAGCGACCTTCAACACGTCGTCATAGCTGAATCCTAGATGGTTCTCGATCTGGATTCCGAACTTCATAGCTCAGTTGTCGGAGAAATCTGTCGGTGTATTTATCAGCGGTGAGCAGTGTGTTCAGCCGTTTTTCAGGGTCAGAACTGTGGCAGGCTAGCCACCGCCGGTTGAATTCTGAAGATTTGGGTTGTCGAAATTGAGAGAAACGTATCAAGCCCTTAGAGAATGAGAGAAGGACTGTTTGTGGGCGACTACGAAAGTCTGTGGGACCCGGGTATAGAATGCTTCGAAGGTGTTAACTATCCCGAACGAGGGAAGACGGAGTCTACTGGCAAGTATTATTGTTGAAGCCCGGAGCACCAACCCTGTTCGACGAAGAATCCAAGGAGAGATGTCCAGACTGTGGCCTGGCTCTAACCTTCGTACGAACAAAAACCAATCAGAGGAGATGGTACTGCTACGCTTGCGAAAAATACGTCGATAATCTAACAGAGGCAGTATTCACCAAGGACGCCCACTCCAGACTCGAAGCATTGAACGGCCTCCAGGTAATCGATTCCCACGGCGTAATTCTCGGAAGGGTCCGAAAGGCGGTACCCAACGAGAAGGGGGACATTAGAGCCCTGGTACTCTCGGTCGACAAGGAACAGTTCAAGACTCTACTGGATGATCGGGAGTTGCCAAGAGAGTTCGAGGTCGGACAGAACAAGATAGCCACCGTGTCCGACGTAGTAATCTTATCGGACGTGTTCTCGGCCCGAGCCCTCGCACCCCCCAAACCACAAGCAGAAGCGTCAACCCCAAGAAACTGCACTAGGTGTGGAGAACCGGCCCTGGTAGGCGCCAAGCACTGCATAAGATGCGGTGCAAGCCTGGACCTTAACAACTGCCCCTCCTGTGGAACCATTAACCCTCTAGAGGCAAAGTTCTGCAAGAATTGTGGGAATAGAATTACTACTGGTGGACAATTCATCCCCCAATAGTTTCCGGGAAAGTTCGTCTCGAGTACGAAGACTGGGTTGCAGAGAACTAGGCAGTATCTTGTTTCCCGAGCAGGATCTGAAACGCAATAGTACCCAATAGGCCGCCCACTACGACGAAGAGGGTATTGAAGTTCAACATGTAAACCCCCGGCCAAAGGTTGGCCCGCATCCATTGCTGCATATTGATATTGGAAGCATATTCTTGCACAAGCCCCCCATAGACGATGAGGAGTACAACTGCCTCCACTATAGCGACGGCCAAAGTTTTGGAGACGCGTCGGTGTCCACCTTCTTCTCTAGGGGGTCCACTCTTGGAATCGGTGTCAACAACCGAGTCTTTCGACCCGTTCTTCGGCTCCACAAGAACTTCCAAGTCATAGAGGGCGGACTTTATCCTGTTATTTTCCTGCCTGCCCCTACGGACCGCTAAAGAGTATGCACACAACCCTATTCCCGACATGGCCAGAAGCATGGAGACGGAGACGAGGGCCAGGGAGGATGATGTTTGAATGAGGAGCCAGGTCCAGAGACTAACCCCAGCTCCCGCTGCTAACAATCCAATAGCGGCTGGGACTTTTCCCCTCCAGTTATCCTCCGCAGTGAAGATAGCCTGTACGCCATTTTGAGTGGTTTTCTTCCTTCTGGAACGATTTGCCAAGCCCCGGTCTTCCCCTATGGGGACTGCAGTTTGGACAATACCGTGCCGGCCAACGAAGTTTCAACTAGGTCTTTTGTTAGGTGCCGATATTCTTCGGACGCAGCATTTCTGGGGCTCCAGATGATGCCGGGTATACCCTTGCTGGGGGCTTCCGCCATTCGGACCGATCTGGGAATCACAATACTGAGTACATGATCGCCGAATTTTTCCCTGAGCTGTTTCGATATTCTCCTTGAGAGGCCGGTTCTCTTGTCGTACATGGTCAGCAGTATGTTGTAGTCGAAATCCGTCTTGGCTCGCGATTTCACCATTCTAATGAATCTGAGCAGAGTTGGAAGACCTTCCATAGAGTAGTATTCGCACTGCACTGGGACGATCATGAGGTCGCAGGCAACTATAGCGTTGACAGTAAGGATTCCGATGTTCGGGGGGCAGTCGATTAGGATTGCGTCGTACTTGCGCCTTGCCACTGCGAGGGCCTCCCTTAGGACGAATTCTCGCCCTGGGGTTGAGGAGAGCTCAATTTCCGCCCCTGCCAAATCTATGTTACTCGGAACGAGGCTGAGGTTCTCGACCCTTGTCTCAAGCATTACCTCGTCCACTTTCCTCGACTGGGCCAGGACGTCGTAAACGGTGTAGAGGAGCTTGGACTTTTCAAACCCAAAACTGATCGTGGCGCTCCCTTGGGGGTCAACGTCGACGAGAAGAACGCGCTTTCCCGACTGAGCAAGCCCGGCGGCCAAGTTGACACAGGAAGTAGTCTTGCCTGTACCGCCCTTGTTGTTTGCAAAACTCAGGATCATGAGTGGATAGGCTGCTTCTCGATGATTAGTAAGAGGCTCATTTGCAGAGAAGAGACAGTTACTGGCTTGATTGTTCCGACGTTTGGCACTAAGATGACATGTATACAGGGCTTCGAAGGGTCTGGCTCAGAACCGTATATTAGCCGACAGCTGACCTCTTGGTCCCGGTCTATTAGTGGACAAGTCCCGGGTTGCTATTTTGTTAGGCGTCAAGACTCTCTCAATGTCAATAAGGGCCTCTCGGCACGTTCAAATTGACATTTTCGGGCCCATAGGGCTTCCTATTCCAGTAGGGTCATCCCAGCCCTTCGAAAGGGTGCGATCGAGGTTACCGAAAGAGGTTCCGCAAGTTATTCTTCTCCTTAGTAGGGCCCATTTTTCCTCTGTGGCCGGAGCTCAACCGAGCCTTTCTCATGTGAAGCACCAATCCAACCACTACCACCAGAGCTCCAGCCAATATGCCAACCAAAATGGTGGTCGATACTGGGAAGTTGCATAACACGCAGGACCCTCCAGGGCTGTTTCCGAAAAACTGTGACATAGGCGAAGCTCCGGAATCGTTTGAGGTGAGTGTTGGGAGTCCCCAGTTGTCTTCCAGAGTGCGCAAGTATGAATAGTGGTTGTAGGGTTGACTTGAAGTGAACCCTTTTTTCGTCGCTGGGCCGGACCAAGAAGCGTAGACACAGTCTCTGCCTCCAGCAGAGCAGGGAATATTGTTACCCTCATCGTATACTATGAAGAGAGCGGCTCTCTGACCGTTGAAAAGGGCTGAGGAGAGAATCCGGGGAACTAATCCGGCTAGATAGACATCACCTACCTGAATGCTGGAACTGTGCGCATCATTACTATTGTTGGGAGTGAGCCAGATGAAGTTGGGCCATCCACTGGCAGCGTTGAGAACTTCTAACATTTCTGGGTCGGTAAGACTTGGTTCACTTGTAGCGGTGGCACCCTGCAAATTGCTGCACCTAGACGGGCTGTTCACTATGTCTGAGAAGTAGAGGAATGGGAAGTGATCCGTATCAATCCCACCCCCACCGCAATCCCCATTGGCTAGGCCTTCAGCAAAAGCCTTCCAAACCAGTCCATGGGATTCCAAGCTGTCCACAATGTTTGAATGAGCATCTTGGCCACAACAGACACCGTCGTTCGAGTTTGCGCCTATCTGGCCGCTGATCAAGATAGAGTAGTTTGGTTCACTAGGGTGCGTGATTGCAGAGTACCCCGTGGAAAGGGTGTACTCACTGCTGATACTAGCCTGGAAGTTTCCCTGTGAAAGCACACTCTGTAGGTCATTATTCTCCATGAGGATCGTCACTGAGTAGTCAAAATATTTTCCAGCGACCAATGCTCGGGCCGGATATGGAAGAAATGGTCCAGAGACTATACCAATAGCGAGAACGGCCAGCAGTACCGTTGTGCTGAAGCGATTCACAGATTTAGACCTCAGAACGGGGGCATTAGATTCTGGAATCTTGCGCCTTTCTTGAGTTGACTGGCTCTACGGGGAAATGGTCATGTCACCCAGGTTTCGAAGGGAATTGGCTACCGAGCCGGCCGCCGGCCTATCCCGGGGGTCCTTGGCGAGCATTTTCTTCATCAGAGGGGTTGCTGATGAAAATTTTGCGATCCTTGTCAAGTCGGGAGTGAACGAGTTCCAGACCGACTTCAAGTCATTCGTCGCCCTTCCGGACCCAGGGTTCTGCGTCAGGCTGTTCATAGTATCTATCAGCTTCTTAGAGTTGACAGGCGTCTTGGTCAGCATATTGTACATCGTAGCGCCTAGGGCGTAAACGTCCATTTGGGGAGCTGCTGTCTCGCCTAGGACCTGTTCGCCCGGGGCGTATTCTGAGGTGAACTGGTTGGTTTTTCCCCCAATCCTCACTGCGGAGCCTAGGTCGGCGAGCTTTGGCACAAGGGATCCATTCCTCATCTGATCCTTGACATCTCGCCCTGTGGGCGGTGGTCTAACGTTGAACAGTATGTTCTGGGGTTTGACGTCGAGATGGACGAAGCCGGCATTATGAATCGTATCCAGTGCCATTGCTATCATGTAGCCGACGAGCATGACGATGCCTCCCCACTTTTCGGAATAGTATAGGGAATCGTATGATGGGTCTTCGATGAGTTTCTTGGCCGCGCCTCCTTTCATAAGCTCCATTACTATCGCGGGTGGGCTTCGGAGGTAGAGGGATGCATCGCCTTTCACGATTTCCTGCACATTAAGCCTGTCGACCAGTATTCCTCTCAACTGGACCACGTACTTTGATTGCTCTGACAACTCTAGTAGTCGAGTCGCTTCTGACATGGTTTCGTCTAGCGCGGTTGTTCCGGTTCCTGGTTTGAGTATGGGGATTTTTATCGCCATCTCATTTCCCCCGTGTTCGAAGCTGGCCCTGAGGACGTAACCGGTGAGCCCCGTCGCCAAGTATTCCTTGATCTTGTATCCGTGAACTTCTTGGTCTACCCAGACTCTCGGGTCCCAATTGCTCAGGCTTAGGTTAAGCCTTGCACTCGGAACATTAGCTTGTGGAGGCGGTGGAGAAGGGGCAGGTGGTGCGCGCCCTTGCGGAGGCAACACTGGGCTGGCTGGTGGCCGACTCTGCGGCGCCGGTGGCGGCCGAGGGGGTGGGGAATGCTGGGCCGGTGGAGCCTGGGCTGTAAATGAGAATGACTTGTCCGCGGCCTGATGCTCCTTGCTGGTGGCAGTGACATGCACCGTGTAGCTTCCGGAGGTGCCAGGCTTGTAGACGGCTTTGTATTCTCCCTCGGAGACTTTAGAAATTCTGAGGGATTCCTTCTTCCCCCCCGGTCTGGTTACGGTAGCTGCAATCGCTGCCATGTTCTTTGACCGTCCCCGAGATTCCGTGATGATCTTGATCGATTGTTCCTTGCCCTGCTGAACCACAGAATTTCCGGTAAGTGCGATCGTCGGAGGCCCTACGTTGGTTGCGGGTCCCACGATTTTTCCAGCAAGGGTTCGGGAGCCTGCTCCCGCAAGGGCGAGAGCGGGGAGGAAGGCTAGGGAGGAGAAAAAGGAGTAGAGTTGGATGGGGTTGCCGGTGATGGAATATCCTAGGAAGTTCAGAAGGTTGTAAGTGAAGAACGCTGTAGGCATCATAGTCAGGGAAAAGTGTTTGGTCTTCCATGATCGGTCGAGTAAGTAGAAGAGAGCCATTTGTACAATGTTCGCGGGTATGCTCAGCCCGACGTAGTACAGAAGGGTGAAGACTGCTGAGTCGGCAGAAGGCTCGACACCAGCCTTCAACATAACACCCAGGCCAATGCCGATGGCCAGTCCGATTGACCCGACAAGGTACGACTTGATGATTTTGTATTTCGAAGGGTTCGAGAAGAGGATTCCTGCGAGTAGGACTCCTAAGGATGGTGGAAGCGAGACTAGTAGAAAGGACCATTCTCCTGAAGACAGGGGTAACAGACTCTGTCCGACCAACGAGTGGTCGATAACATAGAAGGAAGCGAGGAGGGTTACGCCAAAACCCTCAAGTGCCCTCTGAAATCCCTTCCGTATGTCCAGTGAGGTAAGAAGGCCTAGACCGATTATGCCAATGACGTAAGCCGAAGGGTCCGCTTGAATTCCTAGGACGACTAGCGGTATGGCTAAGCCGAATACGAGGGCAAGCGGCACCGACAATGCCGCGGGCAGAAGTGTCGCGAAAGTATCCGATGCGAGGGGAACGATATGACGTTTACCACCCAGCAACCCGGCCCAGCTCCATGCTCAGTCGCCCTGCCCGATTCAAGCTGGGCGGCTCATCCACGCGATGTTCAGGGAAGCTGGGTAATCCAGCTTACTTTCCCCTTGTTCTCTTAGTAGTCTCGCTGGCTACTTCCTTCAGCAATTTGTTAGTGCTTTCGGAGGTTCCGCCGAGCCTGACGGTTTGTTCGTGTTGTTCGGAGAGTCGTTTTGTGGCCTCGATAAGGTCTGTGCGGCGTGTCTGCTCGGCACTTGCGGAGAGCTGGTTCATTGTCTTGGTGGCTTCCTTCAACTGGCCGGATGCAAGCTTCTCATAGTATTCCTCGAGCCCCTGATAGTAAGCAAATTCCGAAATCAGATTATTGTTGATTCCTTCTTGGAATTGTTCTTCGTTCTTAGCCACTCTGACTTCTGCAGGTGTGCTGACCTTCTTTTTCTTGCCATCCACGGTGTCTTCGTATGAGATCTCTATGTTGAGGAGTCGGCCGTTGAATCCTGCAGGGACTTGGACCTTCCCCCAGATTTTTGCCGTCGTCTCCACCGCATTGATTGTAACCGGTGGACCCTTGTAGTTGAGAATCTTGACGTTGGGAGTTCCAAAGTCTACGGTGATGCTTCTGGCGGCGACTTCGTTTACAGCGCTCTTTTGCATGAGGTCAGGTAGGGCGAACTTCTGGGCGTCCGTGATATTGTTGAGTGTTCCTCCTGACCCGTCTGCCAGTGCTTTCAGAATATGCTGGTTATAGTCAGCACCTATTCCAAACTCGACCATCTGGAAACCGTTGGGCATTTTCAGCTTCGAGTATACGTCGGGATTGGTGACATCCGTAGGCTCGCCGTCGGTCAGGAGGACAATCCAGCCTGGCCGCTGGCTCTTTTTGGCGATTTCAAAAGCTGATTGAAGGGCGGTATTGAGTGCGGTCAGCCCTGAGGCTTTGATCTGGGGGAGGACATCTGAAAGACGGGCGTCTGGGAAGGTTTGGACTGTGGTAGAGAAGAGGATGACTGAGAGAGTGTTTCCAGGAGGAATGCTCTTTGCATATTCTTGAGCCCCCTTCTTGGCCAGTTCGATTTTTTCCCCGGCCATTGACCTGCTGCAGTCTATCACGATTATGTGGTGGAATCCCTTGGCTTCGCTGCGTTGTTCGGCAACTAGGGTGACCTTGAAGATTGCGTCTAGTTTAGAGTCGAAACTGTAGGCGTGGCTCAGTTCAGTTCTCACTGAGAGGGTCAAATCTTGGTTTGCTCCATCTTGTTCTGGTCGAGAATCAACGCGCCTGCTGATCCTCCATGATACCTACTCGAGAATACAGTGATTACTTTTCCACCCATGTCTTCCCTGAACCCATCAACGACTTCATGGCCTCTGATAATTCCCTTGAGCGAATTATTCTGGAGGAACTTTTCCGTAACGTCGGTGCCAAAGTAGAATGCGCCTTCTCCCCTGAGGCTTGGGACGAAGCCGTCAATCATATCCCTCGGGTCGTTCCAGAGCAGTTCAAACGCCATTGGGTCGTCTGGGTTCAAGTCCGGGCTTGGCAGCCCTGCGATCTGGGATACGTCTTGGAGGCCGCTGGCTATACCTCCGTGCACGCACAAGTAGTTGTTTACGACGACTGCGTATGGCATGGCTTGAAAGAACTCCCTGAAGCTCTCATAGCCCGTGTCTCCTAACTTCTTTGTTACCTCGTCGAGAAAACCATAGTAGACGTTCGTAAGTGGGCTCTCGTGGTTTCCC
>WNGG01008089.1_pt1 | contig 11610 bp, 10 predicted proteins | sample 5400661 | NCBI WGS metagenome assembly WNGG01 (sample SAMN13153372, study PRJNA577476) | soil metagenome | isolation source: 100 cm soil or saprolite under Garry oak tree replicate 1 | place: USA:California | collected 2016-06-15 | reverse complement strand
AAGGCGCAGGGTCTTTCTCGATGAGCTCGACCGCCCTCGCCTGCGCGCGGAACATCTTCTTGAGCGTCGGCCCGTCGAGGTCGTCGCCGGCCGCCTCGCTGCGGGTCGAGTGCGACTCGATCAGAACGCGCAGACCCCACTTCTGCGCCACGCTGATCCAGGGCTCCATGAGACTCGCCGCAGCGACCTTGCCGTCGCGAACCGCTTCGAGCCGCTTGAGCATCGACCCTGCGTTGGTCCTCTTGACGTGCTCCGGCGCAAGGAACCCCTCCATCATCTTCAGCGTGGTGAAGTCCGAGCCGTTGTTCGGCGTCACCGCGATCGGCTTGTTTTTCAGCATCTCGGGCTCGTAGTACTTCGAGTCGCGCGCGACGACGATGGCGAACTTCGACATGGAGGCGCCCAGGGCCACGATCTTGCGCCCGCGCAGCCCCTGCGTGTTGGCTTCGACCGCGCGCTTCATGATCCCCCATTCGCACATGCGGTACTGGTCGATGCCACCTTCGTTGTAGACCGAGTCGAGCGGGCGGTCGAAGACGGAATCGAATTTGACGAAGTGGGAAGTCGTGACCTGCGCCATGCCCGGCGTGGTCACGAACTCGAGGTCCAGGCCCTCGTCCTTGAAGAAGCCTTTGTCCCGAGCCACCAGCACGGGCAGGTCGTGCACCGCATTCATGGTCGCTACCTGAGGCTTCGTCCTTTCCTTAACGGTCATTGTGCTTTCTCCTCTCGTCCGTCGCCCGGCGCGCCCCGAATGGCAGCGGGCTGCTAGCGATGATCCCTCTTCATCCGCTCGGCTGTCAACGGCGGAGGGGCCTCAGCAGCAATCCCAGCCGGCTCCCTCCTGCGCCGCGAGCGCATCCTTCAGCCAGGCGTAGGGAAGATCTTCGACGACCACCCCCGCCACCGGCTTGAACAGCTTGAACTGGTAGCGCTGTTCCGCGATCCAGAACATGACCACAGTCTCCAGGGGCGCACATCCGGGAAGACTGCAGGCGACCTCCGCAACGGAGATCGCCGTCTCTTTCGGGAGACTGAAGCGCTCGCGCGTCCACTGCGCCACCCGGTCGACGGCCTGGAGGCGTTCGGGACCCTTCCTGACGGAGGCGAACATGGCTTCAGCCTATCAGAAGCGGCATTGCATGAGAAAATGCGCCGATGGCGCACTCCGACCGCTTCCTCCTCGCAGGCGTCATGGGATGGCCGGTGATGCATTCGCGCTCGCCGATGATGCACAGCCACTGGTTCAAGAAGCACGGCCTGGCCGGAAGCTACGTGCCGCTCGCGATCCGGCCCGAGAACCTCGCCGCGGCCCTGCGCGCGCTCCACGCGCTGGGATTCGCGGGCTGCAACCTGACGATCCCGCACAAGCAACAGGCGATGACGATCGTCGACGAGGTCGACGCGCTGGCGAGAAGCATCGGTGCGATCAGCTGCGTGGTCGTGAGGCCCGACGGGGCACTCGCCGGCACCAACAACGATTGCTACGGCTTCATCCAGAACGTACGGCAGGAGCAGCCGGGCTGGCGGGCGGACGCTGGACCCATCGCGGTGATCGGCGCCGGCGGCGGCTCGCGCGCCGTGTGCTACGGCCTCGCGCAGGAGGGTGCGAAGGAGATTCGACTCCTCAACCGCACGTTCGGGCGCGCAAAAGGAATTGCCGACGAGTTCGGTGGACCGATCAGGGCCCTGCCCTGGGAACAACGCCACGACGCTCTGGAAGGCGCGGCGATGGTCGTCAACACCACCAGCTGCGGCATGGTCGGCCAGCCCCTGCTCGACATCAGTCTGGACAAGCTGCCGAAGACCGCGCTCGCCGCCGACATCATTTACATCCCGCTCGAGACGCCGTTTCTCGCCGCGGCCCGCAAGCGCGGCAACCGCACCGTCAACGGCCTGGGCATGCTGCTGAATCAGGGCCGGCCGGCGTGGAAGGCGTGGTTCGGCATCGAGCCGGACGTGACGGCGGAGCTGAGGGCGATGATCGAGAGGACCATCTGAGGGGTCGGCGCGCTGAACACCTTCGCCGCCAAAGGAAACGTGTAACTAAGGGTACGTGATCAACAAAAGGAGGACTTGTGATGAAAAGCATCGTTCCTGCATCTTGGCTTGCGTTTTTGCTGTTGCTACTCGCCGTCGCGGACGTGGCGCTCGCAGACGAGTCATTTATCCTTGCCACCGGGCGCAGAGACCCGCGGATCTACACCATCGACTTCAATGCGGCGCTGAAACCAAGGAACAACAACACGCCGAACGCCATCGTGAGCCGGGCCAAGGTTCACCCGGACCGTCTGGACGGCACGCCGGTCGGCGATCCCGCCAACATCGTGCTCAGCGAGGATCATCGGACGGCGTACGTGGTCAATCATCACGGGCCGGTGAACAATGCCGAGTTCCTCCAGCATGGAGGCCGCGGCAGCATCTCGGTCATGGACGTCGGCAGGATGCTCGGGCCGGAATTCGACAATACCGATCGCGCGGTCGAGCGAAATTACGACAGCGGATACTTCGGCGCCGTCGGACTCGTGGTCCTTCCTGACCTGCTCCTCGTGAGCCACTCGGAAAACTGGCTGACCGAGGACGGATCGAATCGCATCAGCATCGTCGACCGGAAGACCGGCGGCCGCCGCGCACAGATCGAGATGGCGCTCGGCCATCCGGGACACGCCTGCCCTGATTTTCCGGTTCCCTTTGTCTCCCCGACTCCGCCCCCGACTGTTCCTTTCGAGGCACCTGACCCGCGATTCGGCTGCTGGCCGAATCCGGAGTTCCTGGCCTTGGGCCATGGAAGTGACGGCAAGATTTATCTCTTCTCGGGTAACGCGGGCACAGACGATGTGTCCGTGATGGACCTCCACCAGGCGCTGATGGGCGCGCCGGTCGTCGAAATCGCGCCCCGCATTCCCGTTCAGACCGGCCCCTTCGGCATCAAAGCGAGCCCGAACGGTAAGTTCATCGCCGTCACCGCGCGGGAGAGCGGGCAGGCGGATTTCGAGGGGAATACGATCTCCATCATCGACGTGGATCGCGCGCGTACCGGAGCGCCCGGCGCGGAGGCCGCCCGCGTGCGCGTCGGGACGGACGATCCCAATGGCCAGGCACGCCCCTTTACCGTTGCGTGGACGCCCGACGGACGGCAAATCATCGTGGCGAACTACCGGACGAACAATGTCTCGATCGTCGATCTGCGCCTGGCGCTTGCGCACGATCCGCGAGCGGAAGTGGCGCGCATACCGGTCACTCGGCCGGCGGACGCCGATGGTCTCGTGCGCCCGGGCCGCCCCAAGGGCACGGCCGTCACTTCGGACGGTCGTTACGCAGTGGTCTCCGGCGGGCCTCGGCTCGCTCCCACCGCTCCGCCCAGCGGAACGGTATGGGTGATCGACCTTCGTACGCGGGCCGTCCTCGCCACGGTTACAGGCGTCGGTAACGATCCTTATGGCCTGACTATTCTGGAGGATCGGCCCGATTGAAGAGATGCAGATTTCAATCCGGCCGTGCGCCTGGGACTCAACCGAGCTTCGCCCGGAAATGGTCCCAGGTGCGCTTGAAGAGATTGGCGTTCCAGAGTTTCTCGCGGCACAGCGCGATCTCCTCGTCGCTGAACGAATAGGGCTTGCCGATCTGCAGCGCCATGTACTGCCGGTAGGCGTTCTCCTCCATGTAGTTCGCGAGCACGAACGCCTCGACGATGTCCTTGCCGACTGTCACCGCGCCGTGCGACTTCATCAGCGCCGCCGGCCGGTCCCCGAGCGTCGCGGCGAGTCGGTCCGCCATGCCCCGGTTGTTGATCGAGTTCGGCGAATCGAGGAGCGGCACCGGATAGACCAGGGACCCCTGCGCATAGACCGGCTGGTAGCTCTCGCCGACCATGGTGAGGAACGTCGACCACTTCGGATGCGCGTGCACGATCGCCTTGACGTCCGGCCGCACCCGGTAGATGCCGCAATGCAGATGACGCTCGAGCGGCGCATTGCCGTTGCCTTCGATCTGATTTGCTTCGAGGTCGATCGTGCAGATGTCATCCACCGTGAGCCGGCTGCGCTGGCACGACCCGATGTTGATGAAGACGCGGTTGTCGTCGACGCGGACGCTGCAATGGCCGTTGTAGTCGATGATGTCGGACCGCTCCAGCATGCGGATGCAGTCGACCAGCTGCTGCTTCAATTCGGCCGGGGCACCGACACGCTGCTTCAATTCGGCTGCTGACATGGTTTGCCTCCCTCGATAAGCCTTACCACTTGACCTCGCTGCGGACCTGGCGGCGCCACAGGTCCCAGGCGCGCATGCCCGCGGTCTGGTTGACGGCGTCGGAAAGCCGGCCTTCCTCGAGCTCGAGCGCGGCGATCGGCGCACCGCCCTTGAGCGCCGCGGTCCAGTGCTGGATGCGGGCATTGACCTCGGTGTACACGGCGCGGAACACCGCCGTCTGCAGCGTCGGCCCGCAGGCGACGCTGCCGTGCGCGCGCATGAGCGCGACGTTTTTCCTGCCCATGACGGCGGCGAGAGCCACGCCCTTGAGCGCGTTGCTGACCAGCATGTCGGTAGCGCCGAATTTCTTGCGGATGTCGAACACCGGCACGCCCTCCGCGATGAAGGCCGCGTTGTGGAACATCGCCTGCATCGGAACGCCGACGAGCCCGAAAGGGATCACCGAGGGCGAATGGCTGTGCACGATGGAATGAATATCGGACCTCGCCTTGTAGATTTCTCCGTGGATGAATCGCTCGAGGAAACTGGAGCGGCCGTTGGCGTTGCAGGGATTGCTGTCCAGATCGTACTCGATGATGTCATCGGGCGTCACCAATGCCGGGGCGGTCGAGCGCGCCATCAGGTAGCGCTCGGGCGCGTGAGGATGGCGCATCGAGACGTGGCCGAAGGCGTCGACGACGCCCTGGGCGACGAGGACGCGGCTGGCCGCGGCCAAGTCCGCGATCTGCTCGGCCGAGACCGGGCCGCCCGATTTAGGCGAATCGCCTGGATTTAGGTTCGACATGTGGTTTTTCGAGGTTCGATTGCCCAATGCCGATGATAGCGGAATTGCCGTCCCGCGCGGCGGAACAGGTCCTATGAATTGGAGCGCGCATGCAACGCGTGAGAAAATGCGGATCGACGGTCATTTTTTGGGGAACGCGGGTGGAAAGCGTGTTGGCTGCGGTAAGAACGGGGCCGGGGAGAACCGAGATCCGAGAATTTCCCATGCCGGACATCCCCGAGGACAGCGCGCTCATGAAGATGGAGGTCGCCGGGATCTGCGGCACCGATGTGAAGCTGTACAAGACGCCGCCGTCGAACACTCCCGTGATCATGGGCCACGAGAACATCGGCACGATCGCCAAGGCGGGCCGCGAGTTCACCCGACGCAAGGGCTTCAAGGAAGGCGACCTGGTGTTCGTCGAGCACTACGTCATGTGCGGCAAGTGCGAGTGGTGCCACCTGGGCCAGTACCGCCACTGCGAGAACACCGACTGGCGCACCAACCCCGACGCCATCCGCTACGGCTACACCTCAGCCGAGAAGGCTCCTCATCTTTGGGGCGGATTTGCCCAATACGTGTACCTCCCGTGGAACGCCGTCGTGCACCGGGTGCCGAAGGGCGTCACGCCTGAATTGGCGGGACTGGTCACCCCCATGGCGAACGGCGTCGAATGGTCGCTCTTCGACGGCGGCGTGGGCTACGACTCCACCGTGCTCATCCAGGGCCCGGGGCAGCAGGGTCTCTCACAGACCGTGATCTGCAAGCAGGCGGGCGCCTCGCTCATCATTGTGACGGGCACCTCCAAGGACGCCGCGCGGATGAAAGTCGCCAAGGAACTCGGCGCCGACTACGTGATCGACGTGCAGAAAGAAGACCCGCTCGCACGCATCAAGGAGATCACCGCCGGCCGCGGCGTGGACGTTGCGCTCGACTGCACCGCGGGTGCCGGGACTCTCCCGATCCTGCTCGGCGTAGAAGCGTTGAAGCGCAAGGGCGGGACGATCGTGGTCCAGGGCGAGATGAAGGAGTTCCCGAATTTCCCGCTCGAGCGTGTCACGGTGAAGTTCATCACCATCAAGAGCGCGCGCGGCCACAGCTACAAGGCCTGCGAGCTCGCCCTCGCCCAGCTCGCCTCGAAACGCTTCGCGCTGGAGAAGGTGACGACCCACCGGTTCGGGCTGAAGGACGTGGATCTTGCGATCAAATCCGTCGGCGGCCAGGGCGTGCCGGACGTGATCCACGCTTCGCTCATGCCCTGGAAGTGAGCCGCCCGCGCTTTCCGCGCGGCGGTCCCTACTCCGGCTTGATGTTGGCGTCCTTGGCGAGCTTGGCGTAGCGCACCAGCTCCGCCTTGATGAAGTCCATGAATTGCTCCGGCGTGGTGCCGACGGGCTCGATGCCGAGCGGCGTGAGTTTTTCCTTGATCACCTGCGGGTCCTGCACGATGCGGTTGATCTCGGCGCTGAGGCGATCGACGATGGCGCGCGGCGTGCGAGCCGGCGCAAGCACCCCGGTCCAGGTCGTCACCTCGTAGCCCGGGAGCGGCACCGCCTCCGCGATGGTGGGAACGTCGGGCAGCAGTGCCGTCCGCGCCCCGCCCGCGACTGCGAGCGCCCGCAGCCTGCCCGAGCGGATGTGCGGCAAGAGCGAGTTGATCGCGCCGACGGTGAAGCTGATCTCTCCGGCCAGCAGCGCCGGAACGATGCCCCCGGCCCCCTTGTACGGCACGTGCACGATGTCGATGCCGGTTCTCGCCTTGAGCAGCTCGGCCGCGAGATGATGGGGCTGCCCGATGCCGGCCGAGCCGTAGGTGAGCTTGCCCGGATTGGCGCGCGCATGCGCCACGAACTCCTTCATCGTCGCCGCCGGCATGCTCGCGTTCACCGTGAGCACGAAAGGAACTGTGCTCACCTGCGAAATCGGCTCGAAATCCTTGACCGGATCGTATGGGAGCTTGGCGAAGAAGGACGGATTGACCGTATGGCCGCTTGCCGTCAGCAGCAGGGTGTACCCGTCCGGCGCCTGCTTGGCCACGTACTCGGTGGCGATGTTGCCGCCTGCGCCGGGCCGGTTCTCGACGATGACCGGCTGCCCGAGCACCGGAAGCAGGCGCTCCGCGATCAGGCGCGCGAGCAGGTCGTTCGAGCCGCCCGGAGGCAGCGATACGATGATGCGAACCGGCCGCGCCGGCCAGGACGCGCCCTGCGCCCAAGCCTGGCCGGCCGGCAGGGAAAGCGCCAGGGTGCAAATGATGAACGATCGCCGCGTGAACATGTCTTGTCCTCCCGTTTCGTCCGTTTTGCGCCACTGAAACGCGCGCCTTTACCGTGGTTGCCGCTCGGCCTCCGCAAAAGCATGAGAGGCGCGAATGAGGTCGCCCACGACCGCGAGCTCTTCCTCGTCGCGGGGTCCGTACACCATCACGATGTTCGCCGGCAGACCATAGCGGCCCGCCAGCGGATGGAACTCGGCCCAGCCGTTCTCGATGACCTTCTCGACGATCTCCGGCGGCAGCGTCATGTGCAGGCTGCCGTCCCTCGGGGGATGGAGATGGGCGAACTCGCACTGGATCATGAACGCGCCCTGAGCCGCATGCCCGCACCCCGGCAGATGAAACGCGCGCGCGCCGGGAACCGAAACCAGGCTCGGGCCGACCGCCACGCCGGAGAGCGACCGGCCAACCTCGAAGACGCGCTCCTGCAGATCGGGCGGCGCGTTCTGATCGAGCTGCGTGTGCGGGTTCGTCGGCGTCGTGCGCGGGCGCGGACCGGCGCGGCGGGTATCGAGGTAGCTTTTCGTTTGGAGCGTCATGGCGACACTGCGGCGCTGCGGGCGCGCAGCAGATGATGCTGTCGCCGGACACAGCGCGTCAAGGACTCGATGGGCCCTCGCTGGCGCCCGATGCGCCGTGCTAAGCTTGCGCGCCCGTCACCGTCGTCCATGGCCGACTACACGCTCTCCGATTACCACGAGCGCAGCAAGCATCGCCTGAACCGTTACGCGCCCGGGCCGGGACGGTTGGACTGGGCCAATCAACCGAATCCGTTCCGCCGTTATGAAGGCGCCATGCGCATCGAGCTGCCGCTTCTTGCGGGCGATCTCGAGACCCGCTACAGCGCATTGCGCCGCGGCACCATGCCTGCGCCGCACGCCTTCGATCTCGATTCAGTCGCGATCCTGTTCGAACTGTCGCTGGGCATTTCGGCCTGGAAAGCCTACGGCGAAACCTCCTGGGCCCTGCGTTGCAATCCGTCGAGCGGCAATCTCCATCCCACGGAGGGCTATCTGGTGACGAGCGGCGTGGCGGGGCTTGCGGCCGGCGTCTATCACTACCTGAGCTGCGATCACGCGCTCGAGCGTCGCGGGGAATGGGACAGTCCGATCGAGTTTCGCGGCTTCCTGATCGGGCTCGCGAGCATCACCTGGCGCGAAGCCTGGAAATACGGCATGCGGGCGTTTCGCTACTGCCAGCACGACTGCGGCCATGCCATTGCCGCGGTGAGCTACGCTGCATCCGCGCTGGGCTGGCGCTCGCGCCTGCTTGCGGCGCCCGGCGACGCGCAGATCGCGGCGCTGCTCGGGGTCGATCGCGAGGCGGCCTCAGCCGAAGCAGAGTCGCCGGAATGCCTGTTGTGGATTTCCGCGGGCGGGCCGTCGCCGGCAGAACTGCCGCCCGCCCCGTCGCGCTGGCATGGCAAGGCCAATCGACTGAGCTCCGATCACGTCGAGTGGACGGATATCGAACAGGCGCATCAGCTGACAGGCAAGCAGCACCTGGATCATGAGAGCGCCGATTGGACATCCCCAGCGCACAAGGCTGCGGGGGAGCCGGCACGCGAGCTCTCGGCGGCGCAAATTTTCCGGCAACGGCGCAGCGCGGTCGCATTCGATGGCTCCACGAGCATCGGTGCCGAGGCTCTATTTGCCATGCTCGATGCGACGCTGCCGAGCTCCGGTGCGCCGCCCTGGTGTGCCTGGCCCTGGGCCGCCGAAGTGCACCCGGCGATCCTGATTCACCGCGTGGACGCACTCGATCCCGGGCTCTATCTGCTCGTGCGCAACCCGGAGGCGCTCGCGCCGCTGAAGGCCTCGCTTCGGCACGACTGGCTGTGGCACAAGATCGGCCCGCCCGAGCTGCCTCTTTATTTGCTCATCGCCTATGACCTCCGCGACTCCGCCCGGCTCGTCTGCTGTCACCAGGACATCGCCGCGGATTCCTGCTATGCGCTGGGGATGCTCGCCCATTACGAGGTCGCGGCAAGCGACCCCTGGCGCTATCGAGCGCTCCATTGGGAATGCGGAATGCTCGGGCAGGTTCTGTACCTCGAGGCGGAAGCCGCCGGCATCCGCGCCACCGGTATCGGCTGCTTTTTCGACGACGAGATGCATGCGCTGCTCGGGCTGCGGGGGCACGCGTGGCAGAGCCTGTATCACTTTACCGCCGGCGGCGCTGTGGATGACGCGCGTCTCACCACGCTTCCGCCTTATCCCTTTGCCCGCGATGCGTAGAGGTATGCCCGACTGTCCCGATGTTGAGCGCCGGAAAGACTACTGCAGCGCTGTTGCCATCAAGCTGGACGTCAGCGTCTTCGATATGTCGACGTAGGTTCCGCCGCTCGCGACGAAGCTCCGCGCCTTGCGTCCCGCCGCGAGTTCCAGCAGCAGCGCCGCCTGATAGGCGCTTAGCCGTGTATAGACCTGCACCGTTCCGTTGTCGCCGATGACGAACACGCCGCGAGCTGGATTGCTTGCCTGCACAGTCGGCTTGTCGCTCGTCGACAATGGCGTGTCGACACCGCCGCGGAAGATATCGTGCAGCACGCCGGCGTTGGTGAGGTTGACGACCATCTTGTTGGCCACGAAGGGTTGTTGAAAAGGAGCGGGCTCGAGCACAGGCCAGCCCACCACCAGAGTCGCCGGGGCGTTGGTCACGTCGATCAGCGTGATCGCATGAAAATCATCGGTCGCGGTGGCCTGGCCGAAAGGCTGGACGAAGCCGCGCACTTTGAGCGGCGTGCCGCTCGCGATGCCGGTCAGGGGGAGCGCACCCGTCGCTACCTGATACGAACTCGGATTGGCGTCGGTGCCTGGCGTCGTCCCCGTGCCGGAGAAAATGAACAGACCGATCGGACGGCCGTCGATCCTGGCGAGCGTCATGGCGACGGTGCTGCCGGACACGCTGTTCACTGCGCCGTTGAGCTGGGTGACGAGCAGGCGCACAAGACCCGTGCTCGCATCCATGCTGGTGCCCGGCGCGTCGAGGGTTCCGAACACGGTCACGCGCTGGCCGACGGAGATGCTGCCGATATCGAAAGTTCCCCCAACTGCGGTCTGCTTGACGACCTTGGTGCCGCTCGCGATGGTCACGGACACCCTGTTCCGGAAACTCAGCGTGCCATCGCTGCGCGCTATCTCCGCGCCCTGCACGGTCAGGACGTTGTTGTTGCTGCGGGCGATCACGTTGCCCGTCACGACATCGCTCGCGCCGAAAAGAACGCTCGATCCGGCGAGGACCTCGGTCGCGGTGAATCGGCGAGTGACGAGATCGAGCGTACCCAGCGCCACCGTGGCGGTGAGTCGCGGCTGCTGGGCGAGCACGGTCAGGCCGGCACTGCCCAGGTAGCTCGTCTGGTTGATCTCGTAGGTGGTGTTGCTGTCGGTGAGGAAGGCCACGCGGCCGTGGTCACCCTGGAGCAGATTGAACGGACGCAGAATGAGCGTGAAGCGGCCTGCCTGCATGTCGACCGCGTCGAGCGGTCCCCGAATCCTGTGCGGTTTGGGTGAATCCGGATTGACGTCGGACACCAGCATCGGGGTGACGGTCACGACCGGGCTCGCCGGATTGCTCATGTCGACCAGATTCGAGGCGGCCAGATTGAAATCCAGATCGAGGAGCGAAGACGCCAGGGGCGCGATCACGAGCTGCCGCGCATTGTCGAGCTTCACGGTCATCGGCAGGGTCGTGACCGCGCTGTTCTGGCTGTCGAGGATGTTGGCGAGCGGCACCGCGACCGGGGTCCCGGTGCCGTCGTCGACCTGGATGTCGGCGTTGGTGTAATCGAGGTTCAGCGTCGCGCTGACGTAGGTGCCCGCCGGAATCGTGACCGCCGTCACGAACTCGGTCAGGTCCACGGACCGGGCGAAATCCACTCGCGTTCTCTGCGGCAGGGTCTGGACGACCGTGGTGTTGTCGGCTTTGGTCAGGGTGAGCGAGGTGACATCGACGGTGTAGGTGAGGAAATCTCCGGGCGTATCGGTCAGGCCGATGGCGACCACGCCCTCTTCATCCGTTGAATTCTTGCAGGCGTACAGGCCCAAAGCCACGGCCGTACCCAGGGTGAAAGCCGTGAGCAGCCGAAAGAGCGCGCGTCCGTTCCCGAAACTCCGTAGCCAATTCATGTGCCTATCTCCTCTAAGGACGGGAGGTGCAGGGTGCTCAGCCTACCGAAACGGTTTCATGAGTTCGTTCCGATCGAGAACGCCTGAAGGTGCGCCCGGTTGACCGAAGCACGGATCATCCGCGACGCAGGAAAAGGCAAAAGAAAAACCCCATAGGCGGGGCCTATGGGGTTTGCGAAGCGTACTGCCGGTTACTTGAACGTGTAGAGGACGCCGGCGCTGATCGCGCTGTT
>WNGG01033626.1_pt1 | contig 11612 bp, 6 predicted proteins | sample 5400661 | NCBI WGS metagenome assembly WNGG01 (sample SAMN13153372, study PRJNA577476) | soil metagenome | isolation source: 100 cm soil or saprolite under Garry oak tree replicate 1 | place: USA:California | collected 2016-06-15 | reverse complement strand
TGGGTGGTGACCTGCGGGATCTGGTAGCAGCGCAGCAACTCGCCGACGGCCGCCGCTGGCATCCAGCCGCCATCGGGACTATCGCGCAGGAACGCCTCGATCAGGGCCCTGGCGTCTTCGCTGCGCACGCCGGGCAGCTCGGGCACCCGGCCCGGTGGCCGGCCGAGCCACGCGCCGTATCGTGCGGCGTGACCGAGTGCGCGGGCCGCTCCTTCGGGGTACGCGTAGCACGGCACGGCGCTGATGTGTCGCGCGCCAGGGTCGGCCGGCGCGGAGCCGGCGGCGCGCCGTATCAGGCGGACATCCTCGGCCTGATCGAGCACCACCGCGCCGATCGGCTTCGTCGCGGTGACCGCCGCCAGCGCTGCACCGGGATCTGCCACGGCCGTGGGAACGGTCACGCTCAGGATGGCGTCGACGCCATCATCAGCGGCGACCGCGTCCAGGCACGCGCGGAACGTGTCTGCGCTGATCGCCGCCGTCGTGTCCACCGGATTGCCAATCGTCGCGCCAGGGGGCAGCAGCCCGGCGAGCCGGCGCCGCGTGGACTCGGCAAACTCCGCGAGGCTCAGCGCGTAGTCCGCGCAGGCATCCGCCGTGAGCACCCCCGCTCCGCCCGCGTTCGTCACGATCGCCACCCGGCGGCCGGCCGGATGCGCCTGGCAGGACAGGAAGGCGGCGGCGTCGATGAGCTCCCCCAGGCTCGCCGCGGCAATGATGCCGGCTTGCGCGAACAATGCTTCGCGCGTGACGAGGGGCGTGGCCGCCGCGGCCGTGTGCGACGCAGCCGCGACCTGGCCGGCGAGCGACCTGCCGCCCATCACGGTCAGGACCGGCATCCGCCGGCCGATCCGGCGGGCCGTTCTGGCGAACTTGCGCGGGTTTCCGAACGACTCCAGGTACAAGATGGCCAGCTCGGTCTGCTGGTCCTGCTCCCACCAGGCGAGAAGGTCATTGCCGGAGACGTCGTATTTGTCGCCCATGGAGGCGAAGGAGGATATGCCGATGCCCAGCCGGGAGAGGTGCTCGGTGAGCGAGATCCCGATGCCGCCGGACTGGACGGCGGCGCCTGCGATGCCCGCAGCCGCCTGTTCGCGCCCGAACGTCGCATCGAGGCCACGGTCAGGAAGGGCAATGCCGAAGCAGTTCGGTCCGACCAGCCGCATGCCGAACGTGCGGCAGGTCTCCAGCAACGCGGCCCCCGCCTCGCCAAGGCCAGCGGTGATGACCACGAGGGAGCGGACGCCGCGGCGGCCGCACTGCGTCGCCACGTCGTTGACGGCGGCCGCGGGCACGGCCACGATCGCGACGTCGACGCCTTCTGGCAGTTTGGCGGCGCTCGAAACACAGGGAAGTCCCGCGAGCGTGCTGGCGTGCGGGTTCACCGGGATGACCCGACCCGCGAATCCGCCGGCAATGACATTGCGGAGCAGATGAGCGCCGAGCGAGTCTTGACGGCGGCTTGCGCCGATGATCGCGACGGAGTCGGGCGCGAACAGGTGCTTCAGGCTGGCCACATCGGCGTGACTCTCCCGGCGCTCGACAGCGTCCAGATAGTCGGTCAGGCTCGCGTCGCAGTCGACGGCTGGCAGCGGGATCGTCACGTCGACGACGCCCTCGCAAACCTTCCGGAGGACGGGCAGCCCCGCATCGGCGAAGACATTCAGCATCGCGGAGTTCTCGATCAGGGTCTCCGCGGTGAAGGCGCGGACGTGATGCTGCCTGGCAGTCGAGACGAGGTGCTCGAGCAGCAGCGTCGCGATCCCGTGCCGGTGCAGCCTGTCGGCTACCGCCACGGCGATCTCGGCGGTCTCGGCCTTGTCGTTCATCTCATAACTCGCGACCCCCACCACCGCGGCACCGAGCCACGCCAGGAGCGCGACATGGTCCGGTGACGGCGCCCTGCAGACCCGCTCGACTTCCAGCTCGGCGTTCACCGGGCTGAGACTGAAGAAGCGCAGGTACATGTTGTCGGGCGACATCCCGGCGTGCATGGCCCGCACGGCGTCAGCATCCGCTGCCCGTGCGGGCCGGATCTGCACGGTGCGGCCGTCGGTGAGCAACGCGTAGACGCCCTGGGACTGCGGTGCCATCTCAATCCTCTCGGTCTCACTCCGACATTCCCAGGCTGCCCGCCGAAGGCAGTCAGCCGGATGAGCACTGTGACTCCGAATCGCGGGACCTTCGGCCCGGCCAGCACGACGGAGGTCGAGACAGAACCTGGGCACTACCGGCTGCGCAGGCGCAGCGGCCAGGCCGTGCCAGCCGAGTTCGCCGGCGGCTAGCACGGCAGGAACCCGCAGGTAGTTCTGGGGCGGTCAGCCCGCGGTCGCTGCGGCGACCTGCGTCGCGCTGACGGTCACGGGGACCGGGCGCCGCGGAACGACCAGGACCGGGCGCTTGGCATGGTGCAGCACCCTGAGCGCCACGCTCCCAACCGGCAAGTGCGGCAGGTCGGTGCTGTGTGAGGAGCCGAGCACGATGAAACGTGCGTCATGCTCGTCGGCGGCCTCAATGATCGCCTTCGCTATCCGGCCGACATGGGTCTCGCGGATTTCGGCCGCAGCTTCGGTGCCCGCCTTCGTGAGGCGCGCCCGGATCTCGCTGATCAGCTGTTCGGCGTCACCTTCGGCGCAGTCGACCTGCAACCTGCCGAAACGGCCCACGGCGAACTCGTGCACGTGCAAGATGACGATCTTGTCGCCCGTGGCCTGGCAGAGATCGCGCGTCAGATTTGTCGCTTCCTCCGCATAGTGCAGAGCATCTACGCCAAGCAGAATGGTTCCCATAGCGGCAATCCTCCTTCACATCCGGGCCATTTCTGGTCCTCAGCCTCATCTCACTCCCGTCCCTGGGGACGTGGCAGGGCGTAAAGACTCGGACGGGGAGGACCTAAGCCCCTGCAGCGGCTGCGGGACCGACGATCTGGTCAGCTGTGCTTTCCGACAGCGAAGGCCAGCTCGGCGAGACGGCAGGTGTACCCCCACTCGTTGTCGTACCAGCCGAACGTCTTGGTCAGCGTCCCTGATGCCTGCGTGAGCAGGGAGTCGAAGACGCAGGACGCGGGATCGCCGATGATGTCACGGGAGACCAGCGGATCGGTGCTGTACCTGACCAGCCCCGCCAGCTCGCCCTGCGCAGCGCTCAGGAACGCGTGGTTCACTTCCTCGGCCGTGACCGGCCTGGCCAGGACCGCGGTCAGGTCCGTCAGCGAGCCGTCCTCGACGGGTACCCGTACGGCGACGCCGTCGAGCCTGCCTGCCAGCGCGGGTATCACCTGGCCGGTCGCCCTCGCGGCACCGGTCGTCGTGGGCACGATGCTCAGGCCGGCGCTGCGGGCGCGACGGAGGTCCTTGTGCGGAGCGTCGAGCAGCTGCTGATCGCCGGTGTAAGCATGCACGGTCGTCATGAAGCCGCCGACGAGGCCGAAGGCGTCATTCAGCACCTTCGCCATCGGCGCGACGCAGTTGGTGGTGCAGGACGCGTTGGAGATCACGTCGTGGCGGTCAGGGTCGTAGTCCCCGTCGTTGACGCCAGCCACGATCGTCACGTCGGCGTCCTTGCCAGGAGCCGAGAGCAGCACCTTGCGCGCGCCGCCCTTGAGGTGACGCGCGGCATCGTCCCTGGAGCGGAACTTTCCGGTGGACTCGACCACGATCTCGGCGCCAAGGTGGCCCCAGTCGATTTCCGCAGGGTCGCGGTGCGCGACGACCGCGATCGTCCGGCCGCCGACCTTCATCGCGCCTGCCGAGTAGCTGACCGGCCGCTCCAGGCGACCGTATGTCGAATCGAACTCGAGCAGATGCGCGAGGGTTCTGGCGTCGGTGATGTCGTTGATCGCAACGACCTCGATCTCTTCGAGCTGCAGTGACCTGCGCAGGAAGGCCCGGCCGATTCGCCCGAAGCCATTGATACCGACTCGCACCGTCATCTCGTCCTCCTCGTGCCTGGCAGGCTTGCGCTTTCTCTCGCGATCGTCTCCGCCAGGCGAGGGCGGCAGCCACGGCTGATGGTCATGTCGGTGCGGGACCTTCAGCCCGGGGCGCGAGGCCCCGGCGCGCGATCACGTCGCTCAGAGCAGTACGTCGTCGACCGGGCGCCGGACGCTGACGGCATCCTGCTCGGTCGCTCCGAAGCGAAGCAGCATCTGGGGATGCGCGCCGCCCGCGAAGTGCAGTCGGATGAAGTCACGGAGCTGCACGATCTCGAGTGGCTGGCTGTGCAGCGCCGCGCTGAGACCGCAGGCCGACAAGAAGAGCAGGACTCTCTGCAGCGCCTGGCCAGCGCTGATCCAGTCATCTGGGCGGTCAGCCCCGGTTGCTAGCAAGGCGACCACGCCGGCGGACCGCGGCAGCCGGCTCTGACCTCCTGGGGGCAGGCCCCATCCGTGACCGCGGGCGAAGTCACGGCCGGCGAAGTGGGGCTCGACGCGCTCAGGCCTCGCGGAATAGGCCGTGGCCGGGACCCCGTCACGTCGTTTGCTTCCCGGCGGAGGTGCCCAGCTGGCTTCCTCGCGCGCCCTGGCCCTGTCCTGCCGGAGCGCGAAATCCGCAGCGTCAACGACGGCGCCGAGCGCCTTCCGCTCCGCCTCGTCGCTCAGGATGCGCAGCGTCGCCTGCTCCTTCGCTGCCTCGCCTGCGACGGCGGTCAGGATGCCCGCTGGCAACGGCTCAGCGTCGAATCCGCCGCGATGCGTCCTGCGGCGGCGGATTTCGGCGTACAGCTCGCGTTCGTAGTCGGCCGGCTGCCTCACCTCACTCCAGGTGATCCTCGCCACCAGGTCTGGAAGATCGGGATCGGGCAACACCCTGACGTGCGGAACGATGCCGAGGTACCGCAGCGCCACCCGGGCGGTGAAGAGCGCGGCACCACAGCTCACGAGCATTTCCCTGCCGTCAGGATCGGCAACGGGCAGCCTGCGCTCGCGGTCCGCATGCATCCCGATCTCGTGCTCGTCGCCGTAGAACCACCACGGCTGCGTGTTGTGCACGGAGGGTGCGTTGACCGCCGCCTCGACGACAAACCGGGAAATCTGCTCCAGGTCCGTGACAGCGTCGAATCCCTTGCGTGACATCCAGCTAACCAGGTCGTCGAGCAACTCGGCCGCGTACATGGGTCCGTTCCGCAGGAGCGCAGACGCTGTCATCACGACGTCCGCGCCCGCCAGCAGGTAGCTCGCGACATCGGCGGCGTCCCGCACTCCCGTCGTGGCCGCGAGCGACGCGCGTACCCGCCCGGCGAGCAAGGCGATCCACGCGCGCGGCAGCCGTGCCTCGTCTGGATGGGACAGCCCGAATCCGGCGGTCACGGTCAGCGACTCCGGATCGACATCAGGCTGCAGGAACCGGTTGAACAGAACCAGGCCGTCGGCGCCGGCGCTGACCAGACGCTGCGCCATGTCGGCCATGGAGCTGAAGTAAGGATGCACCTTGACCGCGACCGGCACGCTCACCGCGGCCTTGACGCTGGTCACGATGTCGACATGGCGCTGCTCTACCCCGCGTCCCGACAGCAGCGGCGCGCCGAGCGGGTGGTAGATGTTCAGCTCGATAGCTGATGCGCCGGCTTGCTCGAGCGCGGCGGCGTAGCCTGTCCACCCGCCGGCCGTCACGGCATTGAGGCTCGCGATCACCGGGATGTCCACGGCCCCCGCCGCCCTCTCGAGCAAGCTGAGGTAGCGGCGGGCGCCCGGATCGGAGTCCGTCGCGGCGGGGAAATAGGTCAGCGACTCGGCGAAGCTCTCGGTGCCGGCCTCCGCCCACGCCGCGTTCTGGGCGGCCTCCTCTGCCACTTGCTCTTCGAACAGCGAGTACAGCACGATCGCGCCGACGCCAGCACTGGCGAGCTGCCGGATGCCCGCGATCGTGTTCGACAGCGGCGATGCGGAGGCGATGAGCGGATTCCGCAGCGGAAGTCCCATGTACCCGGTGGTGAGATCCACGCCGTCAGTCCTTCCCCTGGGCCTTCCTGGCGTCGGCGGGGAACGTCGCCGGAGCCCGGCTAGCCATCTCTTCGTAGGTGTCCCATCGCTGACCGACAGCCTGCTGGGCGAGCAGCGCGAGCCGTTCGGCCTCCGCGGGGTCAGTGTTCGCCAGCGCCCTGTACCGTAGCTCGCCACGCGTGTAACCGGCCAGCGTCATGCGTGGCCGCGGCGAGTCGAGCAGGAACGGATTCTGTCCTTCGGAGCGCAGCACGGGGTCGTAGCGGATCAGCGGCCAGTAGCCGCTGGCCACGGCCCGGTACTGCTGGCCAAGCCCGTCCCGCATGTCGATGCCATGGGCAATGCAGTGGCTGTAGGCGATGACAAGGGACGGGCCGTCGTAGGCCTCGGCCTCGCGGAGCGCACGCAGGGTCTGCTGGGGGTCTGCTCCCATGGCGACCCTCGCGACGTAGACATAGCCGTAGGCGATGGCCTGCAGTGCCAGGTCCTTCTTTGGCATCGTCTTCCCGGCGGCGGCGAACTTCGCGACGGCTCCGAGCGGCGTCGCCTTGGACGCCTGCCCGCCTGTGTTGGAGTAGACCTCGGTGTCGAGGACCAGCACGTTGACGTTGCGACCGCTCGCCAGGACATGATCAAGACCGCCTGACCCTATGTCGTAGGCCCACCCGTCACCGCCGACGAGCCAGACACTGCGCCTGACCAGGTGATCGATGACGCTCTCCAGATCCGCGACGTGCTGGCCGAGGCCACGCATGCCGGTAAGCCTCCGCTTGACTTCGGCAACACGGTCGCGCTGGGCCCGGAGCTCAGACTCCCTGAGCTGCGGGGCCGCGCGCACGGCGTCCACGAGATCGGGGCCGATGCTGTCCCTGAGCTGGGCGAGCCGGTTCCGCGCTAGCTCACCGTGCTGGTCGGCGGCGAGCCTGAGTCCCAGGCCGAACTCGGCGTTGTCCTCGAACAGCGAGTTCGACCACGCCGGCCCTCGGCCTTCGGCGTTGGTCGTCCAGGGCGTGGTCGGCAGGTTCCCGCCGTAGATCGAGGAGCAGCCCGTGGCGTTGGCGATCATGAGCCGGTCGCCGAACAGCTGTGACAGCAGCTTGAGGTACGGCGTCTCGCCGCAGCCCGCGCAGGCACCAGAGAACTCGAAGAGCGGTTGCAAGAACTGCGCACCGCGCACGGTGCCGAAGTCCACCCGTGACCGGTCGGCGACCGGCAGGGTCTCGAAGAACGAGATGTTGCGCCGTTCGGGCTCGATCACCGACGCCCGGTCGGTGAGGTTGATGGCCCTGCGCCCTGAGCTGCCAGGCTCTGCGACCGGGCATGCCTTGACGCAGAGCTCGCAGCCCGTGCAGTCCTCCACGTACACCTGGAGGGTGAAGCGCGTGTCGGGCAGGCCGCGGGAGTCAAGCGGGGCGGAGCGAAACGCATCGGGCGCCCCGGCGAGCAGCGACTCGTCGTAGTACGTGGACCTGATCACGCTGTGCGGGCAGACGAAGCTGCAGTTCCCGCACTGAATGCACAGGTCAGGGTCCCACTCCGCGACCAGGTCCGAGATATTGCGCTTCTCGTAGGCCGCCGTACCGCTCGGATAGGTGCCGTCAGCTGGCAGGACGCTCACGGGAAGCTCGTCCCCGCGCCCCGCCAGCATGGGCCCCGTCACCGCGCGGACGAAATCCGGTGCATCGGGCGGGACCGGCGGCGGAGGAACCCGGCCAGACGTGACCTTGCCGGGCACCTCGATCCGGTGCAGGCCGGCGAGGGCCTGGTCGACGGCGGCATGATTGCGTCGCACTACGTCCGCGCCGCGTCGTCCGTAGGTCGCGGATATCGCCTTCTTGATCCTGGCGATGGCGTCATCGCGGCCAAGCACGCCGGAGATCGCGAAGAAGCAGGTCTGCAGCACCGTGTTCGTCCGGCCAGCGAGGCCAGCGTCGCGGGCGATCTGGCTGGCGTTGACCGCGTAGAGGGTGATGCCCTTGGCGATGATCTTCTCTTGCACCGGGCGCGGCAGTGCATCCCAGACCTCATCGGCCGGTTGCGCGCAGTTGAGCAGCAGCGTCGCCCCCGGCGCCGCCCGCCCGAGGACGTCGATCCGGTCAAGGGCCTCGAAGTGGTGGCATCCGATGAAGCTCGCCTGCTCGATGAGATACGGGGCCCGGAGCTGATGCGGCCCGAAACGCAGATGGGAGACCGTCTGCGACCCTGACTTTTTCGAGTCGTACACGAAGTAACCCTGGGCGTGCAGGCCTGCTTCGGCGCCCAGGATCTTGATGGTGTTCTTGTTCGCCCCGACCGTGCCGTCCGATCCGAGGCCGTAGAAGACCGCGCGGACGGTCCCCGGTGGCTCAATGTCCAGTGACCGCTCGTAGGGAAGGCTCGTACCCGATACGTCGTCGGTGATGCCGATCGTGAAGCGCCGCCTGGGCCGGTCCCGCCTGAGCTCGGCGAAGATCCCGGCGACCATGGCGGGGGTGAGATCCTTCGAGGACAGGCCGTACCGTCCCCCGGTGATCACCGGCAGGAGATCCCGTTCACCGCCGCTCACGGCTTCCGCGATCGCCGCCGTCACGTCGAGAAACAAGGGCTCGCCAGCCGAGCCCGGCTCCTTGGTGCGGTCGAGCACCGCGATCCTGGCCGCAGTAGCCGGTATGGCGTCGAGGAGCTCTCTGGTCGCGAATGGCCGGAACAGCCGGACGTGAACAGCCCCCACCCGTTCACCCCGCGCGCACAGGTAACGCACAGTCTCGGCGACGGTCTGCGCCGCTGAGCCCATGCAGACGATGACCCGGTCGGCGTCAGGGGCGCCCGCGTATTCAACGACGCGATACCGGCGGCCGGTCCGTGCGGCCAGCGTGTCCATCGCGCCGGCTCGATCGTGTTCAGCTCGTGCGACGTGCGGAAACCGTCGAAGAAGTGCACGAACGGCACCCTGGTCGCGAGCGTCGCGGCCTGGGCGACAAGCGCGAGGTCATGCGCCTCCTGAACGGACGCAGAGGCGAGCAGGGCGAACCCCGTCTGCCGGACCGCCATGACGTCGGAGTGATCGCCGAAAATCGACAACCCCTGCGCCGCAACCGATCTCGCCGCCACGTGCATGACCGCCGCCGTGAGCTCACCGGCGACCTTGTACATGTTCGGGATCATCAGCAGGAGGCCCTGCGATGCGGTGAACGTGGTGGCGAGCGCGCCGCCCTGCAACGCGCCGTGCAGGGCTCCCGCGGCGCCGCCCTCGCTCTGCATCTCCACGACGGCCGGCACGCTTCCCCAGAGGTTCGGGCGCTTCTTGCTCGACCACTCGTCGGCGAGCTCGGCCATGGGGGATGACGGCGTGATCGGATAGATGCAGCACACCTCGTTGAGGCGGTAGGCGACCGACGCGGCCGCCTCGTTGCCGTCCATCGTGGCGCCCATCACCCGCGCTCCGGCTTCATCTCGATCGCGTGCACGGGGCACTGCTCGTAGCATGCGGCGCAGCCTGTGCACCGGTCGTAGTCGAATCTGTACCGGTGACCTGGGCCGAGCTTGATGACCGCGTCCTCAGGGCACGCCCCGAGGCAGCCGTCGCATTCACAGCAGTTCCCGCAGGACAGGCACCGCTGCGCTTCGTAGACGGCCGCACGCTCTGTGAGCCCGCCGAGGACCTCTCCGAAGCCGGCGATCCGCTGCCGCGGGTCGGCCTCTGGCTGATCTCGACGCGCGGCATCGCCGAAGTACCACAGGTTGAGCTGATCAAGTGTCACGACGGGGTGCTTGGTCCTCACATCGGGCGCTGCCTCGCTGAGCCACGCGTCGATGTGCGCCGCGGCCTTCTTCCCGTGCCCGGTACCGACCGTCACGGAGCGCTCGGCCGGCACCATGTCCCCGCCCGCGAACACTCCCGGGGAGCCAGTCATCATGCCGGCCGACACCTGCACGGTGCCGTCCGGCCTGAACTGAACGCCGGGGACCTGGCGCAGGAAGGCGGTGTCGGCGTCCTGGCCAATCGCCAGGATCAGCGTGTCTGCGGCGAGCGTGTCCAGCCGACCGGTTGGCCGGGGGACGCCGCTCTCGTCCAGCTCCATCTCCTCGACCGTCAGGTCGGGACCGTCGAACGCCTTGATGGTCTGCAGCCAGTTGATCCTGACGCCCTCTCGCTCGGCCTCCTCGGTCTCGCCGGCGTGCGCCGGCATCTGCGCGCGGGTGCGCCGGTAGATCACGAGCGCGTCGTTCGCTCCGAGCCGTCGCGCCACTCGCGCGGCGTCGATGGCGGTGTCGCCGCCGCCGTAAACGGCGACCTTCCTCCCGATCGCCGGTCGCTCCCCGCCAGCGACGCTGCGCAGCAAGGAGACAGCGTCCACGATCCGGCCAGCGTCCTTGGCCGGGATGTCGACGCGCTTGGACAAGTGCGCGCCTACCGCGACGAACACCGCGTCAAAGCGGCCTTCGCGACGCTCAGCCTCCAGATCCTCCACGTTGTGCTCGCAGCTCAGCTGGACGCCGAGCTCGGCGATCCTCGCTATCTCGCAGTCCAGCACGTCGCGCGGCAACCGGTAAGCGGGTATGCCGTAGCGCATCATGCCGCCCGGCTGCCTGCCCGCGTCCCTGATCTCGACCTCGTGGCCACGGCGGGCGAGGTGATAGGCGGCGGAGAGCCCGCTCGGCCCGGCGCCGATCACGAGCACCCGCTTGCCGGTTACGGCACGTGCGTGCTCAAACGACCACTCGCGATCGAGCGCCAGGTCGCCGAGGAAGCGCTCAACGGCGTGAATGGACACCGCGCTGTCAAGAGCGGCGCGGTTGCACACGCTCTCGCACGGGTGGTAGCAGACCCGCCCGTGGATCGCGGGCATCGGGTTGTCAGCGACAAGCTGCCGCCAGGCCTGCTCATGCCGGCCCGCCTCCGCGTGTGCCAGCCAGGCCTGGATGTTCTCTCCTGCCGGGCAGCCGGCATTGCACGGCGGCAGCATGTCGAGGTAGACGGGCCGCCGCTCCCTGACAGGCCCGGTCAGCGAGCGGCCATGCAGCAGGTCGGCCAGGGGTGTCAGGTCCGACGATGAGGCGCTCGGGCGCGTCGTGCCGCGCTGTGCGTCATTCCCGTGCATGCTGCAGAGGCTAGCCTGATGGCGCGGTGCTCCCTAGGGACCAAGGTCCGTTGCACGGCGGGAAGATCGTCGGCGCGCGATCAGACCGCGTCGCGCTCTATCGGGCAGGTCATGCACCGCGGCCCGCCGCGTCCGCGGCCCAGTTCGCTGCCTGCGATGGTGATGACCTCGATGCCGTGCTTGCGCAGCATCGTGTTGGTGGGAACGTTCCGCTCGTAGCCGAATACCACTCCAGGCGCGACGGCCAGGTAGTTGGTCCCGTCGTCCCACTGCTCCCGTTCGGCCGCGCGCATGTCCTCGTCTGTCGTCAGCACCGTGACCTTCTCCACGGCCAGGGCCTCAGCGATGCTCTGCCAGAGATCGTGGTTGCGGGTGACGATGATGCCCGTCGGGTCGTCGCCTGCTGTCAGCGTCCACGAGCGCAGGCGCCGGTCGAGGTACGGATAACGGACGAAGGTCGCCTCGTCGATCATGGTCATCACGGTGTCGAGATGCATCATCGCCCGGGTGGCCGGAAGCTCAACCGCGATGACGGTGCGCGCCTCGCCGGCGCGCAGGAGCGCGCTGGTCAGCAGTTCAACCGCCATCGG
>WNGG01011415.1_pt1 | contig 11612 bp, 7 predicted proteins | sample 5400661 | NCBI WGS metagenome assembly WNGG01 (sample SAMN13153372, study PRJNA577476) | soil metagenome | isolation source: 100 cm soil or saprolite under Garry oak tree replicate 1 | place: USA:California | collected 2016-06-15 | reverse complement strand
TGCCTTTAACGCCGCGCACAATATCATGCTTTTCACCAACGCCGTCTAATGACAGGTTGATAATGACCTCACTGGTGGGGGCTGCTTGTAGGACTCGCTCGATGCGGCCAGGGATGATCTTATCCTGGATGCCATTAGTCGGGATGTTAATGATGCCAGGCCGACAGTGTCGATAAGCAGCTTCAACCATCTCTGGCAGATCCTTACGCAACGTCGGTTCCCCACCGCTAAAGGTGAACCAATAGGCATCTCTGCCGATGGAAGCGAAGGTCTTGTCGTATTCTTCAAGAGTAAAATCATCGTTGGGACGCTGCCATACATTACACGTTTTACAACGGGAATTACAGCGATAGCTCACGCTAATGGTGAGATTCATGGGAAGAGCAAGAGGCTTCCCAAGCGCATATGAGGCTTTCATCTTTGCAATTTTCGGTAGAACTTCGAGCATATCTCTTTTTCTCCTCTTCAGATCGACTATTATGGAAGGTGGATAAACATTCTATCTGGGTGTGTTTCATTTTTTTGCACGAATTCATAAAGGATGGTAGGGGCGGCATTCATGACGCCCGTCCGCAAACGCACGAGACAAGCCGAAGAGAGACGGACGGGCGTCATGAATGCCGCCCCTACCATATGTCTTGGCTTCCTGCAAAAAAGTGAACCGCATCCTCCTATCTGTATTGGGCTAAAACATATACATCCGCAAAGCTCCCTCTACCTCTAGTGTAGAGGGCTATATGGAAGACCACAAGTTACAAACGTATCGTCCGAAGAACACTATCGTATCCTTTGCAGTTTTGCCTTCCTTTGCAGTTCGGTCTGTGCCTTTTCATTGCATTTCCTTTGCAGTTTGGCCTGCGCCTTTTCTTTTCGTTTAAGCTCGGCCAGGCTGGCTTCGAGAGTGAGTATTTCCATGCCTGTGTCGCTTTCTTCAGTCCGCGCTTTCATGATACCGGAGATCGTCAGGCCGAGTGTTTTCAGACATATCGGACCAGTTGTACACATGAGCAGGGCAGCCCAGGGGTGAGAAAAAATGAACATCGCGGTAACTTTGTCCGACTGCAAATGCAGTAGTCCGTGGAAGACAAGCAAGCCCACCGCTTCGTTGCTGCCGATCTGTCCGGGAGGGGTTGGAAAGATGTAGAACATGTTATAGACGGTATACCCGAAGAGAGCTGTGCCAGGGGAGATGGGGAAGCCAATCGTCCAGAAGGCCAGCATGGCAAAGAGGCTGTCGAGCATGACGGCTACACACGTGAGCAACGCTGCAGGAATGAAAATTTTGGGACGGCTGGCGGCGAGGACGAGCGAGTCGATAAAGCCAGTAGTAAAGCCTTCAATCTTGCCTCCGATGGCCTTAGGGAGCAGGCCCGTTATTTTTCGAAGCAGCGAGATGGCGGTAGTGCGTTTCCAGGCTGCCAGTCCAACAAAGAAAGCCAGGCCGATAAGCAATCCACTGACTGTGCCCAGTACTAACCACAGCTTGATATCCATCTGCACACCCAGGAGGGGTACGATGGCCATGATGAAGAAGGCAGGTAACAAGTCCAACGATCTATCCATAGCGACGGTAGGGAGTGATCGACTGATGGGTACGTCGGAGATTCGTCTGAGCATCAAGACTTTTGCGATTTCACCTCCACTGATTGGCAAAAGGAAGTTAATAAAGATGCTAATGAGGAAGAGCCGAATAGCCGTGAAGGTGCTGACGTTGACAATAGGGTTCAGAAAGAGTTTCCAGCGCATGCCCCGCACGGAGAATGCGAGGAGGAAGGCGACACCTGAGAGAAGGGCGAGGATGACGCCGCGAGGTGTCGCCAGGTTTTGTTGCAACAGCTGCAGGGTTGCAGGAATGTTTACTAAACGTAAGACGAGCCATAACAGGCCGATACCTATCAGCAGGCTGATGGTTATTTTGACTGCAAGGGAGTTGAGAAAAGCTTTCATGACTATGTGCTCCTCTGAGGAAGAGCATATTGGCTGGTTTGGGCGGCAAGTGGCTGTTCCATACCACCAGCATTGAACCACGTCGCTGCTAGCCTGATACCTTCCCGTATATCGACCTTTGGCTCATAGCCTAACTCACGCCGGGCCTTCTCTACGCTATGCCTGTTGTCACTGCCAAACATCATGACGCCAAGCGGTGTTACGATTGGCCTGGTATGAGTGATCAGGGCAACTTTCTCTGCCATCATGCTGCCATAGTAGGTCGGCAGATAGGGCAGATGCCGCGTAGGGTGTTTGCCACCGACAGCATCTGCAATGGCATTGAATAGCTCCTTCTGCGTGAGAGGACGGTCATTAGAGATGTTGTAGACACTACCGGGAGCGCTCTTATGATAGGCAGCCAGCAAGAAGCCCTGCACCACATCGGTCACGTAGCAAAATGGTAGCGCATTATCCCCTCGCCCAATCATGACTCCCTTGCCATTCTTCATGCGCTGAGCAATGCGACCAAAGTGCAGGCGGTCGCCTGGGCCAAAGAAGGTGCCAGGTCGAATGATCACTGTCTCCACAGCACTGTTGAGCATGAGGCGGCGCATCAGGCGATCACCCTCCGCCTTCGTAATGCTGTAGGGGTCAGGATCAGGCCGCAGCGCATCCGCCTCGGTCAGGAAGCGACCGTGCCCAAGCCCATAGACAGTATGCGAACTTGTGTGAACGAAACGACGTACACCTGCTGCTTGAGCCGCCCGGTAGAGATTCTCAGAACCGGTGACGTTCACCAGGCGATAATCTGCAAGTGGACGATTCACCCCCATCATGCCTGCCAGGTGAAAGATAAGCTCAATATCCTTAATAGCTGGGGCCAACGTACTGGCATCTGTCACATCCCCTTGCACCACCTCCACTCCCTGTGCGAGCAGTTTCTCCGCATTTTCTGTCGGCAAGACCAGCGCACGAATATGTTCACCGCGCTGCTGTAATGCTTGCAGCAAGTGTCCACCCAGCAAACCGGTAGCACCAGTAATCAGTACTTTCATCAAACAGTCCTCCAAATTCTAGATGAGCCATCCATGCTTGTAGTACCACATGGCTGTCAGTTTCATACCCTCTTCCAACCCGACGGCGGGCGCGTAGCCCAGTTCGGATCTGGCTCGGCTGATATCATAGATGCGGCTATTCGTCAGAAATTTGACCCGGCTCCGCGTGAGTGGCGCATGCTCACCCTTCATGCCAGGCATGACAGTAAAAATGTCTGATGCAAGATTAGCAAGCCAGAGCGGAATACTGCCTGGTGGGAGTTCTCTACCGAGTGCGTGCGCGATGGCCGTTGCAAGCTCGCGAACGATAACGGGACGCTCTCCCGCAATGTTATAGCTGCGGCCAACAGCCTGAGGTCGTTCGGCACAAAGCAGAAGGGCGGCTAGCAGGTCATCGATGTAGACCGGGTGCAGTAAGGCTTTTCCGTGATCGATGACGCGAAACAGTCCTTTTCTAATCGATGCAAAGAAGCCCAGCAGGTGCAGATCACCTGGTCCATAGACAAGCCCAGGCCGCACGACAGTTACGGGTAGACCCTGCTCCTGATAGGTTTGAAGCGCGAGCAGTTCCCCTTCTAGTTTGGTAGCTTCATAAGGATTGGTAGGAGCAAAGGGTGCATCCTCGGTGGCAGGGGTCTCACCTGTGACACCATGCACACCGGTGGTACTGACATGCACAATACGTCGTAACTGTGTCTGTCCCTGACAGGCTTTGAGCAGGATGCGCGTGCCTTCTACGTGCGTCTGACGATACAGTTCTGTGGGGGTGCTGGGGTGATAGAGACGCCCCGCCAAGTGATAGATGGCGGTTGCCCCGTCGACAGCCTGTTGGACCTGCACTGCATCGGTAATATCTCCCGCAATGATCGTTACGGCACTGCCGAATTGTTGACGTGCTTTTTTTTCGTCACGTGTGAGTATACGCACCGCTTGCTGGCGTTTGAGGAGTTCGGTCACCAGGGAGCTGCCCAGAAAGCCTGTTGCGCCTGTTATTACTGTGGTCATGATAGCCTCCGCGTTCCTGAGTAGCCCTTAACGCTGATGGCGTTCTCCGGGCAGGCTTCGTAACAGAGCAGGCAACGCTGGCAGGTCTTATAGTTCACCTTCAGCGTCTGAAGATCAATCACATCTGGCAGTGGGCAGGTTTCGACACAAATGCCACAGCGCGTGCAGCTTGCCTCGTTGATCTGTGGACGAGTTCCGACTAACCCTGTACTGTACAGTGTCGTGCAGAAATGCTTGCCGCGCTCGGCAATCCAGCTATAAGGATAGTCTAATGGGTACATCAGCCAGAAGATGAAGCGGTAGAGTGTCTTCTGCTCGGGCAGGCGGAACTGCTTGATCACGCCAACATCTTCACCAACCAGCGTCCACGAGGGCTGGCCCAGTTGCTCCAGAGCTAGCTTCAGGTGAGGAATGGCGCGTGGCTTGATGCCAACCAACTGGCAGCAGGTCAGGTCAACGGCCAGGCTATCCCGTCCGGCCACTAATACTTGCAGGTCAGCTTTATCGCCATAAAGCGGCCCCTCACCATCTTGACCCACACTGCCATCGACGATGGTCAGGTCGGGCTTGATGCCACGATTCATGTCAACAATGCTCTGGGCGATGCCAAAAGTGTGCATGGCTCGCCGGTCAGGACGCGGCAGAATGCCCATGGGGTTTTTCATGCCCAGAGTCATGGTCGAGACAACATGTGTTTTGAGGACCGGCAGGTTAATGAAGCAGGCTTCCTGCATGAAACGAGGGATGCGGAAACTACGCAAACGTCTGGCACCGGCAGGTCGCAGTGTAATCCAATCCTGTTCGCCGCCCTCTGGGTCGATACGGATGATGCGGATGCCATTGTCCGCACAGAATTTCTCGACGCCCAGGATGGTATAGGTGGCTTCGCGGTCAAACTCCGTACCAGGGGTTTCACAGAGCACCGGTTCTGCGCCACAAGCATGTACCTCTTCAGCGACAGCCTTGAGCAAGGCAAAGCTGGTCGTTGACCCCGTCTCGGCAGACCTGCCAGCCACAAAATTGGGTTTGAGAACGGCAATTTTAGCTCCCCTGACGATAGAGGCCATGCCGCCTATTTGTGAGATGACGCGATGGGCGGCGGCTTCAACGCCGTCGAAGGTGCGCGTGACCGCGATAGTATCGATATCAGATTGTGTTGCTAGCATAGCTATATTTTCCTTCTCTAGAGGCGGTATGAGGGCCTCGGACTCTGCTCTCTGGATTATTTATAATAGAAGTGGATCTTCTAGAAGTCCCCTTCCGCCTTGGTCTCCATCTTCATCACACTAGAGATCGTCAACCCGAGAGCACTCAGGCAGGTCATGCCTGTTACAGTCATAAGCAGGGCCTGCCAGAGATGTGAGAAAACAAACATGGCGGCCACTTTGTCCGCATGCAGATGGAGCAATCCTGCGAATACGAGCAAGCCAACGGCTTCGTTACTGCCGACCTGGGCAGGAGGATTGGGTAAGATGTAGAACATATTGTAGACGGTATAGCCGAAGAGAGCAGTTGCGAAAGGGATGGGAAAGCCAATAACCCAGAAAGCCAGCATGGCAAAAAGACCATCAAAGGTTACAGCTATGGCGGTAAGCAATATTGCTACAATAAACGTTTTAGGACGACTTACGCCTAGCAGGAGTGCATCTATAAAGCCGATGGCAAAGCTCTCGATCTTGCTACCGATCGATTGGGGGAAGACGACCTTGAGCTTGTGGAGCAAATCAATAGCAAGGTGGCGTTTCCAGGCGGCCAGTGCCACAAAGAAGATCAGGCCGCTGAGAACTCCACTTACCAGTCCGAGTACCAACCAGAGCTTGATATCCATTTGCAGGCCAAGAAATGGCACAATGGCCATGATGAAAAGGGCAGGCACTAAATCCAACGCTTTGTCCATGGCGACAGTTGACACTGATTGACCAATGGGAACACGTGCAATACGTTTGAGCATGAGAGGCTTTGCGATTTCCCCGGCACGGATGGGTAACAAGAAGTTCAGAAAGATGCCGACCAGGGAGAGTTGAACCACTTTGACGACACTAACCTTTGCAACAGGATTCAAGAAGAGTTTCCAACGAAGGCCACGAATGGAAAAGGCCAGGAGAAAGGTGACACCGCAGAGGAGAACGAGTAAGAGAGAGCGAGGCGTAGTCAGGTTCTGTTGAAGCACATGAATAGTGGCGGGAATATTTACGAAACGTGAGACAAAAAGCAGCAGGCCAATACCAATCACCAGACCAATGATGAGTTTGACCACAGGGGTGTTGAAAAAAGTTTTCCACGTGGGCTGCTGGTTATCCAGAGATAACACTGATGCCCCGCTAAGCTCTGGCCCATCATGAGCCAGGTGGTCGTGTCCATTGAGGGTTACGACAGGGAGTGATTCAGCCTGTTGCGTACTGTAGAGCCAGGGCCCTTCTTTATCGTCACTGCTGGGTGCGTTGTGATAGTCCTCATAGGGAATTTGTTGTGGTTTCTGCATGGTTGGTTTCCTTTGGCTGAGCTAGTATAAGAAGTGTCCTCGCCCTATCATTACGTGTTTCGTACTCCTGCAAGAAGCAAAACCTGGCCCTCTTCCAGGTCAGACCTTACGCCATATCCAGAAGTAGCCAGGGCCAAAAGAGTCCTGATAGGGAATTTTATCAATGAGCTGGTATTTCTTACTTTGCTGGATAGCTTGCAAAATGATAAGGGCGGTCTGGGCGTTAAATCCATAATTCAACTGGATCAGGTCGAAGTAGCCATCGTTAACGGCCTTAATGTAGGCGTCCGTGCCAGAGTAGTAGCGGCCCTGCTTATCGGTATATTCAAAAAAGTCGAGGCCGGTCCATTGCCAGTTATAGGTATCACCTCGTAAGTTATAGCGGGATGTCTCAAACTGTTCCGCCAGGTAGCGGCCAGCACCCGGGCGCACCTGGGTATTCAAGGTATAGGCAAGCTCAGTTGTATTTGGCCAGGCCCAGTACATATTCTGGGCCTCTCCTGTTGCCACGAGGAAGAGCATCAGGCAAATCGCCATGCCTGATAACCAGTGGCGTCCGGGCGAGAACTTGCCCTGGAAGTTGGAGAGAGACGACAGTGCGTAACCTGCCACGGGCATCAAAAAGAACATACTGTAGCCCAGGTGCTTATCTAGAGAGATCTCCTCGGCTTTGTAGATGTGATAACCGGGTATGAGCAGTGCCGAGCCAAAGAATAAGAGGATGATCAGCAAATGTTTTTTGCTTGCACAAGCAAGGCCAAGCAGCCCCACGGCAAACGATAAACCGACCATCTGGATAACATGTTCGGTTAACCCTAAACGTGTGGCCGATAAAATGGCCTGACGGTTAGTCGTTGTGGCAGCGAGCGCATGCAGCACGTAGTGATCCAAATGGGTTACCACAATAACCGTCGACGCTCCTACTACGAGCAGGGACAGTACTCCCAACGTCCCACGCACCAACATACCTATCCATCCTCGCTTGAGCAAGGTACATACCACAAGAATGGCAAGAACAGATGGAATAAACAACAGTGCAGCATATTTCGCGCCAAACGCCAGTACCAGTAAGGGACCGATACCCAAAGCTAGCCAGGGTCGTCGGGATTGGCTGCTCCTGACAGCCAGAGCCGTTCCCATTGCCAGCAGGCAAAGGCAGAAGGCATCAAAGGTTGCCAGGCGGCTTAAAAAAAGTACCGGCCCTTGACACACAAAGAAAATAGCGGCGAAGACAGCACTCTTCTGATTGAAAAGTTTCTTCGTCACGTAATAGCCACAGGTGGTCACCAGCAACATACAGAGCAGACTGAAAGCCCTGGCCAGCTCTATGCCCCCCAGCAGGTCAAGCCCACCACCGATAAGCGGATAGACATAAGGATAGCCCGAAAAATAGTAACTATACTGATCCAGAGATGGTGGTCCCCCCAGCCATTGTTGCCAGATCTGCCGACCAGCATAAACATACAGTGCCTCATCCTGAAAGGGGGTATTCTGTAAGAGTATCCAGGACAGCAGAGTCTGAAAGGCTAGAATCAGAGGCAAAGACCAGCGCGACAGTGTGATGCCCCTCAACTGCTGCTTGCATGTTATTTTTCTTGTTTCAATTACCTGTTGAGGTAAAGGGGTATCTACCCGTTGAGGTAAAGGGGTATTAATCATAATTTCATTTTTACCTTTCACATGAATACCCATATGTTTAAAAGCTCCTCAGTGCTTCCTTCTTTCATGTTCCCTGGAACCCCGACTTTGTGAGAATGGGTTGTGAGGGTTAAGTACCAATAAGAGTAAGTTCTAGCTTTTTTTGTGCAGATTGGCCGCGATACTCCTCATGACTGCTAGCGAATCACGATCAGAGGTCAGGGACCAACTGGTAATTTCTGCTTCGGTCAGATTCAAGGCAGGACCACCTTCGTGATAGAGTAAGGCATAGATGTGTGGAACATCATTGATTGCCTGCCCAAGTTTAGTCAGCCACGCGGCCTTTTGCACGGCGGGTCCATTAGCACTAGCCTCCACAAAAATTGCCTTCGTTGGATAGCGCTGCACCAGTTCCTGCAAGACCATCTCCGGATTTCCCCACTTTGTTCCAGGGTAATTAATGAAACTTTGGAGGACGGCATCGATGGTGGAGGCGGGCGGGGCATACGCCTGATCATAACGAGGCTCAGCCGGAGCCCAGACCCAGGCGACGTTGTTAGCTCCAACCGCACGAAAAACGGACTGCACATGCATCCACGCCTTGGGTACATCTTCAGGAATACCACCATTGGCGACACCCGATGATAATGACCAGTTTTTGTCGGCATGCTGCAAGATCGTGAGATAGACCGGTTTACCGTAGTCACGAATCGCTTCGGCCCAGCGGCGGATCGCCTGATCATGGAGTCCGTTAATAATCGCAGGCAAATTGGCATCGAGGGGCGGCTTGTGATTCGCACCGAACTCCCCGAATTGGAGCGTGATCCAGGGGCGGGCCTGCTGTGCCGCGAGCTGCTCGGCCCAGGTTTTATCAAACAGATCGTGGATGTCTTGCGTGCGCCCGATGATGTCAAACTGAGTGTCGAGATCTCGCTCCAACACTGGTGGTTGATTCTTTAACAACTGAATGGGAAGCGAGACACCAAAGTAGGGTGCAGCTATCTTCTCCTGGCTGATCACAAACGGTGTGGATGCGCCACCTGCGAAAATCGCCAGAGAGCTCAAAGAGTTACTCGCCAGGATGGGACCGGCGATCAGGGCCGCCAACCCCAGGTTCCACACTTGCTGTAGTCCTCGTGGGCGTTTCTCTAACTTTGCAGGATAGGGCTGGTCGGCAACGGTTTCATCGGTGGCTCCAGATTGCTGCACGGCCCTTTGAAAGCGTATATCTTGGAAGTTCAGCCAGAGGAAACTCCCCAGGATCAGCAGCGAGTAGAACACCCACAGCACGCTGATGAAGAGAGAGGTCAGTTGCTGACCTTTGACCTGGGTTATCCAGAACAGACTGATAACACAGATCAGCACAGAAATGATGTACACTCTCAGGTAGCTAAGCGAGCGCTTTCCACCGCGCTGTTTCGAGGTTACTGCCAGCCAAAGCCGATGATGATCCCCCGCAAGCCCGTAATGCCCCGCGCTGAATACCACAGTGCAGTAGCACTGAGTAGCGCGTATGGGAGAAAATGCCAGAGGTAGTCGCTCAAGTATGCGCTGTGTACCGCGGGAATACCTGTGAAGATGAAGAGAATGGGGCTAATCAAATAGATCAGATCCCGCAACCCACACAGGTAATGCGTACAGGCCAGGAAGTACTGCACCCGTTGCCCAATCCGCAAGCCATGGTTCTTGGGGAGGAGGATTTCACGCCAATGGGTGCGAAACACACCCAGGGTGCCGAGAGCCCAACGACTCTGTTGCTTGAGGTATGATGGCATATCCAGCGGCCCCAGGCCGGTAGCGAGCACATCGGTCAAGTAGATACTCCGCCAGGATGGATGGAGGGTAATGGAGGCTGCAAAATCCTCCGTCACCGAATTTTGCGGCAAGCAACCTATCTCGTCCAGTGCAGCGGCACGCAGCACCACATTGGTTCCACAGATAAAGGCGGCATTGAGAGCTGCTTTTCCCGGACACAACAAGTTATAAAACATGGATTGCTGATCATCTGCCCAACGGGAGACCGGATTGTCCAAGTTGGCATAATATTGCCCGCTCTGCACCCAGCCCATCTTGGAATCACGAAAAGGCGGAATGGTTTTGAGCAGGAAATCTGGTTTGGCGACCTGGTCGGCATCAAAGATGACCAGGAGCGCATCACCGGTCGCTTGCAGTTGCTGGCGTGCATGTTCAATATTGCCTGCCTTCGCTCCACCCCCTTTTGCGCGGGTCACACAACACACTCCTAATTCCTGCGCCAGCTCTTCAGTCTCTTCCCAGTTCGCTGCGTTCGCCACACGGCCATCGTTACACACAACGATCGTCACGCGCCCATGAGGATAATGTGCCAGGTACTTATCACGAGCCGCCATGATCCCTTCCAACGTCGGTCTGAGAATGGCCACGCCCTCGTTGACAGTGGGGATAAAGACGAAAATCGGGTGCCGCGTCGGATCTTCACTGTGCTCAATCTCTGGTGCTGGCCAGGGCCAGATGGTAAATTGAAAACCAAGCACATGCAGTCCCCCCAGAACCTCCGCGAAGAGGAGCGGTACCGCAACCCACCAGCCCTGCCAGTTGGTGGCGGCAAAACGCCAACTCAAGTAGTCAACGGTAGAGACGCCAACAGCGATAGATAGCACCATCGTCATCGCCTGATCGCGTTTGACATTTTGCGTGAACACAATTGCCGAACCAATAAACAGAACGGCCAGGACCAGCAATGCACCAGGGAGGGCATAGCTAATCCAGGCAACGGCCAGGATCATTACCGTCACCGCCATTATGGGGAGAAATTTGTCAAAAAATTTTTTCTGTGTTCGTTGAAGTTTCTGCATTAGTTGGAGCATAGCAGCCACGACTGGTAGCGACGCTACCAGGGGCAGAAACTTGTCGTAGAATTTTTTCTTCTGCTTCGGTTGAAATTTTCGTATCAGTTCGAACCCAGAGGCCACGACTAGCTCCGCCGATGGAAGCTCGACCCTTTTTATATCTTTGATGGAGTACAGCTGATACCCATGCGCGGTGGCGTTCTGGAGCGATGGCAGTTCGCCTGTTTCTCTCTCTTCAAGAGCCATCAAAGAGGCTGCAGAAGGCGCAATGCTGCTTGTCTCAATTGATGAGGGAAGGATAAAGCGGTTGAAGAGGACAAAGTCCAGACATGCCATCACACCAAAGATAATATTGTTGAAATTGACCCATGGGAAAGACTTGTTGACATTGAACAACGCCAATGCAATGAACACATTCAAAAGAAGCAAAAGGGTGAGCTTCCAGATACGTCCGGCGGCTGGTACTTCACGCCACAAGCGTTGCATATGTTGCAAGACCAGGATACCCTGCTGTATATTCGCCTTGCTTTGCCCATGAGCCCGCGTCCGAAAATGGTAGGGAACTTCGAGCGCGTGCCGCCATTGACAGCGAATCAGAATCTCCAGCAGGATTTTGTAGCCGATGGGGCGTAGGGAGACATCGGCCAGGAGCGAACGGCGCAGCAGAAAAAAACC
>WNGG01016245.1_pt1 | contig 11613 bp, 9 predicted proteins | sample 5400661 | NCBI WGS metagenome assembly WNGG01 (sample SAMN13153372, study PRJNA577476) | soil metagenome | isolation source: 100 cm soil or saprolite under Garry oak tree replicate 1 | place: USA:California | collected 2016-06-15 | reverse complement strand
CGCTCGCACGCCATGGAGCTGGGCATTCCCACCGACGAGATCCACAAGGCATTCCACATCCACGTCCCCGAGGGCGCGGTCCCCAAGGACGGCCCGTCCGCCGGGGTGACGATGACGACCGCGATCGTGTCGCTGCTGACCGGGCGGCCCGTGCGCAACACCGTGGGCATGACCGGCGAGGTCACGCTTCAGGGGTTGGTGCTGCCGATCGGCGGTGTGAAGCAGAAGGTCCTCGCGGCTCACCGCATGGGATTGAAGGAAGTCATCCTGCCGAAGCGAAACGGGAAGGACATCGACGACGTGCCGCAGACGGTGCGGGAGGCGATGACGTTCCACCTCGCGAGCCGAGTGGACGAAGTGCTGAAGTTCGCGCTCGAACCGAAGGCGAAGCGGAAGATCGAAGCGGCCTGACCCGCTTCTGAAACCCGCGAGTGCCGGCGCTCGCGGGTTATTTCTTGTCCGGAGGGCCGCCACCGCCGGCACTCGCGGGCAATCAGGAATATTCGCAGCCTCGGTTAGCTTGGAATCGCTGATGGCGAAAAGCGCGCACGAGGTCCTGCGGGGCGCAAGGACCATCGCGGTTGTGGGCGCCTCGCGCGACCCGAGCAAAGCCGGCGGCTCGGTGCCTGTCGGCTTGCAGCGCCGCGGGTTTCGCATCATCCCGATCAACCCCTACGCCGACATGCTCTTCGGCGAGCACGCATACCGCTCCCTGCTCGACGTGCCGGAGAAGATCGACCTCGTCGACGTCTTCAGGCCCGCGCCCGACACGCCGAATATCGCCCGCCAGGCCGCCGCGGTCGGCGCCAGGGCGCTGTGGCTCCAGCTCGACATCCGCTCCGCGGAAGCGCGGCGGATCGCCGAAGAAGCGGGCATGGACTATGTCGAGGACCAGTGCACGGGGGTGGTTGCATCGCTCTACAGGATTCGCAAGACCGCGGCCTAGCCGTTAACCTCCGGTCGGTGGCACGAGCGAAGCGCGACCGCACGATCGAGTCCGAGCTCAAGTTCCGACTCACGGGCGAGAAGGACCACGTCAACCTCCGCCTGATGCTGCGTGAGCGCGGCGCGCACATGAGCGGGCGGTACCGCGAGGAGAACTACCGCTTCAACGGGCCCGGCAAGTCGACGCGCAACACGACGCTGCGCCTTCGCGTCCTGAACGGCGGGCCGAACGGCGTGCTGACCGCGAAGGGCCCGGCGAAATTCGACGGCGGTGTCAAGACGCGCGAGGAGACGGAGATCGAGGTCAAGGACGTGCACGCGACGCTCGACATGCTCGAGCAGCTCGGCTTTAGCGTGGGATGGACGTACCCGAAGCGCCGCACCGTCTGGATGCTGGACGGGGTCGCGGTCACGCTGGACGTCCTCGACTTCGGATGGTTCGTCGAGCTCGAGGGTCCAGCGACCGCGCTGCCCGAGATGGCGCGCAGCTTCGGCCTCGATCCGACGCACGCCCTCACGGACAGCTACTCGGTGATGGCGCGCAAGCACCTCAAAGCGAAGAAGCTGACCAAGTCACCTCCAGTTCCCGTGACACCGCAGCATCACGAAGAGAAGCGCAGCTCGTAGCTCTCGGCGTCGAAGTCGCCGAGGCCTCCCTCCGGCCTCCAGTCCAGCGGCCCCAGGTGGACGAATCCGAGCTTGTCGGCCACGCGCCTGCTCGCGTGGTTTTCGCGACCGGCCCAAAGCGTCAGGCGCGCGAGGCCGAGCTCGTCGCGGGCCCACGCGACCAGCGCATGGCACGCCTCCGTGGTCAGCCCGCGGCCGGCGTGGTCGGAGCGGATCCAGTAGTGGAGCTCGGCGGCGTTTTCTTCCTCCCGGTTCAGCCCGGCCACGCCCAGGGCCTGGCGCGAGGCCCGGTCGAGGATGACGAACTGAAACGCACTGTCCTCGCGCCACGCCTTCTCGTCGCGCAGGGCCATCGCCAGGTTGGGCTCCAGCGCCGGCTCCCTCGCCCAGGGCATCCACGGCAGCAGCTCCGTACGCGAGGCCACGACCGCGTCGTGGATGCCCTCGGCGTGGGCGGCCGTCAACGGCTCGAGGACGAGCCGCTCGGTCTTCAGGACTACTCGGCGCGAGGTGGAGGCGCAGCCTTGTGGCCGTCTTTCGCGGGCCCGACCCAGACGGTCTGGATGTTGGTGAACTCCTTGATCCCGTACTCCGAAAGCTCGCGCCCGTAGCCCGACCGCTTCACGCCGCCGAACGGCAGTCGCGCGTCCGACGCGACCATGCCGTTGATGAAAACGAGCCCGGCCTCGACCCTCTCGGCAAGCTTCTTCCCGCGCTCGACGTCGGAGGTCCACAGGTTGGAGCCGAGGCCGAAGTCCGTGTCGTTGGCGACACGCAGAGCGTCCTCGGCGTCCTTGACGCGGATGACCGCCGCGACCGGCCCGAACGTCTCCTCGTGGTACGCGGGCATGCCGGGCCGCACGTCCGTCAGCACGGTCGGCTCGAAGTAATACCCGTCGCCCGCGATGCGCTTGCCCCCGACCACCGCCCGCGCGCCCATGCGCACCGACTCGTTGACCTGGCGCTCGAGCTCGTCGACCAGGTCACCGCGCGCGAGCGGCCCGACCTGGTTGGCGCGGTCCATCGGGTTGCCGACCTTGAGCGCGGCGACCGCGGAAGTGAAGCGCTGCTCGAACTCGTCGGCGACGCTCTCCTCGACGATGAATCGCTTCGCGGCGATGCAGCTCTGGCCGTTGTTCTGGTTGCGCGCGCGACACGCAACCGCAGCCGCGGTGTTGATGTCCGCGTCGGCGAGGACGATGAACGGGTCCGAGCCGCCCAGCTCCAGCACGGTCTTCTTCAGGCCCTTGCCCGCGGTCTCGGCGACCAGCGACCCGGCCCCCTCAGAACCGGTGAGCGTGACGCCCGCAATGCGGCGGTCGGCGATGATGCGCTCCACCGCGGCGGAGCCGATCAGCAGAGCCTGGAACACGCCCTCCGGCATGCCCGCCTCGCGGAACACCTCCTCGATCGCCAGCGCCGCCTGGGGCACGTTCGAGGAGTGCTTGAGCAGCATGACGTTGCCCGCGCTCAGCGCGGGCAGGCCGGCGCGGAACGCCTGCCAGAACGGAAAGTTCCAGGGCATCACGGCGAGGATCACGCCCAGCGGCTGGAAGCGGACGTAGCTCTCAGTGCCTGTGCTTTCGAGCTGCTCGTCAGCGAGAAGGCGCTCGGCGTTCTCTGCGAACCACGCCGCGGTCCACGCGCACTTCTCGACCTCGGCCTCGGCCTCGACGATTGGCTTGCCCATCTCCGAGGTCAGAAGCGCGGCATAGCGCGACCTGTCCGCGCGCAGCACCCCCGCCACCGAGCGCATCAAGGAAGCTCGCATCCCGACGCCGGCGTCGCGCCAGTCACGGCGGACGGCCCAGGCTTTCGTGAGAGCGGTGTCGATCGCGGTCTCGTCGGCCTCGGGGAAGGTCGCGAGCTCCCGGCCCGTGGCCGGGTCGATGGATTTCAGCACCCTTGCGAATCATGGCACGATTTGCTTCGTGGCCCGAGCAACGGCCCGAGGACCAGGCGATCGGCAGCGTGGTGAACGTTCGTCGATGCGCCGGACGAAGGCAACCCCCGTCCTCCCGGTAGACGGCCGGAAACGTGTCTTCATCGAGGGAGTCAGTCCCGAGATCGACGCGGGTCGCTTCCCGGCCAAGCGCGTGACGGGCGAGACCGTCATGGTCGAGGCGAACGTCTTCGGCGACGGCCATGACGCGATCGGCGCCGCGCTCCTCTACCGCCACGAAAGAGCCCGATCGTGGACCACGGTCGCGATGTCACCGCTGGTCAACGACCGCTGGCAAGCCGAATTCCCCGTGACCGAGCTGGGCCGATACGTCTACACCGTCGAGGGCTGGATCGACCACTTCGGGACTTGGAGCCGGCAGCTTGCGAAGCGGCTCGAGGCGGGGCAGGACGTGAAGGTCGAGCTGGAGGCCGGGGCGCGCATGGCCGAGGCCGCCTCGCAACGTGCCGACGGCGCCGCCCGCGACGCCGCGCGGCTGGCGGCCCTGTCGAAGGCGCTTCGCGAAGGCAAGACCGACGTGGTCGCGAACGCACTCGAGCTCATGCGCCGCTACGCGGAGCGCGACGTGACGCCCTACGGGCGCCAGCTGGAGGTGCTGGTCGAGCCGGTCAAGGCCCGCTTCAGCACCTGGTACGAGCTGTTCCCGCGCAGCGCCGGTGCGTTCAAGGACGTCCAACGCCTCCTGCCGAAGATCGCCGAGATGGGCTTCGACGTTCTCTATCTGCCGCCCATCCACCCCATCGGCCACACGCACCGCAAGGGCGCGAACAACAAACCAGCGCAGCCCGGCGAGCCTGGCAGCCCGTGGGCGATCGGTTCCGAGGAAGGTGGCCACAAGGCCATCCACAAAGACCTCGGAACTCTCGCCGACTTCCGCAGCCTGGTCCAGGCCGCGGCCGAACAGAAGATGGATATCGCCCTCGACATCGCGTTTCAGTGCTCGCCCGACCACCCCTACACCCGCGAGCATCCCGAATGGTTCAAGCACCGGCCGGACGGCTCGATCCAGTACGCGGAAAACCCCCCGAAGAAGTACGAGGACATCTACCCCTTCGACTTCGAGACCGAGCACTGGCGGGAGCTGTGGCAAGAGCTGCTCTCGATCTTCACGTTCTGGGCGGAGCAGGGCGTGCGCGTGTTCCGGGTCGACAACCCGCACACGAAGCCGTTCGCGTTCTGGGAGTGGACGATCGCCGAGCTCCGGCGCGCCTATCCCGACGTCATCCTTCTGTCAGAGGCTTTCACGCGCCCGAAGGTCATGTACCGGCTGGCGAAGCTCGGCTTCAGCCAGTCCTACACCTACTTCGCCTGGCGCCACACCGCCTACGAGCTGTACCAGTACTTCACCGAGCTCTCGCAGCCGCCGGTGCCCGAGTTCTTCCGCGCGAACCTGTGGCCGAACACGCCGGACATCCTCACCGAGTACCTGCAGACGGGCGGCCGTCCCGCGTTCCAGGCCCGGCTGATCCTGGCCGCGACCCTGGGCGCGAGCTACGGCATCTACGGCCCGCCTTACGAGGCGCTCGAGGGCCGGGCGCGCGAGCACGGCTCGGAGGAGTACCTCGACTCCGAGAAGTACCAGCTGCGCGACTGGAAGCCCGACGACGGCATGCGCGAGCTCATCACCATCGTCAACCGCATCCGCCACGAGAACCCGGCGCTCCAGACCGACCGCGGACTCCGCTTCCACTACGCGGAGAACGACCAGCTCCTCGCCTACACCAAGAGCACGCCCGACAATGCCAACGTGATCCTCACCGTGGTCAACGTCGACCCACACCACGTGCAGCGCGGCGTCATCAACCTCCCACTGGAGGAGCTGGGCCTCGAGCGCGACCGCTCCTACCAGGCGCACGAGCTGATCTCGGGCGCGCGCTACCTGTGGAACGGCCCGCGCAACTTCGTCGAGCTGAACCCCTTCTCGATGCCCGGACAGATCTTCCGCTTCCGCCGTCGCGTCCGCAGCGAGCACGACTTCGAGTACTTCCTGTGATCGCAACGCCGGCTGCCGCCAAGCGCAACAAGAAGGTCGAGCTTTCGCAGCTCGACGACGACCCGCTCTGGTACAAGGACGCGCTCGTCTATGAGCTCCACGTGCGCGCGTTCATGGACAGCGACGCGGACGGAAGCGGCGACTTCCGCGGCCTGCTCGAGAAGCTCCCGTACCTGCAGGACCTCGGCGTCAACGCGATCTGGCTGCTGCCCTTCTACCCGTCGCCCATGCGCGACGACGGATATGACATCGCCGACTACAACAACGTCAATCCGATGTACGGCACGCTGGGCGACGCCAACCAGGTGATCCGCGAGGCCCACCGGCGAGGCATCCGGGTCATCAACGAGCTCGTCGCCAACCACACGTCCGACCAGCACCCGTGGTTTCAGCGCGCGCGGCGGGCCAAACCCGGCAGCCCGCAGCGAGACTTCTACGTCTGGAGCGAGACGAACCAGCGCTACCAGGACGTCCGCATCATCTTCAAGGACTTCGAGACTTCCAACTGGACGTGGGACCACGTCGCGAACGCGTACTTCTGGCACCGGTTCTACTCCAGCCAGCCGGACCTCAACTACGACAACCCGAAGGTGCACGAGGCGATCTTCAAGGCACTCGACTTCTGGATGGACATGGGCATCGACGGCGTGCGTCTCGACGCGGTCCCGTACCTCTATGAGCGTGAGGGCACCAACGGTGAGAACCTGCCCGAGACGCACGCGTTCCTGAAGGACCTTCGCAAGCACGTCGACGCCAACTACCGCAACCGCATGCTGCTCTCCGAGGCGAACCAGTGGCCCGAGGACGCGGTCTCCTACTTCGGCGCCGGCGACGAGTGCCACATGTCCTTCCATTTCCCGCTCATGCCACGGCTGTTCATGGCGATCCGCATGGAGGACCGCTTCCCGATCGTCGACATCCTCGCCCAGACGCCGGCGATCCCCGAGGGCGCGCAGTGGGCGCTGTTCCTCCGCAACCACGACGAGCTGACGCTCGAGATGGTGACCGACGAGGAGCGCGACTACATGTACCGCGCGTACACGCAGGACCGGCTCGCGCGGTTGAACCTCGGCATCCGCCGCCGGCTCGCGCCGCTGTTGGGCAACGACCGGCGCCGGATCGAGCTGATGAATGGGCTCCTGTTCTCGCTGCCCGGCACGCCTGTCCTCTACTACGGCGACGAGATCGGGATGGGTGACAACATCTTCCTCGGCGACCGGAACGGCGTACGGACGCCGATGCAGTGGAGCGCGGATCGCAACGCCGGCTTCTCGCGCGCGAACCGGCAGCGCCTCTATCTGCCGGTCATCACCGACCCCGAGTACCACTACGAGACGGTCAACGTCGAGGCGCAGCAGGGCAACCCGCACTCGATGTACTCGTGGACCAAGCGCCTGATCGCGCTGCGCAAACGGCACCGCGCGTTCGGCCGGGGCACGCTCGATCTGCTGAGGCCCGAGAACCGCAAGATCCTGGCTTACGTACGCCGCCACGAGTCGGAGCAGATCCTCTGCGTCGCCAACCTTTCCCGCTTCCTGCAGGCGGTCGAGCTGGACCTGTCGGCGTGGAAGGGCCTCGTCCCCGTCGAGCTTTTCAGCAGCAACGAGATGCCCGTGATCGGCGACAACCCGTACTTCCTGACCCTCGGCCCGCACGCCTTCTACTGGTTCTCGATGCAGCCGCGCGCCGTGCCGACGGTCCAGAGCGACGGCACGCAGGCAGCGGCGGCGCTGCCGGAGGTGCGGACCGTCGGTGGGTGGGAAGCCGCGCTCGTCGGGCGCTCGAAGGAGCGGTTGGAGAGCGCGCTCCTGGGCTACATCCCACAGAGGCGGTGGTTCGCGGGCAAGGCCCGGAGGATGAAGACGGCGACGATCAGCGACATCGTCACAGTGCCGGGCGCCGAGGGCTCCTCCTACCTGACGGCGGTGACCGTCGGCTACGCGGAAGGCGACCCCGACACCTACATGGTGCCCATCGCCTACGCCAACCCGGCCGAGGCGCCTCACATCCTCGAGCGCTGGCCGCAGTCGGCGATCGCATGGGTGCGCAACCAGGGCCCCTCAGGCCCTTCGGGCCTGCTCCCCACAAGTGGGGAGCAGGAGGCTCGGGGTCTCCTGTACGACGCGCTGGCCACGCCGAACTTCGCCGAGGCGGTCCTGGGTGCGATCGCGCGTCGCCGCCGCGCGACCGGAGGTTCTGGGACGCTGATCGGCTCCACGACGCGCGCCTTCGCTCGCCTGCCCGGAGCTGGAGGTCGGCCGCTTCGTGACCGAGAAGACGAACTTCAGTCACATCGCGCCGCTCGCCGGAAGCCTCGAGTACCGCCGCGGCAAGGGCGAGCCGGTCTCGATCGCGATCCTCCAGGCCTACGTGCCCAACCAGGGCGACGCCTGGCAGTACACCCTCAACACGGTCAATCACTACTTCACGTCGCCCGACCTCGTCGGGGTCGCGCCGCCCGCGCTGGCGCGGAGCGTCCTCGAGGCGAGCCGACTCGAGCCGGCGGAGATCGCGGTCAAGGCGATCGGCGGCTACCTCGACTCGGCGAGGCTGCTGGGGCGCCGCACCGCCGAGCTGCACGCGGCGCTGTCGTCCGATCCGGAAGACCCCGCGTTTGCGCCCGAGCGCATCTCGCCGACCGACCAGAGATCGATGTACCAGTCGATCAGCGGACTGTCCGTGCGCTCGATCGACCTGCTCAGGACGCAGCTGCGGCGGCTTCCCGCCGATGCGCGCGAGGACGCCAACAAGGTGCTGGAGCTGGAGTCGCGAATCGGCCACATCCTCAAGTCGTTCCTCTCGCGTCGCCTCAACGCGACCAGGATCCGCATCCACGGCGACTATCACCTGGGCCAGGTGCTGTACACCGGCCACGACTTCGTGATCATCGACTTCGAGGGCGAGCCGACCAGATCGCTGTACGAGCGCCGGCTGAAGCGCCTGGCGATGCGCGACGTGGCCGGGATGCTGCGCTCGTTCTCGTATGCGAGCCAGGCCGCGCTGCGCTCGCAGCAGATCGCGCCCGAGCGGCTGGCCGAGTTGCATGGGTGGGCGCGTTTCTGGGTGGATTCGGTGTCGGCGGTGTTCTTGAAGAGCTACCTCGCGACCGCCGGCAACGCCTCATGGGTGCCGCAGAACCAGGAGGATCTCGAGCTGCAGCTCACGACCATGCTGCTGGAGAAGGCGCTGTACGAGCTCCGCTACGAGCTGAACCTACGGCCGGACTGGGTCCGCATCCCGCTTCGTGGGATTCTTGACCTGGTGCCTGCTTCATGAGCGTGACAGCGCGGTCGCTGCTGAGCCCGTTCGACCTGCACCTCTTCAACGAGGGCACCCACGGCCACCTGTTCGACAAGTTGGGCGCCCACCCCAAGCACGAGCCGGACGGGACGTACTTCGCGGTCTGGGCGCCGAACGCGGACACGGTCAGCGTGATCGGCGACTTCAACCAGTGGGACAAGAACGCCAACGGCCTGTACCCGCGCGAGACGTCGGGGATCTGGGAGGGCTTCATTCCAGGCATCGGCCACGGCGCGCTCTACAAGTACCACGTTCACTCCAAGGTGACGCGCAGCGGCGTCGACAAGGCGGACCCGTTCGCGACCTTCTCGGAGGCTCCGCCGCGGCAGGCGTCGATCGTCTGGGATTTGACCTATGACTGGGGCGACGAAGGCTGGATGCGGAACCGGCGCGCGGCCAGCGACCGCGGCGCCCCCGTCTCCGTGTACGAGGTGCACCTCGGTTCGTGGATGCGGGTGCCGGAGGAGGGAAACCGCTGGCTGACGTACCGCGAGCTCGGACCCCGGCTTGCCGACTACGTATCGCGCATGGGGTTCACGCACGTCGAGTTCATGCCGGTGATGGAGCACCCGTTCTACGGCTCGTGGGGCTACCAGGTGACGGGCTACTTCGCGCCGACGTCGCGGTACGGGACGCCGCAGGACTTCATGTTCCTGGTCGACTACCTGCACCAGAACGGGATCGGCGTGATCCTCGACTGGGTGCCGTCGCACTTCCCGGCGGACGAGTTCGGCCTCCAGTACTTCGACGGCACACACCTGTTTGAGCACGCCGACCCGCGCCTGGGCGTGCACCCCGACTGGGGATCGTCGATCTTCAACTATGGGCGCAACGAGGTGCGCGGATTCCTGCTCAGCTCAGCGCTCTGCTGGCTCGACCGCTACCACGCGGACGGGCTGCGGGTGGACGCGGTGGCGTCGATGCTGTATCTCGACTACTCGCGCAAGGCGGGCGAGTGGGTCCCGAACAAGTTCGGCGGCCGCGAGAACCTCGACGCGGTGGATTTTTTGCGCCGCTTCAACATCGAGGTCTACAAGGAGCAGCCGGACGTGCAGACGGTCGCCGAGGAATCAACGGCGTGGCCGTTGGTGTCGCGGCCGACGTACGTCGGCGGCCTGGGGTTCGGGATGAAGTGGGACATGGGCTGGATGCACGACGCGCTCTACTACTTCGAGCGCGAGCCGGTGCATCGCAAGTTCCACCACCAGAACCTGACGTTCCGGATGCTGTACGCGTTCGGCGAGAACTTCATGCTGCCGCTCTCGCACGACGAGGTCGTGCACGGGAAGGGGTCGCTGATCGGGAAGATGCCCGGCGACGACTGGCAGAAGTTCGCGAACCTGCGGCTGCTGTTCGGGTGGATGTATGCCCAGCCGGGGAAGAAGCTGCTGTTCATGGGCGGCGAGTTCGGGCAGTGGAAGGAGTGGGACGTCGAGTCGTCGCTCGACTGGCACTTGCTCGACCACCCGATGCATGGCGGGCTGCGGTTGTGGGTGGGTGATTTGAACCGTGTCTTGCGCGAGGAGAAGGCGCTGCACGAGCTGGATTTCGACCCGGTCGGTTTTCAGTGGATCGACGTCACGGACGCGGAGCACAGCGTGGTGTCGCTGATCCGCCGGGGGCGCTCCCCGGAGGACGTCATCGTGGCGGTGTTCAACTTCACGCCCGTGCCGCGGTACAACTACCAGATCGGGATCCCTTCGGGTGGGCGGTGGAGGGAGCTGCTGAACGGGGACGCGCCGCTGTACGGGGGGAGCGGGATGGGGAACATGGGCGGGGTGGACGCGGTGCCGGTGGCGATGCACGGGCATGGGCACAGCGTCACGCTGACACTGCCGCCGCTGGCGGCGCTGTTCTTGAAACCAGAGCCTGCCGAACCTGTCCAGTAACGACGCCCGTTAAGACGCGGTTTGCGCAAAACACCTGATCTCAAGGGCCCGGAAAGGCCTGTTTTGCGCAAAGCGGTGAATCAGGGCGTGAGGACGTATGCCCGCACCGGGAACGACGCCCCTCCCACCCACGCGATCGGCACCGCGTGCAGCCGGCCGCCCGACGCCAGCACCGCCTCCAGGTTCGTCATGTGCTCGCAGATCGGAATCCCCGCGCCCAGCAGGATCGTATGCGCCGGCCGCGCCCAGTCCGATGTGTCGTCGATGTTCAGGGAGTCGATGCCCACGAAGAGAGCGCCCTGGCGGACGAGCATCTCGCACGCGTCCGCGGTGAGGAACGGGTTGGGCTCGGAGAAGTACGACGGCGTCCCCCAGTGCCGCGAGAAATCGGTGCGAATCAAAACCGCCCGGTAGCGCACCTCGACAGTGGCCAGCGCGTCCGCGCCGATCGCCCGTTCAGAACCAGAGCAGTCCACCACCACGGTCTCGATGTCCGCCAGCCGCTCCAACGGCAGCGACGCCAGGTCCGCGCCGCCGCGGTACCGATGCACCGGCGAGTCCACATACGTCCCTGTGTTCCCGCACAGATGCAGCGACGCGATGAAGAACTCCGCCTTTCCTTGATACCTCTCGTGCGACGCCTCGTACGACAGGTTCACCTCCACCGACGGTTCCGGCAGCCCCGGATACGTCTTCATCCCGGCGACCACCGGGTGCGAGACCTCGATGAACCGGCTCACCCCGCCGGCGTCGCCGTCCGGCCGGCCAGGCTCATCGCGTCCAGCCGGATTGCCACCAGTTGAAACCCGTGGTGCAGGCGGCGGTAATAGGTCGGCCGCGAAAGATAGAGTCGCTCCGCCACCACCTCGTGGCTGCCTACTCGACGGACGTAATAG
>WNGG01017984.1_pt1 | contig 11620 bp, 11 predicted proteins | sample 5400661 | NCBI WGS metagenome assembly WNGG01 (sample SAMN13153372, study PRJNA577476) | soil metagenome | isolation source: 100 cm soil or saprolite under Garry oak tree replicate 1 | place: USA:California | collected 2016-06-15 | reverse complement strand
CGCCGCGGGACGGCCGAGCTCGCGGCGCGTGCTCCGGAAGAGTACCTGCTGACGCTCGAGCGTCGGAAGCGTGGCGTGGGGATTCAGCAGCCAGGCGTCGCCGAGCCGGGCGGCGCGCCGGACGCCGCCGTCGCTGTTCGCCGCGAGCCAGACGGGCGGGCGCGGGTGCTGGAGCGGGCGCATCGAGATGCGCACCTCCCGCAGGCGGAAGTGCGTGCCGTGGTAGGTGACGGGCTCGCCGCTCCAGAGGCGCTCGATCACCTCGAGCCCTTCGACGAGCCGCCCGACGCGCTCTTTCGGATCCTGGCCCATCGCCTCGTTCTCGACGTCCCGATAGCCGAGGCCGACGCCGAAGACGAAGCGGCCCCCGGCGATCACGTCGAGCGTCGCGAGCTGCTCGGCGACCTCGACGGGGTGGTGGAGGGGCAGGAGCAGGCACCCCGTCCCGAGCGTCATGCCCTCGGCGTCGGCGGCGACCCGGGCGAGCGTCGGGATCGGCTGGAAGTAGGTGAACGGGTCGGAGAGATAGTGCTGGCTCGCCCAGATGGAGGTGAACCCCACGGCGCGCGCGAGCCGCACCTGCTCGACGTGCTCGCGGAACCGGGCGGCCTGTGGATCGTCCGGCAGATGCTGGACCGAGAGCCCGATGCCGAACTTCACTCGGGGAGCCTCCACACGCGCGCCGGTGCGGGCTCGTCGGCCAGCGTGAACTGGGGCAGCGCCATGTGGTCGGCGAGGTCCTGGAAGATGACGCGCACGCGCCGGCCGATCGCGACGTTCGCCTCCGCTTCGGGCGTCAGGTCGGGCTTCACGAGGTTGCCGATGATCCGGAGCGCCTCGTCGGGCGTCGGCTGGCCGCGCTGCTCGTCCAGCTCGACGAGGACGACGGGATAGGGCGTGAGCTCTCTGAAGCCGGGCTGGATGGCGTGATGGACGATCTCGTAGGAGTAGATCGTTCCGCGCGCGGAGAGCTCCTGCCAGGTCCACTCGAGCTCCATGCACCAGGGACAGGCGTGCGTGGGCGGGTAGCGCATGAGGCCGCAGGCGGTGCACTTGCGGACGACGAGGCGGTGGGCGCGCGCGTGGGCGTAGAACTCCGTCCACTCGCTGTCGTTGTCGGGGACGATGAGCGTCATGCCGCGGTACTGGACGGGCTGGGGCATGGGGGCTCCTATTGAACAGGGCACGGGCGCCCGGGCGTGCGCCACGCCCGTGCCCCGCCGCGACGACGCGCGGCGGCTGGTCGGCCCCTTGGTGTAAGCTGCCTCATCGCGCGGCGCCTCACCGGCGGAGTATCAGGGCGCTGCCCGTCGGCGGCACCGCCCAGCCGAGGTTCATCGTGATCTCGGCGTCCTTGACCTGACGGCACCGGCCGGGGGAGTAGTCGTAGGTGTGGACGCCCTCGGCGGCGCGCGGGCAGTAGTCGTCGACCGTCCCGCGGAGCTGGCGGACGTTCTCGATCACCATGGACATGCCGTGCGTGTAGCCCTCGCACAGGTGGCCGCCCGAGGTGTTGTTGGGGCGCCCGCCGCCGAGCTCGATGATCCCGCTCGAGACGTACTGACCGCCCTCGCCCTTCTTGCAGAAGCCGTACTCCTCGAGCTGCAGCAGCGTCGTGAACGTGAACGCGTCGTAGGAGCCGGTGACGTCCACGTCCTCGGGACCGATGCCGGCCTGGCCGAAGACGATGTCCTTGGCGTAGTAGCCGGCGACGCGGGTGATGGGGCCGTGCGCCCAGTGGAAGTCGAGGCGCGGCTTCGACACGCGCCCGGCGACGCCCATGATGTAGACGGGCCGACGCTTGAGGTCGCGCGCGCGCTCGGCCGAGGTCACGATGAGGCAGGTCGCGTTGTCGGTCTCGAGGCAGCAGTCGAGGAGGTGGAGGGGCTTCACGATCCAGCGCGAGCCGACGACGTCCTCGACCGTCACGCGCTCCTTGAGGAGCGCCTTCGGGTTCTGCGACGCGTGCCTCGAGTGGGCCACCTTCACGCGGGCGACCTGCGCGGAGGTCGTGCCGTACTCGTACATGTGGCGCATGAAGGTCAGCGCGAAGTTCTGGCCCGCGCTCCGCATCCCGAAGGGCACCTGGGCGAGGTCGAGCCCGCGGACGGGCTGCGCGGCGCGCGCCCCGGTGCCGCCGATGCGGAACTCGGAGTAGCCGTTCATCGAGCGGTAGATGGCGACGGTGTTGCACATGCCGGCCTCGATCGCGCCCATCGCCAGACCGATGAGCGCCTCGGTCGACGAGCCGCCGCCCATCACGTCCATGTAGAAGTTCAGGCGGATGCCGAGATCGGGTGCCACGTGGTTCGCGAGCGTCGAGTCGCCCCCCTGGTAGTCCAGCATGCCGTCCACGTCGCGAGCCGTGAGGCCGGCGTCGAGGATCGCCCGGCGGATCGCCTCGACGGCCATCGCGCGTGTCGTGCGCCCGGAGGCGCGCGAGTACTCCGTCTCGCCCACCCCGACGACGCAATACTTGTCCCGAAGGGTCTTCATCGCGTCTCCTTGTCGAGCCAGCGCGCCATCCCGCGCGATTCTAGCAGGCCCGCGCTCCGCTCGGCGGCTCCGAGCGCACGAGGAGGACGATCGCGCCGACGTTCAGGAGCGCCGAGAGCATCCACGTGAGGTCGTAGCTCCCGGTCGCGTCGTAGATCGCGCCCGCGACGAGCGGTCCCCACCCTGCCATCACCCCGGCCAGCGCGAAGAGGAACCCGACGAGCTCGCCCGCCTGGCTGCGGCCGAAGAAGTCGCCGACGATCGCGGCGAAGAGCGTGGAGACCGCGCCGTACGAGTAGCCGAAGACGAGCGCGCTGCCGAAGAGCAGGGGGAGGCCGCGGCCGGCGAGGAGGAAGCCGAGGAAGCCGACGGCCTGGAGCGCCATTGCGACCCCGACGGCGGGCTTGCGCCCGATCCGGTCCGAGACCGCGCCCATGACGAGGCGGCCGGCGACGGCGCCGATGCCGAGCGTCGAGACGGCCCAGGCGCCGGTCAGGGGTGAGTGGCCGAGATCACGCGTGAACGGCACGATGTGAACGAACGGGATGAAGACGGGAATCCACGTCGCGCTGAACGTGGCGCCGAGCATCCAAAAGGCGCGCGTCCGGATCACGCGGGCCAAGGTCCCGGCGCCCGCCTGGGCGCCGACCGCAACGGCGAGGGGGCGGCTCGCCCCGTCGGGGTGAAGGCCGAGGCTCTCGGGGTCGCGTCGCATCACCTGAGCCACCAGGTTCAGGAGGACGAAGATCCCGACGCCGAAGATGACGTACGCCGTCCGCCAGCCGACCGTCGTCACCAGGAGCTGGGCCACGGGTGGCAGCACGACGGTCCCGACGCTCGCGCCGCTCGACGCGAGGCCGACCGCGAGGCCGCGCCGCGCGACGAACCATTTCACGACCGTCGTGTTGCACGGCACGTACGCGGTGGACATGCCGAGCGCCGCCACGAGACCGTAGAGCAGGTACGGCTGCCAGAGCTGGGTGACGAGCGACATGCCGGTGAGCGCCGCGCCGAGGAAGATCCCACCGGCGGCGATCACGACGCGCGGGCCCCAGAGGTCGGTGAGTCGCCCGGCCGGAAAGCCGAAGACGCAGTAGGCGAAGGCGTAGACGGAGAACGCGCCGGAGAGGCTCGCGCGGCTCCAGCCGAACTCCTGGAGGAAGGCGCTGAAGAAGACGCCGAACGAGTACTGGGCACCGTAGGCGACGAAGAGGACGAGGAACGCGCCCGCGACGACGATCCAGCCGTAGAAAACTTTCAAGTCTAGCGAGTCTTGCCGTTGAGCTTCGGGAGGACCTCCGCGAGGAACTTGCCGGTGTACGAGCCGGGCGTCTGGGCCACCGCCTCCGGCGTCCCCTCGGCGACGGTCTCGCCACCCTCGTCACCGCCCTCCGGCCCGAGGTCGATGACGTAGTCCGCCGACTTGATGACGTCGAGGTGGTGTTCGACGACGAGGATCGTGTTGCCAGCATCCACGAGGCGATTGAGCACGCCGAGGAGCTTCTTGACGTCGTCGAGGTGGAGCCCCGTCGTCGGTTCGTCCATGATGTAGAGCATGTCGCTCGCCGCGCGCGCGCCGAGCTCGGCGGCGATCTTGAGCCGCTGCGCCTCGCCCCCCGACAGCGTCGTCGCGGGCTGGCCCAGGCGCAGGTAGCCGAGGCCGACGTCCTGGAGCACGCGCAGCCGCCGCGCGAGCCCCGCCTGGGCGGCGAAGAACTCGACGGCGTCGTCCACGGTCGTGTGGAGCACGTCGCTGATGGCCCGGCCGCGGTACCTCACGGTGAGGACGTCGGGCCGGTACCGCCGCCCTTCGCACTCCTGGCAGGTCACGTACACGTCCTCGAAGAAGTACATCTCGAGCTTCTGGAAGCCGTCGCCCTGACACGACTCGCACCGCCCGCCCGGTACGTTGAACGAGAACGCGCCGGCGTCGAGGCCGAGCGCCCGGGATCGGGGCTGAGCCGCGTAGAGCTTTCGGATCTCGTCGAACGCCTTGACGTAGGTCACGGGGTTCGAGCGCGGCGTGCGGCCGATCGGCTCCTGGTCGATCAGACGGACGCCCTTGAGGTACTCGAGGCCGGTGACGGCGTCGTAGACGCCGGGCGGCGTGAATTCGGTCTTGAAGGCGCGCGCGACGGCGCGGTAGAGCGTGTCGTGGACAAGCGTGGATTTGCCGGAGCCCGACACGCCGCTGACGACCGTGAGCGTCTGGAGCGGGATCCGCACGGTCACGTCCTTGAGGTTGTGCTCGCGCGCGCCGACGAGGACGAGGTGGCGCCGGCCCGTGCGGCGGACCGACGGGACCGGGATCGACTCGCGTCCGGTGACGTAGCGCGCGGTGAGCGAGCGCGTCGCCTTCTGGAACTCCGCCTGCGGGCCGCTGAAGACGATCTCGCCGCCGCGCTCGCCCGAGCCCGGCCCGAGCTCGACGACGTGGTCCGCGGCGGCGATGAACTCGCGATCGTGCTCGACGACGACGACGGTGTTGCCCGCCCGGGCGAGCTCGCGGCAGAGCTCCACGAGCCGCATGGTGTCGCGCGGGTGCAGTCCGATCGACGGCTCGTCGAGCACGTAGAGCGTTCCGACGAGCTGTGATCCGAGCTGATTGGCTAGATTGATTCGTTGCGCTTCCCCTCCCGACAACGTGCGCGTCTGGCGCGACAGCGTGAGGTAGCCGAGCCCGACGCGCAGGAGGAACCCGAGCTTGGCGTTGAGCTGCCGCAGGATCTCGCGGGCGACGACCGCTTCCCAGGCCGTGAGCGTGAGGTCCGCGAGCAGGCGCGCGGCCGCGTCGACGGTGAGCGCGGCGAACTCGGCGATCGTGAGGCCGCCGACGCGCACGGCGAGCGCGGCGGGCTTGAGTCGCGCACCGTGGCACGTCGGGCACGGCGACTGGCTCCGGTAGCGCGAGAGGAACACGCGCACGTGGAGCTTGTAACGGTACGACTCGACCTCCTCGAAGAAACCCTTGATGCCGGCGAAGCTCGCGTCACCCTCGTAGACGAGCGCGCGGGCGGCGCCGGAAAGCCGCTCCCAGGGCGTGGCCGTGTCGAGCTTGTGCCGGCGCGCCGCCTTCATCAGCTCGCGCTGGTACCACTTGCCCGACGGGTGGGTCCAGGGCTCGACGGCGCCTTCCGCGAGGCTCTTGCTCCGGTCGGGAACGACGCGCGCCTCGTCGTATCTCAAAATGTTGCCGAAGCCCTTGCACTCGGGGCAGGCACCCAGCGGGTGGTTGAAGGAAAAGAGGAGCGGCTGCGGCCGCTCGAGGGCGGCCCCGCAGCCGCTGCAGCGAAAGTCCTCGGCGAAGACGCGCGTGGGCCCACCGAGCACCTCGACCGCCACCTGCCCGCCGCCCTCCCGCAGCGCCGCCTCGACGGACTCGGCGATCCGCGTGCGGTGGGCGGACTCGAGCACGACGCGGTCGAGCACCACCGAGATCGTCCGGTGCTCCGCGAGGTTCGCGGGCGGCGGTGTGGCGAGGTCGTGGATCACGCCGTTCACCCGCACCCGAGCGAAGCCGCGTCGGTTGAGGCTCGTCCACAGCTCCACGGGTGGGAGCCCCGCGGGCACGGCGAGACCGAACATGATCAGCGCGCGCGCGCCGGGGTGCTCGCTGAGGAGCGAGCTGACGATGGTTTCGGGGGAGTTCGAGGCCGCGGCGGCGCCGCACGCGGGGCAGTGGACGCGCCCGATCTTCGCGTAGAGCAGGCGCAGATAATCGTAGACCTCGGTGGCGGTGCCGACCGTCGAGCGCGCCGTTCGCACCGCGTTCTTCTGCTCGAGGGCCACCGCGGGCCGGATCTGCTCGATGCGGTCCACGTCGGGACGGTCCACCCGATCGAGGAACATGCGCGCGTAGGTGGACAGCGACTCGATGTAGCGCCACTGCCCTTCGGCGAAGAGCGTGTCGAAGGCGAGCGACGACTTGCCGGAGCCGGACACGCCGGTCACGACCGTGAGCCGGTCGTGCGGGATCTCGAGCGAGACGTTCTTGAGGTTGTTCTGCCGGGCTCCGTGGATCCGGAGCCCAGAGGGCTGGGCCATTCGAACGGTCCTCCTGAGGTGGGTAGTCTACTGGAAGGGGACACGACGCGCCAGAGCGCCCCGCGGTTGACAGCCCCTGGCGCGCCGGGTACACTGCGTCCGCTTGTTGATAATGATTACTAAAAACAGCGTTGCCCTCGCGGCCGACGCTACGCTCCGCGCCCGGGGCCTCCGGCTCACGCGGCAGCGCCGGATCATCCTCGAGGTCGTCCGCGCGACCGACGCGCATCCGACCGCGGCGTTCGTCTACCGGCGCGTGCGCCGGAGGCTGCCGCGCGTGAGTCTCGCGACGGTCTACCGCAACCTCCGGACGCTCGCCGCCGAGGGATTCGTGGCCGAGCGCGCGGACCCCTCCGGCGCGCGCTTCGACGGCAACACGGCGCCGCACGATCACTTCACGTGCGTCGCCTGCGGCCGCATCTACGATGTGCCGCCGCGCGCCGACCGGGCGGTGCGGGCCCGCGTCGCGACGCGCACCGGCTTCGAGGTCCTCAACCACCGCACCGAGTTCTACGGCCGCTGCGTCGCGTGCCGCCGGCATGGCCGTCGATCCCCCGTCAAGGGACAAAGGAGGAGCTGAGTCATGGCAGGCAAGAGCCTCAGGGGCACCAAGAGTCTCGCGAACCTGAAAGAGGCGTTCGCCGGCGAGTCGCAGGCGAACCGCCGCTACCTTTACTTCGCCCGCGTCGCCGACATCGAAGGGTTCCCCGACATGGCGGGGCTCTTCAAGGAACTTCCTGAAGGAGGTCGGCGATCCGGTCACGGACGAGCCGATCGGCAAGACCGAGAAGAACCTCAAGTCCGCGGTCGCCGGGGAGACGTACGAGTACACGCAGATGTACCCAGGCATGGCCAAGACCGCGCGTGAGGAGGGCTTCCCCGAGCTCGCCGAGTGGTTCGAGACGCTCGCCAAGGCGGAGAAGTCGCACGCGGGCCGGTTCAACAAAGGCCTCAAGCAGATCGCGGGCAAAGAGCCGGCGGAGGCGATCTAGCTCACGTACCGGCTCGGGCAGGCGGGTCGCGGCGACCCCGCTCGACCACGCTAGCTGCGACGCGCGGGGTCGAGGCGGAAGGTTCGCGATTCGGGCGACCCTGACTACACGGGTCTCGCGGGGTCACCGCGACCCACCTGCCACAGCCGGCATGTGGTGAGTCAGCATCATGGCATCTCTCGATCTGAAGTCACCGGAGTTCTGGGACCCGTCGGCGTCCGACAGGGAGCTGCGGCGCGTCTACGACATCTGTAGCGGCTGCGGCTGGATGTGGACGCCGTCGACGGCGACGTCGAGAAGCTGCCGACGCGCGACGTCAAGGAAGTCGTGGACCTCTGCTACCAGTGCAAGCTCTGCTTCAACCATTGCCCGTACACGCCGCCGCACCGATGGGAGGTCGACTTCCCACGGCTGATGCTCCGAGCACGCGCGGCGGAAGCGCGTGCCAACCGCGTGACGTTCCAGGATCGGATGCTTGGCAACACGGAGCTCATCGGCAAGCTCGGACGCCTCGCGGCGCCGCTGTCGAACTGGATGAACGAGCTAGCGGTCCACCGCGCCTTCATGCACGCCGTCGCCGGCATCCACAAGAACCGCAACCTGCCGAAGTTCCACCGCCAGACGTTCAGTGCCTGGTTCAAGTCGCGCGCGCGGCGCGGAGCCGGGGCAGGTAACGCAAGCGCGGCGGGCTTGGCGACAGCCCGGGTGGCAGGCAACCACGTGAGCGCGGCGGGCGTGCCGACGGGCGGGGGGACTGGCGATCACGTGAGCGCGGCGGGCGTGCCGACAGGCGGGGGGACTGGCGATCACGTGAGCGCGGCGGGCGTGCCGACAGGCCGGGGGACTGGCGATCACGTGAGCGCGGCGGGCGTGCCGACAGGCCGGGTGCCCGCCGCTTATAAAGTCGCGCTATTTCATACGTGCACGGTGGAGTACAACGACCCCGCGACGGGTCGCGCGGCCGTGCGCGTGCTCGAGCGGAACCGCGCCGACGTGTCGCTGCCCCGGCAGCGCTGCTGCGGCATGCCCTACCTCGACGGCGGCGCAGTGGACGAGGCGAAGGCGCTGATCCGCGAGAATGTGACGAGCCTTGCAGCGGCGGTGCGCGAGGGGCGGACGATCGTGGTGCCCGGGCCCACATGCAGCTACATGCTCAAGCAAGAGTACCCGTGGCTCGACGGCTCCGACGACGCGAAGCTCGTCGCCCGCAACACGCGCGACCTCTTCGAATACCTCGCCGAGCTCCGCGCCGAAGGGAGGCTCGACACGAGCTTCACGCGGTCCGTCGGCGCCGTGACGTACCACGCACCGTGCCACCTCCGGGCGCAGAATATCGGGCTCAAGTCGGCGGAGATCCTGCGCCTGATCCCGGGCGCCGAGGTCAACGTGGTTGAGAAATGTTCGGCGGTGGACGGCACGTGGGGCTTCAAGAAGCAGTACCACGAGCTTTCGCTGAAGCTCGCACAGCCGCTGTTCGACGCGATCACGACCGCCGATGCGCCCGTGACCGCGACCGACTGCCCGCTCGCGGCGCTCCAGATCGAGCAGGGGACCGGCCGACAGGCGAAGCACCCGATCCGGATCCTCGCCGCGGCGTACGGCATCGAGGAGTGATCCGTGAAGCGCCTCGAGACGTCAGAGATCCTGAACCTCGTCGAGTACGAGAGGGTGCGAGAAACGCGGCGACGCGAGATCATCGAGCTGAAGAAGCCCCGCCGCGTCTCCGTGGGCCGCTACCTCACCTTCGTCTTCGAGAACCGGGAGACCGTCTGGTTCCAGGTCCAGGAGATGGTCCGCGCCGAGCGCATCGTGGACGACGCGAAGATCGCGGAAGAGGTCGAGGTCTACAACGCGCTGCTGCCAGAGCCGGGCGAGCTCGCGGCGACGATGCTCATCGAGATCACCGCATCGGCGGAGATCAAGCCCGTGCTGGACAAGCTCCTCGGCATCGACACGCGCGACTATGTGAAACTGACGGTCGGTCCGCACGTCGTCGTGGGTGACTTCGAGGGCGGCCACTCCGACGAGGAGCGCGGCAAGCTCTCCGCCGTCCACTTCGTGCGCTTCGCGCTCCCGCCAGGCGCCCGCCGGCTCTTCCGCGAGGCGGAAGTCGCGCTCGTCGTCGAGCACCCCAACGAGCGCGCGCGTGCGGTGCTCTCCGACGAGACGAAGCGCGCCCTGCTGCAAGATCTCCCGCTGCAAGATCCATTGTAGCGGGGCCGTTGTCGCGGGGTCCGCGGGGACGGAATATCGGTGAGCGGTCTGCGAACGGTGCTCGGCGGCTCCGGTCTGCTGGCGGTCGCGCTCGGTAGTGTGACGGGGTGTGAGCAGGGAGGCCTGTCGCCGAGCGCGGCGCAGGGGCGCCAGGTGTATCTGGCCCATTGCGCGACCTGCCACGGGCCCGACCCGGCGCAGCCCGGGCCCCTGGGGCCGCCGATCAAAGGGTCCTCCAGAACGCTGCTGGAGGCGAAGGTCCTGCGACAAACCTACCCGCCCGGCTACACGCCCAAGCGGCCGACGCAGGTGATGCCCCCCTTGCCCGCGCTCGCCGGCGACATCCCGGCCCTCGCGGACTACCTGAAGTAGAACGGCCCGGCGGGTCTCGCCGGGCCGTGTGCGGGCGTGCGCGGGCCGCGCGCCTACGGGAAGATGAGCTTGAGCAGGATCACCAGGATCGCGGCGAGGACGAACCCGCCCCACAGCGTTCCCGAGACGGTTCCCAGCATCTTCTTTCCGGGTCCCGTCGTCCCGACGAGCGCGTTTGCCTCGACGAGGGCCAGGACGATCGCGAAGACGATGAGCATCGTGATCTTCGCGCCGCGCTCGCCCGGCGTGAAGAAGGCGAAGTGGCTCGCCGCGCCCATGAAGAAGAGCATCGTCTGGAAGAATCCGAGGAGGCCGAGCTGGCCGATCCTGTGGAGGATGTAGAGCCAACCCGTGATGAAGGTGAGCATCGCGCCCCACCGGAACCACCAGAGGGCGCGGCCGACGAGGCTGCCGGCGATCATGCCCGTGCGAACCGGGGAGTCCGCCGTCGCAAAGAACGGAGTCTGGACGAAGTTGAAGTAGTACAGCATACCGATCCAGGTGATGCCGGCGAGGAAATGAAACCAGCGCAACAGAAACAGCCAACCCTCACCGCTGAAGAGCGCCATTTCACCGCCTCCTAGTTGTGGGCACTACCCGTGTCGTCGTCCCCGTCTGTCGCTTCGTCTGGAAGGTTCCCCTCCTCGTCGTCGTCGAAGTCCTCGTCGTCGTCGAGCTCGTCGAGGTCCTCGATGTCATCGTCGGCGACATCCTCGTCGTCGGGCTCGTCGTCGAGGTCGTCGTCGTCGAACTCCGCGTCTTCCTCGTCCTTGTCCGCGTCGTCGTCGGTGGGGCGACGGAGCTCGCCGCGCCACGGGTGCGTCCGGAACTGCATGTGAAGGCTCCTCCGCGTGGTTTGCTCGGCCGGGATTATAACAAACATCCCCGGTGTCAAGACCGAATCGGACGGGCGCGCCCGCCCTGAGGTAAAATCCATGCGGTACGTCTCCGGACACGCCGGCCCGGCGGTGTAGCTCAGCGGCAGAGCAGGGGTCTCATAAGCCCCGTGTCGGAGGTTCAATTCCTCCCACCGCCACCAACTCAACCGACATTGCATACATAGAATAGATATTTCTATATATGCTAGTCGGTGGATGACGGCCTCCCTCCAGGGTCCGCTTCAGGTCTTCAAGGCCGAGTTCTTCGAAGCGCTGGCCCAGCACCAGGACGCTCGCTGACGTGCTCCTCTTCTACAAGATCCTCAGGGTCGGGGTGGTCACGGAGCCGCTCGCGCTCGGCGAGCCAGACGTCATCGAGGTCGCGCGCGAAGTGGAGACCAAGGCGCGACGACTCTTGGGGCGGGCGGTCGCGATCCGGGAGGTCGACGCCGGCTCCTGCAACGGGTGCGAGATCGAGATCACGGGCCTGACCGGCCCGGTCTACGATAGCGAACGCTTCGGCATCCACTTCGTGGCCTCACCCCGGCACGCCGACCTGCTCCTGGTCACCGGCCCGGTGACCCGCAACATGGAAGTCCCGCTCCTCAAGACGTACGAAGCCAC
>WNGG01018680.1_pt1 | contig 11621 bp, 8 predicted proteins | sample 5400661 | NCBI WGS metagenome assembly WNGG01 (sample SAMN13153372, study PRJNA577476) | soil metagenome | isolation source: 100 cm soil or saprolite under Garry oak tree replicate 1 | place: USA:California | collected 2016-06-15 | reverse complement strand
TCGCCGAATTCTTCCAGCGTGACCGGAGCGTCCGGGTTGCCACGAATATGCACGGATTTCGCCGCGCTCCTTCCGGACATCGTTTCATCTGCGGGGATGGTCACGCGATGCGGCTGCATTGTTTGACAGAGCAGCGGGCCGCTAGCGAGCGCGGTCAATGCGGCCGCACCGACAATGATAAAAGGCAAACACCGCTTCATAAAAACGACACGAGCGCCGGAAGCTTCAGGGGAAAATCGAATTCGTCAAATTTAGTTAAGATGGCAGATGGTCCGCGGATTACGAGAATCAGGCAGATTGAATGGTGAATTAAGGCTGTTTGTTCGGGTCAATTCGCGTGATACTGCTTCATAGCTTATCTCCGAAACTGGCGCTTGTGTTCAGGGTTAAATAGGATGACGCTCAAAGAAGAGGTCTTTAAACTATGAAAATCTCAAAAATGATAAAGTCGGCGTCTTTGCTGTTAATAATGTCGATTGCCGCAACGGCTGCATTCGCCAACCCGCAGGGGAACGATAGGGTACCACCACGTGGCGAGCGCTATGCGTATGTTTGGGTGACGGGCTCCCGGATCCCGCAGAGGGTGAAAATCAGCCCGATCGGGACGGCAACCTTTAATGCGCTGTCGATCTGGGATCGCCGTCAGATCAACCAGACAGGCCGGGGCACGGCTGAGGACGTGCTAAGGCAGGATCCGTCTCTTAGCATCAGGTAGCATCAGGCTGGGCCGCCCAAGGAGGGTTCTAAAGTCCGCCAATCCGCTAGCGGTGAAAGACAGTTTCAGCGCGGCGTCGAATCGGCGCGCGTCTGCGCGGCTAACGCGAAGCGAAGGTTTTCTGCTGCCTCTGCGTCATCAGGGTTTAAACGCAGCGCTTCTTTGAATTGGGCAATCGCCTGGGAGGTTTGTCCCAGCCGGAAATAGACCACGCCAAGACCGCTGTGGACCGGCGCCTTGGGATCGAGCCGCGCGGTCTCCAGGTAATGCACTTTCGCGCCTTCAAAGTCGCCTTTCACAAAGAGCGCCCTGCCGAGGTGATAATGCGCTTCAGGATGTTTCGGGCTGTGCTCTAGCGCGGTTTGAAACTCTGTGATCGCTTGATCGATCTTGCCTTCACGAAAAAGAAACATCGCGTACTCGTAATGGTTCCGCCCGGATTTCGGCGCCAAGCGGATAGCGGTTACGTGCTCGGCGCTGGCTTCGTCTTTCTTACCGAGCCGTTCCAGGACGTAACCATATTCGGAATGAAATTCGCCATTGCGCGGATCGCTGCGTAAAGCCTCCTCCAGTTCGCTGCGTCCTTCACTCAGTTGCGACTGCGCAACCAGAACTTGGCCCAGGTGGTAATGCACTTCTTTCTCGTTCGGATTGAGGCGCAGCGCGATCCGGTACTGCTCTACTGCATCATCGAGACGATCGGCTTTGTGCAAGCTAAAGCCGTACTTCGTGTGAGCGCGAGCGCTGTCGGGTAAATCGGACGCCATCATGGCTTGCTGTTCTACTTCTGGCATCTTCGTCCGGGTTTGCCCGATCCAGAGCGCGCCGAGTGGAATCACAAATACCGCAACCCATTTTAAACCGTGCAACAGCCAACTGGGCAGAAATTCGCGTGACGCCACAGATATGTTTCCCCCTCCCAGACCGAGATGTTCGCGCGTCGCGCGGTCGCGTACTTTCCAGATGAATCCGTCGTAATAAAAATGTAAAAGGCCCGATGCGGCCACCACACCGGTGAGCACACGCTTGATCGTCTCGACTTCGAGACGGGAATTGAAATACGCGAGGGAACCGTAGGCAAAAACAAGCCCGATGTACAACCCAACCAATGAGCCGCTCCGTCGAAAAACAAAGCGCATGAAGCCGCCGATCGAGCTGTCCTTTTCCACACGGCTGCGATTGTAAATCCAGACGAGGGAGAGGTACTGCACATCGTGAAAAACCTCAAACAACGCGATCCCGGCCAGAATGTTGGTGACGCCGTTATTGCAATACCACCAAAACGCAATGCTCGTGACCAGCAGCGCCAGCTTGACCGGATTGGGACGTTTCCCTTCCGCCCACATCCGGGAGAAATTGAACAGGAACAAAACTGAAACGGCGATGGCGCCGGCCAGCATTATTTGCTGTGCGTTGTGCAGGAGCCAGGGCGGAATGAAAGGCCCGCCACTGGCGTAATACGTTTCGAGCGTGTCGGCCATGCGTTGCGAGGAAAGAAGCACCGCCGTCGCAAACCAGGCGGCACAGGTCGCGAAGTCGAGGCGACGCGTAAGCGTGGCGAAGGAGCCCGCCTTCGCGTCGTAGATTCGACAGAAGCCGTAGGTTTGCATCATCCCATGCCAGACCCCCCAGAAGAAAACGACGAGAACGATCCCCTTCAGGTCCCACCAGTAAAAAGCTACGCAAACACCAAGTAAAAAAATCGGCGCAAAAATGAAGCGCCAGCGAAACCGTTCGAACAGGGCGCGATCTCCGTAGGCGCGGATCATTCCCGGGAGGTGGTGGCCCATTGCGCCAAATGCTGCCACGAAAACGTAAATATCTTGTGCGCTCCAGCGCGCCTGCGCCAGCACGAACATCGGCACGAGAAAAAGCGGCGTCCCGACGTAAAGAATCAGGTCGCGCCAGCTGTTTAGAATCCACAGAGTTTTTTTCGGCGCGGCGGTGGGCGCAGCTGGAACAGTCTGCGGTCGTGAAAATGCGGTGACGTGCTGCATGCGCCTGAGGGGCAAAGTTTCCTTTAACTCGGCGGAAAAATCAATACTGCACTATGCGGTCGCCTCGATCCGTAAAAAGTATTTCATTTTAGGTCTGCCCGCAGAGCGAAGCTACTGACAATTCGCCAACACTACCGGCAGTTAAAGTTCATCGCGAAGAATTTTGAAAACGATTGTGTTATCGACTGTGCCTTGCAATGCCTCCGCGCCCGGACCGCTGCCCAGCGCAATGACATCGTCAACGGTGCCCAGAGCGGATTTCGCATAGAGCGCGGCCGGTTCCAGCTGTTCCGCGGCTGGTTGCTCGCTGTGATTCGTCTCCAGCTTGCCCGGTATCTTCGCTGCGCCGTAAGAGCTGGCGCCATTCGGACCTGTCGCCCAGGTAATCCAGGGTTGTCCGGCAGAATTGAGTCCGAGCAGCGCAATGCCGCTGTCTTTGAGAAATGGGAAACCATTCAGGCTCAACCCGCCGATTGCTGCGTCCCCACAAACAATGATTGTCGATCTTTGGCCGGCGTAGCGTCGTGCAGTGGCAACGGCGTGGTCTAATTGAACTGTTTCGCCAAGCGCTCTTTCTGCCTTATTTTCCTGCGCCGCGCTGCGCATTAATCCTGCATCGACTACGAGCAGGTATCCGCCCGGATTGTACTGGAGTAATTCAATTGCTCGACGCACCATGTCGGAAAGACTCGGTTGCTGGCTGCGCTCTTCGACTTGGTTCGCGAACGCGAGATCCACATTGCTAAAAGCACCGAAAAGTTTCGGCCGGCGCCACGCGGGAATTCCTTCAAGCTCAGCCCGTGTGCGCACGATATCGAATCCATTGCGACGCAGCTCGAGTAGAAGATCGCGCCCATCCTGTCTCTCTCCGGCCTTTGTGGCGGGAAGGAACTGCGCCACGCCGCCACCCATTGCGATGTCGATCTTTCCCCCCTCGACAAATTCTGCGGCGATGCTGTCGACATCGTTCGGATCAACCGGATGCGCGTAAAACGCCGCGCTGGTTGGTGCAGTGAGTTTTCCATCTGTCACGAGACCAGTGGCCCGTCCGTGTTCCCGCGCCAATTCAATGATGCTCGTGATTGGTTTTCCGTGGCCATCAACCGCAATGGCACGATTAGTCACTCTCACTCCGGTCGCAATCGCAGTTGCGGCGGCCGCTTGATCCGGAGCGGCGAAATCTTTTGAGTAATTGGTCAGCAGAGCCAGATGACTCATCGAATCGAGGTTCAGATGTGCGTCGGCCCCGCCGGCATATGCGCGTGTAGGAGCCAGACGACTGGGGGAGAGTCCCTCTCCGATGAACAAAATAATTCCGAAAGGTTTCCGAATGACCCAGTGCTGGAAATACAGGACGCCAATCCCGGCGAAAGCGAGAAGACAGAAAAGCGCCAGCAACTGGTTACGCCATTTCACGAGGCGATGTAGGCGCGCGGCCTCTGTGTTGTCAATCCCGATACTCGGGACTTGTCGATCTTCCCAATCACCGGCAGAGTGCGGCGCATATGGCGGGCCCAGTCATGCTCATGATTCGTGATGGCTGGGGTATTAATCCCGGCGGTCGGAAGGAGCGCGAACAAAATGGCGACGCCACCCTTCTCGCTCGGACGCCGTTTCACGACAAGCTTTATGGGAAATATCCAAGCGCCCAACTGAGCGCGAGCGGGGCCGACGTCGGACTGCCCGAAGGACAGATGGGCAACTCGGAAGTTGGCCATCTCAATTTGGGAGCGGGCAGAATTGTTTATCAAGACCTGACCCGAATTAACAAAGCAATCGAAGAGGGCGAACTGACGTGCAACCGAGTATTGCAGGAAGCGTTCGCCGGCGCGCGGGGTCATCGCCTCCATCTGCTTGGACTGGTTTCCGATGGTGGTGTTCACAGTCACTACTCGCATCTAATCGCACTTGCGAATGCCGCCCGAGAAGCAGGCGTTACCGAAATTTTCGTCCACGCTTTTACAGACGGACGTGATGCGTCACCCATCGGTGGCGCCGATTATCTGAAAACATGCACAAATGAATTGCAGAAGAGCAGCGCCCAAATTGTCACAGTCGTGGGCCGCTACTTCGCGATGGATCGCGATCGCCGCTGGGACCGGACCAAAAAAGCCTGGGACGCAATTGTTCTCGGTCGCGGCGAAGTCTGCAAATCATCACCATCTGCCGCGGTGGATCGGCAATATAAGGACGGAAAAACCGACGAATTCATGCCGCCGCTTATTTTTTCTTACCCAAATGAGCAGCGCATACGTAATGGCGATACAGTCTTGTTTTTCAATTTTCGAGCCGATCGCGCCCGGCAATTGTCGCAGGCGTTTTTGCTAAAGGACTTCGACGGCTTCGATCGCGAGGTGTGGCCGCAAGTCCACTTTGTCTCTCTCACCCAGTATGATGTCACCTATCCTTCGCCGTTCATTTTTGCTCCGCCAGAGTTGCCGCAGATCTTGGGGGAAGTTGTAAGTGCGGCTGGCAAGTCGCAACTCCGCATCGCCGAGACTGAAAAATATCCCCATGTGACTTACTTTTTTAATGGCGGAATCGAGCGCGCATTCCCCAGCGAGGACCGAAAGATCATCCCGTCGCCAAAAGTTGCAACCTACGATCTCCAGCCGGAAATGAGCGCGCGTCTGGTCACGAATGAAGTGCTCGCGCGAATGGCAGGTTACGATTTAATCATTCTCAACTTTGCTAATCCGGACATGGTCGGACACACCGGAGTTCTAGAAGCCGGAATTAAAGCCGTGGAAACGGTGGACGAATGTGTTGCGCTCATTATTTCGAAGCTTCTCGATCTTGACGGCAAATGCATTGTCACTGCCGATCACGGAAATTGCGAACAGATGCGCAATCCGGACGGCTCGCCGAACACCGCGCACACCACCAACCTTGTCCATTTTATTTACGTGGCCAGGGATGCGGCGCGATTCCGCTGCGAAGATGGGATCCTCGCGGATGTTGCGCCCACGCTCTTGTTTCTCCTCGGATTGCCGCAGCCAAAGGAGATGACAGGGCATAATCTGCTTGTGCCGATTTCTCGGAAAAGCGCAACCGGTTAGCAAGATCGACAACGTTCGGCGATCACGTCATCAAACGCGATTTCCAATTGTCGATTTAAGATTCGCGTCCCTGCCGCGGCGATCCGTTGCAAAAAGCGAATTCGATCCTCGGCCGATGTTTCCTGCCAGACCGGTTTACGCATGAGCGTGAGCGTGCCATCGCATTCCACAAGCGCGCCCCATCCGACCGGAATCTCCGAATCGCGGAACAGCTCGGCAGGCAAGACGAGGAAAAACAAATTGGCACAGCGGTAGCGCATCAATTTGTCGAACTTCGTGCAATCGTAGAGACGATTTTGCAGCGCGCTTAGCTGACGCAAAACGCGCGTATATCCACGGTGGCCGATCGCCGTAAAATCGTGTGAAGTGAATTCGGGAAAGAGCGAATCGTTGATGCGGAGATTGGGATAATGCACTCGCAGATTGTTTTCGAGGACCTGACGGCGGTGGCAAACCGCATCGAGAAGCTTGCGAGCGCTCTCGCTGTGGCAATTATCCCTTCGCAAATCGCAAAGCGCTTGCTTGCATTCAAAAATCGCCGTCGATCCAAACTTTTTCGGCAGCGGTCGATACGCCCCGATATCTGCGCGATATCGGCATCGCGCTAAACTGACTTCCATAGCGCAGGCCGAGTAGCCATGCGCTTGCGCCCAGAGGAAAGCGAGCCGTTTTAGCCGGGCATGCCTCGTTGTTTCACTCCGGCCATTATTCATTCCCTCGTCCATGCCGCCAGTTCGCATGCCCAATATGTAATGACGATGTCTGCTCCAGCGCGTTTCAGCGCAGTCATAATTTCGAGAACAGCCGCGCGTTCCTCCACAATCCCTTTCTCGACGGCCGCTTTGATCATCGCGTACTCACCGCTTACGTGATAAGCCGCCATCGGCTTTCCAAAGCGTTCATGCACGCGCCACAAAATGTCGATGTACGGCAAGGCGGGTTTCACCATGATGATGTCCGCTCCTTCGTCGATATCCAGAGCAGCCTCACGCAAGGCTTCATCCGGGTTGGCGTAATCCATCTGATAAGAACGACGATCGCCAAATTGCGGCGGGCTTTCCGCGGCCTCGCGAAAAGGACCGTAAAAAGCCGAGGCAAATTTGGCCGCGTAACTCATAATCCCAATTTGATCAAAGCCGCCCGCATCTAGTGCTTCACGGATCGCGCCGATCCGTCCGTCCATCATATCGCTTGGTGCGACCATGTCCGCACCAGCCGCGGCGTGAGAAAGCGCGGTTTTAACCAAGAGATCGATCGTCTCGTCGTTGAGTACGTGGAAATGGTCGCCATCGATCCGTGTGACGCCGCAATGACCGTGACTCATATATTCGCATAAGCAGACATCGGTAATGGTGACGAGACCGGGGCATTTCGATTTAATCGTCCTTAGCGCTTTTTGAACGACCCCGTTTTCTGCGTAGGCGCCGCTTGCTTGCTCGTCTTTTTTTTCCGGAATACCGAAAAGCAGGACCGCCTGCAACCCGAGATCCTGAGCGCGCTGGGCTTCATCGACAATTTCTGTCAACGAGAGTTGAAAAACGCCAGGCATGCTCGCGATCGGACGGCGTCGCTCCACTTTTTCGCTTACCGGTTCGGATCGCCACCAACAAACTTTCGAGCATTCTATTCTTGCGCTTCTTGAAACAGCGAAGGGTTCGCCAAGTGGTGGTCTCTTCGGTTGTGCCAAAGAAAAATTCTGCAATCTCGAAAGCTGCGGGAAAAACTGGAGTGCTCTGGCTGGATTCGACATTGAAACTCGCGGTCGGGATTGATTATCCCGCTCCGAAATCAATTGGAGCAGATCGGCTGGCGAACGCGGCGGCAGTTGCAGCGCTTTACGGTTGTCCTGCTATCGTGGTGGACTTCGGGACCGCAGTGACCTTTGATATCGTTTCCGCTCGCCGCAATTACATTGGCGGAGTGATCGCGCCGGGGCTCGAAGCCATGACCAATTTTCTTTACCAACGAACGGCACTGTTGCCGAAGCTCTCTTTGAAAGAGCCGCGACGCGCGATTGGGAGATCGACAATCGGGGCGATGTTGTCTGGCGCAGTATTCGGTTATCGCGGGCTCGTCCGCGAGATTCTTGCGCGGATTAGGGCGGAGGAATTTCCGCGCAGGAAACTTCACATCGTTGCCACAGGCGGTTACGCGCGACTGATCGCGGCACAGTTGCCGGAGATCACGGCAGTTCGTCCCCATCTCACTCTGGAAGGGCTGCGGATTATAGCCAATCTCAATTCTTGATTTTTGGCTGGATGAATTAACCTCTCTTCGCGCAGTTGTATTGGGCACGATTTCTGCGAAACTGGGCGGAGTCGATTGGAAATTTGGACTTGTCATCGCGAATAAGGAAAGCTTCTATCGTTACCCGCATGAGAATTTGGAAAATCGCTGCGGTTGCAGCGCTCGCGCTCAGTTCGTTTGCAGCAGAAAACGTCGCTCCGACAAAAACGGAACTGGAGGAGATGTACAACAAAGCGTTCCGCGAGTTCGATGCGAACAACTTTCCGCAAGCGTTAAAGGAACTCGACGCGATCGATGCACGTCAGCCCGACTTGGCGGCGTCCCAAAATTTGCGTGGGGTGATTCTGATGCGCCAGGGTATCTACGATAAGGCAGAAGTAGCCTTGCTGGAGGCCGAGCGAATCGATCCGAAGTTTTGGAATGCGCGCTTTAACCTGGCGGAAATTCCGTTCCTCAAAAAAGACTGGGCAGAAGCGCGCAAGCGCTTTGAGAAACTCCTCTCGAGCAGCCAGTCCGATCTGGCAAGCGAAGCATCGCAGCTCATTCAATACAAAATTCTTTTGACTTACCTGCTCGAAGGAAAGGAAAACATGGTCGATTCCATTTTGGCCAAGTTGGAGCTTTCGCCCGATACGCCAGCTGTTGACTATGTAAAAGCGGCCGTCGCGCTCCAACACAAGAATGGAAAAGAAGCAAAAGACTGGATGGCGGCAGCAGAGAAGAATTTTTCTCCGCAACTGAACAAGCTTTTCGCAGAATCACTGTACGAAGTCGGCTGGCTGGAAAAGCCAACCGGACAGGCGCGCGCCTCGCTACCTCTTACGACAGCCGCTGAGCGCTCGGAAAAAACAAAGGCTGTAGCGCGTTCAAAATTCGAGCAAGCGCAGCAGGCTTTGCGCCAGCGCGACTTCGCGACTTCTGCCAAACTGGTCGACGAAGCCGATCAGGCGGAGCCGAATCAGCCGTCGACGCTCAATTTACGCGGCGAAATCTTGATGCAGCAGAAGCAATTTGATCAAGCCGACGCCGCCTTCAAACGGGCAGCCAAGCTCGATCCGAAGTTCCGCGAGGCGCAATACAATCTCGCGCAAATTCCATTTAAGAATAAAGACTACGCCAAAGCGCGGGAGCGTTTCGAAACACTGTTTAAGCAGACTCCAGGAGGGGATAAGAACCAGGCCGCGCAGCTCATCAAATTCAAGATTTACATGACGCTCTTGTTGGAAGGAAAGGAGAGTCGAGCACAGGCGATTATGGAGCAGTTCCAGTTCACCGGGGATACGCCAGCTCTCTACTATGCTCAAGCGGCGTGGGAATTTAAGCATAACAATCCAGAGAAGGCGGCCGACTGGACCGCATCAGCGAAAAGGATTTATTCGCCGGCGCTCAATAGCGTTTTTGCAGACGCTTTTTATGACGTTGGCTGGATGCAAAGTCCAGAAATTGCGGCAGCGCCCGCACCTGCGCTTGACGCATCAAGTGTCATTGCGTCGCAACCCGAGGGGGGCCCGGCTATTGAGCCGAGCCCTATTCCTGACATGATTGTTGCCGCAAACAACCGGGCAGAAAAATCGAAGGACGAATCCATTGCTTCGTCGGCTCCAGCGGCGAACCCGCCGATTCCTCAAATGGAGGCCACGAGTCCGGAAGCAACCGTTGAACAGCCTGCTGTTCCAGCCTCGAATCAATCGGTTGCAACGGAAACAAGCGGTAAGCCAGCGGAAGCGTCTGCAGCTCCGGTTTCGGGATCTGGTTCTACTGTAGAATCCGCAGCTACGGCTGCGCCCGCTGAAGCGGTAAACGCTTCTCCTACGCGACAAAATGAACAGCCGGCCCCCGGGCAAGCACAAATATCCGGCGCGCCTGCTGTGGCCAGTCCCGTCGCTGTACTCGCTCCGGGCAGGATCACGGAGGGCCCGCCGCCCCGTGTTGGAGGAATAGTGAGCCGGCAGACGTTGCTCTTCGGTGGTTTGCTGTTGGCCGGCATCTTTCTCTTGGCTTGGGTGGTCGTTCCCGAGCTTCGCCGCTACACATTCAATATTCCGAATTACTGGCAGGCCAGGTTTGGCGCCAGAGCGCGCACTTTTGAACCGGGGATTACGCCGGCGGAAAAGGCGATTGCGCTGAGCAACAACTTTTTTGGCGGTCCCCGCCAAGTTTCGCTGCGACTAACGACGTCGAAACGTTCGTTGCGGAGCAGCGCCTTACCATCAGCCAAATCGAGCGTGACTTCTGGCTGGTTGGCCGATCTGAGACGTAAAGGTTCAGAAGGCCCGGCTTATCCTGAGATGGAGCCCAATCGCGAATTGCCGCCGGTGGCTGAGCCAGTCTTTGAGTCCGCAGTGGGTCGAGTTGTCGAACAAGCAACCGAGAGTTCACATATTGGTATCCCGCAGACGCCGGAGACCGAAGCTCCGGCAATTGCCGAGTTGAGCGCAGTTTCTGCGATACCTGCAGAAGAGCCGAGTGCAATGCCCGGAATCGCGGAGGAACCCGCATCGCCTACTCTGGTAGAAGCAGCAGTAGACTCTAACATCGAACCCATTGGACAAGGGCAGCCTGTTCCGTACGAAATGCCCGTGACCGCGGTTCAATCTTCCCCCGTCGAACCAATCAATGAGTCGGCATCTGATTCCCCAAGTGACATTTCCACTGAGCCCGTGTTCCCGCAAACAACCAAACCTGCAACCATGCCTGAAACGACCCAAATCCCAACCGCTCCAGTAGCCAAAACTCCAGCGCTCGCCGTGACCAAACCGCAGCCTGCTGGTACTACGCAGACATCCGTACAACTGACGTTCTCGTTTGAGATCGCCGCCATTCAGCTGACGCCGACATTCAAGATGGGTGTCCTGCAGGTGCGGCCTACATCCAAGATCGTGTCGATGCGTCTGGCCCCTTCCCAGCAGCCGCAGTCATCGATGAATTTTCAAGTCAGTTTCGAGATCGCAAAGATCCAGCCTGCGGGAGGCGCCTTAGGCCGCATCCGGATGATTCCTGCGCAACAGCAAAAGCCGGCGACGACCGGTTCCCCTTTGTTTGGGGTTGCCGGATTGCAACTCGTGCCGAATGTCGAGGCGACACCAGTTCAACTTACGACTTCGCAGCAGGGGCAGGCCACCGTTTTCGTTACAGTTCCGTTCCAAATTACCACGATCGAGTTTTCGCCGTCGCTTGAGATAGCGGCGGTTGTGTTGAATTCGAATTCCAAGCAGGTCCTCGTGCAGTTGCCTGGCGCCGGGCCGATCCCAGGCGAAGGAGCGCCCACATTCGAAATTATGAATTTGCAACTCAATGAGGGCGGCGAAATCGCCATGATGCAGCTGAACTTACTCGGCCACGGCACTCAGCCCGCATAGCGAAAATGATTTACCACGCGGGCGGCTGAATCCTCGCGCTGCTTGGCAGCGAAGGGAAGAAGACGGTTCGCCAGTCTGCCTAGGTACGTTTGCGAAATCGGTTTCGGTTCAGGGAACGCAATTGCTTTGGCAAAAATTCGCCGTCTCGCCGGATCAATTTGCCGTCGAAATAAATTTCTCCGCCGCCGTATTCTGGACGTTGAATGTTTACCATGTCCCAGTGGACCTGGCTTCGGTTCCCATT
>WNGG01014019.1_pt1 | contig 11623 bp, 9 predicted proteins | sample 5400661 | NCBI WGS metagenome assembly WNGG01 (sample SAMN13153372, study PRJNA577476) | soil metagenome | isolation source: 100 cm soil or saprolite under Garry oak tree replicate 1 | place: USA:California | collected 2016-06-15 | reverse complement strand
CGGCTGTCGGTATTCGAAACTGTCCGCGATGCAGATGCCGTCACGCTACGTTCGGTGCGCTCCCAACGTCGTCGATGATAGATCGCGCGATCATCATGCTGAACGATCATCGGTTCTGGGGTCATGCTTCCGGCCCCTCATCGTCATCAGGTAAGACGCTCTCATCGTTCCATCCATTGCTGGCACGGCCATGCCGCAGCGCCCTACCGCGCGAGCGGTTTAGTCCGTTGGCCCGGAACGGACATCGCCGGGCCTCCCTATCCAGATCCACATTGACGGCTATTGAGTCCCAATCTCTCCGGCGATCACGGCTCCGAACAGTTCACCGTGTTCACCGTTGAATCGCGACATCTGCATCTGCTCGACCGGGAAATAGTCGGTCAGGCTCGTGTTGATCTTGATGCCTGGCAGCAACAACCCGAGTTCGAAGTCCTTGAGGTTAGCGGCCTGCCTCATGACGTTCTCGCGGGTGAGTTCGTCTCCGCATTGCTTGAGCACCTGAACCATGGTTTGCGCGGTCAAATAGCCGTAGACACTGAACGTGCTCGTCTTATCTCCTTCGGGGAAATACTTGTCCATGAAGGCGGCCCATTCCTTGATCGCGGGATCGTCCTTCCATGTTGGATCAGTAGGGTCCTTGAGGTAGTTGGTAGACAGAACTCCCTTAGCGTTATCGAGCCCTGCGGGCTTGAGCACGGAGCCGACCGAGTTCGAGATGCTGGCAAGAAACTGGACGGGCTTCCAGCCGATCTCGGCTGACTTCCTGATCGCCTGCGCAGCAAATTTCGGCGAAGCCTCGTTAAAAAAGATGTCTGCGCCAAGGGTTTTCAGCGTGACGATCTGACGGTCGACAGTTGGGTCTGTGGGTGGGCTCATAGGGGATTTCGCCAACGATCATGCGCTTTGTTGCTTCAGCACCGAGGCCGTCCTTGAGACCCTTGAGATAGTCGCGGCCCGAATCGTCATTCTGGTAGAGGATCCCGATCTTGCCCTGCGGCAGTTTCTCCAAGATGTATTTTGCATAGATTCTCCCCTCGGTCTGGTAGGTCGGTTGCCAGCCCATTGTCCAAGGGAAGTTCTTTGGATCACCGAACTTGGTGGCGCCGGTGGCGACGAAGAGCTGCGGCACTTTCTTCTCATTCAGGTATTTCTGAATGGCGTTGTTGGTCGGCGTTCCGAGGCTCTGGAATATGAGCAGTACCTCATCGCTCTCCACGAGCTTGCGCGCCTGCTCCACGGTCTTCGCCGGGCTGAAGGCGTCGTCGTAGGAAATGAAGTTGATCTTCCGCCCATTGATGCCGCCCTCGGCGTTGAGCTTCTTGAAAAAGGCGTCCTCCGTCCGGCCAACTAATGCGTAGGCCGATAGCGGCCCGCTGTAGGGCATGATGTTGCCGATCTTGATCTCGCTGTCGGTGGCGCCGGGGTCATATTTCTTCTGCGCCGCCGCAGGATTCATGCCCACCGAAAGGCCGAGCACGATAGATGCCAGTAGAATGCCGCGTGTCTGCACCATGTCGACCTCCCTGATGCCGTCGGCTGCTTGCCTATCCTGCGGCAGTCTAGGGTTTAGGCGCTGAACTTGTCCAGCTACCGCGACTTCCGGTAACGGCACTTTTCGGACCTCGCGCGATGGCAAACTTATGAGTCCGGAATGCGCACCAAAGCGGACGTCCGGCGACCATTCTGAATTTATGGGTTCACGCCGCAGTTGGGGCGCATCGGGCCTGACAGCTCTTCGTGCCCCTGACCCCGCGCGCCGTTCTTCTCGACGGTGCGATGCTACCCGAGGAGCCGTACCCACCCGCACACGCCTACTTTGCATGGGGTTGTTTTCGATATTTTTGCTGGCGGCGACTCGATGACGGCTTCCCGGGGGCACGAGGCCCCAGACTAATCGCCCATCCCGCTAAACGTCGCGCGGAAGGGATGGCCGGGATAGACCCCGACAAGCCTGAATTCGCGCGAAAAGAACTTTAGCTCTTCCAACGCGAACGCGAGCCCGCGGTCGTCGGGATGGCCGTCGACGTCGGCGTAAAATTGCGTGGCGAAAAACTCGCCGTCGACCATGTAACTTTCCAGCTTGGTCATGTTGACGCCGTTGGTGGCAAAGCCGCCGAGCGCCTTGTAGAGCGCGGCGGGCAGGTTGCGCACCCGGAAAACAAAAGTCGTGACCAGCGGCCCCGATCCCTGCTTGGCCAAGTTCGCCTCGCGCGCCAGCATCACGAAGCGCGTGGTGTTGTGGGTCTCGTCCTCGACGTCCTCGGCGATGATGTCGAGGCCGTAGATTTCCGCCGCCAGCTTTGAGGCGATCGCGGCGACGCTGTTGTCGGCGCGTTCGGCGACGTCGCGCGCACTGCCGGCGGTATCGGCCGCGACGATCGGCTTGATGCCGAGTTTTCGGATGATGCGGCGGCACTGGCCGAGCGCGTGGACGTGGCTCTCGACCGTCTTGATATCCGAGAGTTTGGCGCCCTTCAGTGCCATCAACTGATGGCGGATCGGCAAGAACCATTCGCCGACGATGAACAGGCCGGAATCCGGCAGCAGATGATGGATGTCGGCGACGCGGCCGGCGACCGAGTTCTCGATCGGGATCATGCCGAGGTCGGCCTCGCCGGAGGTGATCGCGGCCAATGCGTCTTCGAATGTCGGGCATGGCAACGGCTCGGCATCGGGATAGGCTTCGACGATGGCGATATGGGAATTCGCGCCCGGCTCGCCCTGGAATGCGATTTTCATGGTTTTGGCCGTTGTTTTGATCATGGCGCGCCTTGTAGCAGCCGCTCAGGCTTTTGCCAGTATGCGCCGGGCGGTTTCGAGGTCGGCCGGCGTATCGACGCCGAGCGGCACCGAATCCACGATGGCGGCGTCGATCCTCATTCCGGCTTCCAGCGCCCTGAGTTGTTCGAGCTTCTCGCGCTGTTCCAGAACGGACGGGGGCAGCTTGACGAAGCGCTCCAACGCCTCCCGCCGATAGGCGTAGAGCCCGATGTGATGGTAGCGCGGGCCGTCGCCGTAAGGCGCGGTGGCACGGGTGAAATACAGGGCCCGGAGCCTTTGGTCGCCCAAAGGGAGCCCACGAGCTTCACGACGCTTGGGGTCGTGTGTTCCTCTTCCTTTCGGATCTCCGCGACCAGCGTTCCGATGTCTACTCTTGAATCCTCAAGCAGCATGAGCGCGGCGCGGATATCATGAGCGGGAATGGTCGGCAGGTCGCCCTGCACATTGACGACCGCCTCGATCTGGCTCCCGGGATCCAGCTTGCAAAGCGCCTCGTAAATCCGGTCCGACCCGGAGGGGTGATCGGCGCGCGTCATCACCGCTTCCCCGCCATGGGCGGTGACCGCGGCCGCGATCTGCGGCGCGTCGGTGGCGACCGCCACGCGGCCGATTTGCGCGGCCTCGGCCTGGCGCAGGACATGGACGATCATCGGCAGTCCGGCGATGTCCAGGAGCGGCTTGTCCGGCAGGCGCGTCGAGGCCATGCGGGCCGGAATCAGCACCAGGGTGCGGGTGTGGGTCATTAGAATCGGGGCTTGGAATGAGGTCGGGACCCGGTTGATAACAAGCCGGAAATGATGGGGATTGGCCGGAAGCTGGCGCATTTATACGGGTTGCCAGAGCACGGGCAAACCGATATCTCATCGCTGCCGAGGGTGCGGTGCGAAAGCCTGATTCCTGACGCCCATCCGCGGCCGTTCCGCCGGCCTTAAGTCGACCTTCCGGCCTGGAGCCTGATCGAAAATGGACTCCTTCGAACTCAATAAGATTCTCGGCGCCATTCTGGCCACCTGCCTGGTCCTGTTGGTGACGAGCTTCAGCGCAGGCGCGATTTTCTCGCCCGCGATGCCGGAAAAACCGGGTTACGAAATCGCGGTGAAGGAGGAGACACACGGCGGCGCCAAGGAAGCCGCGGCGGCACCGTCCGAGCCGATCGAGAAGCTGCTGCAGACCGCGTCGGTCGAGAAGGGCGCCGCGGCGGCGAAGAAATGCGGCGCCTGCCATACCTTCGAAAAGGACGGCCCCAACCGTGTCGGCCCAAATCTGTTCGGGATCGTCAACGACCATAGAGGCGAAGGACGCGGCGGGTTTAATTTCTCGGCTGCCATGAAGGCCAAGAGCGGTACCTGGACCTACGACGACCTCAACAAGTTCATTGCCAATCCCAAGGGCTTTGTTCCCGGAACCGCGATGGGTTTCGCCGGCATCCCCAAGGATAGCGAGCGCGCCGACGTGATCGCCTATCTGCGCACGCTTGCCGATAGTCCGGTTCCACTGCCGACGGCGTCGAAGTAACGCCTCCGGTTCTGCCTGGACTTTCACGTGACCAGCGGCGGCGGCCAGGCTTTGCCTGGCCGTCTTCGTATGTGATCTTTGCCCGGCCGTTTTGGTATGATCTTGCCCGTGCTATCGAGACGTTTCGTCGCACCGGCGCCGTTCACAAGCAGGTTTCATGAGGAAAAAGCAACGTAATCGGTCGAAACCTTGCCTTATATTGCGTCCTCAATAGCACCGCGTAGCAACAGGAACTCTGCATTTGGCAATTACCAGACGACATCTTCTTCAGAGTGGCGCATTTGCCGCCGTCGCGCCGACGCTGGCAACAGCAGTTGGCCTTCCCGTGATTGAGTCAGCCCGTGCGCAGACAGCATCGGGCGAACCGGCCTGGCGGCACGCGCTATCGCTGTTCGGCGACATCAAATATCCAGCGGACTTCAAGCACTTCGATTACGTCAATCCCGATGCGCCCAAGGGCGGCGTTGCCCGCATGATATCGATCGGCACGTTCGATAATTTCAATCTCGCGGTTGCAGGCGTCAAAGGCTCGATCGCGCCGGCCGCCGCGCTGATTTACGAAACGCTGATGACGAGGTCGCAAGACGAGGTCGCCGCCGAATATGGCTTGCTGGCGGAGGCCGCAGCGCATCCCGACGATTTTGGATGGGTGATCTATCGTCTTCGCAAGGAGGCCCGCTGGCACGACGGCAAGCCGGTGACCCCGGAAGATGTGATTTTCTCGTTCGACGCACTGAAGAAATACAGTCCGATGTACTCCTCGTATTATCGTCACGTTGTAAAGACCGAGAAAACCGGCGAGCGCGACATAAAGTTCACCTTCGACTCTCCCGGAAATCGCGAACTGCCGACCATCGTCGGTGAATTGCCGGTATTGCCGAAGCATTATTGGGAAGGCACCGACAGCGAAGGCCGCAAGCGCGACATCTCCGCAACCAGCCTGGAGAAGCCGCTGGGCTCCGGCCCCTACCGCATCAAGGAATTTGTTGCGGCACGATCGGTCAAGCTGGAGCGGGTGAAGGATTATTGGGGCGCCAAGGTGCCGGCGCAGGTTGGCCAGAACAATTTTGACGAAATGCGCTTTGAGTTTTTCCGCGACAATCTTGTCGCGCTGGAGGCCTTCAAGGCCGATCAGGCCGACTGGATCACCGAGAATTCGGCCAAGCAATGGGCGACGGCCTATGATTTTCCGGCGATTGCGGAAAAGCGCGTCGTCAGGGAAGAATTCCCGATCAACGATTCCGGCCGGATGCAGGGCTTCGTTCTCAATCTGCGTCGCGATCAGTTCAAGGACGCGCGGCTGCGCCGGGCATTCAACTACGCCTACGATTTCGAGGAGATGAACAAGCAGCTGTTCTATGGCCAATACAAGCGCATCAACAGTTATTTCGAAGGAACCGAGCTGGCGTCTTCCGGATTGCCGGAGGGCGAGGAATTGCAGGTTCTCGAGACGGTGCGCGACAAGGTGCCGGCCGAAGTCTTCACGACGCCCTATGTCAATCCGGTCGGCGGCAATCCCGAGGCGGTGCGCGCTAATTTGCGGGAGAGCGCGAGGCTTCTGAAAGAGGCGGGTTACGAGGTGCGCGACCGCAAGCTCGTCGACGCTGCAGGCAAACCGGTCACCGTCGAAATTCTGGTTCAGGACCCCTCTGCGGAGCGCATGGCGCTGTTCTACAAGCCGTCGTTGGAACGCATCGGCGTGACGACTTCGATCCGCGTCGTTGATGATGCCCAGTATCAGAACCGGCTCCGCAGCTTCGATTTCGATATGATTAGCGATCTATGGGGACAGTCGCTGTCGCCCGGCAACGAGCAACGGGAATTCTGGGGCTCGCAGGCCGCGGATCAGCCCGGCGCGAAAAATACCATCGGCATCAAGAATCCCGCCGTCGATGCACTCATCGAAAAGGTGATCTTCGCAAAGGATCGCAACGGTCTGGTGGCCGCGACCAGGGCGCTCGACCGCGTGCTGCTCTGGAATTTCTACGTGGTGCCGCAATTCACCTACGGCTTTTCGCGCTACGCGCGTTGGGACCGCTTCAGTCATGCCGAGCCGATGCCGAAGTACGGCCGCTCCGGCCTGCCGTCCTTGTGGTGGTTCGATGCTGACAAGGCCGCCCGGATCGGTAAGCGATCTTGAGCGATTTCCCCCGCATGGCGAAGCTTTCCCGCCGGCATGTGCTCGGTCTCGGGGTTGGCGCGCTGAGTGCGGCGCGGTTCCGTCCTGCGATGGCTGTCGACGCCGGTGGCGAGGCCCATGGCATATCGGTGTTCGGCGATCTGAAATATCCGGCCGACTTCCATCATTTCGACTACGTCAATCCAGCGGCGCCGAAGGGCGGGATGTTCTCCTTCATTCCCTCGGTGCGCGCCTACAACCAGTCGTACCAGACCTTCAATTCGTTCAATGCCTTTATCCTGAAGGGCGAAGGCGCGCAGGGCATGGACATGACGTTCTCGCCGCTGATGGTGCGCGCCAATGACGAGCCCGACGCGATGTATGGCCTGGTCGCGAAATCGGTACAGATTTCACCCGACAAGCTGACCTATCGCTTCACGCTGCGGCCGGAGGCGAGGTTTCACGACGGCTCGAAACTGACCGCGCATGACGCCGCCTTCTCGCTGACCGCGCTGAAGACCAAGGGCCATCCCCTGATCGTGGCGCAGATGCGCGACGTGGTGAAGGCGGAAGCGCCCGACGACGCGACGCTGATCGTCACCTTCGCCGAGAAGCGCGCGCGCGACGTGCCGCTCTATGTCGCCGGCCTGCCGATCTTCTCGAAAGCCTATTACGCAACGCGGCCGTTCGATGAATCGACGCTCGATATTCCGCTTGGCTCCGGGCCCTACAAGGTCGGGAAGTTCGAGGTCAATCGCTACGTCGAATTCGAGCGCGTCAAGGATTGGTGGGCCGCCGATCTGCCGGTCAATCGCGGCACCTATAATTTCGACAACGTGCGCTACGAGTTCTACCGCGACCGCGACGTCGCGTTCGAGGGATTTACCGGAAAGAACTACCTCTACCGCGAGGAATTCACCGCCCGGGTGTGGGCGACGCGCTATGATTTTCCAGCCGTCAAGGATGGCCGCGTTAAGCGCGAGATATTGCCCGATGAAACGCCGTCGGGGGCGCAGGGCTGGTTCATCAATACCCGCCGCGAGAAATTCAGGGATCCGCGCGTCCGTGAAGCGCTGATCCAGGCGTTCGATTTCGAATGGACCAACAAGACCATTATGTATGGCGCTTATGCGCGCACCCATTCGCCGTTCCAGAATTCCGACATGATGGTGAACGGACCACCGTCGCCGGAAGAGCTCAAACTGCTCGATCAGTTTCGCGGCGAGGTGCCGGACGAGGTGTTCGGCATGCCGTTCGTGCCGCCGGTATCGGACGGATCGGGGCAAGACCGGACGCTGCTGCGCAAGGCCGCGCAATTGCTTAACGACGCCGGGCTTGTTATCAAAGACGGCAAACGATTGCTGCCGAATGGCGAGGTTTTCAAAGTCGAATTTCTGATCGACGAGCCGTCGATACAGCCGCACCACGCGCCTTATGTCAAGAATCTGGGCACGCTTGGGATCGAAGCAAGCGTGCGGATGGTTGACCCCGTGCAATACCGCGCCCGGGTGGAGGATTTCGATTTCGACATGACCATCCAGCGCTTCAGCATGTCGGCGACGCCGGGTGACGGGATGCGCCCGTTCTTCACCTCGCAGGCGGCGCAAACCAAGGGCTCCTACAATCTGGCCGGGATCTCAAACCCGGCGATCGATGCGCTGATCGAGAAGATCCTCGGCGCCGAGAACCGCGCCGATCTGACGGTCGCGTGCCGCGCCTTCGATCGGGTGTTTCGCGCCGGGCGTTACTGGGTGCCGCAGTGGTATCGCACCAATCACCCGGTCGCCTATTGGGACCAGTTCGGGCACCCGGAAAAACTCCCGCGCTACGCGCAAGGCACCGGCGCTCCGGAAATCTGGTGGTTCGACGCCAGCAAGGCGGCGAAATCGGAGCAGGCGAAATAGCTCATGAGCGCATATATCGCCCGCCGCATTCTCTTGATGATCCCGACGCTGCTCGGAATCCTGTTTGTCTCCTTTGTCGTGGTGCAGTTTGCGCCGGGCGGCCCGGTGGAGCGCGTGCTCGCGCAGCTCAGCGGCGCCGATACCGGAGGCTCATCGCGGATTTCGGGGTCGTCCGGCGGCGATTTCGGCGCGCGCGCTCCGGTAGGCGCGTCCGCCGATGCGGTCGGCTCGAAATATCGGGGAGCGCAGGGGCTGGATCCGGATTTCGTCAAGAGCCTGGAAAAGCAGTTCGGCTTTGACAAGCCGGCGCCGGAACGCTTCGCGTTGATGGTATGGAATTTCACGCGGTTCGATTTCGGCAAGAGCTATTTTCGCGATGTCAGCGTGCTGCAACTGATCAAGGAGAAGCTGCCGGTCTCGATGTCGCTGGGGATCTGGATGACGCTGCTGACCTATCTGATCTCGATCCCGCTCGGCGTTCGCAAGGCTGTCATGGACGGTTCAAAGTTCGACACCTGGACCTCTGCCGTGATCATCGTCGGCTTTGCGATACCGGGATTTCTGTTCGCGATCCTGCTGATCATCCTGTTTGCCGGCGGATCGTTCTTCAACATTTTCCCGCTGCGCGGCCTCACTTCCGACGGCTGGGCGCAATTTCCATGGTACTTGAAGATCATCGATTATTTCTGGCACATCACGCTGCCGCTGATCTCGATGGCGCTCGGCGCCTTCGCCACCATGACATTGCTGACCAAGAATTCGTTCCTCGATGAAATCCGCAAGCAATATGTGATGACCGCGCGCGCCAAGGGCTGCGGCGAACGGCAGGTGCTCTACAATCACATAATCGCGATTACCCCGTGGTGTTCGGGACGCTGTTCATCTTCTCGCTGGTGGGTCTCGTGGTCAATTTGATCTCCGACCTCGCCTACATGTGGATCGATCCGCGGATCGATTTCGAAGTGCGGGAAGTCTGATGACCATCATCGTGCCGCCGCCGATCGAAACCACCGTTCAGTCGCCGCTCGGCGAAATCGTGCCGATAACGCGCCAGCGGTTCAGCCCGTCGCCGCTCAACCGCCGCCGCTGGCAGAATTTCAGATCGAACCGCAGGGGTTACTGGTCGTTCTGGATTTTCCTGATCCTGTTCTTCGTCTCGTTATTTGCCGAGCTGATTGCCAATGATCGCCCGTTCCTGATCAAGTTCGACGGGCATCTGTATTGGCCGGCGTTCATCAGCTATTCCGAAACCACGTTCGGCGGGGATTTCGAGACTGCCGCGGATTATCGCGATCCGTATTTGCGGAAGCTGATCGCGGACAAGGGCGGCACGATCGTTTGGCCGCTGATCCGCTACTCCTACGATACGCACAATCTCGATCTGCCGACGCCCGCGCCATCGAAGCCGACCTGGATGCTGACGGAAGCGCAGTGCAAGGAGGTGGTGCAGAAGAAGGGTCTGCAGAGCTGCAGCGACCTCGAATACAACTGGCTCGGCACCGACGACCAGGGTCGCGACGTGGTGGCGCGCCTGATTTACGGCTTTCGCATTTCGGTGCTGTTCGGCCTCAGCCTGACCATCATCTCATCGATCATCGGCGTCGCCGCCGGCGGCGTGCAAGGCTATTTCGGCGGCTGGGTCGATCTCGGATTCCAGCGCTTCATCGAAGTCTGGAGCGCCATTCCCTCGCTGTATCTGCTGCTGATCCTGTCGTCGGTGCTGGTGCCCGGCTTCTTCGGCCTGCTCGGCATTCTCCTGCTGTTCTCATGGGTGTCGCTGGTTGGTCTGGTGCGCGCGGAATTCTTGCGTGGGCGCAATTTTGAATACATCACGGCGGCGCGGGCGCTCGGTGTGTCCAACGCCGTGATCATGTTCCGGCATCTGCTGCCGAACGCCATGGTCGCGACCATGACGTTCCTGCCGTTCATCGTGTCGTCGTCGGTGATGACGCTGACCGCGCTCGACTTCCTCGGCTTCGGATTGCCGCCGGGCTCGCCCTCGCTCGGTGAATTGCTGTCGCAGGGCAAGGCCAATGTGCAGGCGCCGTGGCTCGGCTTCACCGGATTTTTCGCCGTCGCCATCATGCTGTCGCTCCTGATCTTCATCGGCGAAGCCGTGCGCGACGCGTTCGATCCGCGCAAGACGTTCAGGTGAGCCGCATGGATGCCGTCAACCAGCCTCTGCTCGACGTCCGCGACTTGTCGGTGGCGTTTCATCAGCCCAGCGGCACCTCGGTGGCGGTCGATCATATTTCGTTTGAGATCAAGCGTGGCGAGTGCGTGGCGCTGGTCGGAGAATCGGGTTCCGGAAAATCGGTCAGCGCGCTGTCGATCCTGAAGCTGCTGCCCTATCCGACCGCATCGCACCCCTCCGGCAGCATTCGCTTCAAGGGCCGCGAACTGCTGGAGCTGTCGGAGCGCGAGATTCGCGGCATTCGCGGCAACGACATTTCGATCATCTTCCAGGAACCGATGACGTCGCTCAATCCGCTGCATACGATTGAGTCCCAGATCGGTGAAATCCTGCAGAGGCGCAGATCCTGACGCTGCTGGCGGAGATTCGTGCCCGGCTCGGCATGAGCCTGTTGTTCATCACCCATGATCTCGGCATCGTTCGCCGCATCGCCGACGTGGTCTGCGTCATGAACAGCGGCAAGATCGTCGAGCAGGGACCGGTGGAACAGGTTTTCACCGCGCCGAAACACCCCTACACCCGCGACTTGCTGGCGGCGGAACCGAAGCCCGACCCGGCGCCACCGCGGCCCGAATCTGCGGTCGTGATATCGGCCGACGATTTGAAAGTCTGGTTTCCGATCAAGCGCGGTTTGCTGCGCAGCACGGTCGGACATATCAAGGCGGTCGATGGCGTCAGCCTGTCGGTGCGCAAGGGCGAGACGCTGGGTGTGGTCGGCGAATCCGGTTCCGGCAAGACCACGCTGGGGCTGGCGTTGCTGCGGCTGATTTCGTCCGACGGACCGATCGTGTTCCTGGGCAGCAATATCCAGGGCCTGCGCTTCAAGGCGATGCGGCCGTTCCGCCGCGACATGCAGATCGTGTTCCAGGATCCGTTCGGCGCGCTCAGTCCGCGCATGTCGGTCGGGGACATCGTCGCCGAAGGCCTCAGCGTGCATCAGCCCGGGCTTTCGGAACAGGAGCGCGAGACCCGCGTGATCAAGGCGCTCAGGGATGTCGGCATGGATCCGGCAACGCGGTTTCGCTATCCGCATGAATTCTCCGGCGGCCAGCGCCAGCGCATCAGCGTTGCCCGCGCCGTGGTGCTGGAACCGAATTTCGTGGTGCTGGA
>WNGG01014413.1_pt1 | contig 11624 bp, 7 predicted proteins | sample 5400661 | NCBI WGS metagenome assembly WNGG01 (sample SAMN13153372, study PRJNA577476) | soil metagenome | isolation source: 100 cm soil or saprolite under Garry oak tree replicate 1 | place: USA:California | collected 2016-06-15 | reverse complement strand
TGACGTACTCGCCGCCGCTGATCCGGTTGCAGACGAATCTCGCGTCGCAATAGTCGCAGAGCTCAAGGTTCCCTATGACCCATCCCGTTCCCGGGTTCATGTCCGTCTTCAATTCCACCATCTCCTCCGACAATCCCTGCGTTAGAGTATCAAGAGGATTGTTGGTGCAATGATTACAACCATTGCTGCACGGATAGGGTTCAACTGTATAGAATGGACCGTTGGACCCGTTAACGGTATTGTGATAGTCGCAGAAGAATGCACATGATGCCTCAATGGGTGAGAGAGATACTGTGACTCCCGGTGGCAGGAATATGTTGTACGCCCCTTTGATCCCGAGATTGGGAAGAATACCCGATGCGATCCAGCTAGCAAGGGTCTGTCTGATCTGTCCATCAGATATTTTCGCTGCGGGAGCAGTCTTGACCGTGATGAGAGGGTTAAGTTTCCCTATTCCAACATTGTACTCCGATAGCCCTGCGGAATATGTGTTGTCCGACTCTATGTCTGCAACGGCCTTCTCAACACTCTGAACCCAGGCAGATGCTGTAGCGCTTGTGAAGTGTGGGCCCCAGTATATGTTCTGCCAAGTGTAGCCGTTCTTCCAGAGTGGGCCGCCACCATACTTGACACTTGCAGATCTAGCGCGGATCTGGTTCCGATGGCGGCAAGGAGTCGCGTAGTGCCAGATTCCTGATTCTTGACCGGTCGCCGCTCTTACGCCGATATGTTCGAACCCGGAGATTGACTTACCACACACGTTGCAGCTTGTGATATTGCTGCACGATTCGCATCTATCCTTCAGACTCGCGTTCGAAAGATCGCCTAAGAGATCTGAATTCTTTCCTTGGACCCTTGACATGTCGCGTTCCGTGACCGATACGCCGAACTCCATCTAAATTGTGATGTTCCTCATTGTCCAGTTCTATGGTATAGCGTAACCTCCTGCCGTTGAGACCGCCTTCAGCGATTGTTTTCTTTCGTAATTTTTTTCGAGATCCTCTGAGGGGCCGAACTCGCCCGTCGGGCTCTTCGTGAGCTAAGCTAGTTCTAACATGCGCTGGATGGCCAGTCGTGCCTTTCCAGCTGTTTCGTCTGGGACCCTCACTTCGTGAACCATGTTTCTCAGCGAGTTAGCCACCTTCTCCAAGGTTATCGTCTTCATGTATTGACAGACAGCATCCTCCTTTACTGGGAGGAACGTCTTGTCAGGGTTCTCCTTCCGCATACGATGTAGAATACCCGTCTCGGTCGCAACTAGAAACTTGTCCGCATTCGACTCTCGCGCCCGGCGAACCATACTCTCCGTCGAAGCTACATGAACCATCGGCATGTTGAAATCGCCCTTCTCGGCAAAATACAGAAACTGCGTAACACAACCACACTCAGGATGAATTAGGAACTCCGCATCAGAGTTCTCTGCAAGCTTCTGATTCACAACATCCGGCGTTATCCCGGCGTGAACATGGCACTCCCCAGGCCATATCTCCATCTCGCGCCCCGTCCTTTCCTTCACGAAGGCCCCCAAGAAGAGATCGGGAAGAAAGAGAATCTCCCGGTCTTTCGGAATGCTGTTCACAACCTTAACCGCGTTACCTGAGGTGCAGACGTAGTCGCTCTCAGCCTTCACCTCAGCAGTCGTGTTGATGTACGATACAACGACAGCGTTTGGATGCTCGGTCTTCCAAGCCCGCAACTTCTCTCCATCAATCGTCGCCGCCAACGAACAACCAGCCCCAAGATCCGGCAACAGAACAGTTTTCTTCGGTGAGATAATCGAGGCCGTTTCCGCCATGAAATGAACCCCACAGAACACAATCACGTTCGCACGCGTTTTAGCCGCAGCTTGCGAGAGCCCCAGCGAATCGCCCACAAAGTCCGCGATATCCTGGACCTCCGGAACCTGATAGTTGTGTGCCAGAATGACCGCATTTCTCTCCTTCTTCAGAGATAGAATCTCCGCTGCCAGCTCTTCGTGTCCGTTGAAGTGGAGCATCTGAGCCATAGGAGATCAGGCTAGAACTTGCAAATTCCCGGGTTAAACATTGCTCCCGAAGGAGATTAAGAACCCCTGACGCCGTCTCCAATAGTGAGAGGCATTCGACCTAGTTACCCAAGCGCGACATTTGGCAAAATCATAAATGCTCAGATGGCCCAAGGTTGCCTTCGCGCTTTGTAACGGTCTTCTACGTTGGGTAACAGAATCCGCAGCTTCGTTCTCATCGCCTTCGTGCTCCTGACCGCGCTCTCGCTACCCCCAAGGGTCAGAGGTACTGCCACCTACTCGGATGTCTTCCCGGCTGCCCTCTCCAACTATTCCTACGGCGGCTGGCAGGGACCGTTCGGGGATGGGACCGCCGGGAGGCTATTCCCTACCTCCGATGGTACAGGAATCTATGCCGACGCGACCTACAATGGTCTCGTATGGGCCCTGCGCTCTTCTCCCGAGTTCTCGAGCATCGATATGACCATGCACTTCAGTATTCCCAACCGCGATTCTACAACCGCAGACTACTTTGCTCTCTTGCTGATCCTTCACTCACCTACAACCCCGCCGTCCACGCCTCCTGGAACCAACTGTGACGGAACGTGCTCGTACGTTGCAGGGCAAAGCGGTTTCAAGATTCTCTACCGCATCGGATTCAACCAGCTCATAGTTTCGAACAGCTTCGAAAACGTCACCGTAGCGCAAGCTACACTTCCAACGGTAGCGTTGAACCAGCCCCACGACGCTCGAGCAACATATACCTCAGGCAACCTGACAGTCTACCTCGACGGCGTCCAGCTAGCTACGGTTCTAACATCAAGCCTTCCGGCAGGCCAGGTAGGATTCGAAACCTATCGGACCGACCTCATCGTAAACACAATAACGCTAATCGGGTCCCCAGTCCCCGGTTTCGCCCTCAGCGTAAATCCTGCTTTTGCAATCGTAGCCTCCGGCTCCTCAACAAGTGCAACAGTTGCAGTTGCAAGCGTCAGCGGATTCTCAGGCACCGTCGCCCTATCAGTAACTACGTCCACATCAAGCTTGACGGCTTCCCTGAACCCATCAAGCCTAGTCCTTGCTCCTGGTGGGAATCTAACATCCACCCTTAATGTTAACGCAGGTTCCTTCTGCGGAAACGAAACAGTCACTGTGACAGGGACAAGTGGCGCTAGTTCTGCTTCTGTCACTTTTACCGCAAGAAGCCCGAGCCCATCATGCTTCGACTATACTGTCGCTTGGAGTCCAAATAGTGCTACCGTCATTCCGGGCACTGGTATAACCCCCAACGTCGTCGCTCTTCTGACCTCAGGTGCGACTACTTCTATTGCTTGCAGTGTTAGTGTTCCTGTTGCGACTGGGCTGGCGGCCAGTCCAACCTCGTTCAACTTTACTCCTGCCGCCGCCCCGGGGGCCACACAAGCTGTTGCTATCACCACGACTACTTCCACTCCGACAGGCAGCTACACTTTCAGTGTGAGTTGCACTCTAGGCATTGGAACTCACACCGCCAACTTTTTGCTGACAGTTAATGGGTCAGGGGTGTTCGACTATATCATTGCCTGGAGTCCGACTAGCGCTACTGTCAACGGTGGCTCTAGCGTTAGTCCGAACGTGGTTGCTACTCTAACGAGTGGTACGACGACTGCTGTCTCTTGTACTGTCAGTGTTCCTGTTGCGACTGGTCTAGCGGCTTCCCCACTGTCGTTCAGCATCACACCAGCCACGGCTCCTGGAGCTACACAAGCCGTTGCCATCACCGCTACCACATCTACTCCTATGGGTACCTACACGATCAGTGTGAGCTGTTCCGGTGGCGGAGTGACTCGCGCTGCGTCTCCACAGTTCTCGTTGACTGTTACTCAGCCGATCGGCTACACAGTTGCTTGGAGTCCGACTGGCACTACTGTAGTTGCGGGCACTGGTACCACACCTAACGTTGTCGCTACTCTGACCTCAGGGACCACGACATCAGCCTCTTGTACTGTTACGGTTCCTGTTGCGACTGGCCTAGCTGCGTCCCCACTGAGCTTCAGTATCACACCCGCCGCAGCTCCAGGCGCCGCACAGGCTGTTGCAATCACAACTACTACTGCTACTCCTAGTGGTATCTACACTATCAGTGTGAACTGCACTTCGAGTATCGGGTCTCCCACCGCCAGCTTCTCGTTGACAGTTAATGGGTCAGGACCCTTCGACTATACTATTGCTTGGAGTCCGACTGGTGCCACCATCTCTCCGGGCACTGGTACAACTCCCACCCTTGTTACTACTCTGACGAGCGGTACCGCGACGTCTGTCTGGTGCACCGTTAGTGTTCCTGTTGCGACTGGTATTGTAGCTAGTCCAGCGTCGTTCAGCATCACTCCCGCATTTGCTCCTGGTGCTACCCAGCCCGTGCTAATCTCTACGTCTACCGCCACACCTTTTGGATCATACACTTTCGGCGTCAGCTGTACTCTGGGCGTTGGTTCTCACACCGCCAACTTTGTCTTGACCGTCCAACTTCAGCCCGAGGTGACTATTGCATGGAGTCCGACGAGCGCCACTGTCGTAGCTGGTACCAGCACAACACCCAACGTTGTTGCCACTGTGACGAGCGGTACAACGACTGCTATCCCGTGTACTGTCACTGTTCCTGTTGCGACAGGGCTAGCCGCATCCCCGTTGAGCTTCAGCATTGTTCCTGCTGTTGCTCCGGGCGCCACACAACCTGTGCTGATCTCTACGACTACGGCTACTCCTGCTGGTAGCTACTCGATTAATGTCAGCTGCACAACAGGTATTGGCTCTCACACAGCTAACTTCGTCTTGTCGATTGGCGGGGCCTTCGACTATGCTGTTGCCTGGAGTCCAACCAGCGCGACTGTTGTTGCTGGCTCTGGTACTACTCCTAGCGTTGTTGTCACTCTGACTTCAGGGTCCACGACTGCAGTATCCTGCACCGTTTCGGTTCCTGTTGCGCCTGGTCTAGCGGCCTCCCCATTGAGCTTCAGTATCACTCCAGCCGTCGCTCCAGGCGCTACTCAGGCAGTTACAATCACTGCGACCACATCTACTCCCGCTAGCAGCTATAGGATCAGCGTGAGTTGTACTATGGGAACCGGATCCCACTCAGCCAGCTTCGTCTTGACGGTTCAGGGTTCCGTCCAGGACATTGATGGCGACGGTATCTTTAACAATGTAGACACTCAGCCGACAGTCTTCTCCAACGACTTCAGCGACATCCCGCTCGGCGGCACAACATACGGAGCCATCCTCTCAAGAGGCGACCAGTGCCCAATGATACCATGCCAGCTGACCATACAGGAGGTCTCCCCAAGCATAGGCATCCTCATTACCCCCGGTGCAGCTGGCGGACTAACACCAGCCAGCATCAGCGTCTGCGGTGGCGCTTCAATTCTCTCCGTCAGCCCTGGTGACCAGTTGACTGTCAAGTGCGGCAGCGTCACAATTACAGTGATAACCGGGGCGGTACCGGTGACATTCGTCGGGTTCGGTTCCAACACCGGAATCGATGGCACTGCAACAATCACCGCAGGCAACGGCATAACCTTTGAGCCTGCGACCTTCTCTTTCACCGCTCCCGCGACCAACACCACCACGATCACTGTCATGATCAATGGCCAGGCCCTACCAGTCGCTCCAGGCCAGACTACATCGACCCCGTTCGCGATATTCACAATTAGCGTAATCAACCCTACAGGTCAGGTCTTCTCAGCGGGTGTCGTCACGAAATTCGATGGCTCGGCCAGCTTCACCAATGTCGGACCGATAACCAGTTACACGTGGAATTTTGGGGATGGGACCGTGTTAACAAACGCTGCATCCAAGGTCACTCATACGTACGCTGTGAACGGAACCTACACTGTCACCCTCACCGTCGCGGACAAATTGGGGAACAGCAACCCGCAGTCCCAGAGCATCAATGTTCTCCCAGCGCCGATCGTGGGCTCCGAAACGTTCTCCCGCAACCTGTTCGTCAGCGGGAATCGGCTGATTCAGAACGTTACCGTACAGATCACCAATCCTAACCCGTACCCTATACTCGTGAATGTGCGGATCGCCGGGAACTGCGATACCGTCTGCCCGTTCAGCGACCAGTCAGGCCCAATCTTACTATCAGCTGGACAGACAAAATACATCAGCGTCCTCCACGCCTTCAGCCCGCTGGACCAGGGTCAAACGTTCGGCATGCAGGTGACGGTCACCTTCAGTACCGACACATCAAACATGACTGTCGGCTCGTACCTCATCGCATCGAGCAGAACCTTCTCATTCAGAATAAGTTGACGACCTGAACATGGCCAAATATTGCCCGGTCGAGTTGGAATCAAAAACGGTTTGAATTCGCCAAGTCTCTGCTTGGATTGCGCAGTCGTGCTGTTCGTTAGAAGGCCAGAACCCCACATCTAAGCGCGTCGCTAGATAATGAGCCTGCCATCATTTCATTACAGGAAGAGATGTAGTTTCTACATCATCGGAGATTGCAGTCTTGCGATTGTTGATGAGACCTTGTCCACATACTCTTTCAGCCTGGAGAGCATGATTGCCGCCGTAATGATGCCAATTACCTTATGGTCCTTTAGGACTAGAACTCTCCGAATCCCTTTGTGGGCCATCAGCTCCGCGACCTGATCTAGTCCGACGTTCGCGTCTACGGAGACGAGATCACTTGTCATAATGTCTCCGAGCGTCACGTGTGAGGGGTCCCTCCCCTCAGCCACAATCTTGGAGAGATAGTCCCACTCGGTAACTATCCCTTCAGGACTGCCCGTGGACGACGCTATGATCGCGTATCCATGTCTTTTCGCTTTCATCTGTCGAGCCCCTTCCAGTGCCGTTGTGTCTCGTGAAAGAGAGAGAAACTCCTTCTCTACAATGTCTTTCGCGACGAGAACCATGGTTAGATCCTCATTAGTCGCGAATAATTAATTGTTGACAAATCCCTAAGCCACCGGTTCCGCAGTCGCACTCTTTGACTCGGAAACCCCAGCGAACTTCTGACCTCGTAGTGCCGACGGGACAACTGCAACAAGGCTCATGATCCCCATGATTAGGAATATCGTGTGCATAGGACCAATGAAGAGAGGAATGTTGTTTGACGCGTTTGAGCCGGTGGGGGTCTCGCCTGCAAAGACTGATTGTAGAAGGCTATATGGAATGCTTGTCGCTAACACGACGAACGCTATTGAAAGGCTGAGAAGAGCGCCTGTTGTTACAAGCGTAGCCGATATTCCCGAAGCGACCCCCCTTCTGGTCACTGGTGTCGCGTTCATGATCGAACTGATGTTAGGAGCGACGAACATCCCTCCGCCGATCCCGCTGACGACCATGAGAAGCGCAAGAATCGGGTAAGATGCATCTCCTGGGACTATCGAGAACCCGAATAGAGCCGCGGCCGATATCAGCAGACCCCCTGTGGTGAAACCTCGGGCCCCATACTTGTCAGAGAGATAACCGCTCAAAGGCCCGACAGTAACGAAGGCTACGGCGAACGGTATGAGATTAAGGCCGGCAGTCAACGCGTCCTCGATCAGGGCTCCTTGGAAGAAGATGGTCAGCACTAGCGAGATCCCGCTCCTTGAGATAGAGGCGAGGAAGTTGCTCAGTATTCCAGCAGTGAATGGCCTGATCTTGAACAGCTTCAAGTCCATTAACGGAGTTGGGGTTCTCAGCTCCACATAACCAAACCCGGCTAGGGAAACCAAACCAACAATCATCATTCCAACGTCAACGAGAGTGTATCCTGACAGGGCTCCGAGGGTCAGCCCGATGAGGAAAACAGACAATCCTCCCGCGAACAGCAAGTTCCCTGGAAGATCTATTCTCTCATGCTTGACTGTTCCGAGTTCTCGAAGTTTCTTGTACGCCCAATAGGTCGCGAAGGCGCCAATTGGGAGGTTTATCCAGAATATGGACTGCCAGCCCAAGGCCACTGTCAGGACCCCGCCTAGTATGAGGCCGATTACGGATCCGCTAATACCTGCCACAAGGTTGACCCCGATTGCGCGCCCTCGCTCGTTTGGAGGAAACGCATCTGTCAGAATGGCCGCGTTGTTCGCCCAAATCAGGGCCGCTCCTACTCCTTGGACGAGACGGAAGAAGACCAGCATCGTTCCGATGGTGGCGAGGCTGCAAAGCCCCGAGCCGATTGTGAAGATGAGAAAGCCGAGGTTGTAGAGACGGACCTTGCCGTACATGTCGGCCAGTCGGCCGAACAATAGTAGCAGGACCGCGGTCATGAGAATGTAGCCCATCAGCGATGAGGACAATGTTCCCATCGAGTTGGGACATGAACGCGCCGATAGTAGTGTTCGTCAGAACAGTGTACTTGTATTCCATCTCAAAGAACCGCTTCGCTTTTCCAGGTAGATGAAACGGTGGGCTGTTAGAAATCCCGTATAAGGTCTATTTCCAAGGCTCGGGCGGGTTCTAAGAAATGCGAGGATCTGTCAGTAAAGTTCCCTTCTTCTGGCTGTTAGGTTTATGGCCATCTCGGCGATGTCTTCGCCGTACTCAGCGACGCGTTTCAAGCTCTCGAGCGCTAACCTCACTGCGACAACGGTTTTGGGGTTCAAACGGAGATCAAATAACTTGTCCATCACGCTTTCGGCGTCTTTCTCAATTTTCTGAGCAGATACTATTGAGGTGTTAGCGACAGAGCCGTCGACTTTCGTTAACGACTTCAGGGCGTCCTCTAGGACCGAGCTGGTCAGGTCACTTACCTTCGACAGGTCTTCAATGAGTCGTTGTGGAAGAGGAGACTGGATCTCAGAGGCCGTTCTCGCGATGGTGGTTGCATGATCGGCTATTCTCTCAAGGCTTTTCGAGACCACACGATAGACGAGGCAATGGCTTTTCGAGACCACACGATAGACGAGGCAATCCCGTGGATCCGCCAATCCGATTTCCTGGATCAGGCTTCTATTCAGGACAGCCATGGTGAGCTGTCGTATGAGAAACAGGTAAAATCGGTCAACTTCTTCGTCTCTCTTGATAATTTCCTCAGAAAGCGCAGAGTCCCGATTCTTCAGAGACTCTACTGCATCACGCAACATGAGTTTAGCGATGAGGCTCATTCTTGAGATGACTTTTGGCACCGGGAGGTCCCCGTAGGTCGAAAGGCATTGAACTATCAACTCATCTCGCGACTCTTCAATAATCTCGGATCCAACAAACATGCGCCTCGCAGCTTCTCTAAGGTATGTACGAAGGTCGGGTCTTGACGCAGTGTGAAACCTTAGCCTGATTACATCATATCCTGCCAAATACTGAGCAACGACGGTTCTCAAGATCTGCTCTTTATCCTGTTCCTTTGATGGTGCAAGAACAATCTCCGCACCTTTGCCTTGATTGGTCGGGATTTTCTCGTGAGGGACCAAAGTCAGCGAGGAATCTGACCGGGGAAGAACCGCCACGATATCTCCCGCTTTGAGACCCTGCTCCTTCACCCAGTCCTTGGGGAGAGAAAGAGTAAAGCTCGCCCCTCCTGTCATTTGGAGTCTTCTAAGTTCAACTTGCTTCAATTGACGAACCCTCCTCCATTTATCTATGTATATATTTACCCCAACTATATACTCGGTTAGTTATCTACTTATTTCCACTGATTGCGTGCTTGCACGGGCGAACAAAGATGAATCAGATCACAACACCTCCGGACAGTGAGGTCCCACCCTTGATTCTATCTCCGGACACCGGAGAAAGCGGCGAGACCTATGACATAGAAGTTCAAACTACTCCGTGGTTAAGGTCTCGCCTGTCGCGTCCCGTTCGGTTCTCTAAGACTTCCGATGTGTTACTAGACACCTCCGAGAGCGGGGAGACCTACGAAGCACAAGCTGAGGCGTTGTTTGACCGGGCGACAAGAGCTGACCGCCCCCGCCGAGTTTCCTCTGCATCGTCTCCCACGTGAGGCGAGTGTTTCCGAGAACTATTGTGGTCTACTGACATACATAGGTAATCAGTATTATCAGTGGCACGACTAATTACTCGGTCACCTCAGTAGTTTGTACCGAGTGCAATGTCTGCCAGCAAAGACGTGGTAATTAGAACGACTGGAATAAGTAAATCAATTTTAGTGGAGTCGCAGGTTTTTTCGTACCAGGACTTCTCAAGCAGTCATCGTCGGTGATTACCATTAATGGGGCAGGGTCAAGCTTTGTATTTCCATTGTTGTCTGCGATAGATGCGAATTACAGTGCCGGCAATCCAAACGTTCAGATCAACTATCAGTCCGTTGGAAGTGGAGCAGGTATCACCGACTTCAGCACAAAAATCGTTGACTTTGGTGCAACAGACGCGCCACTGTCGGGGGGACCGACTGGGCAGAGGGCCAATATCACAAGAGATACGGGGACCCCTCTTACTATTCCGGAATCCATTGGCGCCGTTGCTGTAGCCTACAATGTCAACGGGATTAGCACGGGCCTAAAGCTCAATGCAACTGTCGCGGCCATGATCTTTCAAGGCAATATCACGCAGTGGAACGACCCGAGAATTGCCAACATGAACTTAGGCGCCAATCTTCCCAGTTCCACGATAACTGTAGTCCATCGGTCAGACAGTTCCGGGACCACATTCATATTCTCAAGCTGGCTTAACTCCTCAAACTCTCATTTTCCGTGGAAGTTGGGGGTAAGCAAGACACCTAAATGGCAATATGGCACTCAGGCAACATATCTTTCCCTTCCACAAAATGTGGGAGTCGCCGGTGGAGTACAGCAGAATCCCAACACGATCGGGTATGTAGAACTAAACTATGTTCTTTCAACCGCCCCACCAATGACCTACGCAACCGTTTTGAATGGAGACCAGAACGGCTATGTCCTTCCTTCACTGACAACGTCTACATTCGCAGTCAACAACTCGACCGCGAGCCTACCGACAGGAGATGGCGATTGGTCCAAAGTCACCCTCCTAAACGCTCATGGCGGATCCTCCTATCCGATTGTAAGTTTCACCTACATTCTTGTCTTCAAAGAGCTATCAGTCGTTCCTGGCATGACCCAGGCGAAGGCCCAGGCATTAGTCAACTATCTCTGGTATGTGGTACATAACGGACAAGATCAGGCAACGAAGCTATCGTTCGTAGCTCTCCCTGTTCCTGTCAGGACCATCGATGAGACGACAATCAGAATGATAACCTACAACAGCGTAGCCCTGCATAGCTAGCATGGCCGTGATCGATTAAGATCCTCAACCTATTGCTCCTCGCCCTGTCCAACCATGAGCCTTTCAGAAGAGGCAATGCCGCAACAAGCCAAGATCCCAATTCGAAAGCGATTGGACGCTCTCCCCGCACTGCGGTTTTCCATTGACGATTTATTCGAAACCTCAACAACAATCTTGGCCGCGTCCATCATTCTCATCATCACCGTAACCTCTGTCCTCCTCATCCGAGGGTCAATCCCAGTTCTGGAAGGATTCAAGACTGGCTTCTTTACTGGCACAAATTGGATTTCAGTAGCGGGGAGTGAGTCCTACGGTGTCCTCCCCTACGTGTTAGGCACGCTTGTCACTTCGGCAATCGCAGTTGCGGTCGGTGTACCGCTGAGTCTGGGCATCGCAATTTTCCTGGCCGAGATGGCGCCTTGGTCTGTGAGGAATGCCTTGTCTCGGGTCATCGAGCTCTTGGCCG
>WNGG01008075.1_pt1 | contig 11624 bp, 14 predicted proteins | sample 5400661 | NCBI WGS metagenome assembly WNGG01 (sample SAMN13153372, study PRJNA577476) | soil metagenome | isolation source: 100 cm soil or saprolite under Garry oak tree replicate 1 | place: USA:California | collected 2016-06-15 | reverse complement strand
CTTCCGCGGTGTTCGGCAACGCGGGCCAGGACTGCTGCGCGCGCTCGCGCATCCTCGTCGAGCGCTCCGCGGTCGACCGGTTCATGCAGACGCTCGAGAAGGCCGTCAAGGCGATACGCGTCGGCGACCCGCTGGACGACAAGACCGAGATGGGACCGCTGATCTCCGCCGACCAGCGCGCCAAGGTCGCCACATATGTAAAGGACGGGGCGAAGGTCGCGATTCGCGGCAGCGCGCCCAGCGCGCCTGGCTTCTGGTTTCCGCCGACGGTGCTGTCTCCGGTCGCGCCGTCCGACCGCGCCGCCCGTGAGGAGATCTTCGGACCGGTCGCAGCTGTGATTCCTTTCAATGACGAGGCGGACGCGATCCGCATCGCGAACGACTCGATCTACGGATTGTCGGGCTCGGTCTGGACCTCGAACGCGGGCCGCGCGATGCGGGTCGCGCGGGCACTCGAAACCGGCACGATCTCGATCAACTCCAACACCTCGGTACGCGTGACGACGCCGTTCGGCGGTTTCAAGCAGTCCGGCATCGGCCGCGAGCTGGGCCCGAACGCGCTCGACCACTACACCGAGCTGAAGAACGTCTTCCTGGCCACGAACTGAGGGTGTAACCGGCTTCAGTAATCCGTAACGAAGTCGTCCGGCTGTTTTGGGGGAATGTGACGCATGAAACGAAGCCGTTCGGTTTTTCGCGTGTCATTCGTGATGGTGGCGCTGGCTGCGGTGGCGCTTCAAGCCCTCCCGGCCCAGGCCGGGATCGCGCGGGGTTCTTTCCGCCAGACCAACCTTGTTTCCGACATCCCGGGGCGGGCCCTGGCGTTCGACAAAGACCTAGTGAACCCATGGGGCCTGTCGTCGAGCCCGACAAGCCCGATCTGGGTGTCCGACAACAACGCCGGCGTATCGACGCTGTACAACGGCGCCGGGCAGAAGATTGGCCTGACGGTCGAGATTCCAGCGCCCGACGGCGGACCGGGCGGCACGCCCACGGGCACCGTGTTCAACCCGACGGCCGACTTCCCCGTCACCAACGGGACGACGACCGCCAAGAGTTTCTTCCTGTTCGACACCGAGGACGGGACGGTGCTCGGCTGGAACCCGACCGTTGGCGGAACGAAGGCCACAATCGCGATCGACAACTCGGGTGTTGTTGACGGCGCCGGCGACGTCGGCGCGGTGTACAAGGGCCTGACCAACGGATCGGTCGGCCCGGCCAACTACCTGTACGCGGCCAACTTCAGGTTCGGCACGGTCGATGTGTTCAACGGTCAGTTCCAGCAGGTGTCCTTGGGGACCGGCACCTTCATCGACAGCGCGCTGCCTGCCGGCTTTGCACCTTTTGGCATCCAGAACATCGGCGGCCTGATCTACGTCACTTACGCGAAGCAGGACGCTGAGAAGCACGACGACGTGAAGGGCCCGGGCAACGGGTTCGTCGACATCTACACGACGAGCGGCGCGCTGGTGATGCGATTCGCCTCAGGTGGAAGCCTCAACTCGCCGTGGGGCCTGGCTGCCGCGCCGGCGACGTTCGGCAACTTCCACAACGACATCCTGGTCGGGAACTTCGGGGATGGCCGCATCAACGCGTTCACAACGGCCGGCACGTTTCGCGGACAGCTGAAGCGAGAAACCAACGAGCCGATCCAGAACGACGGCCTCTGGGGCCTGCGCTTTGGCAACGGCGGCAACGGGGGCGACGTCAACACCCTCTTCTTTGCAGCAGGCATCAACGATGAATCCGACGGGCTCTTTGGCATGATCCAAAACGTCGAAGGCTAGAGCGTGACCCGGGGGCGGCCGGCATATCGGCCGCCCTCCCCAAAATTCCGCACGTCTGACGTCAGGAGTGCGTCATGGCTTGACTTCGTCGGCGCGGGTGGAGCGGGCGATGGGAATCGAACCCACGTGACCAGCTTGGAAGGCTGGCGCACTACCATTGTGCTACGCCCGCTTTCGCGTGAAGAATTGGCCCCGAGCTCCGGAGCAAGGCCAGCGATTAGAGTACCTAGACTTCTAGCGAGGCCCCGTCGTCTAGTGGCCTAGGACGCGGCCCTTTCAAGGCTGAGATCGCGGGTTCGAATCCCGCCGGGGCTACTCCAACATCTGTTCGACGATGGCCGAACCCTGATCCTGGGGACCACCGACCGGAGGCACTTGCCGGCTGGGGAGCCACCCGCCCTGGCGGCGGTCATGAAGGGCTTAGCGCGTGCATACTCACCCCGCGCTACTGGTCGCACACAAGGAGGGGGCAGTGAACCGTTGGAACTGGCGGCGGTGGACTGGCGTCCTAGGGCTCGTCTACGTGGCCATTCAGATCGCCGGCCTCGTTCTTTTCCTGGTGGCGGGCAACCCGCCTGACTTCGAAGACGCCAAGAAGTACGCCGGCTGGATCAACTCCAACAGCGGCCTCTTCATGGGCGACGCCTTCCTGACCGCTGTCGCCACGGCAGTACTACTCATGCTGTTCACTGGCATCCGTGCGGTCATACGAGAAGCGGGTGAGGACTGGGAGTGGGCGGCCGCTCTCTTTTTCGGGGCCGGTTTGGTGACGGCCGCGATGTTATTCGTCGGCTCCGCCGCTGAAGCGACCACTGCATTTATAAGCCGGCCCGGCACCGATCCCGCGATCGTCCGCGCCGCATGGGCCGGGACGTGGATGGCCTTCACGTTCCTCTACCTCCCGGCCGCGATCGTATTTGGGACCAGTGCATACGCGGTGATCCGCACCGCAGTTCTACCGCGATGGCTGGGTTGGCTGAGCGCCGTCGCCGCCGTCCTCGACGTGGGCGCGGCGCTGACCATCTTTGGCGGCACCGGTAACAACGGACCCGTTGGGCTGCTGCCGCTCATTCTCGGCGCCACGCCTGTGGTCGTCTGGTGGGTCGCGGTCAGCATTGTCCTGCTCGGCAGGGCGACCCAAGCCGGTCAGAGAGCTGTGTCAAGTCCAGTCGCCTGACTGAGGTTTGCGCGGCCTTCAGCGATTCTGCACAGTGGCGCCAACGCCCAGCCGGAGCGAATCGCTGAAGCTCTATGCATCACTTCCAGTGGGTCGGCAAGAGAAGGATGAGCTAAGTACCGGTCGGCGGGGCCGGCACCCCGGACCATCTCGATGACGTCGGGGCTATGGAGCACGCACAGCGTCGCCACGTGACCCTCGCATATTCCGAAGCAAGAAGGAGAAACACAAAGTGTCGACTACAAAATTGATCCGCTTGAGTGGATTGGCGCTGATGCTTGGGGGCATCTCCTTCGCCGTGCACCTGATCACGCATCCGCCTGGCGAGACAGCTAAGTATGCCTTCTACGCACTTTGGGTGCCATCGCACGTACCTGCCGAGTCGGCCGGCCCAGGTGCGATCGCAGCACCAGCTCAGCGGAACGTCACGCGCGGTTTCGTAGGTGTTGCCTCGAATCCCGCCGGGGCTATATCAGCCGGCCGAGTCGCCATTGACCGCCGGTTCAGACTGATGGACTGCCGAGCAATCGAATGCCCTCGCGCGTCTCGATATGGGCGACAAGATGGACACGCTCACCGGGCGGAATCTCGTGCGCGACCGCCGCTTCGGCCAGCCCAAGAGAAGTCAATAATTCTTGCAGCGCACCGGGCGTTGGGTGGAACAACTCCAGTAGCCTCAAAGCACAACCCTGATCCACGAGTCGTGCAGCTGGATGGTCTAGGGTCCGCCATTCCATGAGAGTGGGGAAGACGCCGCCGCCAGGAAGGCTTCCGTCGCGCGGAATGGTGATCAGCCAGTTCAACGACCCACGACTCATCGGCTCGATGTCTCCGAGGTCGGTGGAACAGTCCGCAATCGCTGACTGAATGTCGCCAGTGCGTGCGACCCAGGTTGCCAGCTTCGGCGCGGCGTCAGGTGGCATGCGATCAAGTTCGAACCACCGAGGTCGATCTGGCACCGACGCCACGGGGTTCGGCGCTATAACTTCCAAATAGGTTGTATCGCCAAGCCGCACCAACGCGTTGTGCGTGCCCATTCGCTGATGATCTCCGCCCATTTGGGGCGTCACGCCCAAACTCGCCCGTACCCATTCCACGCCGGCCGCCAGAGTCGGCGAAGTGACGACCAGGTGGTCCAGTTGACAGGCTTGCTTCGTCATTGGTAAAACGGCAGACCTCCCCTTGTCGTCTCGATTCCGTCGCCCAGGGTGGTCACTTATTTAGCATTCAACAGGCGCCCATGCGCGCCGGGCGATTTCAGGAGACAGTCTCGGCCAAGGTCGTCGCCGGTGCAAAAACCAAACCCGGGCGATACGGTCGAACCCTAGACTTCGCCGATGGACAACGGCCACACGCACCTCACAACAGTTTCCGCCGATGGTGTGCGGATCGCCTACGTGCGGATCGGGCAGGGTCGCCCACTAGTGGTCGTTGGCGGGGCTCTGTACGACCATCGTCGCTGGCTCCCCGTTGCGCACCTCCTTTCGCCGCAAACGACCGTTTACGTCATGGATCGTCGTGGCCGGGGCAGCAGTGGTGATGCGACCACCTACACACCCGAGCGTGAAGTAGACGATATTGCCGCCGTCATCTCAGCGGCCGGTGGAAGTGCTGACCTGCTGGGCCACTCATCTGGCGCGCTTCTGTCAATCCAGGCTGCGGAGACTGGACTGCCGATCCGACGATTGGTTCTATACGAGCCGCCTTACTTTCCTCGCGGCGTCGAGCAGCGGTCTTCCGATTTGCCGGACCGCTTGTTCTCGCTCTTGCGCGCCGGCAGGCTTGATGACGTCGTAGCCACGTTCCTTCTTGAAGGTCCACGCCTCCCGCCACCCGCTGTCGAAGCAAGACGGGGGACACCCATGTGGCAGGAGGCGCTTCAGTGTGCGCGGTCGCTCCCCTACGACAGCATCATCCAAATAACTTTTAGGTTCGATGCTGCACGTCTAGCCGAGATTCGCATCCCGACGCTGCTGCTGCTTGGCAGTGCCAGCCCGCCTCCGATGGGGAGTGGCACTGAAGCGATCGCAGAAGCTCTGCCGAGCGCGAGGATTGTGGAAATGCCGGGGCAGGAGCATGTCGCCATGGTGACGGCACCAGAGGTCGTCGCCGATGCGGTAAAGACCTTCTTGGCATAGGATCACTGATCGGTCAAGGCGACGGTGCGGTCGAATGTGCGACGGCCCGTCGTTCGAAGACTCGTGGCGGCTTTCAGGCCTGGTTGCCCGACGTTCAACAGCTTTCGAGTTGGCCCAAGTGGCTCGAATGGCGCCCGATTGGGCTATGCCGGTCATCTGCACTGGCTCGAGCCAGAGAAGCATCACCAGCGCGACCCTTGCGGCCCTGCGGGCGCGGGTGCAGAGTAGTTCCCCGTCAAATGACTATCGAGCGCCCAGACTTCCAGAAGCTGGCAGATGACATCGCTGGCCGGGTCATCCTGCCTGAGGATGCGGACTACGAAGTAGCGCGTCGCGTCTGGAACGGAATGATCGACAAGCGACCCTTGGGAATTGCGCGTTGTGTCAACGCCGACGACGTGCTGGCAGCGACCTCTTTTGCCGCCGATAACGGAATCGCGATTGCGGTGAGGGGAGGAGGGCACAACATCGCCGGCAATGCGACCTGCGACAAAGGCCTGGTGATCGATCTCTCGCCGATGAAGAGCGTCGAGGTCGACCGGCACAATCGGCGCGCACGCGCCGGGGGCGGGGTCCTATGGGGCGAGTTCGATGCCGAGACGCAGAAAGCGGGGCTCGCTACGAACGGCGGGCTGATGCCATCCACTGGCATCGCGGGCTTCACCCTAGGTGGTGGCCTGGGGCACCTGATGCGCAGTTATGGCCTGGCCTGCGACAACCTGCTATCGGCCGACGTTGTAACAGCCAACGGCCGGACCCTCAGAGCGAGCGCTGAGCAGAACGACGACCTCTTGTGGGCAATCCGTGGTGGCGGCGGCAACTTTGGGATCGTGACGTCCTTCGAGTTCCAGCTCCACGATGTCGGTCCGGACCTGCTCGGCGGACGACTGATCCATCGGTTGGCTGACGCACCTAACGTGTTGCGCTTCTATCGCGAGTTCATGGGTGGTGCGCCGGACAACCTTATTGTGTACGCGGGCCTATCCACCGGTCCTGACGGCGAGCCACGGCTCGGCTTGCGCCCGGTGTTCAATGGCCCGGTGGCCGAAGGGCAGTCACTGCTCAAGCCGCTGCGCCAATTCGGGACACCGGTCCTTGACGACATCGAGCCCCGTCCCTATGTCGACATTCAGAAGATCGTGGAGCCAATGTTTCCGCCAGGACGGCTCAATTACTGGAAGGCGAACTTCCTCGACGAGCTGAGTGACGAACTAATCGACATCTTGGTCGCTGCCTATGGTCGAGTCCCCTCACGGTATTCGAACATTGCGATCGAGCCAATGGGTGGCGCCATTGCGCGCGTGCCAGATACGGCCACAGCTTTCCATCACCGCACCCATGCATACAGCCTCCTACTACTGGGTGGCTGGTTGGAAGCTGAAGAGAGTGAAGCCAACGTCGCCTGGGTGCGCCAGCTTTGGGATGCGACGCGTCCCCTCTCGTCGAGCGCCGTGTATGTCAACTACTTGGGGACAGAAGGCGACAGCAGGATACGAGACGCATATGGTCCGAACCACGCTCGACTGTCCCAGATTAAGAGAAAGTACGACCACGGCAACTTCTTTCGGCTCAACCAGAACATCGAGCCGGCTGTCAGCAGCTGATCAGCAGAACCTCAGGCGCGGTTTCGTAGGTGTCGGCTCGAATCCCGCCAGGGCTATTCATCCTGAGGCTGGGCAGTGCCTACACGCAGTCGACGGCGATTGCCAACGCCTCGCACATAGCCCCCATGGTGGTTGGCTTGATTCGGCCCACCCTACGCATGAGTCGCGATCGCGCGACCAACTGGACGTTGTCGAGATTCGCGACCGAGCGCACACGAACGCCGTCTTCGGGCCCGACCGCGACCTCGGTCGACAGGCTGCGGACTGTCGAAGTGATGGGCGCCGCTATCACGGCATTAAGGATTGACGCGAGCGGGTCGCGAGTCAGGACCACGAGTGGTCGGATCTTGTCCAGCCGGGCAAGCCACACGTCGCCGCGACGCATGTATGCCGGCGTCACCCCTCGACGTCCGCGTACAGGCTTTCCCAATCGGTCTCATCCGCCAATGCTTGAGCGTCACCGAGAAGGGCGAGATCGTCCTCTTGCTTAGTGGGTGGGAGCCGCTTGTATGCGGCTACGTCCATGCTCTTGCGCTCAGCACGAATGAGACGCTCGAGAGCGATGTCGATGACTTCCGAAGTCGAAGATGCCCCAACAAGGGAGCGCGCGTCATTCGCCTTGTTGCGGTCGAGGGTGATCGTGACCTTAACCTTTGCCATACTCCATATACTACCGGCTGAAGGTATGGCTGAGCTTGTCATCTGAGCGCACCAGATCACCGAAACACGTATCTGATCCGACCCGCCAAATGCGCCGAATTTTGCGCCGGGTCCATCGTTGAGCGGTGCAGCAGGAACGTGCCGCCAGATCGGGGCTCGGAAAACTAGTCTTGCTGCATGAGCGCCACCGAGATCAGCGATGCGATGGCCCGAGCGATCGACTACCTCCGCGACCATCCACACGAGGCTAAGTACACGGACAGCGCCGCCATTGCAGTCCTCGAAGACAGCCTCCGCGTGACAGTGACCGGGCCCGACGGTGCAAGGCTCACGACCGATATGCCGAAATCAATTGGCGGCAGAGGTGAGTCGCCTTCCCCTGGATGGTTTCTCCGCGCGGCACAGGCGAGTTGCCTGGCAAGTTTGATTGGAATGGAAGCTGCTCGTGCAGGCGTGACGCTGAGTCGAGTCGAAGTCATCGTCGACAGCGAATCGGACGACTACGGCATCTTGGGCATGGACGATTCCGTTTCGGCCGGTCCTCTCAAGTCAAAAGCCAGGGTTCGCGTTGAATCCAGCACTCGAGCTGATCTACATGCTCTTGTGGGTAGGGCCGATCGCCACTGCCCCGTAACCGATGCCGTCCGCCGGGCAGTGCCTTGGGTCACTGAGCTATCTGATTCCGCGCACTAGGTCGACCAGCCGCCCTCTGCCCAGCGGTTGGTCCTCCTGGTCTTGCAACTGTCACCCCGAATCCCGCTGCGGGTTACTCCTACAACACCGAGTCCCAATGTTGTAGTAGCATGTCTTTCTTGACGAAGAATCTCGTGGATGAGCTCGACGTGATCGCAGCCGCGTCGGTTGCCGGTCGGTCGGCGGAGACTGTTCGCCGCTGGGTATGGTCTGGCCGCCTGCGGGCACATAAGCGAGGCAACAAGCTCATGATCGATCGCTCGGACCTCGAGCGTCTGCTCGAGTCGAGCGCCGGTCGGAAGAGCCTGACGCTGGCGCAATGGCTCGAATCTCTCGAGCGCTCGGCTCTGAAATCCGGTGCCACCGCCCAATCGGCTGCCGATCTCGTCCTCGCGGACCGTCACGCCAGGTCCGAAGAGCTGTAGTTCGATGCCCGTCCTGGATGCCAGCGTCGTCGTCGACTGGATCGCGCCCGATGTCACTCTTGCGTCTCGTGCAGTCCGCACCCTGGCGCGACTGTCGGCCGAAGGGGCCGAGCTGGTTGGGCCTCGGTTGCTGGTCCAAGAATGTGCAAACGCACTGCTGATGGGCATCCGCAAGGGCCGATGGTCGGGGGCTGCCGCCGACCAGGCATATGGGTTCCTGGTCGGCCTGCCTCTGAAGCTCACAGACGACGCGCGCCATGTCGACCGCGCCTGGGAGCTGTCGCGGCGATTTGACAATCACCCGATCTACGACATGGTTTACGTCGCAGTCGCCGAGGCCGCTGGCATCGACTTGATCACCGCGGACGAATCGCTTCGGCTGCGCCTGCAGCATCTGGCGTGGATCAAAGCGCCCGATCCCTGACGCACCGTAGAAGGTCGACCACACGGTTCGAATATCGTCCCGCTTGGGCCACCGGTGCTCGCGACCTGGCGCGATTCGACACTTTTGGCGCCAAAGAAATCGCGCACGGCTTCGGCCTTGACGAGCGATCGGGCGCGACGCGACTTCGATTGAGCGGGACATTATTAGCTCAGCCGCGGCCGCCTCGTCCGGCTCGTCGGTACGCGGTTTGCTCGAGGCCGGGCGGTGATCCCTGGCCGCGTACAGTGGGTACTGGCTGGCGGGTTCGAAAGGAGCAGTGCGATGGCTGATACGGTGCGACGCGTCGAGTATTACTACGTTTCCGTTCCCGACAAGCCCGGCGAAGGCGAGCGGATCCTGTCGGCGTTAAAGCAGAACGGTAAATCTACTCGCCTACCTTGGCTTCCCGGCCGGCGGCGGCCAGTCCCAGGTGGATCTCGTACCGGAAGACCCCGCCTCTTTCCGCCAGGCGGCCGAGCGGGCCGGTCTGACGCTCAGCGAGGCGAAGCGGGCATTTCTCATACAGGGTGACGACCGCGTAGGTGCCGTGACGGACACGACCGCGAAGCTCGCCGGAGCAAACATCAACATCACCGCGGCGGCCGCGACGAGTGCCGGATCCGGGCGCTACGGAATGATCCTCTGGGTCACTCCAGCCGACTACGAGCGGGCGGCCAACGCGCTAGGGGCGTAAACCGGACGCACTTTATAGTCCGCTCTCGGCTTATCGGTCCAGCCCATCGAGCGAAAGCCTCATAAGACGGGTGCGATTATCGCTGCCAGCACCGACCAGGCGCCCGCCCAGATTGGGACAGTGAGGTTGGCGGTGGCGACGCTCGTGTCAGATGTCGAGTCGTGTCATCGCGCGGTTTACGCCGGGCGCTTGAAACAGAAGGTTCCAGCTGTCTCCCGCGTCCGTCGATTCCCACACCTCGCCATCGCTCATCCCTGCCGTCACCTGATTTGGCTCCGGTCCGGTCATGAGCGCGTATGGCATCGCCTTCATCGGTGCCGGCAGGCCGCCCTCCACCTTTTCGCATGATTCCGTACCGCGGCACCGGTAGATGGCGGCATCCGCGTCATCGGAGTGGGCCCGAACGCCGGGCGCGCTCGAGAAGTACCAGAGGGTGGGGTCGGCGACATCGACTGCTACCGCCCAACCGTAATGGCGGCTGTGGCCTATCGGGCGATGCCAGCTTGCGCCAGCGTCGGTGCTGTAGGCCGCGCCGCCGCCGCTCCCACCGGCCTCCACAAAGCGCCCGCCTGGCGCGGCAGCCAGTCCATGACAGTCACGCAATGCGCCTTTTCGATGGCCCTGCCAGGTCGCGCCTCTGTCCGGGCTTCGTACCACCGCGCCGGCCTCGATGCCGGCGACGATGACGTCGCCCTCCACGGCCAGGCCCAGCACATAAGCGGTGAAGGGTCTTTCCGCGGGCGAGAACCAAAAGAACTGACGCTTCTTTCGAAATGATGCGAGCTCGACCCACCGCCGGCCTCGATCCTCACTCACGAAGAGGAGGGGAGGCTTGGTGCCGGCGTAAATTCTGCCGTCGCCGGTCACCGTCACCGCTTTGACGATCGTGCCGTCGAGCCCGGCGCTCGCCCACGTGATGCCGGCGTCGTCCGACACCAGCATCCCGGCTCCCTGGGTTCCCGCCCAAACCCGCCTGTGATTACTCGGCTCATGCGCAAGGCAACGCACGTCAACGTCGGGCAGCACGACCTCGACCGTCCACCGATCACCGGAGGGCCAAACGCGGGCGATGCCAGGGGCAAGCGTGGCGAGGAATACGGTCATCTCGCCCTCAACTGGATGATCGCCCCGTTACCTCAAACCTACTCATCCCTCATGGCGTTGTCGTGGTGACAGAGGTCGCACGGCTGAAGGCCCAGTTGCGGCCGGTGAGGTATCCACCCAGGCCGATCATGATCAGCGCGTTCACGCCGTGGAGTCCCGAGAGAAGCGGAATGCCCGTGTAAGCCAGGATTGATTGGATGATGAGCAGAAGAAATAGGACCGCAGTCAAGATGGTCGTCCGCCATGGGTAGCGCGCCCCGAACGAGCAACCGACCATTACGAGGATGGTCAGGGCGATGAGGTCGCCGTTCGCCCGGTGTAAGCCGGCAAATGTGTCGGCGTTCTTGAATGCCGAGTAGACGTCCTTCGCATTGTCGTTGGCTTGAAAGATCGTCAGGAGAGCCGCAGCGACAAAGTAAAGCTGGGCGAAAAACTGGATCATCAACACCACACCAGCCACCGAATAGGCCTTTCGAAAGATGCCCATGACCAACCTCTCCTCTAGCCCAACTTTGGACGTCGACCGTACTGTAACGCCAGACCTGCCTGGCGCACGAGATGCTGGGCGGTCTAGCACTCGAGGTTCGAGCGCTGGCTGACAGCGGGCGGGCAAAATGCATACAGGCCGGCTGCGGCAATCCTGGGACACGATCTGGCGGCGGTGGTTTCCTACGACGATCGACTGCTGGCCGCGGCCACCTCTCTCGGTTTGCCGACAGCGACGCCCTCCTGAGAGCGCGGACTAATTCCGCACGCCTGACGCCACCCGTGCGGATTCAAGCCCCGTCGACTCGCACCGCTGACGCCAATCGTGCGGAATTCTGATGCGTCGTCCCGCCCGGTCTGAATCAATAACCGGGTGGTGGGCGGCGAGGGTCTCGAACCCCCGACCTCCAGCATGTCAAGCTGGCGCTCTTC
>WNGG01008074.1_pt1 | contig 11625 bp, 12 predicted proteins | sample 5400661 | NCBI WGS metagenome assembly WNGG01 (sample SAMN13153372, study PRJNA577476) | soil metagenome | isolation source: 100 cm soil or saprolite under Garry oak tree replicate 1 | place: USA:California | collected 2016-06-15 | reverse complement strand
CAAAGAGCGGATCGTCCTTGAACCTTCCGGCCAGCTGTTCCCACCACGGCTGGTGAGACCCTTGCCGAACAGCTTTCAGCTCAGCTTTCACCTTTCGCAATTCGTGTTCCAAAGCGGTCACACGCTCCTCTAAGCTCACAGTCGCAGGCTGCATGGCTTTTCCTCCGCACAAAGGCAAAAAGTACCCTTGAGGGTGAGGAGATCATTCCAGGGTTCAATGGAGGCTCACGCTTGCCTGTAGTCGTAAAACCCTTTTCCCATCTTGCGACCGAGGTAGCCAGCAGCAACGTAGTTGCGCAGCAGCGGGCAGGGCCGGTATTTGTCGTCGCCGAGCCCGTGATGGAGCCGTTCCAGCACGGCCAGGCAGGTGTCAAGGCCAATGAGGTCGGCTAGGGCCAGGGGCCCCATCGGCTGGTTAGTGCCCAGCTTCATGCCCTGGTCTATATCCTCAACCCCCCCTACCCCTTCGTACAGCGCGTAGATTGCCTCGTTAATCATCGGCAGCAAGATGCGATTGACGATAAAGCCGGCGTAGTCCTTAGCCTGAATGGTGGTCTTGCCCATCTTTTTGGCCAGCGCGTCTACGACCTGCAGAGTCTCGTCGGAAGTGACCAACCCGCGCACGATCTCAACCAGCTGCATGACGGCGGGCGGGTTCATGAAGTGCATGCCGATGACCTTGTCCGGCCGCTGGGTGACCGCGCCGAGTTGGGTGAGCGAGATCGACGAGGTGTTGCTGGCGAGAATGACCTCTGGCCGGGTGAGCTGGTCGAGTTGCTGAAAGATCGCTTTTTTGATTTCGTAGTCTTCAGGAGCCGCCTCGATGACGAGGTCAGCCTTGCCTAAGTCAGCCAGGCTGGTGGTCCCATGCAACCGGCCGAGGAGGACGCGCTGTTCTTCCGCAGACAGCTTCCCGCGCTCCGCTAGGCGCGCCAACCCGCGTTGGATGTTCCCCAGCGCGCGGTTGATGATCTCTAGGGTGACATCATAGAGTAGGACTGAGAACCCGGCCTGGGCGGCGACCTGACCGATCCCACCGCCCATCTGTCCGGAGCCAACGATGCCAAGGGTGCGGATATCTGTCATGATCAGGCGGGGAGCAGGTGTTGCTGTTCGAGTTCGCGGATGCGGTCGATGACCTGGTCCATCAGCCAACCCGGGGTCGAGGCGCCGGCAGTCACGCCGACCTCGCCCACGCCGGCAAACCAGCCAGGCTCGACTTCGCTCGGTTCCTCGATGTGATACGTTGTTGCCCCTTCCTCGCGGCAGACATCGGCAAGGTGGCGCGTGTTGGAGCTGTTCTTACCGCCCACAACGATCATCACTTGCACCTCACGCGCCAGATCACGCGCCGCATCCTGGCGCTCGATCGTCGGATTACAGATGGTGTTAAACACCTTGATTTCTTTGCAGCGCGGCGCCAGGTAGGACAGGAGTTTGCTGACGTGCTCGGTCTCTTGCGTGGTCTGCACCACTACGCCGACCTTCTTGGGCAGGCGGGCATGATGGACGTCTTCGGGCTTCTCAATCACCGTGGCCTTGCCGCCCGCATGGCCCAGTGTGCCAATCACCTCGGGATGCTTGGGGTTGCCGAAGATGATGAGGTGATACCCTTCGCCGACCAGTTGCTTGGCCTTGTTCTGCACCAGGGTGACGAGTGGGCAGGTAGCATCCACCAGGGTCAAGCCATGGCTCTCGGCCTGCTGGTAGACCTCAGGCGCCACCCCGTGGGTGCGGATGATCACCGTGCCGCCTGCGCCCATCTCATCGAGAGAGTCGATCGAGCGCACGCCTTTAGTGTCGAGCGACCGTACGACCTGCGGGTTATGGATGATCGGTCCCAGCGTACGCACCGGGACATCTTTGTGGGTTTCGGCGGTCTGGTTGACGATGTCCAGGGCCCGCTCGACCCCCCAACAATATCCCGCGTGCACTGCCTTACGAATCTGTCTCACGCCCTGTCCTCCTCCTGCACCCGTTGGAACGAACCGGTCGTACCGGTCTGCGCGCCGATCCACAGCTCACCCCCTTCGTACAACTCTTTCTTCCAGATCGGGACGGTTTCCTTGAGTTGATTGATGGCGTAGTGACACGCCTCAAAGGCTGCGTGCCGGTGGCCCGCAGAGACCGCGATTGCCACGCTTGCCTCGCCGATATCCACCTGGCCGAGGCGATGGCTCATGGCAATCTTCTTGATCGGCCAGCAGGCCAGAGCTTCGGCGCCAATCTTGCTCATCTCTTTCTCGGCCATGCCCGGGTAGCACTCGTACTCCAGGCGGATCACCCGCCGTCCGTCGTTGGTGTTGCGTGTGGTGCCGACGAACGTCGTCATCGCCCCGGCACTGGGATCGGCGACGAAGTCGATCAGTTCCTGCAGGTCGATCGAGTCCTGGGTGATCTTACACAGGATACGACTGTGCTCGTCAGGCATCGCTACCCCCACTTACCGGCGGAATAAAAGCAAGCTCGTCATTATCTTGGAGGGGATGGGTCTTGTCAACGTATTCCTGCGCCACAGCGAAGGCGAGCGAGCGCTCGACCGCGGCTAGCTCCGGGTGCTCGCGCTTGAGCAGCTCCCATACCGTCCCCACGGTCGCCCCTGGTGGCACCTCGCACGTCTCCTCGCTTCGGCCCAGACGCTCACGTAGTGAAGCAAAGAACCGCAGCTTAATGCGCATGACGCTCGCCCCGCAGGAGAAACAGCATGTGGCCAAGCTCGGGCAGGAGGAGTTTGGTCATCGCCAGCTCCACCGCGCCGGTCGACCCGGGCAGCGAAACCACGACTTTTCCCTTGGCCACGCCAGCGGTGGCCCGGGTCAGCATGGCGGCCGAGCCGATGTCCTGGTAACTCAGCATGCGGAAGAGTTCGCCAAAGCCGCTGATCTCTTTTTCCAGCAACCCTTGGATCGCTTCGAAGGTCGTATCACGCGGTGCGATCCCCGTCCCGCCGTTGATAATGATAGCGTCCACCTCTGGCTGTTCCAGCAAGGCGCCCACGGCAGCAGCGATCTGGACGGGCTCGTCCTTGAGGACTTGATAGGACACCACCGGCTGGTTCTGCGCGGCCAGCAGGTCTTTAATGCGTTGACCGCTGGTGTCGGTCGCGGCGGTGCGGGTGTCGCTGGCTGTGATCACCGCGCAGCGTACGGTGCGATGAGCTTTGTCTTTGTGTTCGGTAACAGCCATAGCTTTTTATCAGGGCAGGTTTGCAACCTGTCCCTCCCTCATTTCACACCCGCACGTACGCCCCAGCCGGCGCCAACCCGGCGCACTCCTCCGGGTGCAGGATCTCCGCCAGGATCTCTACGCTTTCGACAATACGCGGCCCCGGCCGGTTAAAGTACGCGCTTCCGTCCGCAATAAACACGCGGTTCGCCTGCACCGCCGGCAAGGCGCGCCACTGTGGACGAGCCGCTAGAGCCGGCAGGTCGGCCTGGGTTTGGGCAATCTTGAAGCCACAGGGCATGAGGACAATAACCTCTGGCTGGTAAGCACTCAGCATGTCCCAGGTGATCGTCGGGCTATGCGCGCCAGCGGCGGCAAAGGCGTATTCTCCACCACCAATCTCAACTAGCTCGGGAATCCAGTTGCCCGCGGCCATCAAAGGATCGAGCCACTCCAGACAAGCCACACGCGGACGCGGCAGATGGCGAGTTTTCTGCTCAACCTGCCATACCCGCTTTTTCAGCCCCTTGAGTACCTCTTCAGCAACCGCCTCTTGACCGGTAGCCTGGGCGACCCGGCGGATGTCGTCCCAGATATCGCCAAGGCGTTGGGGCTTGAGGGAAATGACCCGTACCTCCGGAGTCAGGAAACAACGGACCGCCTCCTCGACCTCAGGGAGAGACACAGCACACACCTCGCACTGATCCTGGGTAACGATCAGCTCAGGCTGGAGCGCTTGCAGGACGTCCGTGTTGATGCGGTAGACGCTCAACCCTTCCTGCACGATCTCGCGCACCCGGGCGTCGATAGCGGCGCTGGTGCCGTGCGGGTCGAGCTTGGGCGCGGTTAGGACTGGCAGGCCGATCACCTCGGGCGGGTAATCGCACTCGTGCGACACCCCCACCAAGCGGTTGCCGAGCCCCAGAGAGCAGACAATTTCTGTGCTGCTGGGCAGTAAGGAGACAACGCGTTGAGGAATAGTCATGGAGGGGAGCTATATCAGCAGGCGCGGCCTGGGTTCGTCGGGTTCGATTTTGTCGCCACAGGTCGAGGAGCAGACGGTACACAAGTACTCAAACTTGTTGCCCTCGGGCAGGATCAACAGCAGCTTTTTGCGTACCGGCATGGCCTGGCGACAGCGGGGACAGTAAAGCAACGACGCTTCAAGCTGCTGGAAAGCAGGCTTACGAGCCACTTGGGCTCCCTCCTTTCTTTAAAGCTATTAGCAATTAGCTTTTAGCTCAATCCAGGCAAGGATTTGGCGCCTTGCCTCCCTGCCCTTCTGGCTAAGAGCTAAGGGCTAAGGGTTTTCAATGTACCATTCCCCCCAAGAGGTCGCAATGAAGCCATTGCCTTGGACAGTCAGAGCGGCTACAACAAAAAACTACCTCACACTACAAGCAAGCGCCACGAAGACCTGATGGACACCCGCAAAGTCTACATTGAAACCTACGGCTGCCAGATGAATCTGGCTGACACCGAGCTGCTCCTCGGCTTGCTCAAGCCCCATGGCTACGAGCCTACCCAAGTTGCGGCCCAAGCCGATGTGATCCTGCTTAACACCTGTGCCATCCGCGAGCATGCCGAGGAAAAAGTCATGAGGCGGCTCGGCAACCTGGTCCGCTACAAGGCGCAACGGCCCGGTGTGCTCCTCGGTCTTATGGGCTGCATGGCTCAGCACCACCGTGAGAAACTGCTCGACAAAGCGCCGTTTCTGGATCTGGTACTGGGGCCGGACGCCTACCACAATCTGCCCGTGCTCCTGGCGCAGGAAGATAAGGACGAGCCGTTGGTGGCAGTCCGTCTGGACCGTGACGAGACCTATGCAGACATCTCCCCAGTCCGCGCGGAAGGAGTGCGCGCCTGGGTAACGGCGATGCGCGGCTGTGACAAGTTCTGCACTTTTTGCATCGTACCCTATGTCCGTGGTCGTGAACGCAGCGTCCCGCTCGACGCGCTACTGGAGCAGGTAAGGGAGCTGGCTGCCCAGGGGTACAAGGAAGTCGTGTACCTCGGCCAGACCGTCAATGCTTATCATGACGGGGACTGTGACTTCAGCGATTTATTGCGCAGGACAGCGGCGATCGAGGGCATCGAGCGCATCCGCTTCACCTCACCGCACCCCTCAGACATGAGCGAGCGAGTCATCGAAGCGATGGCGACCTGCCCCAAAGTCGCGCCCTACCTGCACCTGCCGCTGCAGGCGGCATCGAACCGAGTGCTAGAGCGGATGGAGCGTGGCTACACGGTCGAGCAATATGCCGCGCTGGTCGAGCGCCTGCGTGCCGCCGTGCCGGGGCTGGCGCTCTCGACCGACATCATCGTCGGGTTTCCAGGTGAGGAGGAAGCCGACTTCCGCGCAACCTACGATTTCATGGCGGAGATTCACTACGATTCGGCCTTCATGTTTAAGTATTCGGCCCGCGAAGGCACCAAAGCCTACAAGTGGGGCGAAACGCTCTCGGAGGAAGAGAAAGGCAGGCGGTTACAAGAGATTATCGCTCTGCAGGAGCGCATCTCTGGCGAGCTCAACCGCCAGACCATCGGCCAGACGGTTGAGGTCTTGGTCGAAGGCCCGGCCAAGCGCCAGAAGGGCTGGCTGGCCGGGAAGAGCGGCCAGTTCAAGACGGTGGTGTTCCCCGGCAATAGCGCCCGGCCGGGGGACCTAGTACCAGTGCTCGTAGTCTCGGCAACTGCGCATACGCTCGTAGGTGAAGCACGGCGATAAGCAGCGTTCAGCCGCCAGCACTCAGCGGCCAGCCCCTTATAGCTTATAGCTTATGGCAAGAATTATATGCCATAAAGCGAACGTAGTGAGCGAGCTATAGGCTCTAACGCCAATAGCTGACAGCTCACCCCAGTAGTTCCAGCACCTTCTCTGACGGACGGGCAAGCACCGCTCTCTGCCCTCTGATGATGATCGGCCGTTGCATCAGCACTGGATGCTGGAGCAACAGGTTGATGACCGCCTCACGGGTCACGTAGTGGCTCGGGTCGAGGCCCAGCGCCTCAAAGTTCTTGTCCTTGCGCACCAGATCGGCGGGCGGATTGGGGAGCAGGTCCATAATCCGTTCTAGGCCCGCCCGATCCAGGGGCGTTTTCAGATATTCGATAACGTCGAACTCGACGCCGCGCTCGCGCAGGATATCGAGCGCTCCGCGCGACTGTCCTCAGCCGGGATTGTGATAGACCAGCAGCCGTTCCATAAAAGCTGTCTCCTCTTACTAACTAACCGGCAATCAAAGGCTTATGGCATATAGCTTATAGCTTATGGCAAGAACTATAGTTTGTAGGGTGCGCTTGCGCACCGTTTCTTTGCCCCGGCTATGTGGTGCGCGGAGCGCACCCTACTAGCTACGTAGCGGGAGAGGGAACCTGTGTCCAAGGTCATGGCAAACATGTGGTTACGCCTTCTTTACCACGCCCGTCTTCGCCGTATCGTATCCGTCCAGTTGCTCCACCGCTTGCTTGAACGCCGCAGAGCGGATGACCTCCACCAGCTTTTGCCCCATGTCGCTGGCGAAGAAGTCTTTGAGAAACACCAGGTCATAGTCCTCGCGCTCGACCGGCACGAAATCCAGCCCCAATGCCTTAGCCGCAGATTTGATACCGAGACCAGTGTCCGCCAGGCCACTGGCCACCGCTACTGCCACGGCCATGTGGGTCACCTCTTCACGCTCGTAGCCGCGTACCTGCTCGGGCTTGATCTTGAGCTTGCCGAGCTTGTAGTCGAGCAACACGCGAGTACCAGCGCCGGGCTGGCGGTTGATAAAGATCACATCCTTGCGTGCCAGGTCTTTAAGACCCTTGATCTTCTTGGGGTTGCCCAGCGGCACGATGAGCCCCTGCTCGCGGATTACCAGGTTCATCACCACTACCTTCGACAGCAACTGCTGCTTCTTCAGGTCGGGCAGATTATACGTACCGCTGGCCGGATCGAGCAGGTGGGTCCCAATGATGTGCGCCTCACCGCGCCGCAGCGCGACCAGCCCTGCCAGGGAGCCAATATTGCTGGCCGAGATTCTGAGGCCAGGGGACTGGGCACGGAGCTGGTCGTCGAGTACACCAATGGTGAGGTCGTTACTGCCGGTGAAGAGAATCGTGTTGGCAATCTCTTCAGCCGGGCGCAAGAGTTCAACTTCCACCTCTTGTCCGGCGTTCAGGCCCTCGTCGAGCGAGGGGATACGCAGGACACCGTCGGCCTTGACCATGGTGGTAATGACGCCGGCACCACGGCCGAGCGGGTTAACGATGATCCGGTCGCCGACCTTGCCGAGACTGACGCGCACGAATTCTTCCAGACCAAGGCGCGAGGGGATCTTGCGTGGGAGAAAGGCGGTGATCTTCTGCGGCTCTTCTGCCGGCCGGCCGAGAAAGCGCGCGAGCAGCGGGCGTAGGATCTGCTGACAGATCACCACCGCCGAGACTGGATACCCGGGCAGGCCAATCACCGGTTTGCCGCCGATCAACGCCAGGATCGCCGGCTTGCCCGGCATTACGTCGATGCCATGCACAAGGACCTCACCGAGTGACTCCAATGCCCGGACGGTGAAGTCATGTTCGCCAGCCGAGGAGCCGGCAATGATGACCACACTGTCGTGGTCTTTGATCGCCTTCTCTAGGACTGCGGTGATCGCCGGCAGGTCATCGACCACCCGGGAGAGGCGTCGTGGTTCCCCGCCCCACTCTTCGACAAACGCGGCGGTCATCCGCGAGTTAAACTCGATGATCCGCCCGGGCTGCAGCGGCCCGCCCGGTTCGATCAGCTCGGAGCCGGTGGGAATGATGCCCACGGTCGGCTTCGCCACCACAGCAACCTGGGTATGCCCGGCGGCCAGGAGCGCGCCGATGTCGTAGGGTCGCAGCTTGTGACCACGGGGCAGCAAGGGCTCGGTGGCGACGATGTCCTCACCGACTAGACGCACGTGTTGCCAGGGAGTCGCGGCATCACGAATCTCGACCTCCGCGTCGTTCTTCTTAAATACCTGCTCGATCATTACCACTGCGTTAGCCCAGGGCGGGAGCGGGCTGCCGGTATCGACGTACTGAAAAATCGGCTGCGCCCCGTTGGGACTCGGTCGGCTCTCTTTTGCGCCTGCCGATTTCAGCGTCACCGCCGAGAACTCACTGGCACCAAAGGTATCCTCGGCACGCACGGCGATGCCGTCCATGGCTGCGCCGTGGTAATGCGGGGAGGAGATCAAGGCAAAGATGGGTTCGGCAGTGGTGCGATGCAGCGCCTCCTCAACAGCGACGATTTCCGTCCGTCGGGTGGGAGCGGTAGCGTTGAGGAACACCTCCAGCGCTTCGCGCAGCGGCTTCTTTTTCAGGTAGCGCTTGCGCTCGGGGTGATCGGGTTTGCGCTCAACAGTGTGGTGGTCAGGCATAAAAAAGCTATTAGCTATTGGCTATTAGCCAGAACCAAAGAAGTCTACAGTCTAGGCCGACAGTCCAGAGTTGAAGCCTAATAGGCTGCTGAAAAAGTGGTGTTCGTGCTTCGACAGGCTCAGCACGAACGGAAAATCTCCACTGATTTCAATATCTACCCCGTTCGCCCTGAGCTCGTCGAAGGGTGAACGGGGTGTTTTTCCGCACCCTGCTAAAGAAGCCTCATTCCTTTTTTAGCCAACAGCTAACAGCTAATAGCTAAAAAAGCACCACTTCCACTTCTTCTCCCGCCTCCTTGCCCTCCTCGTCGTGCGGGATACATACCATGCCGTCGGCCTTGACCAGGCTGAAGATTGCGCCGGACTTGCCGGGTAAAGGCTGGGCGAGCAGCGCGCCGTTCTGGTTTTCCAGGATCACTCGCACGTAGTCCTCACGCCCAGGTGCGGACGCCACGTTCTGCGCCAGCTTGGCCTGGGTGGTGCGCAGCGGGACAAAGGCTGCGGTCGCAGACTCCCCACCGACCATGCGGATCAGGGGCGCGCCAAAGAGGGCAAAAACTACCAAGGCCGAAACCGGGTGCCCAGGCAGCCCCATGACCGGCTTTCCCGCGGCTCTAGCAAAGATTGTTGGCTTACCAGGCGCGATGGAGATGCCGTGGAAGAAGACCTCCGAGCGTGGGAACCCGCAGATCACGTCCACGGTCATGTCCTTGATGCCAACCGAGCTGCCACCGGAGATCATGACCACATCTGCGGCCTTGAGCGCCTGGGCCATAGCCTTCTCAAAGGCGGGTCGGTCGTCCTTGACCACGCCAAGGTCGAGCGCTTCGCCGCCGGCCTCGGCAATCATCGCGCGCAATGAGTATTGATTCACGTTGCGGATCTGCCCAGGTTTTGGCGTCTGCTCCGGAACTACGATCTCATCACCGGTGGAGATGAGCGCCACAGTAGGACGGCAATACACCGGCACAGTGGTAATGCCTACTCCTGTAAGAGCGCCAAGGTCATGGGCACGCAACCGCCGGCCGGGCGAGAAAATCGGCGCGCCCTTCTTAATGTCCTCGCCAATGCGCAGAATGTTCTCCCAGGGCGAGACGCTGCGATGCACCTCGACGGTCCCGTCACCCATCTCCTCGGTATACTCGACCATCACCATGGAATCCGCGCCGGGAGGCAGCATACCGCCGGTGGCGATGCGCATGGTCTCGCCCTTCTTGAGGGTGCGCTTCACCTCCTTGCCCATTTCCACCACGCCGACCAGCTTGAGATACATCGGCAGGCTCGGGGAGGCGCCGAACGTGTCCTGGGCGCGCACCGCGTACCCGTCCATGTTCGCGCGGTGAAAGTGCGGCAGGTCCACCGGCGCAGTCAGCGCTTTGGCCAGGACCCGGCCGCACGCCTCTAAGATCGGCACGGTCTCGACCCCAGTCTTAGGCGCGAAGGCGGCGAGCTGCTCACGCGCCTCCGCTGAGGTCACAACGCGGAAAAATGCCTTGACAGGGGCTACAGCCGCCGATGCGCGAGGCACGGCAACTCCCTCCTCACTTTTTCAAGATAGTCGCGATCGATCTCCGCGGTAATAAGGCACTCTTTGTCTGGCGCGCGGGCGATAACCTTGCCCCAGGGATCAATGATCATTGAATTGCCGTAGTCGGCAAAGCCATGGGCGTTCTTGCCGATCTGGTTGGGCGCAATGACATAGACCTGGTTTTCGATCGCACGCGCTCGCAACAACGGCTCCCAGTGGGCTGCGCCGGTGGGAAAGGTGAAGGCCGAAGGAACGAAAATGACTTCTGCGCCTTGGTCGGCAAGCTGCCGGTATAACTCGGGGAACCGCAAGTCATAGCAGACCGACAGACCAAAGACACCGAGCGGGGTCGTGCAAGCTACAACCTCCTGCCCAGGCTTCTTGGTATCAGATTCCTTGACGCGCACCTGTCCAGGGATGTCCACGTCGAACAGATGGATCTTGCGATAGTGCGCCAGGGTCTCACCCTGAGGGCTCAAGAGCAGGCTGGTATTGTATGAGCGCGGCTCGGTAGTCTTTTCCGGGAACGAGCCGGCCAGGAGGTGCACCTGATGACGGCGGGCCAGTTCCTGTAACCGCTCCGCAGTGGGACCGGGGATCGGTTCTACCTGAGCTGGCTCCTCAGCCCGGGGGCCACGCCAGGAGAAGACCTCGGGCAGGACGATGAGCGCAGCTCCACGTTCTGCAGCCAGGCGTACGAACGTCTCGGCCTTGGCCAGGTTTTCTTCTTTCGATGACGACGCAGTCATCTGCACCGCGGCAGCGAGGTAGGATCGCATATCGGTTTCTCCTTAAGCCGAACACTAACGAACCACCCCCGGCGGGTCAAGGCAAGGGATGGGACTATCAGCCCCTTCTGGCTTATGGCCTATAGCTTATGGCTTATGGCAAGAGCTAATGAATTTTGACGATCAAGTCCGGTAATGGATGACGCGTCTGTAGGGGCGCACAGCTGTGCGCCCCTACCTGCGGACAGGACAAGCCCTGCCCCTCCAGCAATCGCCGATTTTGCTTGTCAAATCTCATTAGGCCATAAAGTAAGTGGGGTGGGCACCGCCCACCAGCAATCTCAGTATCGACCAGGCATAGTGGGGTGGGCGGTGCCCACCCCACAACTGACTATCCCCCTCTTCTCTTTGGACTTTGGACTTTGGACTTTTCATTACTCCAACGGCATCCCTTCTCGTCTCCTCACATCGTTCAGGTACGCCAGGATGCCTTCCTCGACCGTGTACTTTGGCGTAAAGCCCAGCTCAGTGCGCAGCCGGTCGGTCTTCACCAGCGAGGTCATGGTAAACGGCTTATCACTGACAGAGATCTTGGCCTGTGGCAGGATCTCGCGCAGGTACGCAGTCAGCTCGCCCGTCTGCCGGCAGGCGCCGCTCATGTTGAAGATGCGGTGTTGTGGGTTTTTCACCCGGTAGGCCCGGGTAAACACCTCGGCTGCGTCCGCCACGTACATCCAGTCCGACACCTGCTCATCGGGCGGCATGACAACCGGCTGCCCTAAAAGTGCCAGCTCCGGCAGGACCATGAAGTGGTCAG
>WNGG01008073.1_pt1 | contig 11625 bp, 10 predicted proteins | sample 5400661 | NCBI WGS metagenome assembly WNGG01 (sample SAMN13153372, study PRJNA577476) | soil metagenome | isolation source: 100 cm soil or saprolite under Garry oak tree replicate 1 | place: USA:California | collected 2016-06-15 | reverse complement strand
ACCGTCGGCGTCCTCGACACCAGCACCGGCGTCTGCCTCAGCTCGGACTGCTTCGGCGCCCCGCTACCCACCGCCGCACTGGCCACCGCCGAGGACGCCGCGGAGGTGAGCCCAGACGAGCTACGGGCCGCGCAGCTGCTGTGGGCAACCATCGACAGCCCGTGGGTCCACGGCGTTGACCCCGCTAAGTTCGCCGCCTCGTTCGGGCCGCTGCGCGACTTCGGCCCGACCGCCGTCCTCAGCACCCACTTGCCGCCGGTCACCGGCGACAGCACCACCCTGTTCGCCACCCTGCTCGACGCGCCCTCCGCCTGCCCGTTCACCGGCCCCGACCAGGCCGCGCTCGAGGCGATGCTGCACCAGCCCCCGCCCGCCTAGTGCTGACCAGAAACGTTTACCAGGTCTGCTGACATGCCGCGGTGCTTGCTTCCGCACTCGATCTTGTGATGGTCGGGTGTGGCAGGTGCGATGGCACAGGCGGTGCGGCGCGGCGGCTGACTGATGAGGAAGGCCGTCGGCTGCAACACATCATGCGGCGGGGCAAGCACGGATCGGTCCGGGTCCGCCGGGCGATGATGATGATGGCGTCGGCGTCGGGCATCCCGGTGCCGTCGATCGCCCGGCTGGTGGCCGCTGATGAGGACACGGTCCGGGATGTGATCCATTTGTTCAACGCCAAGGGCCTGGCCGCGCTGGACCCTCAGTGGGCGGGCGGCCGTCCCCGCCTGATCAGCGATGAGGACGTGGGGGTCATCGTCGCGGCGGGCACCGCCCCGCCGGAGAAGCCGCGCCTGCCGTTCACGCACTAGAGCTTGCGCACGCTGGCCGCGCTGAAGTCGATCCGGGCGGCCCGCCCGGCGGCTACCGCCTGTTCGTGATCTTGGACAACCTGTCCGCGAACAAGACCCCTGGGCCGCTGCCGCGTGAGCAACCTGGCCGGCGGTCATGGGCAGCGCGCCTGGAAGCCTCGGTTCAGGCGGGCCGCGGCGGGGGGGCGGGTGAGATGCCGAGCAGCTGCGCGCTGAGGGTTTCGCCGACCCATTTTTCGTATCTGTCTGGGCTCCAGCCGCAGCCCTGGACGAGCAGCTGCCATGTGTCGGGGTGGTTGAGGGTCCACAGCAGGTCCGTGGCGGTGGTGACATCGACGCCGGGGGCGAGTGATCCCAGGGTATCCAGGCGTTCGGCGATGCCGGCGAGGACGACGCGGAACTCGGTCTCGATCCGGTCCCACAACTCGGCGAGGGCGGGTTCGGTGACGGCCGCCTGGCGCAGGATGCGCAGCACATCGCCGGCGCGGTCCTTGACGACGCGGGACTGGCGCGCGGCGGCGCGCACGAGCAGGTGCGGGTCCTCAGCGGCCAGCAGCTGGCGGTACCACGGCCGGTCAGCGACCGGGATGGGCTGGTCGTCCCCGCCGAGGCGGACATCCCACAGGGCGTGCAGGACGCCGGCCTTGGTTCCGAAGGCGATATAGACCGTCTTGAGTGCGACTCCCGCCTGGGTGGCGATGGCAGGCATGGCGGTGGCGGCATAGCCGTGAGCGGAAAAGAGCTGCTCGGCAGCGTCGAGGATCTTGCGGCGCGTCTCGGCGGCCTGCTCGCGCCGCCGGGGTGAGTCATAGCCCCGGCGGGGGTTGACACGAACGCCCATTCCGCTACTCTACAAGAGTATTCACTACTCAAGACGAGTAACCAATTAAGGGACGCCATGGCCATCACCCAACCCGATCCGTACGCGCAGATGACACAGCGGGCACGGGTGATGTGGGCGCTGGGCGACTTCGCCCGGGCCGCAGCCGAGCAGATCCTCGTCGGTGAGCTGCTGTGCCGGGCGATCGACATCCATCCCGGCGAACGCGTGCTGGATGTCGCCACCGGCTCCGGCAATGCCGCCCTGGCGGCCGCCCGGCGCGGCGCCCGCGTGACCGCCACCGACTTCGTGCCGCAGCTGCTCCAGGCGGCCGCCCGGCGGGCCCGGGCCGAGGGCCTGGACCTGCAAACACGAGAAGCCGACGCCCAGTCGCTGCCGTTCGCCGACGGCGCGTTCGACGTCGTGCTGTCCACGTTCGGCGTCATGTTCGCCGCCGACCAGTCCCGCGCCGCGGCTGAGCTGCTGCGGGTATGCCGCCCGGGCGGCCGCATCGGCCTGACCGCGTGGACACCCGGCAGCGTCATGGCCGCCACGCAGGCCACCGCCGCCCGGTTCGCACCGTTCCCGCCAGTCCCCGGCGCCCGCAGCCCGATCGAGTGGGGAACCGAAACCAGGGTCCGCGAGCTACTCGGCCCCGGCGTCACCGACCTGAACGCGCAGGTGCTGACCACCGACCTGTGCGGGACCTCGCCCGCCGGCCGGGTCGAGTTCAACCGCGCCTACGTCGGCCCCACCAAAGCGATCTTCGACCGGCTCGATCCTGCCGCGCAGGCAAACCTGGCAGGCGAGCTGGCCGGCTGCCTGCAGCAGTTCAACCGCGCCACCGACGGCACCCTGGTCGCTCCAGCGGAATACCTCCAGGTAACAGCCACACGGCAGCCCTCCGCACGATAGGGCAGGCTGCCTGGGCGCCCGGCTGCAGATCCCGGGTTGACACCGTCGAGCGCCGTTGCGATTCTGGGCCGGCCGGGCCGAGAGGCGCTGCGACGGACCCTGGTCCGCCACGCTCGGCTCCGGTACCCCACGTGACGAAGGGCGCCTTCCGTGGAGGAGGCAGCTGGTGGGTGAGGTGGTGGGCCGGGTGGCCGGGCTGTTCCGGTATCCGGTCAAGTCAATGGGCGCCGAAGCGCTCGACTCGGTTGACGTGTCCTGGCACGGGCTGGCCGGTGACCGCCGCTGGGCGTTCATCCGCGATGGGATGACGCGCAGCGGCTTCCCGTGGCTGACCATCCGGCAGCGGCCGACGATGTGGCGGTACCAGCCGCGGCTGATCGAGCCGGACCGGCCGGACGCGTCGCCGATCGTGGTGCGCACCCCGTCCGGCGCGGTCCTGGACGTGGCCGATCCGGCTCTGGCGGCCGAGCTGGGCACCAGCGTGCCGGTGCTCAAATGCAACCGCGGCGTGTTCGACACGTTCCCGCTATCGCTGCTGAGCCCCCAGTCGGTCGCCGGGCTGCGCGGGCTGGTGGGCGCGGAGCTGGAACCGGCCAGGTTCCGCCCCAACCTGGTGGTCGAGGCCGCCGGCGGAGCGGCGTTCCCCGAGGACGCCTGGGTGGGGCACGGCCTGCGGATCGGCGGCCTGCGGATGCGGGTGGACAAGCGGGACCAGCGGTGCGTGCTGGTCAACGTCGATCCGCTGACCGGGCGGCGCGATCCCGCAATCCTGCGGGCGATCGCCCGGCAGCGGCAGGTCTGCTTCGGCGTGTACGGCTCGGTGGTGACCCCCGGCCAGGTAGCCATCGGCGATGCGGTCGTTCTGGACCGCTAACCCCGGGTCAGGACCACGCCGATCCAGGCGATCGTGGTGCTGAGTCCGTGCTGACACCGCGCTGCTGATCATGCCGTCTACCTGCGAAAACTGCCCCTAGCTCCGGGATCACCCAGATCTACGAGGGCACCAACCAGATCCAGCGCATGGTCATGGCCCGCCACCTGCTGAAGGGCTGAAACTAGATCGCTGACCTGCGGTTTCTCAAACCTGTCAGAGGTGGGCGCTGGGATCTGCGAGAGGCTTGACGAGCACGTCGAACAGCGGTGATCCCGGGAGCGGGTTGCGTTTCCCAGCTACCTTCTGCCAGCCCCATTTCCGGTAAGCGGCCTGTGCGGGCGCGGCAGCCGGCAGGACGGTGAGTGTTGCTCGTTCTTCATGCCGGTCCTTCAGCAGCAGGTCGTGCATGGCCCGGGCGAGGTGCTGGCGTCTCCATGGTGCCCGGACGAGCAGTTCGACCAGGGCGAAGGTGCGGCCGGGCCGTTCGGTGGTGATCTCGGATGGCAGCGTGGTGGTGAGGTTGTGCCACCACGGGGTAGACGGCCGCAGCGTCACGCCGAAGCCGAAGCCCGCCAGCTCATGGCCGTCCCGGGCCTCGACCAGGGAGAAGCCTTCCTGGCGGCGCTGGACCTCGAAGCGCTCGGCGAACAGGGCGGCATGGTCCCCGCCCCACTCATACGGCGGCTCGGCGTAGACCTCGCTGTAAAGGGCTCGGAGTTCACCGACGTGGGCTGCGGCTTCCTCGCCGTCCACCAGCCGGAAGGAGATGCGCGCGGCGGGCATCATAGGTCCCCGAGCCGGGCTGGAGCGGCCCTGCGGACGTAGTCCCGTGCCTGCTCATGGAACCGGCCGACTTCGGGCACGTCCGGGTGCCTGCCAGTCAGGTCACGGCAGAACCGGGCGAGCCAGTTGACGATGAGGGAGGATCGGGTTTCAGCAGCGAGCTGGACGGCGTGCGCACCGACTGCGGCCGACTCGGCCGGCTCACGCTGGGCCAGACGGACCTTGGCGAGCCGGATCTCATCGAAGACGCGGCTGCGGACGTACCCTTCGGCGCGGTTCTGCCGGGCGCGCAGGGAATGGACCTCTGCTTTGGCAGCGTAGTGCTGCCACCGGGACCGGTCATCGGCGCGCAGCGCCAGCTCGATGTAGCTGTTGGCGGCTAGGCAGTCCACCTCGGCCTGGTTCATGTAGTGAATCCAATCCGGAGCTGGTTCCTGCTCTGGTGTTTCCTCATAGAGCGCGACGCAGGTCTGGGCCGAGCGGTCGGCGTTGCCGGTCTCGGTCGGGCCGAGCTGGGCGTAGGCGCGAGATTCCAGGCCCAGCAGTTCAGAGCGCACCAGGCCGCTGGCATGGCGTGGCAGGCTGTACAGGGCGGTGCGCACCATGGTCAGGCTGTCCTCGTAGCATCCAAGCGCGGTGGACAGCTGCGTCATGTCGCCGATGATCTTGGCTCCCAGATCCGGGCAGGAGCCCTCGCGGCAGGCGTGCAGGGCCAGCAGGTAATACCGCTGAGCCACCCCGAATAGACCCTGGTCGTAGGCCATCCATCCGGACAGCTGTGCGAGTTCGGCGGTGACCTGGAAGAGACGTCTGGTGATCGCGGACGGGTTGTGTTCTGCGAGCCCTTCCGCGACGGCGGTGAGCTGCCCGACGACGGCCTTGCGGCGCAGACCGCCCGCGCCGGAGGCGTCCCAGCGGCGGAACAAGGTGACGGCCTGCTCAAGCTCGATGACCTCGTCGGTGCCGACATCGGGCGGGCTGCCGGTCAGCAGCGCGAGCGAGGCGGCCCACTGCCGCACCGGCTGCAGCAGCGCGGCACCAGTGATGACCGCGAGGTCGGCCAGGGCCTCGCGCCTGCTGGCGATGTCGTGTGCGGAGAAGCCTTCCATGATCCGCACCGTGTAAGCCGCCGACAGCGAGAAGTCCAGCGGGACGGACGTGACCAGCGTGAAGCCCTCTCGTTCGCCGGGCACGTCCGCAACATCAGTGAGCAGCTCGCTCAGTTCCTCAGCGGTGAGCTGCAAGGCCTGTATGAGGCGAGGACGGACCCACGGCTGGGGCTCTGTCTCGGCCCGTTCCCAGCGGATGACCGTGGTCCGTTCGCAGCCGACCTGCTCGGCCAGCGCCTCCTGCGTGAAGCCCAGCGCCTTGCGGCGCTGGATCAGCCGCAGCCGCTTGAGCGCCACGCCCTGTCCTCCTCTGCTTACGCACAAGATAACTGGTTCGCGTGGTTATGGGGCAGGGCAGCGGCCGGATGCCACATTTCTGCCACATGACTGCTGCCTTCGTGCGCTGTTACCTGTTGCCGGTTACGGGTTGGCTGGAATGCGCGGAGTACCCGCGAGCACGAGAGGTCGGGAAGGACCGTGAGTAATGGCGGCGGATCGCATACAGCGGTCCAGAAGGAGCGGGAACAGGTCATGCACGGTGGTGATGACATGCCGCACAAGGTGGATTTCAGCAAGCCCAATGTCGCCCGTATGTACGACTATTACCTGGGCGGCAAGGACAACTACCTAGCAGACAGGGAAGCCGCTCGGCTCGTCCTCGGGGCAGCGCCGGATGTTCCTTTGGCAGCTCTGGAGAACCGTGAATTTCTCAAGCGCGCCATGCAGTTCCTCGTGCGAGACCAGGGCATCCGACAGTTCGTAGACATCGGGCCGGGCCTGCCGACGCAAAACAACGTGCATCAGCTAGCCCGCCAGCACGATCCCGGCGCGCAAGTCGTCTACGTCGATAACGACGCCGTGGTACTCGCGCACAGCAGGTCCCTGCTGCACGGCGTGCCGGGCATCACCGTCATCCACGGCGACCTGCGGGAACCAGGGCCAATCCTGGCTGACCCGCAGCTGCATGAGCTGATCGATTTCACCCAGCCGGTTGCGCTGTGCATGACCCTGGTACTGCACTTCGTGCCACCGGACGATGACCCGTATGGCGTGGTGGCCAGGTTCAGGGACGCGCTATGCCACGGAAGTTTCCTGGTGCTCTCACACGTCACGAGCGACGGCCGGGAGCCTGGCGCGCTTACCGATATCGATGACGTCTACGGCAACGCAAACGCCCCGCTGATCATGCGCACGCGGGAGCAGGTAACGGCCTTCTTTGACGGCTTCGAGCTGATTGAACCCGGGGTCGTATTCCTGTCGCAATGGCGGCCGACCGGAGAGTACTACGCGCATGGCGGAACACGCTGGGGTTATTGCGGCCTAGGGAAAAAGCCTTGACGGGCCGGAAATGAGCTGGGCCAGCATATCCCACGGGGGATGCCCCCGTGTTACTGCCGCTGACCTTAAGGGAGGATTTGACAGTGAGCCATGCCAGTTCCGGAACTGTGCAGGCGATGCGGGCCGTGGCCGGGAGTAAGGGGTTCAAGACCGAGCCGGACGGGCTGCGGGACCCGATGCGCGGCCCGAGCCCGGAGGTGGCGGCACTCGCGCCGTTCGCGGCCCAGTGGCCATTGCAGAGCTCCCTGGAATTCGGCGCTCTTCCCGGTGCGGTGCCGTGCGCCCGGCTGCACGTCCGCAACGTGCTATGGGAGTGGCACTTGACCGCGCTCAGCGACAACACGGAGCTGCTGGTCTCGGAGTTAGTGACCAATGCGATCCAGGTGTCCCGCACGGCGGCACCAGATATCCCGATCCGATTGTGGGTGGTCTCGGACGCAGATCAGGTTCTGGTCCTGGTCTGGGACGGCTGCCCTGCGTCGCCGGCGCCCACCGCCGCAAGCGCCGAGGCCGAGAGCGGCCGCGGATTGCTGCTGGTCGAAACCCTCAGCGTGCGATGGGGCTGGCACTTCCCGCCGGATATGGGCGGCAAGGTCGTCTGGGCTCTGATCGCAGCGGAATCGCAGCCTTCCCCAGATCAGCATCGGTTGTGAAAGGCGCGGGAAGCCCATGCTCGTCCGGCACAGGCCCGGGGTCCGGTGGCTACCGGTCCGGATCGCCGACTACGGGAAGTGGCAGGCAAGCCTGCTGGAAGAGTCCGCGGAACGCCTGGGCGCTGTCCTGGCTCCCGGCGGGCGTGCTCACCGCTCGTGCTCTGTCGGGGCGCCGGCCGTGTTCCGCGGCGAGCGCGCGTGGCTGCGGGTGAGCCCGTTCCTTGAGCACGAGATGAACCTGAACGCGTGGCGGGGCACGGCAGACGCCGCGGCGATCCCGGGAATCAGCAAGCCGTCGCTGCTGCACCGGATCGAGTGGCACGCTGGCGGGCCGGTGCCGGTCCGAGCACCTCGATCTGGCCTGGGAAAACATCACCGCACGGCATTTCCGGATCCTCGACATGGAGCACTGGGGCGTAGCCGTCGCCAGCTATGCCGCCGCCTACCTCTACCTCACCGCGCTCGAAGTCCCGGCAGTGGCGGCCCAGGTGCACGAGGCGCTGGCCGGGGTGCTGGAGTCCCCGAGCGGCAGGTACGCCTAGCACGAGCGCCTGGACGAAGAAGATGGCGCAAGCCGCGCAGTCGTGGTCCGCCTACCGCCAGACCCGCTGAGGCCGGCGAACGACGGAACCTAGCCGCTTCATCACAGTGTCTCGTGCCCTTCTATACTCCTCGTGTCGAGATCGGGCCTCGTTAGATCAATTCGGTGACGGGCAGCAGAAGGCGCTTATCCTCGACATAGCGCTTTCCGGCGATTGTGATCAAATACGCCGTACCGTCTCGGTGTCGTGAGCTTTGTCATCCAGAGTTTGCAAGGTGCGCCGTAGGTTCCTCACCATCGAAGGCCGTACCCACGAACTGAGCTGAGAGTAAGTGGCTCCCTTGGAGTCGGTGTGTTACAGCAAGACAAGGGCAAAGTCACCAGCTCGGAGATCCGTGCACAGAACTCTTGGAAAATCGCCAAATTCCTGAATTACTGGGGCGCGCCGAATCGAAAGGCTGTCAACAATTTCCCTAGCTTCGTCTGCGGGGACTTCCCCCGCCTGCAGCCTAGGGCTAGCTCGCCTTCGGGTGCGGGTTACCGAGGTAGGGGAACTCGTGGAGGGTGTCGGTGTGCGGCTTGAGGCCGGTGGGCGGGATGTCGCCCTTGGAGAGGAACGACAGCCGGTGGTCGATGACATCCTCGGTGAGGGCGCGGCCGTTGGGGTAGTGGGCGGGCTTTGACGGGTCGAAGGCCAGCATGTCGGGAAGAAGGCCGTCTGCGTCGATCGCGGCGATTGCCTCTTCGCGCGTGTAGTTGCCGGTGTGGCCCATCAGGTGGATGAACTGGTCGGTCCACCGTTCGCGGTCGTGGACGGGCTCGCTGGCGTTGTACTCCTCTTTCGTCTCGTCGGTGTTGAAGAAGCTGCTGACCGAGGGGTGACCGGCCCGGTCGACGTGGTGCAGCTGCCCATCGCGCCGCAGGCTGCACCGGCCCCAGATGTGCAGGGCAGGGTAGCTGCCGCTGAGGAGTTCACTGGTGGGCAATTCGACCGCCGTGGAGAACACGTTGGCGCCCGCATTGGAGTCCACCCCTGTCCACGGCGACCGGCCGCCCAGGTGGGGCGCGGTGAAGTTTCTGCCGCCGCTGGTGTCGAAGAGGTCCTTGATCCCGTCAAGGTCGAAGAAGAAGGCGTCGCTGCGGCTGCCCGTGAAGAAGGTGTAGTTACCGGCGGTGATGACGTTCGCGGTGGTGCCGAAGGAGACGCCGGCGCCGTTGACGACTTTCGTCCCGGCGGCTTGGGCTGAGCGGGCCTGCGGGCCGGTGGCGATGTAGGCGTCGAAGGTCTGTCGGCCGTCTTGTGGCGGGCTGAAGATGTAGGTGATGGCTATGTCGTTGAGGCAGTCGCCGTCGTTGTCGATGGCGAGGCGGTAGATCGCGTCGGGGTGGAGGGCGTCAGCGTTCGGGTTTGCATTGAGGATGAGCACGGTCCTGGCCGGGTCCGTGGGTGACTGGAATGCGTAAAGATCGCATAGGTCGAGTCGCTGGTCGCCAAGGGGCGGCCCCAGGCTCAGGCCAGTGAAGTGGTTCGACATTGGTCATCTCCTTAATTCACCGGATTGCCGTCCGGGCATACGCCGGGCTAATTCCGTTAGTCAGGGGATGCCCAGATCAACCGGTGCTATGAACCAGGATCCTGGTTCACGCGCCGATATTCCGCATGTCACCCCCGCCTACGGGGCGAGGGCATACCCGGAGCCGTGACCTGGGAAACTGCCGGATTCTTACCGATACCACGATCTGGTTAGTGAGGTTCCGCGAACCAGCACAGCAAGCGCGTCATAGCCCTCGAACTCAATAAACCGTCGGCGAAGCCTGGCACTAAAGATCTCTAATTGTGGGGGTTACAGAAGGATGTGGGGTCGGCGGCGCGCGGATAGAGCCTTGGCGTCTACGACCCTGACCTTGATCCAGAGCGGCGCGCGGCAGAACGAATCGTGGCCTTCATCGCGGATGTCACAAGCGGCTCCCCGTTGGCCCTGCACCTGGGTACGGACGCCTGGCGTCATTGCTGAGCGACATAACCTCAGATGATGAGCTGGTCCCGAAGCCTGGGAAAGCGGGGCAGGCTGCTCATATCCGCTGTTGTGGCGGTGGCCGTGGCGGGCGCCGCGCTGGCCGGGTGGCTGTCGCCGCGCGGCGCCGCCCCTGCGGAGCTGGGCAGGCCCAGGGTGCCCGCGCCGGGCACGATCACGACGGTGGCGGGCGGCGTGGCCGGGCCGGGCCCGGCTGCCAGCATCGCGGTCGGCACCGGCCCGATCAGCTATGCCGGCGGCGCCCTGTACACCGGGGTCGCGCCGGTGGTCCGGCGGATCGACGCGCGGACCGGCTGGCTGACCACGCTGGCGGGGAACGGCACGGCGGGGAATTACGGCAACGGCGGGCCGGCGGGCGACGCCGATCTGGCGGGCGGCTCCGCCTCGGCGGCAACCTTGGATGCGGCCGGGAACCTGCTGATCGCCGACGGCTGGGTGTACGTCGTGGCGAAAAGAACGGGCAGTTTCTATGGCCAGCAGATGCTGGCCGGCCACATCTACAAGATCGAAAAACGCGGCCTCGGCGGGACGGATGTGCGGGCCGACCGGGCAGGCAACCTGGTCACGATCTTCACCAACAACCTGTGCAGCAACTGCGGGGACACCGGATCGGTGGCGGTCCTCGCCGCGCGGACCGGCACCTATTACGGGATGACGATGCTGGCCGGGCGGGTCTACACGGTGGCCGGCAACAACCAGGACGCGACCGCCCCCGGGAACGGCGGCCCGGCCACCCGGGCCGCGCTCGGATCCCTCAGCCAGCTGAGCCTGGACGCCGCGGGAAACATTCTCATCGCCGACGAAGGCCGGACCGGCACGCTCAACCCCCCGGTCGTTCCCGCGCAGATCCGGGTGGTGGCCGCCCGGGACGGCACCTTCTACGGCCAGCCGATGCTGGCCGGGCACATCTACGCGATCGCCGGCGGCGGCCGGCTGACCGGTAACGGGGTGCCCGCGACCCGCGCGCCGGTCTACGCGGCGGGTGTGGCCCACGACGGCGCGGGCAACGTGGTCATCGGCGACGGGCCCCGGCTGCGGATGGTCGCCGCCCACACCGGCAGGTACTACGGCCAGGCAATGAAGGCCGGGGACATCTATACGGTCGCGGGCGCGGGATCCGGCTACCGTTCCTCCGGCGACGGCGGTGCCGCCGGGAAGGCCCGGATCTCCGCCACCTACGTCGCCGTGGACGGCGCCGGGAACCTGGTCTTCGCCGACGACGGCGCCGGAACGATCCGGGTCGTGGCCGTGCGGGCGGGCACCTTCTACGGCATCCCGATGCAGGCCGGCGATGTCTACTCGATCACCGGCTCCGGCGCGGCGGCAGGCAGCCACTCCGGCGGGGCCCCAGCCTCCGGGCCGCTGCCGGGCCCCCCGGCCGGGGTGGCGACAGACAGGTCGGGTGACCTGATCATCGGTTTCGCCGATTACAGCCATATCGGCCCGGCGTTCGTGCCGGCCCGCACCGGAACCTACTTCGGCGTCGCGATGAAGCCCGGGCACCTCTACCCGATCCCCATCGTCGGCCGGTTCGGGCTGGCCCCGGGCGCGGTGGCGGCCGACTGTTTCGGCAACGTCCTGATCGGCGACCAGGCTGCCAGCCGGGTCCTGGTCGCACCGGCCCGCTCGGGCAGGTTCTACGGCCAGAAGATGACCGCAGGCCAGATCTACGCGGTGGTCGGCGACGGGAAACGAGCGACCGCAGGCAACGGCGGCCCGGCTCTCGCCGCCGGTTTCAGCCCCTACG
>WNGG01065776.1_pt1 | contig 11627 bp, 9 predicted proteins | sample 5400661 | NCBI WGS metagenome assembly WNGG01 (sample SAMN13153372, study PRJNA577476) | soil metagenome | isolation source: 100 cm soil or saprolite under Garry oak tree replicate 1 | place: USA:California | collected 2016-06-15 | reverse complement strand
GGTGGTGGCCGGGGCGGTGCCACGGCTGTAGACCTCGATCTTGCGCAGGGCGCTGGCGAGCGAGCGTGGGTCGGCGGTGAGGGTGGCGCCGGAGGCGTCGGCGCCGAACTCGCGGCTGCGCGTCACCGCCAGCTGGATCATCAGCGCCGCGATCGGTGCCAGGATCAGCAGCGCGAGCTGGGAGATCGGGTTGCGGTTGCGGTCGCCACCGCCGCCGATCGGCAGGAAGATCGCCAGCCGCGCCAGGAAGGTGATGATGGCGCCGATCGTGGCCGCCACCGAGGAGATCAGGATGTCGCGGTTGACCACGTGCGACAGCTCGTGGGCGAGCACGCCCTCCAGCTCGGGTTCGTCGAGGACCCCGAGGATGCCCTGGGTGACCGCGACCACCGCATGCTGCGGGTTCCGGCCGGTGGCGAAGGCGTTGGGCTGCCGGCTGGGCGAGAGATAGAGCCGCGGCATCGGGATCTGCGCCCGGTTCGCGAGTTTTCGGACGATCCGGTAGAGATCGGGGTAGTCGGCCTCGCTGATCGGCTTGGCGCGCGCGGCGGCCACCGCGATCTTGTCGGAGAAGAAGTAGGCGCCGCCATTCATCAGCACGGCCAGTACCAGGGCGATCGGCAGTGCACGACTCCCGCCGAGCGCCTGGGCGATGAACAGTAGCAAGCCGCTCATCGCGGCCAGCAGCACCGTGGTCTTCAGGTAATTCCGGGTTCCCATGTCCTACAGCCACCCCTCGCGAAACTGATCCACGCTCCCAGCGTAGCGCCGCGAATTCAAGACGGCGTAAACGCCGAGGTCAACCCGTAGATTGCTTAATTGCTCCTAGGGCAGGGGATGCCTGGCTCGGGGCCGTGCTGGCGGAACAGGTCGATGAAGCTCCGTAGCTTGGCGATGTCGGCAGCGTTCGAGGCCAGCAGCCTGGTCCAGGCGGTCGCCGCCACCGCCTCGGGGAGGTTCGGGTAGGGCGCGACGATCACGTGCGACGAGTAGGAACGTCCCAGCGCCTCCAGCGCCTGGACCTGGGCGGGGTCGAGGCCGGGGCGGTACTGGATCATGACCACACCGTGCTCCAGGTCGTGGACCTGGACCGGGTTGCTGATCGGCTGGGTGAACACCCCACAGGGCGCCGGCACCGGGTCGTGGGGACCCGAGGTCGGAGGCACCGAGTTGTAGGCCGTGTAGTTCTCGCCATGCTTCAGGTGGCGGCGCCCCAGGTCAGGGAAGGTCTGGACGCCAAGGGTACGGGCGGCAGCGTCCCGCCCCGTGGTCTCCGCACGGGCCTGCCGGCTGCGCGCGGCGCTGACAGCGGCCAGCCCCGCGACCACCAGCGCAGCAACCGTGACCCACACGACCAGACGCCGATCAACGCGCACGCTCATGGCTGACGACTCTAGCGGCCACAGCGGTGCGGTGCTGGCGGGTGCGTTCCCAGTGCGTTCCGGATGCGTTGTGGTAACCCAGCGGCGGGCGCATACTTACAGTGTTACATCGCGAGGAAATGGGTTGTGATGAGCACCGAACCTTGGCACCCCAACCCAGGCGGGCAGGTTCCCGAGCGGCTGCTGCGCATCGGTGACAGCGAGCGGGAGCGCGCCGCCGCTCTGCTCGGCGAGCATTTCGCCACCGGCCGGCTGCAGCGCAACGAGTTCGACGAGCGCCTCGACGCCGCGTACGCTGCCCGCACCCTGGCCGACCTCGAAGGGTTGTTCAGCGACCTTCCCGAGCCGACCCCGTTCCGGCCGGGCCGCTCACGGCCGCATGCCGCTCCCCCACGCCGCCGGCACGGCCATCCCCATGCCCACCCCCCAGGCGTGATACTCCTCCCGGTGGCGGCCGCGCTGGTGGCGCTGTTTGTGGTGCTGACCATCCTCCTGGATTTCCCGCCCTTCTTCCTGTTCTTCGTCTTCTGGGTCTTCCTGGGACGGGGACGGCGCCGGCGCGTCTGGCTCTAGCGACAGCCCGCGAAGGGCAGCCTCAGGGCCTTCACATCTTTTTCAGGGCACCCTCAGCGCGTCCACAGCGGATTGCCAGGCATAATCGGCATCGTCGCGCTGAACGGTCCGTCGTGCCACGACACAGACCCCGACACAGAACAGGCAGGGTCCAGCCGCCCATGGTTGCCGTCTCCAGCGCCGGTACGCGCTCGGTACAGTCGCCGCAGCAGCGGCAGCGATGGCTGCTCGACCTGGCGCAGGCGGCGGTGTTCCTCAACGGCGGGGTGATCCTGGCGCTGTGGTTCGCGGACCAGGACATAGCCACGCTGCGGACCGGTGCCGGGCAGCTCACCGCCGCCGGGCGCATCGCCGGGCTGTTCGGGGCCTACCTGGTGTTGCTGCAGCTGCTGCTGATGGCCCGCATCCCCTGGCTGGACCGGCTCATCGGCATGGCGCGGCTGGCGGCCTGGCACCGCCGCGCGGGCTTCTGGTGCCTGTGGCTGCTGCTCGCCCACCCGGTGCTGCTGCTGGCCGGTTATGCCGCCAGCGACCGGCGGGGGCTGCTGCGCGAGTCGTGGGTGCTGTTCACCTCCTACCCGGACGTGCTGATGGCGACGCTGGCGCTGGCGCTGCTGGTCGCCGCTGCGGTGCTGTCGGTGCGGGCGGTGCACCGCCGCATGGCCTACGAGACCTGGTACTTCGTGCACCTCTACACCTACCTGGCGGTGGCGCTGGCGTTCAGCCACCAGCTCGCCGACGGCGACGAGTTCGTCACCCACCCGCTCACCCGCGTGTACTGGTCCGGGTTGTACCTGCTGACCCTGGCGGCGCTGCTGCTGTGGCGGGTCGGGCTGCCGCTGGCGCGGGGGCTGCGCCACCAGCTGCGGGTGGCGGGGATCGTGGACGAGGCACCCGGGGTGTTCTCGATCTACCTGGTCGGCCGGCAGCTCGACCAGCTCCCGGCGGTGGCGGGCCAGTTCTTCCTGTGGCGCTTCCTGACCCGCGACCGCTGGTGGCAGGCGCGCCCGTTCTCGCTGTCGGCGGCGCCCAACGGCCGCTGGCTGCGGATCACCGTCAAGGAGTGCGGTGAGGACACGCGCTCGTTGCGGCAGCTCAAGGCCGGGACGCGGGTGTTCGCCGAGGGTCCCTACGGGGCCTTCACCGACGCTGCCCGCAGCCACCGCAAGGTGCTGCTGATCGCCGGCGGGATCGGGATCACGCCGCTGCGGGCGCTGCTGGAGGCGATCCCGATGGGCGTGCACGTGGTGCTGCTGTACCGGGCACGCCGGCCCGAGGACGTAGTGTTCCGGACCGAGCTGGAGCAGCTGGTGCGCTGGCGCGGCGCCACCGTCCGCTACCTGCACGACGTTCTAGCATCGCAGGAGGGCCACCAGAGCAGGAGGAACACGGCCCATGCCCCGATCCGTCAAGGCGCTCCTCTCCACTGTGGCGGGGCTCGTGCTGGTGCTGAGCTTCCACACCCGCCCGCTCGGCAGGGTTCCCGCCCTCGCCGGGCTGGCGCGGTCCGGGTCTGGCTCCGGCGGGCGCGTCCCGACCGAGGGCCCGCTGACACCAGGCGTCCAGAACAGCGGCAACGGCACCCGGAAGGTCACCGGGCCGGTGGTCTTCACGCGCTTCGGCGACGTGCAGGTCCAGGTGACCATGAGCAGCGGGCGCATCACCGACGTGACGGCCGTGCAACTCCCCTTCGAGCACCCCCGCTCCCAGATGATCAGCCAGTACGCCGCGCCGCTCCTGCACGACGAGACGGTCCAGGCGCAGAGCGCGCAGATCGACACGGTCTCGGGCGCCACCTACACCAGCGACGGCTACCGGCAGTCGCTGCAGTCCGCCCTCGACAACGCCCGTGGCTGAGGCTGAGGCGGTGGCCGGGACGCAGCGCTACCTGCGGGTCGAGCACGTCATGGGCATGCCAGTGAGCATCGACGTGCGCGACCCTCCAGCCGATCTTTCGGAGCGCGCGGCCGCCGAGGCGCTGGACGAGGCGTTCGCGCTGCTCCGTGCGGTTGACGCCCGCTTCAGCACCTACAAGGAGGACAGCGAGGTCAGCCGCCTCGCCCGGGGGGAGCTGCGGGAGGCGGACGCGAGCCCGGAGCTGCGGGAGGTGCTGGCGCTCTGCGAGCGGGTCCGGCGCGAAAGCGACGGGTGGTTCGACATCCGCGCCGCCGGGCTGCCGGCCAGTCCGGACCCGTCCGGGCTGGTCAAGGGCTGGGCGGTGGAGCGCGTGGCGCGGCTGCTGCGCACCCGGGGCATGCGCGACCTGTGCGTCAACGCCGGCGGCGACGTCCGCGTCCTCGGTGCGGCTGAGCCTGGCACTGGCAGGGCGTGGCGGGTGGGCGTGCGGGACCCGGCCGACCCGCTGCGGATCGTCACCGTCGTCGGTGCGCAGGTCCCAGAGGGAGACGGGGACGGTTGCGCGGTTGCGACCTCCGGCAACTACGAGCGCGGCGAGCACGTTCTGGACCCGCATAGCGGCCAGCCCGCACGGGGCCTGGCCAGCGCGACCGTGGTCGGGCCGGACCTGACCTTCGCCGACGCCTATGCCACGGCCGCGTTCGCGATGGGCTGGCAGGCGCTGCGCTGGGCCGACCGCCTGCCTGGCTACGGAGTGTTCCTGGTCGCCCCAGGCGGGTATACAGCGTGGAACACCGAATTTACCCGGTATCTGCCACGATCAGGGCGTACCCCGAAGTCCCAGCCCTGCCACAGCCCTCCCACAGCGGGCCCCAAGGCCGACGGTGCACCCTCAGAGCATCAGTCCCACGCCTGATGAAGGGACGAAGATGTCCAGTAATGACCAGACGGGCGGCGAGCCTCAGGACGGCAAGGAGCAGTGGCCCAGCGGGCCGCCACCGTGGCAGCGGCACGGCGGCGAGCCGGAACGTAGCGACGCTCCCCCGCCTTCCCCGGAGCCTCCCCCCGAGTCCGAGCCAGGGGCCGGGATGGGCGGTGCCGGGGCCGAGGTGAGCTGGCCCTGGCAGAGCCCCGCAGGCACGGCCGCAGCGGCCACCAACCCCATCCCCCCAGTTCCGGCACCGGCCCCCGCAGCCGCGGAGACGACCGGGCAGTTGCCGCCGGTCGTCGGCGCAAGCGCTGGCTCTGGAGGGCGCGGGCGGGGTGGCCTGCCGGTGCTCCTTATCGCCCTGGTCGCGGTGCTGTCGGCGGCGATCGGCGGCGGGATCGTCGCCGTCACCCGGGGAAACGGGACCTCGCTGACCGCCGCACCGGTGGCCGTCAGCAACGCCCCGGTCCCCGCAGCGCAGACGACCAGCGACGCCCGCACCGCCATCGCCAAGATCAAGCCCTCGATCGTGCTGATCAACACCGCCGGTACCGGCATCATCATCACCGCCGCCGGCGAGGTGGTCACCAACGCCCACGTCGTTGCGAGCGCCAGCTCCATCCGGGTCACCATTCCCGGGCACAGCGGCACTGTCTCGGCCACGGTTGAGGGCTCCGACGCCAACGCCGACCTGGCGGTGCTGCGCCTGCAGGGCGTCTCCGGCCTGCCAGCGGCGACCTTCGCCGCCAACTCGACCGTGAACGTCGGCGACCCGGTCATCGCGATCGGCAACGCCGAAGGCTACGGCGGCAACCCAACGGTGACCGAGGGCATTGTCTCGGCCCTCAACCGCAGCCTCCCGTCCGACGCCACCGACGCCTCGGGGGCGCTCCACGGGCTGATCCAGACCGACGCGGCAATCAACCCGGGCAACAGCGGCGGAGCGCTGGTGGACACCGCCGGCCGGGTCATCGGGATCACCACCGCGATCGCCGCCGGAGACCGCAACGAGCCGGCGCAGAACATCGGCTTCGCGATCACCAGCGACACGGTGACGAACGCCATCCCCGCCCTGCGCGCGGGCCGCAACGTCTCGCCCAGCCAGAGCCAGGGCACGAGCAGCAACCGTGCCTTCCTGGGCGTGCAACTGCAGGACACCGGCGGCAACGGCGCACAGGTCGCGGTGGTGGAATCCGGGACGCCCGCTGCCAGCGCCGGCCTTTCGGCTGGCGACGTGATCACCAACGCTGACGGGACCAAGATCACCAGCGCGACCGACCTGCAGGCGGTCCTCGCCAAGCACAAGCCGGGCGACAAGGTCAGCCTGACCTGGCGGCAGGGCGGCCAGAACGGGCAGACCGTCTCGAAGACGGTCACCCTCGCTACCTTCCCGTCGGGCACCGGCTGAGCTAGGAGCGAGCGCCCCAGTCCTGAGCTGGCGGCGCCGAGGTCAGGACCCGTTCCCCTGACCTCGACGCCGCCCTTCTCTGTCTGTCTCCGCCGGGGTCTATGCCGGCGGTGGTGTCTCGGCGCTCTCGGGGAGAGGGAGAGGGTCGTGGTTGTCGGCGGCGGCGAGCAGGGGCAGTTCGATGCGGAAGGCCGCGCCCCGGCCGGGGGTGGAGCGGACTGCGGCAGCGCCGCCGTGCGCGGCGGCGATGGCGGCGACGATCGAGAGGCCGAGCCCGGCACCACCCTCGCCAGCGTCGCCGGCCTGGGTGCGGGCGCGCGAGCGGGAGCTGTCGGCGCGGTAGAAGCGCTCGAAGACGCGCTCGGCCTGCTCCCGGCTGAGGCCGGGGCCGCTGTCGGCGACCTCCAGGACCGCGGTGCCGCGGCCCGGGTCGGACCACACCCGGACCTGGGCGGGGGCGCTTGGGGGGGTGTGGGCGCGGACGTTGGCCAGGAGGTTGTCCAGCACCTGCCGCAGCCGATCCTGGTCGCCGAGCACCTCGACCGGGCCGCCGCGGCCGCCGAACCAGCCATTGCCAGCCTGGTGGCCGTTGCCGCTGGCGCCCTGCCCCACCTCCAGGGTCAGCGGCCGCTCGGGCTCCACCACCCTGGCGGCCTCGACCGCCTCGGCGGTGAGCGTGCCCAGGTCGACCGGGCGGCGGGTCAGCGGGCGGCCCTGGTCCAGCCGGGTCAGCAGCAGCAGGTCGTCCACCAGCACGCCCATGCGGGCGGCCTCGCTCTCGATGCGGCGCAGCAGCCGCGGCAGGTCCTCGGGGTGCCGGTCGGCGCCGCGCCGGAACAGCTCGGCGTAGGCGCGGATCGCCGCCAGCGGGGTGCGCAGCTCGTGGGAGGCATCCGCGACGAAGCGGCGCATGCGCGTCTCGGACTGCCGCGCCCGCCCTTCGGACGCGCTCCGTTCGGTGAAGGCGGCCTCGATCTGGCCGAGCATGCGGTTGAGCGACTGGCCGAGGCGGCCGACCTCGGTGCCGGCGTCGGCCCTCGCCACCCGCTGGGTGAGGTCCCCGCCGGCGATGGTGGCGGCGGTGGTGGCGATGTCGTCCAGCGGGCGCAACCCGAGCCGGACCAGCCACAGCCCGGCGGCGACGGCGCACACGAGCACCCCGACTGATACCAGGATCTCAATCAGCATCAGGCTGCGGAGGGTCCCGGCCTCCTCGCCGAGCGGCTGGGCCACGATCAGGGTGCCGGTGACGGCGGCCGTCTGCAGCGGCGAGATGCGCACCCGGAAAGACGCGGCGCCGTGCTGGGCGGCCGAGGCGTTCAGGTAGGCGACCGGCTCCGCCGTGCCTGCCGGCGGCCCGCCTCCACCCGGGTATCCATAGGAAGGGGCCTGGGATCCCGTACCCATACCGCCGGACTGGAAGGCGGGGAGCTGCGTGGGGAGCTGCGGGCTGGAGGTGGTCCCGTCCCGGTCCTGGCACATGATATTGAAGACGGGGGCGTTGGAAGCATCCCGGATCTGCACGAACGTCCCCTGCCGGCTGAGCGGGTCGAGCATCGGGCCGTAGCCTCCCCCGCCCCGCGGGCTGTCCAGGAGACGCTCCACGCCCCGGTGGGTTGTGTCGAGCTGCTGGTCGACCCGGCCGAGCAGGAACGAGCGCAGCCGCGAATAGGTGGCAATATCGGCGGCGCCGAGCCCGCAGATCACCAGGATCAGCAAAGCGGCGAGCAGCCGCGCCCGCAGCGACAGCGGGCGCGGCGGCAGGAACCGCCATCGAGGCGCCGCAGGATGCTGACTGGTCATGTCATTCGCTGTCGTTCGCTGGGAGCCGCAGGCTGTAGCCGACCAGCCGGATGGTGTGGATCAGCGGCAGGCCGTGCCGGTCCAGCTTGCGGCGCAGGTAGCTGACGAAGGTCTCGACGACGTTGTCGTCGCCGTTGAAGTCGTACTCCCAGACGTGGTCGAGGATCTGTGTCTTGCTGAGGACCTGGCGCGGGTTGAGCATCAAGTAGCGGAGCAGCTTGAACTCGGTGGCGGTCAGGTGGATCTTGGCCTCGCCGCGGAAGACCTCATGGGTCTTCTCGAGGCCGCTCAGCTTGTCCTCGGTGGCGTCCTTGGCGGTCAGGAACAGCACCGGGGTGCCGATCCCGCTGCTGCGCAGGCGCCGCGCGACCTCGAAGCCGTCCACGTCGGGCAGCATCACGTCGAGCACGATGAAGTCGGGCCGGAACGACGCCGCCGCCGCCAGCGCCGCCCGGCCCGTCGCTGCCTCCTGCACCTCGAATCCCTGATAGCGCAGGGCGGTCGCGACCGCATCGGTGATCGACGGCTCGTCGTCCACGACCAGGACCCGCGCCGGCACCGGTGCTGCTGCCATCCACCTCCCCCTTCGGAACTGCTTTGAGCCGCGGGGTTTCCCGATCGAGTATGCCGTGCCTGCCTGTGTGTCCGCTGTGATGGCTTCCTCTGGCGGCGGTCAGAACGGGCGAATCCCGGTCATTCGTAACGGAGCGCGTCGGCCGGGTCCAGGCCGGCCGCCTGGTTCGCGGGCCCGATCCCGGCGACGATGCCGACCAGGGCAGAGATCGCGAGGGCGAGCGCGGCCGCCGGGTAGGAGGCGATCGTGCGCTGGCCGGTAACATGCGGTAAGGCATAGGTGAGGGCCAGGCCACCGGCCACGCCGAGCAGGCCGCCGAGGATGCTGAGCACGGTCGCCTCGGTGAGGAACTGGGCGATCACGTCGCGGCGGCGGGCGCCGATCGCCCGGCGGATGCCGATCTCGTGGGTGCGCTCCCGAACGGCCACCAGCATGACGTTGGCAACGCCGATGCCGCCGACGACCAGGCTGATCGCGGCGATTGCGGTGATCAGGCGGGTGAAGTTGGTGGACGATGCCTGGCGTGCCTGGATCAGGGTGGTCGGGTCGATGGTCAGGAAGTCGTTGTTGGCACTGGCGGCCAGCCCGTGGGCGGCACGCAGCGCGTTGGTCACATCGGTGCGGTAGCGGCTGTTCACCGCTCCGGTCGTGGTGGCCGCCACGCGGAACTGGTTGACCGTGGCGTTGCCGCTCACCAGCCGCCCGACCAGGGACGACATGGGCACCAGCAGGCTGTCGTCCTCGCTGGAGAAGCCCTGGCCCTGGGCCTGCAGCACCCCGACGACCACGAAGTGGTCGGACCCGACGGTGAGGGTGGTGCCGATCGCCGAGCGGGGGGTCAGGCCGAGGTCGGTGGTGAGGGTCGCGCCCAGCACTGCCAGGGGGAGCTTGCGGCCCTCGGCGAAGTTGCTGAAGAAGGTGCCGGCGTCCACCTGCAGATGGTCGGTGCCCATCAGCGCGGGCGTGGTGCCCTTGACTGGCGACTGCACGCTGGTGCTGCCGGTGGTGATGGTCTCCTGGGTCTGCAGCACCGGGGCGACCGCCGCGACTGTGCCGAGCTTCTGCAGGGCGCCGAGGTCGGTCAGTTTGAGGCTGTTGGCCGACCCGGCGGCACCGGCGAGCCCACGGCCGAAGCCGCGGCCGCTGGTGACCGTCAGGGTGTTCGCGCCGAGCCCGCTGAACTGGTCGTTGACGTCAGCGGCGGAGCCACGGCCGACCGCCACCAGGGTGACCACCGAGCCGACCCCGATGATCACCCCGAGCACGGTCAGCGCCGACCGCGCCGCGTTCGCCCCCAGCCGGTCGAAGGCCAGCCGGATCGACTCGAAGATCATTGGCGCACCGCCCGCGTCGTTCGCCGCCGGCCTGGGCGCACCGCCGTCGGTGTCCACCGTTCCGAATGCGCTCGCCGTGGGATGGTCGCGCTCACCGTGGCACTCACTGAACAACTCCCGCACCAGGGCCGCCGCCGAACCCTCCGCCGTTACCGCCACCGCCGCGGTTGGTCGCCTGGGTGGTCGCGGTGGTGCTCTGGCTCTGGCTGGCGGATACGCCAGTCACGACCTGGTCGCCGGGCCGCACACCGGCGACGATCTCGCTGCCGCTCGCGGTGGACAGCCCGACGACGACCTGGCGGGTCACGGTCTGGCCGTCGCCCTGCACGATCTGCACGGTGGGGTTGTTGGCGCCGCCGCCGATCGCGGAGGTCGGGATGATGACCACGTTGCTGCGCTGCACCACCACTACGCTGGCCTGGCCGGTCATGCCGGCGCGGGCGCCGTCCGGCAGCCGCGCCGGCTGCAGCGTCACCTGGAACTGCACCACGTTGTTCGAGCCGGCGGTCGCCTGCGAGCTCTCTGCGTCCACCGGGATCGAGACGACCTTGGCGGAGGCGGTCGCGCTGGAGAGGGCGTCGAAGGTGAGCTGGGCGCTCTGACCGGCCTTGAGGCGGCCGACGTCGAGCTGGCTTACGTCGGCCTGCGCCACCAGCGTGTTGGGGAGGGCGATGGTCGCCACCGCCGTCTGGGCGGTGATGCGGTCGCCGACCTTGGCCGAGACCTGCAATGCGGTCGTGCCGGGCCGGAACCAGACGAAGTCCGACAGGTTGAAGTTGCCGTCGACGGTCAGCCCCTGGTCGGTCTGCCACTGCTCGACTGCGTCGAAGGTGCCGGTGCCGTAGGTCCCGTCGATAGTGCCGGGGTCGTAGCCGTCCGCTTTGAGGGCGCTCTGCAGCGCCTTGACGTCGTCGCCGGTGTCACTGCTGGCGAGGCTGCGGTAGATCGGCGTGGAACTGACGATGCTGTAGATGTTGGTGCCGTTGACCGCCAGCAGCGGCTTGAACGACTGCGGTTTGGCGCCGTTGCTCAGGTCCAGCTTGGTGATGATCCCGGCCTGTGGCGAGGTGAGGGTGATCGCCGGGTCGCGGACCAGCGTGAACGAGGCGTCCACCGTCTGGGTGAGGTTGCCCCGCCGCGCCTGCGTGGTGGCCAGCGGCTGGGCGACCACGGCCTTGCTCGACCCGGCGGTCACCCGATAGGTAGCGGCTGCGCCCGCCACCCCCACGACCACGATGCCGAGCGCGATCCAGCCGCCCCGGCGGCGGCGCCGCTTCCCTCCAGCCCCAGGTCCAGACTTCGATTTGCTCATTGGGTCGGCTCCGCCACGATGCTGGAGGCCGTGACGGCGCCGGCGGTGTTGCCGTTACCGCCGCCGTTGCTGGCGTTCACGTCGAGGCGGATCTGTACGGCCTTGCCGACGGTGAGGTCGGAGCGGCTGCCGGAGGCGGTCTTGAGGATCGAGGTGTTGCCGGCGATCACCACCTTGATTGCGCCGGCCGCAGTCTGCACGGTGAGGGTGTTGCCGTCGACCGCGGTGATGTCCCCCTGGAACCCGCCGCGGCCACCGTTCCCGCCGCCCTGGCCGTTCTGGCCGTTGGCCTGGCCGGTTCCGTTCGGGCCGCCCGCGCCACCGCCGAAGAGGCCGCGGCCAGCACCGCCGGCGCCGACGTTGCCGCGCGGCAGCTGGCCTGAGGCGGCCATCTGGATCGCCTGCGCCAGGGTGGTGGGCCCCTTCTTCGCGCTCATCCGCCCGACGAAGAACCCG